>Ga0209085_1000004_pt1 | contig 187644 bp, 311 predicted proteins | sample C_131016_EF_Meta_FD_187310 | JGI IMG/M metagenome (GOLD analysis project Ga0209085, IMG submission 187310) | Freshwater microbial communities from Lake Croche, Canada to study carbon cycling - C_131016_EF_MetaG (SPAdes) (version 2) | ecosystem: Environmental > Aquatic > Freshwater > Lake... | reverse complement strand
TAGTAGTAGAAGTAATCAGCATTGTAATCAAAGTCATTCATTTTTGAGTTCCTTTAGCAATCGCCCTCTAAGATTTTTGCTATTCCCCAGAATATCCTGAAGTAAGCATCGCCCTCCTGCATTTGTCTCAATTTGTTTCTCACACATCTCAATATATGTTTCGAGTGCATCCAGAATATTACCCATATCATGCTTCTCGATGTAATAATTCATAGATCCTTCTTTCTCTTAACATCAGTTACGGTTGTGTTCCAAACAATACCGTGATGCCTACAGTAAGTGCTAGGGCAACATCTATAAGGAAGAGTCTTGATATAACCGTTCTTCATAAGCCATTCAAAAGCGTTCCATTCATACTGCGCTCCATAGCCATAAGTAAATCCAATCTTATGAACCATACGCCCGTTCACATAGATTTCAGCACTATGGTAAGTGTTGCCATTAGTCTTTTCAAACCAACGCCGTCCAACAACAATAATGTTTTGAACATCTTCAAATGTAGCGAGTAATTCAGTTGTCATGTGAGTTCCTTAATAAGTTTTTAAATTCGGCTAGAACTTCCACAAATTGACTGAAGCGTTCCGGCGTAATTTCTTCAATTTTGCATATTTTGTCAAGTTTCTTTTTTAATGATCGTAGCAATTTATTCTTCTTCATCGCCGTCATCTCTCATATCCTCATTTTCATTTTGCCAGTATTCAGCTTCATCCAAATAATCATCATCGTCATCATCCTCGAAATCATCTTCATCGTCAAGACACAATATACCAGCAGTGTCAGGAATCATAGAGCAGTTTTCAGGTTCTTGACATTCCCAACGATTCGCCCGCAGCTTGACAACACGTTGCCCATTTTTACGACGAGCCTTAATAAACCTTGCAGCAGCCGCCCTATCATCACCACTAATATCGTAACTCATTCCACAATAAGCACTAAATGAAAGTTTCATTAGTCCAATCCCCCATTGTTAAGATAATCGGTAAACTGTTCAAGAAGTCGCTGCTTATTACGAGCAGGCTTTAACACACCAGCCTTAGCAAGAATCGTTCTGGCAATTGGAGCAGCACTAATCCTGCACTTCATGCCAACTGCTTCCAGTTTAAGACCCGATTTGATAACCAGCAAACGAGCCCTTTGAATGTTATCGCCAACAATCACAGTAGCCATCTGGGTGCTCCTTACTCTTATTTGTTTCTCCCACAGCAGCATAGCGTACCACGAACAGTTCGTAATTTCTTTTTCTTTATGGTACAGATCTAGTTTCGTGATCGTATATTTATTTTTACCCCCTGGGGGTAAAAATAAATAATTCGTTTTTTTCTTTTTCTTTACCGTACAGATCTAGTTTCCCGCTAGAATAAAATAAAATTTTTACGGGCGGAGAATATATTTTATTTTCTGTTTTTTTCTTTATGGTACAGATCTAGTTTCGCGAGCAGTTTTATAATATAACCCCAGGGGAATAGAAGAACGAATCGTATTTTTATTTTTTATCGTACAGATACAGTTTTCACAGATCGCCTATACCTGCAGCCCCAAATAAATCAGGGAACAACCCAAGAAATATTGGGATGTTTTTTTATCTTTATTGTACAAATACAGTTTTCGCCTTCATATAAAATTATTTTTATCCGGAGATAATCTGGAAAAAGTGTTTCTTGTTTTTTCTTTATGGTACAGATCTAGTTTCCGGTTTTAAAACGTTTAAAACTTTTAACCTACAAAGCCGGAACAAGTTTCTTGTTTTCTCTTTATCGTACAAATCTAGTTTTCTTTGGAAATCTTTAAAATAAGATCCGGAGCTTTTAAAACTTTTCAAACTATTCTTTTCTCTTTACCGTATAGATACAGTTTTTCTTCTGAATTTTTATTATATCCCCGGGGGTAATATATAAAGAATGGCATTTTTTCTTTTTTCTTTACTGTACAAATCTCAATTTCGCATCAGAACTTTATATTATATTATGGATCAGGACAAACATTCATCTTTTTCTTTATGTTACAGAAACAGTTTTGATCACAAAGTTTTGAACAACAGGCAAGTTGGTTGACTATTAGAGATAAAAACACACTTCTAGTTTTTTCTTTACTGTACAAATCTCAATTTCGCATCAAAACTTTATATTATATTATGGATCAGACACACTTATTCTTTTTTCTTTACTGTACAAATCTCAATTTCGCATCAAAACTTTTATATATTACCCCCGGGATATTATAAAGAATGGCATTTTTTCTTTTTTCTTTACTGTACAGATCTAGTTTCTGGGGCAATTTTATAATATTACCCCCAGGGGATATTATACAGAAACAGCTTATAGTTTTCTTTTTACCATACAAATACAGTTTTGTGCAGGTTGTTCTTTTTATAAGCCGGTTAGGGCACGTCAGACATAACTCCGCCCTAACGATAAGCCGGTTAGGGCACGTCAGACATCATAAAACTCCGCCCTAAACGATAAGCCGGTTAGGGCACGTCAGCTCCGCCCAATAACGACAAACTTGTTTCTTTATCTTTAAAATACAATTTTGAATGATGCCTTTGACACAGTTGGTCAAGAGCCCAGAAATCAGATGATGTATCTTTATTTTTAAGATACAATTTTTGCATTGCCCTACCAGATTTGGGTAGGGGCTCTCAGGTTTTTGCGAGAAGAAGTATAGATAAAAGCATGGAAGAAATAATTTACAGTAATGTTCAGAGTAAGAGCGGATTGGATTATTATGTTGTTTGTAGTGCACGAACATCAATTAATAATAGGGTAGTAGCGGGATCCAATTATGAGGTTGTTTATTTTACCACTGTACCCACATTACCAATTGTAATTAGAACAGATGGTAGTCCTGCTAAATATTGGGCTGTAAGTATTGTATCTGGTGGATATGCAACATCAGGCGAAGCTCAAGCTTGGATAGATGCAAGCCGACCACCAGGATATATTGGCGGATCAATTGAGTGTGTAGCAAGCGGATCAACAATATGAGTGAAATATGATTGTACCGTGCCAAGCACACATTACCCGGGACAATCTGCAGTGAAACCGTATGTTCATAGAAAAATAATAATTGCAAAAAACAGCTATACTTGTGTTCATCGCTCCGGGGTCACAAGACGTTTGTAATTTATTTCTAAGGGGCTTGTAAGCTGATTATGAGGGGTTTTGTTAATAATCAGCGGAATTAATAATTAGCTAATCGTAAAATGCCGTATAAGGCTCTAATGAGCGTTTTAAGGGCAGTTAAATAAAATGTGAGGTTTGGTATTAATTAAATGTAAAAAGCCCTGAGAAACTACCCATGTAGATTTAAAGGCGGTTAAAAGGACGGGCGAGAGCCAACTTTTCTGTTAACTTTCTGTTTATTTTACTTTTCTTTCGAATCCCTACAAATCCAGGCACTTTTAACGAACATGGTGTTTTGCCTCAAATTGGGTCTAGAACCCACCTAGAATCATCTTTTAATATTCTATTGGGCAAGTAACCCACAAACCAACATCAAGGATACATCTCCATAAACTTCACTATAAAGTCAGTCAGATTAGTTGTCATTTTTAATTCCATTGGCACACTAAATCCATCATCACCAGACCGTTCTTGCTCATAACGATAAAGCAATATCCGCTCTAGTGTTTCTTTGCTTTGAATCTTTAGCCAATTCAAGATTTTGTTTTGTTTGATTTTAAATTTAGATAAGTTTTCTATTTTCTTTAAGTTTTCATCTGTGCGAACAAAGTTTGATATATTAACAACTTTAGCGAAAAAGTACTCGCGATATTTACTTTCTATTTCAAATTTAACATTGGCAGCTTCTCCATCATCATATTTGTTCGCATCACCTTCGCCTGTATAATTATTAAAATAGCCCTCTGCTGTTTTAAATTTAAACTTTAAAGCTTTTGCTATTTTTTCTTGAAGTTCAGAATCAGATTTTTCATATTTAAAATCTTCTTCTAAAGCTTCACTTGCGTGGATTTTTATTTGTTTCAAAATATCATCAGTGTTGTTTTTGTAAAATGTATAAAAATGCTTATTTGGAAGAAGCTGAGAATAACCATCATACCGCATAAAAACACTGGCGATTTCAGAATCATTGTTTAAAAAGTCTTTCGTTTCTTGAACAGAACTTTCTTCAAATAAATCTATCACACCCCAACTCCGTAACAATCCTTTCTTTGCCAAATTGTTAAATTCATCTCCCATATTCAAAACAAACGAGTTGAGTGCTGACCATTCTTTTTTAAGCCGATGTTCTATTTCTTCTAATGGTTCCGCCTTTACGTCTCCTTTGTTTACATCGTCTACAAAGTTTGTTATAGGCTTTAGCCAAGGATATTCACTAATTATATGATATATATTTTCATAAGGCTTTTCACCTTTGTTTAGTGCGTTTGTAATTGTGTATCGCGGCATAATATATTTTAGAGTGTATTTATTGTATACAAACAACACTAAAACGTGATCTGGGTCATCTTTTGATAAGTTATCATTAAATACGAAGTATGGAGTTCCTTTGTTTGCTATTCTATAATGCCCATACATATTATCTTCACCTCTGGCGCTTATGCAGAAACTGTATCCATTTCCGTATCTTATGCAGCTTTTTTTGTCTTTACCCAGATATATTCGCACATTATTCTGGTTGTATAATAAATTAGCATCAGTTACTGTGGGATCTAATATTCCTGCTTTTATCTTTTGTTTTGGTTGATAACTGTCTACTGCATTTTCAAGATCTTTCCAACTATATTTAGTAATGTCTTTTTCCGATAAGTTATTCTTTATTCTTTCAAAACGGTCTATGTAGTTTCTTATTATAGTTGGAGTTAGTGTTGGAACTTCTTTTTGGAACTTTTGGGTTAAAGTTTGTATTAAACTTTGTCCGTATTCGTTAAGTAAATTGTAGAGTTGGTAGAAGTTCATAGTTTTATTTATACAAACGCTTGGATAATTCTGTTAACAACAATATATTTGTTCGGTTTATATTTTATGAACAAACCAGATAAACTATCTGAGATAATCAAGCTATGTGAAGCTGCAATAAATAAACAGACACTGAAAAACAAAAAAGGCGGCTTTGGTTATGATGACTACACAGACGGTCGAATTATAGGCGGTGCCAGCTTAGCACGAAATATTATCAAGCTTATCAAGAGTTAAAACAGTTTCTTAAAGCTATTAAAAGCATCATCAAATATTTTCCAACCTCTAAATTCTGTTGTATTTGAAAGATGAATATTGTGAGCAGCATCAGCCTTTGCGTTTAGTTCGTTGATTTCGTCCAACATAGTCTTAGTTTCTTCTGGTGTTCTTTGTTTCAACCAATTCAAATTTGAATAATATTCTTTATTTAAAGCGGCTAGTGGTTCTATCACTAGTGATTCTTTCAAAATTTGTTGAATGTAATATTTGCCATACAGTCTTATGACAAAAGTATCTTTGCGCTTGCTGGGAGAGCTACCCATAACATAAGCTTCTTCTGGATATCTTAATAAACTAAAATCATTAACAGAAGAATTGAAAACGCCTTCAATTTCCGCACTTGTTCTAATATATTCTTCTAAGCCCTTTTTATCTTTATATTCATAGCCACCTTCTTCAACAACTGTTTTGTTCATCAATTCTGTTGTTTTTATTATATCATCTTTTAATTTTTCTAAAGTTTCATACTCATCGAATTTATTAGTATTCACACTAGATCGATACCTATGCTTATCTGTAAACCCTCTGGTAATGCTCATATAAATTAAATTCTTTTTCTCATCACTCAGAATATCTTTCAATTTCTCGTATTTTTTTAGAAAACCATCTTTGCTTAAAATATCAAGAAGAACAAAATCTTCTTTGGTTTTTAAACTAAATCTTAACTTAAAATTTTTGTGATTAAAGCTTTCTGTTAGCCAATCTTCCAGTATTTCAATTGGTTCAACATCCACAGTTCCTTTAGTTTTATCATCTATAAAGTTTTCTAGTGGTTTTGTCCAAGGATAAAGATTTGTTATTTCGGCTAAAGTTCCGTATTCTTTTTCATCTTCTGGTTGATTAGTAGCTAATGTTACAGAATATCTTTTTGCGTATTGTACAGTTCCATGCTGATACACAAATAACACCATTAAATGCCGATTATCCTCTGTTGGCAATTTATCGTTAAATATAAAATAAGGAGTTCCTTTGTCTCTTATACGATACTGTGCATACATATTATTTTCACCTCTTGCACTTATGCAAAAAGTGTAACCGTTTCCGTATTTTATGCAGCTTTTTTTGTCTTTACCAAGGTAAATTCTTGTTCCGTCTTGATTATACAATAAATTAGCATCACTGACGGTTGGATCCAGTTTACCGGCTTTTATTCTGTCTTTTGTTTGATAACCGTCTACTGTATTTTCTAGCTCTTTCCAACTGTATTTGGTAATATCTTTTTCTGTTAGATTGTTCTTTATTCTATCAAAACGATCAATGTAGTTTCTTATTATGGTGGGAGTTAGTGTTGGAACTTCCTGCTGAAATTTCTCTATTAAAGTTTCTATTAAACTTTGTCCATATTCGTTGATTAAATTGTATAATTGGTAGAAGTTCATAGTTTATTTATTCATAAAACTAATAATTAGATCAATAACGGCTGTTATTTTTGCAAACCCAGGCTCGCGAGTTCTCTCAGAATTATAAGTATCCACTATCTCTTTTAATTTTTCTTTACTTTGGCTCTTAATCCAGCTGATAACTTTATTGTATTTGAGTTTATATTCATTAAATTTGTTTAATTCATCTTTGTTTTTATCAACAATATTGGCTACAAATTCTCTTGGAGAAGATATTTTAACAAAATAACTGTCCCGATAACTGCTTTTCCCAAAAACCCCAAAAACACCATCTTCTCCAACAACAAAATTGTCTAGTCTTTTTAAAGCATCGGCGGGATTGCTAAACTTAAATTTTAATGAATTTATTATGTCTTCCTTCACTTTTTCGTAAGAACCTTCAATTTCAAAATCTTCTCCTACATATTTTGTTGATCTTTCTTTGAGTTCTTTTAAAATATCATCTGCGCTCTTGTAAAATAACATGAAATCATCTTCTGCATCGTCATACCAACCATAACCTGAGCTAAATACACTAACGAAAGCAACATCGCTTTTGTTATCTAAAAAATCTTTATATTCTTGAGGACTACTGTTTGTAAACAATTCCTTTAAAATATTTTCAATATGACCACCAGCATTGACACTAAGATAAAAACCATAATCTTTCATTTCAGATAATTCGTGAGAAAGAAGATTTTCTATCATTTCCAAAGGATCAATGTCCACAGTTCCCTTGTTTTCATCATCTACAAAGTTTGTTATAGGTTTTAGCCAAGGATAATCACGAACCACATAATTTATAGCGTTATAATACTTTTCACCTTTGTTTAGCGCATTGGTGATTGTGTATCTTGAGCTTTCGTTTCTTGTCATATATGAACTATCAGGTGGAATATCATAAACAAATAATACTAAAACATGATTTGGGTTTTCTTTTGTTTTTGGCAGATTATCATTAAATATAAAATATGGAGTTCCTCTTTTTTTCACCCGATAGTGAGAATACATGTTGTTATGACCTCTGGAGCTTATGCAGAAAGAGTATCCATTTCCGTATTTTATGCAGCTTTTTTTGTCCAGCCCAAGATATATTCTCACTCCATCTCTGTTATACAATAAATTAGCATCGGTAACAGTTGGATCTATGATGCCTGCTTTTATTCTTTGTTTTGGTTGATAACTGTCTACTGCGATTTCAAGATCTTTCCAACTATACTTGGTAATGTCTTTTTCTGGTAAGTTGTTCTTTATTCTTTCGAATCTATCAATATAATCTTTTATTATGATTGGAGTTAAAGCTGGTTCTTCTTTTTGGAACTTTTCTATTAGAGTTTGTATTAAACTCTGTCCGTATTCATTGATTAAATTGTAGAGTTGGTAGAAGTTCATGGCATTATTTATAATATATTTGGGTCAAAATCTTCAGTTGATTTGTCTTGTTTATCTTTAAAATCTTTTATTGTTATACCCAGATATTTTTTCCAAGCATACTTTATATTTTCTTGATCGATCACAAAGGTGGCATATTTAGTTTCGGGTTTGTATATAAAAACTCCATTCGCATCTACTTCTCCAACACCTTTTCCATACTTTTCTAGTATTCTTTTTGTAAAGTCTTCATGCTTATCAATGAGTCGTTTGTCTAAATTTCCATGAATTAAGAAAGCCTTTGTCAAATTATCATTGTCCGGCATTTTTTCAATCACAAAGTCTAGCAGCTCTAAGGTGTGTGTGTCTCCTTCTGGGACATCATCAAAAAGCCATTCCCAATTATCTTTATGATAACTATTGTTTCTTGGATCTTTTGCCACAGTTTCTTTGTTTTTTATAAAATTAAATAGTTTTGAGTCTGTTTTATTGTTGAAAATTAGTTTTTTGGCAATTTTAAAGTCATTGATCCAACTAATTTTGAAGTTTTCCTCTCCTACAATTTCAAAAATACCTTGTTCAAGAACACCATCAGATGTCTCTGGATAGCGGCTATAGTTATCGTAATCATTAATTATGCCATCGATTCCCCTTCTATTCATGAGATTACCCAAACCATTACCTGTTTCATGTAAATACTTTAAAACTTTGTAAAAATCTTGTTTTCTAAATTCATTTAAGTTTGTAGCAGTCAATCCATCTTCAAAATAACGCTCTGTTATGTGATTTATATCAATTTCATTCATATTTGCAACAAACTCTTCTACTTTTTTGATGAGATTTTTTTCTTTGAAATAGTTTAAAATTTTATCAAAGTCTTTGCCCTCAAACAAAATACGACGCATAAAAGATGTTTGAGTGTTTTGGAAGTTTAAATTCTCGACACCTACTTTTTCCATTGCTTCTATTCTTGATATTGTCTTATCACCATCATACAAAGCACGAGAGCTTAAAATTCTTTCAATCGATGGCGCATTTCCTTCTGTACTATCATTAACTCTGGGTTTTTTACCAGTTTCATCTGCGTGCCAGGTATCTTTAAAATAATCTTCTGGTCTGATAATTTTTAATGCCGGATATTCTTTTTCAACATTTTCTTTTCCAAAAATTTGAAGCAAATTGTTCCCTACTCCCGTTTTTCCATCAGCGTACCACGAACGTAGTTCACGATAATATTTCCAAACAATTAAACTTACATTATTGTTTATAAAGTTTTCAGCCTCATCCTCAGAAAGATTTATTGTAGGCATGTTTCCTACATTACGGTTTGGTGTAAAAGATTGTATTGACAAATTTCTCACAAATTCACTTAGATTTGTTATTCTTGTGATGGTTAAAATTTCATTCAACTTATTAGAGAAGTTTGTAAATTTCAAATAATTCAATTTATCATCTTTTAATATTTTGTTTTTTTGCTCCGTGTTTGCTAATCTAATTAATTCAAAAAAATCGTCTTCACTCAGATTGTTATAAATTGCTTCTCTCTTTTTGCTATCTAGCTCCAATAAGTCTTTTAAGCCTGTTTTTCTTCTTATTTGATAGCATTTAAATTGATCGTTTAAATTGGCTACCAACGCATCGTAAACTTCACCGTTTAATTTTCTCACGCTTTGATCCTGAGTATCCATAAATTGTTGGTGACGACCATCTGTACAACTTACAAATTGATAAGCTGGCTTGTCACCTATATGAACAATATAAATAGTATCGCCAATATAGCCGGTGTGAGCATCCCAACTAGGTTGTGCAGTACACCAATCAGTTCCTTTTCCATATTTGCACAATAATAAATGTCTTTCTTTGATTTCTTTGACTTGATTAGCTGGCAGGAATTTGAAGCCTCCTGATATTAATGCGGGCAGGTGATATATTTTTATGTTACCTTCATTGACTGCCAATTTAATAAGATTTTCGTTTTCTCCCAAAGACATTCCACTTTTTTTCATTTTCTCCATCTGGCGGTTGCTAACTTGTTGGTGGCTTTGTAAATATTCTTGAACTTTGTCCTTTGACTCATAACCTATTATTAGCCACCCTTTGGCTCCAATTTCTGTTTTAGGAAGTTCTCTGCTGTCTATTCTTTGTTTTGTTACATCTATAGCTAATTCAAGATCTTCTTTGAAAAAACCTGGTTTAGCTGAGTAGTAACCTATACTAAAACTAAACCAATTAAAGTTTTCAATATTTTTTTCTTTTAATACTGTTTTTATGATCACGGCAGACCGTATGTCAATAATATAACCTAATTGTTCTCTTCCTCCGGCTTCCCAATTTTTAGGGTCAACTCCTATAAGATCAGATCTTGCGGGAACTCCTGGGATTTTCATTAAAACTTTTTCGGCTTCAGTATTTTTCTTGGTATATTGAAACAATGTCTCTAACCACTTATCAAAGTTTGTTTCTACGTTTTCGTTTAATAAAAGCCATTGGTAAAAGTTCATAAAGTATATAAGCAAGCTCAGCTAGAAATACACAGAAGTCAGTCTAATGTTAATTTTACTTTGGGTAAAACTCTTTTCTTTTTTTCATCAATTCAGCTTTAACTTCTTCTGGCACTTTGTTGTTATCTATTAAGCGGTCTATTAAGCGGTCTCCCACAAGAAGATCTTTTCTATCATTGATAAGATCCGCTTTTATCACTAGTTCGATTTTTTCAATAATTTTGTTTAAAGTTTCAACACTAGTGTTTGGATTTTCTGCTACATGTTGGAGAATATGTAGTGGAAAACCATACTCATCATTATCAGATTTTGGATATCTTAGCATATTCAAAATATAAAGAGCTACTTTGTTTAAATAAGTGCTAGGTATTTTATTTTTACCACTACCAATAAATCGATTATAATGATTCATCATACTTAAATAATGCTGTGGATTTGTTCCATCTTCAGTAGCCAATTCGTCCAAAACTTCTTTCGGTGTGTTTTTATTAGCAATAAGGTTAAGTTTTATAGTAAAGGTAAGTTTGTCCTGTATATTTTGTGATGCCCCAGGATATTTTTTATCTAATAAAATTTTTAATACTTCTGGGGGTGTTTTATCGTTTTCTGTAATTTTATACACTAAATCATATCGTTCTAAAATTTCTGGATGCTTTTTAATTATTTCATACAAAGCCTCACCGTATTCATCATCATCAATTTTCCAAGTGTTCTCAGAAACAATAAGCATGAGATAATCTTTTTCAAGGTTTTTATTAACCTTTACTACTTCTTTGGCTTGCTCTTGAGTTAAGTCACTTAATTTAAAGTTATTTTCCGGTAAATATCCGCTATCTTCTGCTATTTTTTTTATTATTGGTAGCTTTAACAGTTCTATTATATGGGAATGATATTTCTTACTTGGCTTGTCATTGCTTCTACCCTTCATTTCACCCAAGACACCATTGTTTAGTATGAACGTAAGATGTGGTATATTTTTATTATCTCTGAGACTAAGAATAGTATCACCATTTTTTGCTCCTGCATTACCACAATGTCCCATAGCCTTACTTTCAATATCACAATAACCCTTCCCTAAATCTACCCAACTATAACCATCTGGGAAACTTAATATATTTTTGCCGGGTGCTCCTGAAATATTTCTTTGTTTTTTCTTTAAGTTTTCATGGTACTCATGATCCAGTGCCATAAAATCACCCTCAGTAAAATTGGGGTTGTTTAATTTGCTTGTGATATAAGCGGGAAAATTTCCATTGTTATTTTGTGATATTCCAACAAGAAAATCATTATATGGTGCCCACCAATCATAAAAATCATTTCCATGATAAGCGCTAACTTGCATACTGTTTTTATGCCAGGGACTTATATGAATATACCATTTTATCAGTGAGTCTTTGCTGGCTTTGCTTAAATTAAGATGTTCACTATGTTTATAAAACAAGTCCATTAACAACTTTAAGTTTTCTGGAGACAGTCTCTTCTTCAACTCTTGGCTTACTGTGTTTTCATTAAGTAGTTGGTAAAATTCATAAAAGTTCATATCATGTTCTCATATTCTATTTTTTTTCTTTTTTCTATTTCTGCTTCTAGCCGGACAAAGGTTTCTTCGCTTAAAGATGCCAAAGAAGAATAGAAATTGTTTTCAAAAGTATGTATTATATGATTAACACTTCTGTTTTGTTTTAATCCTTCATCTATAAAACTCAATAGCTTTTCAAATATTCGAACAAGGATGTTTTCTTCATTTTTTTTCTCTTGTTCTAAACCATAAGTTTTTGCCATAAGATCATAACTTTTAACAGTGTTAATCTCACTATCCCACTTTTCTGGGAATGGTTTATATGAACTAATTTTTTTGATCCACTGTCCACTATTTCTGGTAAACAATCTGTTTATTGATATAAAGTCAACATTATGTATATCTGATAAATTCTCCATACCTTCCACAGATGTTAAAAATTCTTTCAAGTCATAACAACCTGTTTCTCTTTTGAGATATTTATTCAATATCCCAAACATCGGTTGTTCGAGACTTTTAATATCATTATCGTTAACGTCCATAAATTGTCTATCGTCTGGATTGCTATTTGCACAGCTTACAAACTGATATATTGCTTGATCATTTTCGTGTATAATATAGATATCATCAGTAATATAACCTTCATGAGCGTCCCAGCTTGGTTGAGCAGTACACCATTTGGTGTTTTTTCCAAGATTACACAATATTTGGTGCCGTTTGTTTATTTTTTGTTTATTTTTTTTTATCCAGTGCGGAGATACTTTTTCATCTTCATAATCATCTTCTTCATCTTCATCCACATAAAGATTTGAGCCTCCTGCTTTTAATCTTGGCAAATAGTATATTTTGACATTATCTTCCCGAACCACTAGCTTTACAAATTCTTCGTCTAAGTCTGCTTCTCCTCTTTTTTTCCTTCTTTCAATTTCTCTATTACTAAGTTGATTTTGTTTCTCCAGATGTTTTGCTATATTGTCTTTGGATTCAATTCCTATTTCAAGCCAACCCTTGCTGCCTATTTCTAATTTGGTTATTTCTCCGCTATCTATCATTCCTTTAGTAACATCGATAGCAAGCTCAAGATCTTCTTTTCTGAAGTTATTTTTATTATTCCAATATCCTACGCAAAAACTAAACCAATTGAGATTTTGTAGATTCTTTTCTTTCAGAACATCTATTATTATTCTTCTTCTTTCTGAGTTATTAGCAACGCCAGCAACCGATTTGGCTGTAAAAGTTTTAAAGCGAATAACGACATCTTTTTCTTTTGGATTTTTAGCATATTTAATCAACACGCTCAGCCAATTGTCGAAGTTCTCTTCGACATTTTCATTGATCAGATTGTAGAGTTGGTAGAAGTTCATGGTTTTTCTTTTAATTTTAATTTAGTTTGATATTCGTGAATGATAAACATGTTTTTTTTAGCAACATCGTCTTTTACAAAAATTTTGTTTTTTTCCAACCACAACAGCATTTGCCACACGCCCAGCTTTTCATTTTCTTTCATAACACCCTCCATGATATTATCCTTGCTGTATATATATCTTCATGGACGACGAAATTATATACAGCAATATTCAGACTAAGGGTGATACTTTATTAGTTTGTGGAGGTGGTGGCACTTGCGATAGTGTTCCTCAAAATCTATGCACATTAACTCCTACAAACACTTGTTGGAAGTATAATGCAGGACAAGTAGATGCTGGAAACACAGGTCTAGCTTGCCCAGAAGTGAGTGCAGCCGAGGTTGGTTCAGACTTTGATTATACTTATGTGATTGTTTGTTGTGATACTATTGGAAATATATTCGGTTTTTCACAAACATTCTTAAATGAAAATAGTTTGTCGAGTTATAACGGAACAGGCTACGGTGATTGTCGTCATTTGATGTTCTTATATTCTCCGGTTGCCGAAGGTGATTACTGCGATAGATTGAATGTAGCTTATACATTCCCGCCAAGTTGCCCATAAAAAATTATCGCAGATATTTCCCTGAATATTCGCACTCTTTGAATAAACATTCCCGACTTTCTGTCGCAAAAATATTATACTTGGAGCTTTTACAAGGGCTGACAAATGTAGCCGGTTTATAAACGTCTCCGGTGTGTTTATCAACAAAGCAATGAACAGCACTGTTTCCGTTAAATACTGTTAGTATCTTGTAATATCTTTTAAGTTCTTGGGCGTATACTTTTAAGTCTCCGCCTTTGCGAATGTAAATTAGTCGGGTATATTCAGAAATAAGTTCTTCCATACAATTAGTATAGAAGTTATTCCTTTATTTTAAAAAGAAATTCATTGGAATCATCGTCGAAGTAACATTCCAGAACGCCTTCATTAACCATTATGTTGAGTTCGTTGTTAATTAATCTGCTGATCACACTCTCAAGCATCAATTCGCAAACAGCTTCGTCGTTATCCAACACAACATATTCATCTGTTGTGTCAAGACTAAACTCGTCAATAAGAAGTGTTTTGACTTCTTTTAAGGTTATTACGCTTTCAATAACTTCTTCTGCTGGCGGTGTGAACTTTTTCTTTTTCTTTTTAGCATTAACTTTTAATGTAGATTCAAAAGCTATCCTTCGTATTTTTAAACAAAATAATTCAAGTTCAGGATAGTTTAGTTGGCGTAGCATAATCTTATTTATCAGAGTGATAAATAAAAAATTATACTTAGACACAATCTATGACGGCACACAGTTTATTATTTTGGTGTCACTTGAGCTGCAGGGTTCATTCAGAGGATCAACACAAGTGTATGGAGCCTCACAAGTAGAATCAGTAAGATTCCAATAATTAAATTACTTGATGATCCACTAACACACATGTAAGTGCAACAATTAGAACTAGTGCATGTGTTCTTTACTGCTAGATTACTGTAGACTATTTCATCCATATAAGTAGCTACACATCAATAAATAATATTTGTGCATATATAAGATTATGAGTGATGAAATCATATACAGCAATATTCAAACCAAAACTCTTACGTGCGGTATAAAACCTGTTAATTGGAGTGATACGCCACACGATTTAACTCTACCGCCAGGATCGCATTGTGGAACGGTAAGCAGGTGTCTTACGACAACAATTACATCAAATGATTATTTGTGGAGATGGACTCAAGATTTTGGTGATGCTGGAGGCTGTAGTTGCACCTCTTTTGATTGTCCAACAAGCTCAGAGACATGCGACGCTTCAAACTATGCCAAGTGGCTAGTGAGTTTTTGCACATACTAGTTTTTTATATAAACAATACATTTTTTGTTTATAACCACATTGCAATATCCAGTATTCTTAAACCATTGTGAATAAAGTACTTACGTCAAACGTCTTTTTCTCTCTTGCTCTAAGTCATTTATTCACAAAGGTTTGCGTCAACCCGCTGATTTTCATAATAAATACTTTATCGTTCAAATATATTTTCGTCCCTAGTTGTAGCTCAGTATCCAGTCCCCGAGCACATGAATATGCCATTTAGGCGCAACTGCCGCTACAGGAGTCATCATAACCAGGAGAGCACTGTCCGCCAGGCTCATAAGAACTGCAAGTACAAGTGCAAGTATCACAGTTTCCATAAGTTGTAAATATTCCACCTACGCAATCCCATCCACAATTAGTTCCGCAACCTTTTGCTTGAATATTGCTGTAAATTATTTCTTCTTCCATAGTTTTATGTAGACGATCCTGTTGAATTTTTATACTGAGAAGATATGACTCAACCTATATGTTGTATCGACAGCAACAACTTCCGTCTATCAAGAAATCATTAAAACAATTTGCACATAAAGGATCATACGTGAAACCCCAACCGGGATGATAATTCGAAGCACAATAAGTAAGGCAAGGTTGAGTTTGTGGGACTAGCGTCGGGTCATTAATGCATGGTATTTTAGTAGGTGTAGGCGTAGGTGTTTTAGTGGGTGTAGGCGTAGGTCCAGATGTTTTAGTAGGTGTGGGTGTAGGTGTGGGTGTAGCTGTAGGTGTAGCTGTAGGTGTAGCTGTAGGTGTTTTGGTAGGTGTAGGTCTTAGTCCCGGATCAACAAAAGAAGTTGAAGGAGGGGTAGTGGTAGGTGTAGGTCCAGGTGTAGCTGTTGGAGCAGGATAACAGCTGGCTACACAATCTGCTTTAGTAGGATAAGTATCACCATATCCCTGCATACATTCTTGGTAATATATATCTCCCCTGTCTACTATCGACACACACGGCACGTAATTAATATCCGGAACGCCGGGCAGACCAAAGCAAGGTGAGATGCCACTTGGACCTGTGCAGCACATACACTCCCAGCCACCTTTTGCTTGAATATTGCTGTAAATTATTTCTTCTTCCATAGATGTATGTAGATAAAATTATTGAAAAATAAGTGCGCTGTACACTAAAAATTTTTGCTTGAACGTTACTGTAAACTATTTCTTCTTCCATAGTTTTATGTTTTAAATACAAGGTACTGAGCAACTATTTTCTGGTGGTGCCACACATTCGCCGCCATTGCAACCATCTCTCCAAGGATCACCCATGTCGCAAGAGCAGCCTGAACTACAATTACTTGATGAAAATATAAAAGTGCTGCCATTACAGTTATAATTGCAAGTCCCGCTACAACTCTTTGCTTGAACGTTACTGTAAACTACTTCTTCCATGTAGATTATGTATCCTACCATTTTCTTTTCTATAACAAAAACAGACTTGACTCAAAGAAAAATCCTGATATACTGATTCCCGTGATGCAAATTGTTGCATCATCTAATTAGGAGAAGATATGAAGACTTTATGTGCATGGATGGTTTTGGGTGTTTGTTGTGTAGCAAACGCTGGTGAGTATCAAAGTGTTTTAGTCAACAAGACTGAGGCTCCAGCCGTTAGCAATTGCTGCAACAAGAGCAGTGATGGCTGTGACAATTGCAGCAAGTGTGTTGCTGATGGTTGTGATAGCTGCTGCAAGGTTCAGGTGTATAATGAGAAGGTTGAGGATCGTAAGACTTGCCGCAAGACACTTTTTGGTAAGGTGATCAAGCGAGAGGTTAAGCGTACCACCCTTACGCCTGTTCGTTGAAAATATAAAGGTTAGTTACGAAACCCCCCATAGTTAATTCTATGGGGGGTTTTTTTGTTCATATAGCTATATAAGTCTATGGATGAAGATGACAATATAATCTATAGTAATTTGGCAACAAAAGATTGTGCTAGTGCGAGAGCTTGCGATAACTCTTGTGCAAAAGCAGTTTCAACATGCGTTTATAACCCAGGAACAGGATACTTTTGGTTTGATAATTTTAGCGAAGGCGATAGTTACAATAATTGTACTTGTGCAAGTCCAATTGAGGACGGAACTTGCCCACCAAGACCTAGATGTGGCGGATCAACATTTCCAGGCACATGGACAATTTGTTTTTCATGCCCATGAGAAGTTGAGCTAATATTTACAGTTGATCGAACGCATTTTTGCAGTTATAATTAGTTTATATGAAAACTAAAAGTTTATATTTTAAAGAGGGCTCATCAGGCGAAAGTATGGAGTTTGATTGTTTGATTCCAGACACTCACTTTGATACAGCGCTTTTGCTTTTATCTTATGGTTTTGAAATAAAAGATATAGAACGTTGCTTTGCATTCTCTAGTGGATTTAGCTATTCTGGTGTATATTGGGAGTTGGATATTGGCAACGATAATCTACCCAGCAAAGTAGTTTTTGTAAATGAAAATGAATTATATCTTCCTAGCATTAAAAACAATAAAACTAGCCTTCCTGTGTTTCCTATTCCTGCTTGGATAATCAAAGACGCTATTTATTTCGATATCGAAGAAGTCAAATCAGTTTATACAAAAATAGATCCCGACAACCCAGTTATCTTAAAGTTTAAGCCAAAATGATAACATTTTTATTTTTAAGCATTATCAATATGTTTCGTCGATACGATCACATGAAAAAATATGGCTATATCCATTTAAGAAAATAGCCAAATTCTTGCTGTGAATAGCCTACATAAAATTATCTTATATTAGGAGGTTATTATGCACAAGATTATTATACGATCTATTTTCTATCATTGGCTGTTTTTATTCGTCGGTATTGCCATAGGATTCATATGCAATTCAGAATATGTTGGAGAAAAGGCTGTTGTTATAAGAAGATCAATAAATCACATTTTTTTTCCGATTGAATATAATGAACAAATAGAGAATTATGTGAAATGGATGGGCAAAAACAGAATACATTCTGAATTAGGCTATCCAAAAGACTTCCAGATTCTTGAGGATGTTGTTAAAGGAGAAGAGTATTACTGGGCTATAGCAAAATATACAGACGTAAAAACTGGCGAACCAATTAAAACTGTGGTCAGTACAAAGATTAGATGGAGACCTTGGGAATATAATTATCACACCAAGAAGTTCACCCCGCCAGCACCAAAGTGAACAAAATCTCAAAAAATTTTCAACCCTCGGATAGCGTACCTTGACAGGGGGGTGGACAGTTGCGTAAGATTACTTTTGCGTAAGTTTGGCGGAGAGGTTTCACAGGAAGTGAGGAGAAAACAGGTGTATTGCAATGAAAACTCAAGGTGAAGCAGAAAGTCAGATCAGTTCAAAATTTTCCAGATTTTATTCAGAAATTTTTGGCAAGGGTCCAAAAAGTATACGCGTCAACTCAGTCAACAGCATAGTAGTGATTATATCTCAAAATCTATTAACTGGTGCTGAGAAACTTCTTATTTCAACCAATGTTGGTTGCAGGATGGTGAAAGACATTCGACAAAGCCTGATAGATTGTCACCAAAAAAAATTGATAAACATAATCAATGATGCTACTGGTGAAGAGATAAATAATGTTCATCATGACTTTTCAACAATGAATGGCGAAGAATCATTTGTGTTTAGTTTGGACGGCACGCCTGTCTATAGATTAAACAAAAAGTTGGCTGCCATTCACTGATTTTCTTTTATCATCTGTTTAAACATCATTTTTAATATTTTTTCATTTTGTTCTTTGATGAGCTGTTCTTGGGATAAAGTATTATATCTGACTGTATATGGTTCTTTTGGTTTTGTAGTAGCAGTTAAAGGCTGTGATATGGAAAGTATGACTATTATTGGTGCTAGCATACTTTTAATATAGTTTATTCAGCCACTCTTTAAAGCCTTCCATATACTTCCCGCCTCTAGATTGGCGTTTGCAATAATTCTTTTGGCTGAAACCCTTGGGATGGTTGCAGTTTATACTTTTTTTGTATTTTATGCTCCATCTGCTTTTCATGTTTTTTCTTGGTTCATTCATATTATTTTATCGCTGTGGTTTTTAAGGAAAAGAGCCATTAGATATCTTGCTGAATTATAATCTTCTTCGGGCATAGTTATTCTGTATTTACCATCTTCAGGTATTAGCTCTATATTCATTCTTTGCTGAAGTCTGTTTAAATCTATTTGATTAATATTTTTTTTGCCCAAATCTCTTGCCAAATCGCTAAACAAATAAATTACTACGTCTTTTTTATCAATCATGCCTTCTCTATAAGACTTAGTAATCATCCCTATTATGGTATCAAAAACTGTATATGATTCTTGGCTTCCAAAATTTATCTTTTTAGTCAAGAATTTTAATATTCTAAGTGAGTTAGAAGTGTTGTGAGCATTAGACAAGATTTGTCTTATTGTTTTCTTTCTTGAGTCTTGTGATCCTTGGATATAATCTTCACTATCTTTGGGGTAATCATAATTATTATTTTTATAGTTATTCAAGAATTTTTGAAGCCTATCGCCACTGAGTTTTTCATTTAGCTCATCATAATAACCATATTGAAATCTTAGAATCAAATCATTTATTGTTTTATCATCAAAATAATCCGCTCCCCTATCTGGTAAACTTTTAATCAAATCCATTGTATCTTTAGCTGTCATATTCTCTATGTCTATTTCTTGAATAAACTCTTTAGCTTCTTGTGGTGGCAGCTTTTTGAACTCATCAGTTGCTATTAAATCTTTTATATTTTTTGCACTGACTCTACGATCTTTATTTTTCTTGTAACTTTCTATGTCTGGAAATATTATTTTAAAGTCATAACACTGCGTTTCTTTTAGAGAATACTTTTCAAGTAATTCTTTTACTTTAAGCTCTATGTCTTTTACGTAGTTATCTTTAACATCCATGAACTGAGGACTACCACCTGTTAAACATGATGTAAATTGATATTTTGGAACATCATTTTCGTGAACAACATAAATATCATTGCTTGCGTAATATCGATCGTATTCTCCGCTTGGATTTGCCGTACACCAATCTGTGCCTTTTCCATACTTGCAAAGAATTCTTTTTCTACCTTCTATTTGTGTTTTATTTGTTTCTAACTGATTATAATTTTGCTCAGTATCGTTTGATAAATTAATTACCTTAGGCAAATAATAAAGCTTAAGATTGTTTTCGTCCGCCATTAACCTTATTAGATTTTCATCTTCTTCAAGAGTATCACCAGACTTTTTTAGTTTTAGTTTTTGTCTGTTGCTTAGTTCTTGTTGAGCCCTTAAATATTCAGTAACATATCTTTGTGCTTCTCTACCAATTGTCATCCAACCTTTTTGTCCAATTTCATTTTTTGGTAATTCTCTGTTGTCTATTCTTCTTTTTGTAACATCTATTGCTAGCTCTAAATCTTCTTCGTGAAAAGTTTTAGCTACTAAGTATCCTATGCTAAAACTCAGCCAATTGAGATTTTCAAGTTGTTTTTCACCCAAAACTTTTATTATGATATGTTTCCATCCACTTAATCTATTGTTGAACTCATAAACAATGTCGCCAAGAGCCCAACGACCCGGCGTGGATTGAGATTGTTCTGGAGTGTCAGGAGAAATACCAAGATGGTATAACATATCTCTTTCATTAGGCTTTGCATACTTCACAATAGCCTCCAGCCAATCATCAATATTGGCTTCTATGTTTTCGTTTAGCAGCAGCCACTCTTTAAATATCATAACTTTATATATCGAAAATTATCTAAAAATAGAACCAAATAATACTGCGGCTATTGTTAACAATATTATTATTTTCATTAGTCTGTATATCATATTGTTATATATTATTCTTCAAAAAACCTTCCATATAATTTCTTTTCATTTTGTATTATTATTTTTTCTTCTTCGTCAGGATCTGCCGGCTTATTGAGCATGGAATAAGAGCCAATGTCTTCTGTTATTCCGTAGTATTCTTGTATCTTTTCTTTACTCCAAGTTTTTATTCTGTGTCTTTCGATTATATTTCCTGCGAAACACTCTTTGTTTGGAATAGCGTTATTTGTTCTTTTGTGTTCTATGTGTAAAGCACAAATATTTTCAACCCTTCCGTATTTTTTTCCCAACTTCATATATCTGTATATCAGTTCATCGTCTTCAAGTCCCCATCCATAAAATAATTCGCTCATTCCTCTCAAATGTTTAAAGGTTGCAGTGTCTGAAATAAAACAACCTCCATTTGAAACAAATTCTCTGAGTGTGTGTTGCTTGTTTTTTTCTGCAAATTCGTTTGGATTAATTTCTTTTTGCTGCATTGCATCCAATAAAATGTTTCTTTCCATATGAAACACTTTATTGAATGGTGTTGCTGCATCTAATTCTTTATTCTTTATTTTTTCACAAATATGCTTTATTGTGTTGAAGTCTACTATCACGTCTGCGTCCAACATCATTAAAATCTGGCTTTTTATTATTGGCAAAGCAAAATTTATTCGTTTGCTTCTGCTCCATATTTCGTTTTTCTTTTCTTTTGCAAATAAATAAACAATATTATCAGATAGTAAGTTAGATATTGTGGGTTTTTCATCCATCTCCACAACTATAATTTTCTCATAAGTCCAAAATCTTTCTACATAGGAAATTAGGCTCAATAAGTTCTCCAGCCTAGTTATGTCATCGTTTTTAAAAGGTATGATTATGCTTAACATTTTTTATATTTAAAGAATATATATTGGTACAACTTAGGGAAAGGAATTATGCCAACGCCAGCAGCCCCAACAATTTTAGGACTAGTGTCCAAGGATAGATCAGTATATTTAAATTGGACCGTTCCTTCAAGTGATTCTGATATTGTTGATTATGTTATTCAAAGAAAATTAGCAGATGAACCAGATGAAAATTTTACTGTTGTTGAACCCATAAGTAAAAGTGATTCACCATCTGCTCCGGGAGCAACAATTGATGGCGTGAATGGTGTTGGTTATGTTTTTAGAGTAGCCGCTAGGAATGAATTTGGCACCGGGGAATATTCTTCGATATCTTCGGTAATAACCCCATCAGCAATTCCAAGTAAGCCACCAACTCCAACATGTATAGCGGGTGATAATCAAATAATTGTAAATTGGACAGCACCAGCAGATGGTGGATCTGCAATTACTGATTACATAATTCAATCTACTGCAATGAATCCCAATAGTTGGTCAACTAAACCGGATAGCGTTTCTGCTGCCACAACATACACAGCATTAAATCTTAGAAACGGATTTACTTATTATTTTAGAATAGCTGCAGTAAATGCATCTGGGCAAAGTCCTTGGTCAAATAGTTCTTTGGGTTGTATTCCAGCATCATTGCCAGGAGCCCCGGCATTTTTATTAACAATACCACATAACGGTTATGTTCATTTAAGTTGGATGCCACAATATAGCGGAGGAACTAATCCTGTAAATACTGTCTATTTGGTTCAAAGTAAATTAGCAACAGATCCAGACACAAGTTTTGCTGTTGTTTATGAAGGCAAGGGAGTACCAGATGGTAGCCGTAAAGTAGCAAACATTACAGGATTAACAAATGGAACGGCTTATGTGTTTAGAGTTGCAGCAAAAACTGTTATGGGGACAGGTGCATATGGTCCTAAATCAAAACCAGTAACACCACGTTCAGTTCCAGGCGCAATCAATCCCCCAGCTGGAATACCGGGTAATGGACAAATAACTTTAAATTGGCAAGCACCATCAAACGGTGGAGCCCCAATAACCTTTTATGATATTGAAGTTCAATGGATTTGGAAAGGACAAACATCATTTCCTCAGCCAATAAGAAGGAGAAAAGGAGCCAACACAAGTCGTGTATTAGATCATCTGATAAACGGAGCTTCGTATAGATTTAAAATACGTGCAAATAATGCAGCAGGAGCTGGTCCTTTTAGTGCTTGGACAGATTATATAATACCAAGAATAGATGTGCCAGCAGCACCAACAAATTTAAGCGTATCTTTAGTTGGAAATTCAAGCGTTCGTTTGGCTTTCACACCACCATATAGCAGTGCTCCAATAACTGGATATGTTGTTATGACAAGCACTGATGGTGAATGGGACATAATAGATAGTAACTATCAATTGGGAACATTGGTTTATGGATTAACTGACGAGCCTCATACATTTATGTTAGCTGCTAAAAATGTGGCAGGCATCGGACTTTATTCAAACGAATCAAATAGCGTCACTCCTTCAAATAAATTGTTCAATAAGTCTTCTTGGTATAATATTCTTGAAGAGCCATATAGAACATGGTTAAATAAAGCAGCAGATAGATGGGATAGATATATTAAATACAGCGCCTCAGCAAGAGCAACAATAGCTTCTGAAAATTCTGGTTGGAATGGTTTGGCGTTAACAGAATTTGTTTTGTTTAGTGATTCAAAATCAAATGAACTTGCTGCTTCTCAAATGCTTGGATATAAAGCTCTTGGTGGCAAGGAATACAATTCAATAACTTTTTATCTTGAGGTAAATGATTTTTGGCGTGCTTGGGGCACATATACAGAAAAAGATTGGATAAATATATTAACCCACGAGCTAGGTCATGCACTTGGAATAGGTATTTATTGGGGAGGTTTTCAGGACTGGGAAGTTTATTTTCCAGGCGCCACTCCTCCTTTTCAATTTTTCTTAAGTGGCAATACTTATGCAGGCGCCCAAGCTGCTTATAATTCAATAACCCGTCTAAACAGATCAAGAATTCCTCTTGAAAATACAGGTGGAGCCGGCACTGCTTCAGGTCATTGGGATGATAGCTTTAGACCAGCTACTGCTCCTGGATCACTGGGGTTAACATATCCAGGTTTTAGAAATGAAATAATGGTTGGATATTTTCGTCCAAATGTTACTTTTGTTATATCACAATTAACAATTAAAACATTAGTAGATTTTGGTTGGCAGGAAATAAATCCAGGGGCAAGTGAGGGTAATCCAACTTTGAAATTAAACTCATCTGCGCTAGCTCCAGAAATAGGCGATGTTCACAAGTGTGGATTTGATAAGATTAAAAATAAAATTATCCCACAGCAAATAGGAACAGTTGGTTTAACCGTAGATGTTGAATCAACTTCAGACAATACAACTTCAGGCGGCACAGCAGAATAGACACTTAACACTTTATAAATAGAAAGATAAATTATGCCAGCACCAGCAGCACCAACAGGTTTAACAGTTTTGTCACAAAACGGATCGGTATTTTTAAATTGGGCGGCACCAACCAATAACGGTGGCTCTCCTATTACTGATTACGTTATACAAATAAAATTAGCCAGTCAGCCAGACACTAGTTTTACGGCAGTTTCACACCCAGTCAAAGCAACTGTAGGTGCGACTGTAGCTTGTACAAATGGTAATAGTTATGTTTTTAAAGTAGCAGCTAAAAATGCATCTGGCGTAGGCGCATATACAGCTAATTCTGCAGCAGTAACCCCATCTACTACTCCAGTGGCACCAGCTGCTCCAACTTGCAGTTCAGGTAATGGTCAAGTAACAATAAGTTGGAATATACCAGCAAATAATGGTGCTGCAATAACCGACTATGCTATTAGAAGAAAGGTAAATGGACAAGCAACTTATACAAGTTTAGTAGACGGAGTTTCTACTGCAACTTCATATACAAACACAGGATTGACAAATGGAACTCCCTATGTTTATAGTGTAGCCGCAATAAATGTAAAAGGAGCAAGTGTTTGGTCCGCTGATTCTGCGGTTGTAGTTCCATCAACTTCTCCAAGTGCACCAAATATTTCGGTGGCAAACACTACTTTTAACTCTCTTACCAACACTTGCCTCATAAATTTAAGTTGGACTATACCAACAAATAATGGTTCTGTCATAACCAATTATGTTATCCAAGGAAAACTAGCATCAGGTTTAGACACAAGTTTTACTGATTTAGTTTCCTTGGGCAATGTAACAACAGCAGCTATAAACCCAATTTCATATCCAGCTTTGGTATTGGGTGATTCATATGTTTTCAGAGTGGCGGCTGTAAACTCTAAGGGCAGAGGTAATTATTCGGCTAATTCAAGTTCATTAACTCCTTCTGTAGCTCCCTCCACTGCCTCAGCACCTACGGCTACAAAAGGATTTGGCAAAGTAACATTAAGTTGGACAGCACCATACAATGGTGGATCTGCAATAACCGGTTATGTTATTCAAAGGAAAATAAGCTCACAAGCTGACACAGCATATGTAAGCATAAACACTGGCTCTGGCACAACGTATGAAAACACAGGATTAACAAACGGAGTTTCCTATGTCTTTAGAATAGCTGCTGTAAATTCTAGAGGTCGAAGCAATCAATTTTCTCCAGCATCACAACCTGTAATGCCTGGAGTAGTTCTACCGAACGCTCCTACTAATTTAGTTGCGACTGTTATCAACGATATTGAAGTAACTCTGACTTTTACTCCGCCCACAGATAACGGAGGAGGAACAATAAGCAGTTATATTGTCGAAGCAATTGAAAATTTTGGCCCCTTTCCAGCAAGAGTTCCGTTCACTCTCAGTGAAGTTAAACTAACAAGCCCAAACACACTTGTTGTGATAGGATTAGGTGATGTTTCAACATCACTTTCAATACGAGCTGTTAATGAGGCAGGTGCTGGACCATCAAATTCAATTCAAACGGGAGATGTAACTGTAACAACATCAAATAAACTGTTCGATAAATCTTCTTGGAGAGATGCTGTTAATTTAGAGGGGGTTTCACCAAATGGAGTAAGCTATAGGCACTGCCTCGATGCCGCAGCAGATAGATGGTATAAGTATATTAAATATAACGCTTTGGTCAAATCTCAAATAGCAAGTTTAGTCGCATCAAATTATCAAGAGCCATGGGTGGGCGTCAGATTGGAACCAGGCACATATTTAGTAAACGATCCAACAGATAGATTTTATGGACAAACAATACCATTCTTTAAGACGTTTAGAGACAACACTTCGACCACAATTGCAGATTCTCGTCCTATTGGATGGGCAGGTTATACATCAGGGGGCAAAAATAGACAAACGACTATAAGTATGCAATTAAGACTCAACCTTAGGTATGAGAACGCTCCTGCCGATCAATGGGTAACTGCACTTACACATGAATTAGGGCATACATTAGGAATAGGTCAATATTGGGATTCATACTATGGCGGAACTCCACCAGTCAATAGCTTCTTAAATGGAGCTGTGTATACAAACGCACAAGCTGCATATAATTCAATTACTGTTCTTGGGCCATCAGGAGTACCTGTTTCAAGAACTAAATACCCGGTTGAAAACGAAGGTAGCTCAGGATCAATTTCATCCCATTGGGAGAATAATTTTAGAAGTGATTCCGCCCCTTCAATAATCACTTATCCAGGATTAACTGATGAGTTGATGGTTAGCACTTATCCAATGAATGTTACGCCTAGTGCTAGGCGTGTTATATCTCTGCTTTCAATTAAGCAGTTAGTTGATTTTGGCTGGGAAGAAAGAACCACAGGAGCAAGTGAAGGCAACCCAATTTTTATTAGCTCAGCCACAAGTTCAGCAAGATCGCAGATAATAAATCCTGAATTACTATGTAAGTGTGAAAATCGAAAGCACTCCGATAGGCAGCCAATTATTTTGAATATTCCTGAGTCTGCTGAATAGTTAATACAAGACCGATGCCAATTAAGTTAAAACTTAATTGGCATCGGGACCAGCAATACGATAACAGTAAGATTCGCCAGATGATCCCCGAACACAGCCGTTTACTGTGAATTCATTAGAGTAGTTAATAACAATAACGGCTCCGGGATGTTTATTGATCAAAGGCAAAACAGTTGAAAGATTTTCAACTGTTTGGACAGCCTTTAGAGTATTTATAGGAAGGCTCTCAGATTGATTGATTACACAACGTATACTGCCATCTGGTGCTATGTTTTGTACAAATTTTATTGGGATTGTTGGATTTACCTGATTCTGCACAATAACTGGTTTGGTAATTGGTGTTTGAGCATTTTGATGAACTGTCTTTGGGATTGAAGCTTTTCTTCCATGATACGCAATTCCAGAGAGTGTTGACAAAGCTATCTTATTTTCAAGTTGTTCAAAGTTAAGAGACAGTGATTTCGGAGACATTATTTGATTTCTAAGTAGACATACAAGCAATTCCACAACCTTTGCCCTGTGGACTGGGCTGCCTTATACCATTATAGTCTCGCCTCCTACGCTTGGCAAGAGTTCTATAGCCCTGCCATACACTTGTTCCACGTTGTCTTTGTCTCTTTTGTTCACGGTGGAATACCGTATATTGTTTGCATTAAGAAACACTTTGATTTTTTCATCAATACTTGCTGCTTGTTCTAAGCTTTCATTTCTACCAATTGGATCGTAATTGTTTTCTCCACGTTCAATAAAGTAGTTTAGGTTGTTGAATGTCTGAAATATATCAACAACAGAGTGAAGAAATGATATTGGATAATTCTGACTATATATTGTGCTCAATAGTATGGGCGAATCTGTGACTATAATATCTGCTTGTCCTACTATTTTTTCAATTTTGTGAAGTTGTTGCCCAAATACAAACGGCTGACATTTTAACGCACTGCTTCTTTTTTCCCATACTAAATCTTTGGCAAACTCAGTAACAAGTTCAACATTATACATGTTTGTTTTCAATTTATAAAACACACCAGCAGCAAGTGTGCTTTTACCAGAACCAGGACCGCCAAAAAAGTTTAATATAAGTGTCATTCTCATATTATAAACAATTTTAAGCAAAAATTCAACAAAAAACCCCACTTAAGACAAGCCTAAGTGGGGTTCAAAGTTTGTTTTGATTTTAGATTATGTGTTAATTATTAATTAAACTTTTAAGATCTTTGGCAAAAATATCAGCATCTTCCTTGCTAAGAAACTTAATCTTAACAGTGTTATTTTCCACAATAATCTGCCGACACTTGCCCCTAGCTTGAATGTCAGAAAACTCTTTGCTTGTTGTTTCTTCGCCGCCAATAACACCAACAATCCAAAGCAAAATATTGAAAAAGAACTTTGACATTTTTAAATCCTTTTAACTATGTTAGAATGACCTTTAAAACAGAAAGAAAAACATGAAACCAGTGACTAAGTGTACCCCAATTGGAAACCAAATACTACTTGAACTTTTAACCGCTCAAGAAATGCTTGGAACTAAACTTATCCTCAGCAACGAATCAAAGACAATGAAGGAATTTCAAGCAGTTATCTTAGCTTTAGGTTCCTTGGTTAGCGAAAATTATGGACTAAAAGTAGGCGATAGGGTTTTACTATCTGGTAACGGTGTTCCTGTACCAAATTACGATTCAAGTGAAAGAGACAAGGTTCTTATGGAGCCACAGTCTATCAAAGCTATTCTGACCTGAAATCGTTTCTAGGCTTTAGCCTTTCTGGATCGACGGCGATGCTTTTTAAGTATTGAAGTGTGCGTTCAAAACAATCTTCGCACAAATCAACATAATAGGCATCGCCGTCGTTTTTTGATTCATAGCCCCAATTTACAGCCAGCCTTGCAGATTCAAAGTTCATTTCATGCTTGCAAGACTTGTTGCAAACATCACAAAGAATGTCTCCGACAACTTTTAAAAGTTCTTCCTTAAAAATTTTCATTATTTTTTTCTTAAAATAGAAAATCCCCAGAGTGGAATTAACCACTTGGGGATTATAAATAAAACTCAAAGAGTTTCAACGATTTTATTTGCTTCTGCCACCAAATCACTACGGCAGATATTACCTAATTTAGGCAGCTTAACACCCTGACGAATCAGCTTACCAGCACGCTGACGAACAGCTTGGGGGCTAATGCCCAAATCATTCGCAACATCAACGCTATTGCCGCCCTTACGAGCAACATCAACATACGACTTCAAGAAAACTTGAAGCGGGATGCGAACACCCTTACTCTTTGGCTCATCGCCAAGACCAAAAATTGCACCGAGAAAATCAAACATTTCATCGTCCTTGTTTTCAATTGAAGCGTCCATTAAATCGTTTGAATTGTCAATCATTGTGTCTGTAGTCATTGGTTTCCCTCTCTACCAACTAGCGTACCACGAACAGGTTGTTGATCGTCATAAATTTCTTTAGCAACCACTTCAATAGATCCGGCTAAGTATTCAACTGTTCTTGCAATTTCTTTTAGCCGTTCTCTAATTTCAATAAGCTCTTTAATTTTTGTTATATTTTTCATGCAACTTCCTCGAAACAATTATAGTTGTTAAGCCAAATTTTCCAAACACGCTCAAACTCTTTAACATCCTGATTAGGATGGTGGTTCATTGCAAAGTCAAGTGCATCTTGAATAACGTTAAAATCAACGCTATTGACTTTAATACTTGCAATTCTTTTGTCGTGTCTATCTTGGTGACAAATAGCACAAAGCTCAAAATTACTCTTGATAACCATGCCACAATCTTTGCAAATTTTCATTTAAACTTCCTTTTTAAATTCAGGCAAAGTCTTTTCAGCCTCAGTCAAAGGCGGATCAATTTTGTTAAGACCCGATGAATAATCCATGTAAGCATAACTAGCTCGGCACAAATCAACGCTATCATATACAGCCTTGTTAAGCAAGGCTGGGGTTTTAACTCCCCTTTCAAGACCTTGACGAACCGTTGCAACAACCTTAATCAAAGAATGAACACGCTCACACAAATCGCTGATTCGCTTGTCCTTAGCCTTGATGCTATCTTCCAATTCACGAAGAAGTTTGATTGAGTCCACAATCAATAATTCCTGTCAGGATTGTGAGTAATATAAGAATCCCTGGCGTTCATATACTTGGTTGCATCTTCAAAATTACGAGCAATAGCAAGATATTCAGAATACTCGCCAGTAGCGTTAAACCTTTCAGAAGCCTCACGCAATTCTTTAATCTTTTCGTGCATGAAATTATCATTAAAAATAGCCATGCGCTCAAAATCATTTTGAGTGTGATGAGGCTTGCTGGCAAAATACTCAAGTATAGACTTGACAGTTTTTTGTACGGTGGACATAACAAACTCCTTAATGAAAATTAGTTCATAACAAAAAAATAGTGAGCAGGGGGAGTTTTTTACGCTCCCCCTGCCCTTAAAATCAACCCATCAGCTCATCAAGAATCGCATTGGCTTCATCAGCGACATTACCGCTGCGGGCAGAAGCAAAAGAAGGAAAATTGACACCCTTCTCACGCAGGCTCTTGATACGAGCCGAAACAGCGGCGGGAGTCAGATTAAGCTCGGTAGCAGCAGCACTAACAGTGCCGCCAGCCTTAATCGTATTGACACAAACCGTAATAAACGTCTTGAGCGGAACCGCGACCTGACCCTGATAACGACCAGCCATAATTACAACCTCATTTATAAAAACCAACCAAATTATTGTGCCGGGCAAAACTGTTTTGCCCGTCGCACAAAATACTAGCGTACCGCAAGGAAACCTTTTTCAATATACTCGCAACAAAGTTCGTTATTTTTTCCAAACAATGCCCGTCCAAGTGCAATTTTTACTCCAAGTTTTTTGTTATAATTGTCAGTCTTAGAACAAATTGCAACACCTTCGTAATGCTCCCCGGTTGGGCTGTCAATAATGACTTCAGTTCGTCCACCAAGGTTATGAATACCCCTTTGAACAAATTGATTTGGATTGTTTGCAACCCTGTAAGTCTTGTAATTCCTATGGTGCAAAACCCTAACCTTATATCCGCTCTGACGAAGTTCCTTAACAGTGGTCATATCTTCTCCTTAGTGAATAATAGTATTATACAAAGTACCGCAACAAGCCTGAACAGTTTCGTCCATTTTAAAAGAATTCAAGACAAAATCTTTAACCGTTTTATTACTCCACATTGGAGCAATATCATACTCCAACATATAGTAAAGTTTAACCTGTCTTGCAAATTCCTTGAAATCAATAGTCATCATAATATCTTTCTGAATATCTTTCACTATCGTCATAGTCTTGGCAATAGTCTCTTTTATCTTCACTTTCAAAATAAGACTCAAGATATTTAGAAACCCATTGAGTGATTTCTTTTTGCTTTTCTTCACTCAAATCTTCAAATCGAATAAAACTTCCAAGCAAATTATTTTTTTCATTTTCACTTTCAACAGTCATTTTAAAAGTAAAACCATCAACTTGAGTATAACCACCTTCTTCTGGGGAGTATTCAGTTTCCGGCTCATAAGGAACATAGGTGTAATCTACATCGCAAATAAAACTTGCAGTAAGATCACCAAACAATGCACCTTCATCGCTTTCAATAATAACTTCGCTCATAGGTAATCATCTCCATCATTTTCATAAATATGGCAACTACCACCTTCATCATAATCATCCCGTTCTGAGTCATCATAATCCTGAGCCATACTTTCAGCATGGTCAATCAACTTGTCTCTCACCCAATCGCCAGCCAGTTTATTTGAAATCCAGTCATTAATTTCTTTTTTCTTTTCCTCGTTCAGAGTATCATAATTGAAAAAAGATTCAAGCATTTTATTCTTGTCCGAATTATCAGCAGGGGTGATTTTCATTTTAAAATCATATCCATTGATTTCTAAATTACCACCTTCTGCTGGGCCATAATAACTTTCGGGAATATAGGGTTCAACCGTATACTCAACCTCTACTTCAAATTCAACATTAAATTCTTCGCCAAACCCCAAATCGCCATTCTCATCAATAAGACTAATCTGAGCCATTAGTATTCTCCCTCTGCTTTTCTTTCTTGATAATTTACATATTCGTCAACGGCATCTTCGATAAGTTCATCTTTAATTTCTTTGGTCTTAATCTTCTCTGCGACCCAAGAATAAATCTTTTCTTGTTTTTCCTTTTCAAGATTTTCCCAAATATCTTCTTCATTGTTTTCAAAACTTTGAAGAAGTTTTTTGTTTGGATTTAATGGAGTCAAAAAAAGATAGTTCACCAGGGTTTCATTGATTATTAAATCAGAATTAGACTCCCATTCGTCATAACTTGGGAACGAATAGTCTACTTCAACTTCAACTTCAACACAAAATTGTTTACCAAATTCGAGTTCGTTTTTATCGTCTTTGATAACAATAACTGTATACATAAAGAAGAAGATTTACTCCCCGCCCATTACGATTAAATGGGCGGGGAGTAAAAACTTAACCCAAACCAAGTTCTTTAAGAATGTCGTTAGCTTCACCAACAACACTTGCGTTCATTTCAGGCATATCAACCGGAGCATAATCAACCTCAAGCCCCAGCTCACCAAGAATCGAAACCGCCTCATCAGCAGTATCACGACTCCTAACGCTAATTGCAGGAAGGCTTGTATCACCAGCCGCCTTGAGTTTCTTAACCCTACTATACACCGCACTTGGCGTAATCATCAACTCGTTTGCAACGTCGGCATAATTGCCGCCACGAGCAAAAACGTCCTTAATGGTATCAACGAACTTCTTGTGGCGGATATGCAGCTTGCTCACACGCTTTTTGGGGGCGTAGAAATTACGCTCGTTGTAGCTGCGAGTAGAATCAACCGGCTTATCGTAGTCCAAATGATCGCGGTAAATATCGAAAAACATATCTAAAACCTCTCTGTGAAAGAATTGTGTCCCAACACCCTGAGAGCGTACCACGAACAGTCTGTCATACTTTATTCAATTTTCTATTGGTTGTTTTAAACTCGCCGTTAAAAATAAAGTAACAAAAAGGAAAGGGCAATAAGTCTTTTTTTGTTTTGTAGTGATGCAAACCAGTATTTGACCACACCATAAAATGAGGAACAAATGTTTGTGGTCTTGAACGAACAATAAATTTTGGATTATTGTGCCGTTCAATATAAAGTAAAACCAAGGCACCAATCAAACAATTTCCGTATTTCATTTTTATATGTTAAATAAAAACGGCACATATCCTAAGAATATAAGATATGTGCCGCCCGAATAAGGGGGATTATCCGGTTTTCAGCGTGAGGGTTGTTTTGCTGACGGGCGATTTGTATTGAGTTTTGTCGCCCCTTGCGGGTGGATCAATTAAACTTCAAAAGGAGAAACATAATCACGATCACCATTAAAGGTTTCGTTATTAAAATGCTTTGCGTGTTCTTCGTTATACGCAATTTTAAAAGCAATTCCATTTTCTTCTGCAAGTTTATGCAGACGACTAAGGTTGTTTCTCCCGGCAACATAAACAATGTTATCATCAGACCAGCTATAGTACCAATCGTGATTGCTCAAAGCAGTTTTATACTGATTGAGAGCATCATCAAAAGATGATAGTAGTTCTGTTGACATGGAGGATTAAGCCTTCTTAGCGGCAATAAGAATCTGATCGTCATTGTTAAGATCAACCTTCTTGCCTACCTTATCAGCGAGCTTACGAGCCTCAGACATACTGATAGTCTTGCCATTGTCACGATAGTTCTGCATGATAATAGCTACCAACTTGTTGTATCCGACCATATATCATCCTCCAAAATGGGTATGCTTATCTATCCATCAAACGGGCTTTTCCTGCCCACAACATTAGCGTACCAGAAAGAAACCTGTATCTGTAAAAGAGAATATTAAAAAAATATTGGTGAAAATCCGTGGGATTTTTGGTTCTTTTCACTTAAAACGTCGGGATTTTCCGCCACTTTTTGCAAAAGATTGTCCCTAATTTGGTCGCAAGTCATCAAAAAGTATGAATAAAGAACGCAAACGATAATAACCACCCACATCATTAAGTCCCTTGAAGAACAAGTTTGCCGCTCACAATTCTTTTTTGTTCTTCTTTTAGCCAGTCTAGGACTATTCTTTCCACTTTAAGCCCTTCGATAAGCCCAGTTTCAACAACATCTGTAAGCTGCCCGTAGCAATCGTAATCGAATTTGAAAAACTTAGGAGCGTTTTCAAAGAAGCTGCTATTTACACAAACAATATACTTGTTGTTCATTCCCTTTAAAGTCTTAGCAGCAATCTTTCCATTGATTTTTAGCAACATCAGTAGTTTACTTCCTTGAATCTACGTTTTTCAGCAGTTGGAACCAAAGTTAGTCCAACAAAATTTATGTAAATAGAATCGCCAGTTACATAAACAGAACCTTTGAAGTCATCGTCAGAAGTTATTATCTTGAAACTTTTTTGCTCACCTTCCTTGGGCAAACTTATTTTATATTCAACTCTGTCTTCCATGACATGAATCCTTTCAACAAAGTTCTGGATTATTCTTCTTAAATTTTTCTAACTCACTGTCACATTTTTTGCAAAGTTGTTTAACTTTGGTTTCCATTCCAACATCATCTAAGGGATAACGAAGCGTGTGTTTTCTTTTACAAAACCAACACTTATGTTTTACAGTCGCAATTCCATTCTCTGTACCCAGAACAATAAATATCTTTTCCATTTTCCCTCCCCTGTAAGCCGTAATTGGCGAGGCGAAGTATAACAGAAAATAAAATTCTTGTCCAGCTACTATTTGCTCTATTGTTTACATTAATAAGCTCGATTTTTAATTTTTTTCTAAAACTCAAGCACCTGTTCTTTTCCGAGCTTTTTTAGCAGGTTTGTCTTGCTTTTTGCCAAAGTGATAACTATTACAATACATGCAGTAATATGGCTCTCCATCATACTCAGGACGAATCTTGAGCATACGATCAAGCCCTGCTAAGGCATCTTTTTCTGTTGCGTATTGAGTCTTAGCAGTTGTTGGACAAATCGACATTTTGAACTTCCTTATTCAAATGATCCAAATACTTTTTGATAAAATCATATTCAGCCTTCTGAGGAGCAGAGTTGTTCTTGCCCTTGGCTTGAACTATACTATGATTTGAATTTTCGTCAATATTAACTTCGATGGTCACAAGGCTTTCTTTGATATTATTTTTCTTTCTCAGAAAAACAATGTTGGTTTCGCCACTAGCCATACGCTTATAATAGCTGGCAACACAATGACTAAGACTTTGACCTTCGTTAATCAAATCCTTTGAATTTTTTGGCAAAATAACACAATGATCATCGCCAATATATTCGAGCTTCATAGATTTGAGATTTTTAACCCGTTCAGCAAACTTTTCTTCAACAATCTTATCTTCCGCAAGCTCGTAATTCTTGAGCGTGATATTGTGCATTGTGGCAAGATAACGAGGATATTTTTCAAAATCGCGCTTCATTTCTCGGTTCATTTTTACATAATCGTAAAAATCACCCAAAGCACCACAGTTGCCCCAAGTTGATTCAAGCTCAAGTTCTTCACCCTGGTTGTAAATATCACGGTAAAGATAGTCCATAAGCCTCTTTGGCTCATAACCAAATTTAATCAAATCCTTAATCTTTTCAATCTGATAAAAAGTAATTACGCCACGATAAGTTTCAAAAACATATTGAAAAAGATCTTTGATATTATTATCACCACACTTGATGTAGTCTCCAATATAATTTGAAAGATAACGATCATTTACATAAACATCAGAAACTTCTTTGCCAATGTTCAACATAAACCAATTATCCATTTTGGACTTGCCAACATTAATGCAAATTCTGTTGATCAAACCCTTTTCCTTAGTTTCTTTGTTGATTTTATCGCTGATTTTATGCACGCCCAAATAGAAACCTTTCAAGCCAGCATCATCAAGCTGTTGAATCTGCGGAATCTTGGCAAAACTTTCGACAGAATCAAAAAACTTTTTATCATCCATCATTCGTTGAACTTTGTTTCTAAAGCTCCTGTCTCTGGCACTCATCCAATTTTCAGTAGCCTTGTTGTTTGCCCAAATATCAAGCATCTTGAAGAAAACCTTGATCCAAACAACATCAGTCTTTTCAACTAAACAAAGCCAAAAATTGTCGTTATCCCTGAAGTTTACATTTGCTACTTTGTTCTTAATTTCAAGCTTGATGTTCCTGAAAGAATGTTCGCCAATCTTGACTCCATTCTCACGAACAAAAGTCTTGCTGGGCAGATCATAAAAAATCGATCCATCCTTAAACTTGAAAACAATCTGCTTCTTATCAGAGCTTTCCTCGATAGAAACCAATGTATTAACAGACTTGTAGCCCTTCTTGCTTGAAAGACTTTTTACAAGCTCTTGAATTGAGATGCCATCTTGAAGATCAATGTTGGCAATAACTTTCCCGCTATCATCCTTAATTTGCATGATAATGTATTCCTGTAAATATCTCGGCTGTAGTATTTCTGCCCACAGAAACAGCGTACCGGGAGGAAACTACCGAGTTTAAGCGTAATCAGAAGATTTGCCGTAAATATATTCTGTTTCAAATTCCTGGTAGTTCTTGAGTCCATACATGGTGGCTGGACATACATTCCAAAACCAAAGAAATATTTTCCTAATGAGTTTATCTTTTTCATCATAAGAGTATCTCAAGGTATATTGCAAATCATTGGTGCAAATGCCCCTAAGAAAATCATTTAGCGGTTTCCGCAGAACAACATAATCGTAAAGGTTTTGCTTGATATCATCAGGCAGATCTTTGTAAAAATCTGTGTGAAATTCAAGCCGCTTGTATTCGTCATCAAAAGCGTTAAGTAGTGACATTTTTCTGGCAGTCTTTCAGTTGTTGTCTGAGTCTTTTAAGTTCATCGGCAGCATTATTTACATCAAATTTTTCTGGCTTGATGTTGTTGTTTAAGCAATAAAACAGATGGTCGAGCGGTTTTGCGTTTTTGTTTTCCATGATCCGATTATAGCGAAACACTGAAATTTTTTCAAATTAGCTCATATATATTAAAAAGGAATAAAAATGAAAAGTTTCAATGAATTTGTTTCGATTAAAGAGTCAATGTATACACACGATGTTTTTAAAGATGCTCAAGCAGCAGCAACAAAATCAACTGCTTTAAAACAAGCTTTGAATATAACACAACAAATTCATGAAATTTTACAAAAATTTCCAAGCACAATGTTAGCAACTCTTAGAGAATATAACGGTAAGACACAATTTGCACTTATGAGTTTGATCAAGGACAGCAGCAAAGCCAAAGACATTTATGCTGAATACGGAAATCCACTAAGGTTAGCCGAAAAAATGTCAAAAACCGCCGATGCAATGACACCTCATGGTTTTGATCATATTCCAAACGGTGAGAGAATGGTGATGGACTTGATGAGATTAACAGCAAAATTACTCTCTGTTTTAAGAGATGTTTTGGCTTAGTTTTTATCAGCTGATCGCAATCCTCTTCACAGGACTTTTCTGTAGAGCTTCCTGCATTTTACTTATTTTTTGTTTTATTATTTCGTTTACTAGTGCTTGTGCAAAGCCAGGAACTATCGTATTATTGTCAACAGCCTGAATTATTAAGCTTATAACTCTCTGTTTTTCTTCTACAGTTAAACAAGCTTGAGATTCAGGGGTTGAGCCAGTTCTAGATTCTATTTCAGCTTCAAGATGTCCTGGTCTGAGTGCTTTATTACCTGCTTTACCACTACGAATATCTTGTTCTATATTTTGTCTTATTGTTTGTTTGGCTTTATTTAAAGCGTTGCTGTTTTGCATATTTTGAGATACTACGTCTTGCGTACCCATAACAGCTTTTAATATAGTTCTAGCTAAACTAGCGTATGGAATAGCATCAATTGCAACATCTTTTCCTATTTCCTTGGCGGCGCCCACAAGATCAACTGGTTTTTGACCCAGCATATTATCTTCTAAATATTGTTGGAATGATCTCATGATTGTCTATTTCTCATATTAGCAACAAGTGGGTGATCGTCATTTAGATTTTCAAGCATAACTCTAACCGCATCAGCTTTTTCTTGTGGTGTTTTACCTTCAAGATCAATTTCTTGTTGGGCAATAACTTGTTTGAAGAGTTTCTGAATTATATGAGGATCAGATGTTCTTTCCATGAATCCTGGACCATTATTATTATCCCCCTCAATAAAGCCTGTGATTGTTACTGGCATATTCCATCTTGGGTCGCCATTACAATATGGAACCATGTTTTCAGTGTTGAATGGAGTGATTGCAGCAATATCTGTAAAGGTGTCATTGTAGCTCATGCCATTGATAGCAAAAATGTATACACCAGCATTTGTGTTTTCACTTCCGGCTGCCCAAATTGCATTAAAAAATAAAGATGGATAACCGTAGCTGTTGAGAGTGTTTGTTTGTTCTGGCGTTAGTTCAATAATAGCACCAATTCCAACGAATCCAGTTGCATCATAAGGACCGTCTGCGTCTAATATTTGACTTGCTGTGAATGTTAATCCAGCTTCAAAAGTGCCAGTTGCAGTGCTGTTTTCAAATGTTGTATTGTTGAATGTATCGCCGTCTTTAACGGAAATCATCTTTCTGGCGCCATAATTATCTACTTCATACATATTAAATGTACGTTGAAGGCTTTTGCCGTTTAATATGGAAGAATCAAGACTTCCTTCTGTGGTTGGATCAATAAAATTGGGGGTGAGTTTAATGTTGTAGCTTGACATAGTAAAGTATATATGTCAGTGGGAATAAAAAAAGAATTGCACCATTAATATGCAATTCTTTTAAAAGGAATCGAAAATGAAACTCTTTACACTATATAAGAGTATGAGTTTCAAATATATCGTTTGCAACAGTTGTGGGCAACAAGCAAAGAAAACAATAACAGAAGTAAAAAGAAGCAAAAGCGGTAAAATGTATTGCTCTAGGTCTTGTGCAGCAAAAACAAATAACCGCCAATATCCAAAAAGAAAGATGGAAGGTTTGTGTAAATGTGGAAAGCCTACACATAAATTTTTGACATACTGTTCAAATTGCTACCAGATAGGTTTAATTGATGATAAAACCTATGGAGAATTGAAAGGCATTACAAAATATCAAAAAAATTCAAGAATAAGAGGTCATGCAAGAAAAAAGTATTTAAAATCAAATCTTCCAAAAAGCTGCATACTATGTGAATATTCAACACACATAGATATATGTCATGTTAAAGATATTTCTTCATTTCCAAATGAATCTTTAATTAAGGAAATAAATGATTTAAAAAATCTAATTGCTCTATGCAAAAATCATCATTGGGAATTTGACAACAACCTACTATCAGCAGAAAATAAAAAGAAAATTGAAAAGTACCTCTGCCTCGAATCGCACGAGGAATAACTCTTTAGAAGAGAGTTGTGATATCTATTTCACCACAGAGGCATATAATAATATTACCAAAATCAACAAAAAAGTATTTGAAAATAATTCGAAGGGTGGGATTCGAACCCACAGTCTACAAATTCAAGTTTGTGTGATTTTCACCACTCCTTGGACTTTGTCTTCACCATATCTTACGATTTAGGTGGTCGCCGTTAAGTCTCTACACGTTCCCTTACGGGCTTCGCTCGGCATTGCCATATGCTCACGCATTTAGGTTTCACCGAATTTGACGACATCCCATACGAAGTTTCCAATCGTATGGCACAAATTTAAGACGGTGTTTTCACATCTTCTTAAACATTTTATGAGTTTGTTGCATTAACCGTTTTGCTACCTTCGAATAATTTTCAAATACTCTTATCGACTCCTTTTATCTTACACTAATCTGAATTCCTTTTCAAGTCCAAATCTTATTTATTTTTTTAGTAGAACTAAATCTCTTTATAAAGAATAATGTATCCCCAACCACCAACAGTGGCAAATGAATTGGTGGAAATTACTGTTATATTCTGATTTTCTTCAAGCCAGCTATTGATTTCTTCTTCAAACATATGATCTTTTTTATAAATAAACAGTTTAGTCTTTAGCATTTAAAAATCCCTTTCATCCACCGAAACAACTTCACAATCTGGATAATCTTTTACACATTGATTTGAAGCATCTTCAACATCATTTGCCTCGCAGAGAAACATATAAGTTTCATGGGGGTTTTTATTCCAAGTGTATTTTACAACGTATTCTTTCATACAACTCCCTTTAAACTCTGACGAAAATGTTGTTTTCATCCTGTTTATAAGACTCTACAGTGCCATCTGCAAAAGTCCAAGTGATAATTTCGTTCTCATAACCCGGATTAGTAACCTTTTCTTTCCATATTTTTCTTCCACCCAACACTATTTTTAGGTTCGGATGAAGGTCATGGTTAGATGGATTGTAGCGAACAATATTGTTTTTTGCCATTTGCTCCCTTCGCTGCTTCTACAAGCTCCCACAAAGAATCACCCAGGTATTTTAACTCAACACCATCAAGTCTTGCCATTCTTACAATATCTTTTCCGCTGCAATGAATCAAATCCTTTGCGTTAGCACCAATCATGCCACAAACTTCCTCAACGCTAAGTATCTTCATGCTCTCATTATCTTCAAACGATGAAAGCAATTTGTTCTTCTCTACTACTTTTTCCAACAACTTGACTGCTTGCTCTAAGAAATATTTACACTCGTCATTTTTCCAGTAATCTACTGGGTTTTTATTCATGAATTTTGGTTGATTATAACAATCTAAAAAATCTTCAATATTGCTAAAGCAAAAGTTGTTTTCAGTCATTTTAGTAATCGCTTTCGCCTAGAGCATCACCGCATTTTGCACACTTATAATCCCACTCATCATAAGGAGGGTGTTCACAACCAACGCTAAAACAGCAGCCTCGTCCATCATTAGCGGTGGACAAAACAGGAAATTTATGAAGTTCTTCAGCTACCCTTTCAATCCAGTGGAAGCAATAACGACAATAATCAATAGGCTCATTGGCACTATCATACACTCTAGGCATTATTATGTTCCTTATTTAAGCTTTCAAGAATTTTATTCGCCTCGCTCATAACGCTTTCGCTTTTAGCGTCCTCTTCAATTTTACAAGCCTTTACAATCTTTTTCCATTCATTTGGAATTTTGACTTTAGGCAGCTCAGGCATCTTTCCGTGCTTTAAACACTTCTTAACGAAAGACAAATCGCACTGAACAAATTCGCCGCTTTCGTTATCGCTTCTCTCATGCCAAAACACTACCTTGTCACTTTTGAAGTCGCTCAAAAAGTGACTTATAAATCGCATTGTCTTCCATTCATCTCGTTCAGTATTGATTAGCTGAATATTGTGCTTGTCAAGATACGAGTTGATATAATCTGCATATCCCTTGTAAGCGAACAACACCAACTTCAACTGATCTCCCCGGTAGTGTTTTGAAACAGCTTCTTCGATACTTGTCCATTCATTTCTACGATGCTCACCGTCAGATTCTTGATAAAAGTAGCAAACATAATTATCCAAAACTACAAATAATTCTGATAAATCAATATCAAGATTATCAACAAGACGGTAATATGGATTGTCGATTAGCTTCTTCCAATTTTTATCCCACATCTTGAAAAAAGACTGAGACTCTTTGGATTGCTTTGGCAGATTCTTGATAACTCGGTTCATTTTTGATCCTTCATTACTTTTGCAAGATTAGGGAAAAGTGTGTGATGGTCGCTATCCATCGGATTTACATTAATTTCGTTAAGAAAAACGAGCGATTCACTACTATCAAATGTAGACTGAAAGAAATCGTAAATAAAATCAATGTATCCACTTGTTTTTGGCGGATTATATTTAATTTTCTTTTTTATGCAGTCAATTTCTACATCAACTACATGTTTTGGTTCTACCTTTAAAGCGTTTAACTTTACAGATAGTTTATTTGCCCACTTGAGCATATCATTAAAAAGATTTACAACTTCTTCATGATTGCCACAGTATGCGTCATTTCCTACATTAAGAAATTGTCCGCAACCTGCTTTGATATACTCTTTGGTTAAAGACTGTTGCTTCTTGATAAGATCAATATCTTTTTCAAGAGCAATCAACAGCTTATCCTTGCTGATAGTCATTTTTGTCTTTCCTGAATTTCAAAATAGCGTTGGCTAGAAGAACGCCTTCTTCTACACTAACAGTTATGATCTGCTGTTTTGATGTTCTATACTTACCGGCAACAAGTTCTTCACTATCACCATGATAGGTGATATGGAAAAGATTACTAAGCTCGTCGTGTTCAACAGTTAAAAAATACCTATATTCAGGCTTATCCGTATAAATCTTAGTCATGGTCATTTTTGTGTGAACATTTTTAGTTTGCATCAGTCCCCCAAGTTATAATGACCAACCGTATGTTTGTCCCGCTACCATCAGAGCGTACCGGGAGGAAACTTCTTGTTGTAATAAGCTAGTCGCCATGAGTGTGATAACAACTAACGCTTATACCGACAAACATGATTTTGAAAGCTACAAGGACGAAAAGCCTAAGTTTTCTTTGTTGAATTAGAATGGATTTCTGTCCTACCAATTTTTTGTGATAGGGCCAGGGGGGGGCGTCGAATTTTTAAAGATATATTTGAATTCTTTTTTCTCACAGCACTCGATATAGCTTTTAAGTCCATGCTTATCTTCTTTTTCTTCAAAACTTGAAAGAACGAGCATTTTGTGAATATTATCTGGGAATTTATCCCCAATGACTTCGCAAGCATAGCGATACGCAAAGTCGTAGTTTTTGAGGAAAACAACTTCATGTTCTTCTGGCAGTCTAGATTTTAGAACATAATAAGCGTACCAGTATGAAAGGTATGGATCACTGTAGACTTTTTTCTCAAATCTTTTCTGTAGTTTTGGGTCTTGAACTTTATGGTTCCCAGTGTGCTTTAGATAAACAAAAAGATAATGGGTATTTTTGCTTAGAACCTTTTCGATCTCAGGAGATGCCTTATCTCCTTTTTCAAGAAACACTTTTAGATACTTAAAAGCAAGTGCTGGGCTAGTACAAAAATAATTATCAAGTTCTTGAGTTCTTTTGATTTCTTCCTTAAAGTAGGGAAGAACATTTCTAACCAAGTGACTACGAAGATAAAGTTTATCGTCTAGTTCAAGATCTAATTTAAGTTTCATTTTCATTCCACGAAAGAAAGAATCGGGATTTGAAGTTTGATCATTTCCTTGACATATTGTTTTGAAAGATCACTGTAATCTGCCAAACACCTTTCTGCCTCATACCAGCGACCTTTAATGACCTCTTTGGCATAAGGAAGAATAAGTCTCGGGGAATTCATTATGTAGGGTTCTGCTTCTTCCCACCTGCCTTTAATTACTGAAATCAGAGCGTACCGGGAGGAAACTTCTTGTTGTCAGTTTTCAGAGAAAAACTGTGTAGTGATGAGCTTGCAATCTAAGATTAATTTCCACAACGTTAAAATTAAATTTTGTCGATATCAGCATGGGTGATTTCCCCTTAATGATATTCATTGCGTTTTTTGCTTCATTTTCAGAGTCAAAGTAAAAAATCTTACAAGATTCTTGCCCACGGACAAGATCTTCTAAATAACCCTCAACAGCATATCTGTGGTTGCATTCAGTCTGATCCACACTACTCCAATTTTCTTTTTCTCCCCATTCAGACAAATGTTGAAACGTATCTTTGTCTGTATCTAGATTGTAAACCCCGGTAGTTTGACAAACGATTATATATTTCTTCATATGTTTCCTTTTAAGCGTTAACCAAACTTTCCTTCAACCAAGCTGCTGCTAAATCCTTGGGAACAATAAAATACATTCCTTGTTTGTAATTAAAACACAGAGAACCAGCAGGTGGACGTACAATCACATCCCTGGAATTTCTTTCCAAATTCAAAAGATGAAGATTCTTGAAGAAACAATATTGTTCAATATGTTCATCTTTAAGCATCCATTCATCCGTATTGAAATTTTTGGTTAGTGCAATTTCATAAATCAGCTCAATATTATGATCTTGCAAAAACGAAACCATTCTTTCATGTTCGTTTGTGCTATAAAAATAATACTTATCAGTCTTGGTAATTGCTGTTTCGATCTTATCGATTATAATTTGACGTAAAACAGGCAAATCTTCATACTTGATATCAGTCTTTACCACTTCATAAGAATAATCGCCAGCCGCCTCAATTGCTTTAGAAATGGTTACTGATCTATCGCTAATGTCTGGATCTTCTTTCTCCAAAACATCATAACCCTTAGCAATTTTTGCAAAAGTTTCTTGACTCAGTAAAAACACTGGGTAGCCTCCAGGCTTGTTATAATCCCAATCTTGAATTCCTGCCGCATCTTCACTCAACACAGCAACCTTATCATCGTACTTCAAATGTTGGTTATAAATTTCATCCAAGGAAAGTTCTTCGCACGACAATTTGCTGGCAAATGAATCCAACATGAAATGCTTGTCTTTATAGAAGATCCTCTTGAAGATTTTAATAGGAACACATTGGATATCATACTTTTCTAGCAGATCATACCAATCCTTTTTAATAAGCGGATTGATGCGATCTGCAATTTCATTTTGTGCTTTTATATCATTGCTGCAAGAATCATTTGGATCAGCAATATCCCATTGATTGCAAATAATCTTGCTGGCAGTGTTGTCGAAAATACGTTCTAGCATACCGTTGGCGGCAATATCAAAAATTTCCATGTTAGTTAAGCTCGCAGTTTTTCTTCATTTTGTAATCACGAATCAAACCTTTAATGAACACTGTGCTGTTTCCACTGAGATCACCCATTTCCATAATTGAATTTCCAAATTCAACTCTTGTTTTAAATGGCTCGCCCCTAGACGTTTGAAATGCACAATACTCCAGGTATATTTGCTCCATAGTAATATAATCTTCGTTGGTCAATTCGTCTGACATAATTTTACTCTCTTTCAGTCCCACCAAAGATACAAAGTTTTATCATCTTCCATTCCAAAATCGACGGCTAGCATCCCGCCACCTGCGGCTTTAATCAACTTGACTGTTTCTTGGGCAGAAGGAGGGGTTGCATAATGAATTGTGAGTGATTTATCCCATAGTGATTCTTCGGGATCGGTAGAAGAGTTCACTAAAGTATATCCACCTTTTTCAATAATATCACAAATAATTGTTCTAAGCGTGGCATTAACTATCCAGTCAAAACAAACAAACACATTGTTAAAATCTTCTGTGTCGTTAATGATACGATAATTGCTATCGAATGTTTCAAGCAACTTTTTAGTTTTAGTATTCATTTACTTCCTTTCAGTCCCACCAAAGACATAAAGTTTTATCATCTTCCATTCCAAAATCATCCGCCCCTGCAGCTTTAATCAAGTTGACTATTTTTTGGGCAGAAGCAGGAGTTGCAAAATGAATTGTGAGTAATCCATCCCACAGTGATTCTTCGGGATTGATAGAAGATTTCACTAAAGCATATCCACCTTTTTCAATAATACCACAAATAATTGTTCTAAGCGTGGCATTAACCATCCAGTCAAAATTAACAAACACATTGTTAAAATCTTCTGCATCATTGATGATACGACAATTGCTATCGAATGTTTCAAGCAACTTTTTGTTTTTAGTATTCATTTACTTCCCTTCAAATTACAGGGCGGTTAATCTTCATCATTCCGCGTAACGCCAGTCACTTCATACTCGCTTGTATGTTCATTGTAGAGATAGTCTCCTGCCTTGTCTAATGCTTTTTCTTCTGCCTGTTCAGGGCTATCAGCTTCTACCTCAATTTCATTGTGTCCATAAGCAATCCGACACACGCTAACAACATATTTGGTTTTAGTGGCGAATGTTTCAAGCAACTTTTTGTTTTTGGTAGCCATTTGTTACTTTTCAATATATTCGGCAATTTTCTGATTGATTTCAGCTAACGTCAAACCATGAGGATTAATTGGTCCAAAAAAATCATAATGGTCAGTTGGAAAATCAATAACCATCGTTTTGACGTTTGGTTTTCCCCTATACAAATCAGTGCAGCATCCTACCGCAACACACTTTTCGTTTTTAAAAGCAATGCCTCTGGGGATCATCGAAATTGTCTTCATTTTTGCTCCTTAAACTTCTATCCAGTAGCCCATAGAATCACAATAATTGTAAAGCTGAGCTAACTTCTTGTTGACATAGCTTTCAGTAAATGATCCAGACTCGATTTTCTTTTCAAGTCTTTTAACTTCTGCTTTTGCTAGGCTGGTGTCGATTTCTTTCCAAACCAAAACAAGAGACTTAATGGTAGATTCGATGTCATCGTTATCTACAGACTTTCTCAAAGACAATCCGCTCTTTAATTTTTTAACCCATCCCATATAATACCCCTTTCTTTTAAGGCAAAAAATACTGATTCCAAAACTCATCTCGATCAACGCCAAGTTGATCGGCTACACTGTTTGCAAAGTCTAGAATACTCTTGACTTCAGCATCAAGTTTCTGCTGAATTTCTTTTTCGTGTTGTTTGACTATTTCCCAATTAATTTCAGACTTAGGATAATTACCCCATTCGTGAACAACGCCACTGTGTCCTTCATACCAGCCATATGTGATTGTAATAGGCAGGTTAACAACAACCTCTTCTCCGACACCTAACTCAGAGCATCTTTTTTTAAGATCAACAATCTTGTTCTTTGTTGCTTCATCAAGCGAGCTAATATCAATTTTAGTAGTCATTTAATATATTCCACATTTTTCTGATTTCATTAGACATTGTCACAGTCATTCAGCATTAGCTGCAAATCTTCATCTGCAAAACTCTTGCTGACAGGCTTGTCAATTTTATTGATATTTCCGACCTCATAATCAATAGATTGAACTTCAGCTTCATCAAATCGTTCATCAATATGATTAAAATCAAGTTCTTCAAGAGTATTTTCCAAATCAGTTCGACTTGAAGCCTCTACATGAAAAAACTGGGTTTGGATTTGAGTGCGAGTAATAGCAACTTTAAAAAATGATTTGTTGGTGAATGTTTTAAGTAGCTTTTTAGGTTTATTATTCATTTTACAATCCACTGGACTGATTTGGTTGCTTTGGAAGAATTTCTTCGCACACTATTTCTTCAAACTCGTTACAAAAATCTACATCTTCATCATTTTCATAGCCATCTTCAATTTGATAAGTCTCATTTTCATCTTCTTCAATCTTAACTTCGTATTTTTCAGATTCGGTTTTGAGAATGTCGCCGTAACAAGTTTCATATCCAGATTCAGGTTCAAAATAACTACCGAATGTCATTCTGCTCAAAACTTCTTCGATTTCTTTTTGAGACAGTCCAGACTTTGGAATTGGCAAAGTCAAGGTTCTCTTTAGAGTCTGTTCAATCGTGACACTGTAGCACTTTTCCATTTAAAATCTTTCTCTTCTAAGTCTGCTTTTTTTGCAAAGAATAAAATTAACAACGATTCCTTCCTGCTCTCTTCCTTTTTTCATCCAAACAGCATCCCATTTTCTGCCTTGATTTTTGGGATATGAATTTATAAAATCACCAAGCTGTCCAACAAATAATTTATCTTCAAAATGATAATGTTCATCTACAATTGAAGGATCTGATGTTGCAAATGTAACTTTTAATTCTCTACCGTCTTGGCTTGAATAAATTGCGTAACCATATCTTTCTTCTGCATCGGCAGAATAAAATCCGTACATTTTTTCTTTCTTAAGGCAATCTATTGGGTTTGTTCATCTGTCGTGACATGTGGTTTTTCTTTTTGCCAAAAGTAGTGAGTTTTTATTGCTTTATGTGGATTTGAGCGGTACTTTTTGTGGCAATTTGGACATAGTTCGATCCAGTAGGCGACACTTACCAAGGTCAGGTCATTTTCTTTAGGAACTTGAATTTTAATTCCTTCGCTTTTGTACCAATGGTAATTTTTAGCTTCATGACCACAGGTGCAAATTATTTGTCCCTTTTTTGGTTGTTGATTTGTAAATTTTTCCATCAGTTATCTCCTTTTATGATGCCAACAAATTTAGCGCTAGTTTCGTGATCACAACTAAAAGTTTGACTTACCCAATTTGACCCAGGATAAATCTTTTCCTCCATGCCGCTATTCAAGCCGATCATAAAATCAATAATTTGTTCCTCGTCCAGATCAATATCTGTTGTAATTTCGACTAAAAATTTCATTAGTAATTCTTTTCAAGCAGGGAAAAAGTCAGGATTAATATTGTGTATGATATGATCCTTTAAAAGATCCATCAACATAACGGTATCTAATTCGCCGCCCTTGGTGCAAGCCGCAATCATTTCAGCAACCTGCGCATCAGCGTATTGCTCAACCTGAGTAAAATCATTCTTGTCCAAATTTTTAAGCTTCATTTTCTTTCCTTTTAGTTTTAGTAATTAGTAAAACAACCACCGGCTAGATTTTACTCTAGGCGGTGGCGATAGATCAATTAACCTTAATATCCTTAACGTGGGTTTCAGGTACTCCGAAAGCGTTCTTTGCAGTAAACTTAAGCGTCACAGTATTACCATTAACCTTTGTGGCAAACTCATGAAACACAAGGGTGTCGGGGAAATTAACCATTCCCCTCACAATTTCCTTTGCCTTCAAAATCTTATTGATTTCATTATCATCAATCTTGGTAGCACCATCAGCATAAACACAATTGGCAGCCGAGCCACAAGCAACAATCAAAACAAGAGCAACAACAATCTTCTTCATCATTTTCTCCTTTGAAAAATCAGACACTCAATATTCAGTAAGACTCTTTACAGATTCATTCAAATACTCAGCAAGACTCTTTACAGATTCTCTGCTGAGAAGAATCTCATCAAAGTTTCCGTAACGACACTTGTAACCAAAAATATACTTTAGTCCGAGCCAAATTCTTTTGAAGAAATTTTCATTATTCAAAAGAACGTAAACGTAAACAAAATCCTCGTCTCGATCAAATTGGAGCAAATGCTCGGGACTTCCACAAGAACATTCAACGTAGATTTTATCTTCTTTATTAGCCATATGATTCAACCCTGAGTTTCCAACATCTTAATCTTAGTCATTTTATAGCTCCTTTATTTCTTTCTACACAAAACAAAACCATCAAAATTAGATCCTGCGTAAATTTTCACTAACTCAAAATCTTTTTGGTTTAGTCTTTCTCTTAACAAATCAACGTTTTTTGTTAAAACATCTTCGATAATATAAAACCCACCTGATTTAACGTACTTAGAAAAACAGTTGAATGATGTGATTATATGATCAAATCTATGACTTCCATCATCAACTATCAAATCAAACAAAAGATTTTCATCACCTTTGTATTTTTTGATTTCTCTAATAGCATTTTCTAATTCAATTTCTGAACCCTGATCTGTGTAAAAGCAAGCTAGTCTATCTTCTTTGAAAAGAACATCTTTGCGAATATCCAAACCATATATGTTTGCATTTACAAAAAAGTCCCGCCAGGCTTTTAAACTTGCTCCTATCTGATAATTTTCTCCAAAATACTTACCCATCAACTCTTTATTGCCAACACCTATTTCAATAATATCTGAAAAGGTTTCTTTATATTCACTCAGATATTCATAATAAACGGGTGAATAGGAATGTAGTCCTAATTGTGGACACTTATCAGAGTAATATTTTTCAAAAAGCTCACAGAGTTCAGTTTTCATTTACATCAAACACAAAGGTATTACCAGCACGGGTTGATACTCGAATCAAATTATCCTTTTGGGTTGTTCGCTTACGATAAAACCCAAGTGTTTCACCACCACCAGGATTAAACCAATTATTTTCGTTGTCCTCACTCAAATACAAAGTGCCAGAACAACCAATCATATCGGCGTATTCACAAACATCGCCCCTAACATCAACAAGTTTTGCAGAAATTTTAGTGTTTAGTTTCATCCTGCGACCGCTTCCTTAATCTTAGCAACAAACTCATTTGCCACAGAGTCAGCAAAATCCTTGTTGACAATTTCAGTCATCTTCCGCTTGAAACTATTGAGGTTAAGACTGCCGGTTGTGTTTCTACCATTGAAAATAGCGTTCTTCACAACAATCATAACATCGTCCAGCTTATGAGCCCTACGGGGAACCTTACGATCCGGTGCGTGGATATTGAAGTTATGAGTATACTTATATTCGCCTTCGTTATTCTTACGCTTACGCAAAGCATAAGTAATCTTCCAAGCCTGATCCATGCCAACAGCATCGTGCTTGAAATGACACTCAAGATTCAGCTTGCCATTACGACGATACTTAACCTCGCCAGCTTCGTCCTTAACGGGATAATAAACCTTCTTGCTTTCGATGGACTCACCAGACTCATTCGCAACGATATGCCAAGCCATTTTATAGTTCCTTTTCTAGTGTGTATAGTGTCTCTATCCGACAACAGCAGAGCGTACCAGGAGGAAACTTGCTAGAATGATTTAATACGAACACTCTTTTTCATCACGTTCAATAGTTTTTTCAATCAGTTCGTTGATGAATTCTAAGTCATAAACTCTCATTTTGTATTCTTCCATGAGTTTAGCAATTTTTTCACTGAGTTCGCATAACTTTTTTTCCATCGCTCAGTCTCCTGGTTAGTTACTTCTCAGTAAACATATCAATAATAGCTTTCAGCCTTCTTGCTGCTACCATAATGCTTTTCTTTTTTTTGTAAGCACTCTCAATAAGATTGTCAACCTCATCGCTCAATTCATCGCTTCCTCTGCTCATATCTTCAAGATCAGCGATCATATATTCTTCAGTCAAATACCAAATAACTTTTGCTTTGTATTCTTCGATGTTCATTCGTGTATTTCTACAAAATTTGCCGTATCGTATTCTAAACTTTCAAACCCAATTTTTTCCAATTGCTTATCGCTAAAAATCACCCTCTCGCCTTTGTCGTTCTGCATAAGGAGACAAACAGCAAGATCAATGATAGTGCCGTCTGATTTTTCAAAACCACAAATTTCGTTATTACAATCAAATGCAGGTTTCCAAGTATTTTTTACATGAAAACCACCAGTTACTGTGAAATGATATTGCGTATAGCCTTTTTCAATTTCATCATCGAAACTTTCAAGCAAATCTTTACTTTTATTTTTCATTTTCAACACCCCAACTGGACTTTATCGCCAGCAAACAAAGGAAGTTTAATTTCATACTCATGCAAATCACTTTTCATGTAAACTTGCAAATCATGAAGTCCTGTTTGATGCGATCCTGTTACAACAAAAACTTCATTACCAACAACCACCCTATCACCAGTTTTTAATGCAGCAACTTTAGTAATAACCATTCTTTATACTCCAATAAAGTTTTCGATCATGTTTTCGATTCTTTCAAGACAATACTTTTCCAGACTCAACTTCTGACTATTCATTTCCGGAACAATGGTAGTTCTAATCCAGTTGCGACGGCTGCCCTTCACAACATTGTTTGTTTCATCTTCTACAATAAACCTGGAATAGTTGTTTCGCTCAACGTATTGAGCAAAGTCCTTTTTGCGTGAGATCAAAAAGGGATGGGCAATCTTATAATCAGGAAATTCACTCACAAGTTCAAAGAAGTTATGAGTCGGCTTTCCTCTAAAACAATTGAGAAGATAGCTTTCAACACAATCATTAAGATGGTGTGCAGTTAGAATCACACCATCATACTCAACAGCTTCTTTATAGAAATTTAAGCGAGCTTGTCGGCACTCTGCTTCTGTTACAAGATTATTGCCATTGCCAATGATGGGCTTTTTGTTGGTAGCTTCACAAAGCTCAACAAACTTTGCTTCCATCAAATCGTTTTGAACCCTTAGACCGTGATTGAAATGAATTGGGGTTACTTTATAGCCCTTGTTCACCATCCACAGATACGCTGAGACGCTATCAACGCCCATACTAACGGCAAAGTAGCAAGGCTTATCCAGCGGAGCTATTTCTTTGATAATCTTAATCATTCCGCTTATCTCGGAAATAAAATATGCGTCTACACTCTCTGCTCGTCTGTGTAGCGTACCGGGAAGAAACTATTTGTCAAGCTATTTCTTCTTCAACTTTTTCCCTATTTCATATGCTTTGTAAATTACATCATCTAATTCACAATACAAACTATCTCCTTGATCCATTTGTTCACCACCCAAACCTTTTTCATATGCATTATTTGCATTTTCATAGGTCATTTCGTGAGCATCGCCATTGTGCATCATTTGATTCACATGCCAATGATCGCCACCGCCTTCATCTTCATCATCATTTGGTTCATTGTTTTTAAGCCAAGCTTTTTCAATCTTATCAACTTCTTTTGAACCAACTTTATCCCACCAGTCACTAAAGTTTTTGTAGGATATTTTCTTTTGAATTGTTTTCTTTTTGGCTTTTTTCTTAGACATGATATGGTAGTAAGTTGAATAGAATCAAACTGAAGGCAAAACACAAAAAAGAAATAGCAACAAGCAAGATAAATTCCATTTAATCTTTCTTTTCAAAAACTCTCACAAGATCGTTAACAGTATCAATTTGAAGAATATCACTCTCTGTTAGCTTTTTACCAAGAGCAGTTTCTACAGCAAAAAGCAATTCAATTCTTCCAATACTATCTTCACCAAGCAACTTTATGCTTGCATTATCATCTATATCAACCAAACCAAGTTCTTTTGCAATAACATCCTTGATTTTCTGCCGCACAAAAACCTCCTTGTTTATTCTTCTGGATTTGGTGGGAACATTTTGTCAAAACATTCACCGCATGTTTTGCTGATTAAGATTTCTCTTTCGCTATCGCTAAGATATGGCATAGCATCTTGGATATATTTTTTTTCGCTTTTCCAGTCAGACAAATCTTTTGAATTAACAAGCATTTCAACTAGCTTGCCGCAGAGTCTACAAGTTCTTTGGATTTTTTTCAAGTCATCTTTCTGTTTAGCAAAACAGTTTCAATGTATTCTTTTGGAATATAATATTCACTAGTCTCATTTATTTGCGTGATAATTCTCTTATTTTAGATAGCAGTGTTTGTGCTGAGACTGCATAGAAGTTTCGGTCATCAATTGACTGTTCTGGTCTGATGCCTCTTTTAATTGATTCTGCTTCATACTTCTTCGTATACCTTGGATGTATCCAACGATATTCTTTTTCTTTTTTGTAATCCCAAACAGTCATTTCATAAACAGTTTGCTTATCGGAGTCAAAAACTATGCCGGTAGAATAAACAAATTTGCTGCCTCTTTTCTTGTCGTAGTCAAGTTTAAAGGCATTGTCACCATAACAATCCCAAAGAAACTCACATGCAGAACTAATTGAATAGTTGACGCTGCTCAAATAATTTTTTAGTGTGATTTTAGTTTTCATTTTTCTTTTCTTCTTTATCAAAAACTTCGAACTTATCAATATAAGGAAGAAGGCTTAATCCTCTGCCGCAATCCCATTTAACTTCAATAACATGAAATTCAGGGCGACTTTCAGTGTGAATTCTGGTAATTGTACCAACCGATCCAACTGCCAAATCTTCTTCTGGCATATACTTTGAATCTGGGTTTGTCATCTTGGACAAAAGACGAACTCTTTTACCAACTTCAGGTTTCAATTTGTTCTCTCTTTCGTTCTTCAATATCTTTTAGTATATCGCTAAATGCTTCTGGTATGGTGTCTGAGCAATTGAAATTAAGATCTTCATCATCTTTTTTACGCCAATTATAATCGTATTTTGAATGGAAGTATTCGCCTCCTGGCGTTCGGTCTATTTCGTATCCATTCTTGTCACAAAACTTAATTAGCTTGGCAAATGTCATGATTTTCGTCCTCGTCCTCTATATCGCCTAGTATGGCATCAAACGCTTCTGCTATTGAATCATGAGATTCGCTATAGCCTGTTTTTTTACTAGTCCATTTATAAAAATACTTTGAATGACTACCGCACCACCATTCTCTATTTGATCTCTCTACTTCGTATCCATTCTTGTCACAAAACTTAATTAGCTTGGCAAACGTCATGATTTTTAATGTGCTCTATATCTTTAAGAATTTCTTTCTGAGTTTCAATCAATGTATCAGCAATACCAATTGTGGAATCCATATTTCGCTTCCACTCATAATGCTTTTCAATACGCTTAACAGTATATCCACGCTCAAGACAAAACCTTTGAAGATCTTGAAATTTCATGTTAGTTAAGCTCCGGGTTATAAACGAAATAATCCTTCTTTGATGGAGGATTAATGAAATGAGTAGAAAGCGTGTGAGAAGTATCAAATTTATTAACTCCCCACTCAAACGCTTCTTCTGGATCGTTAAAAGGTCCGTAATAATTAACCTTATCGAGATCATCAGTTGTCACAAGAACATACATATAAACCTCCTTGTTTACTTCATTTGGAATATTTTGCTGTGCATACTTACTGCTTTTTTATAATAGTCAACAGTATGAACAACATCAGATTCTTTATCGCCAAGTATCAGTCCTAGTCCTGCAAACTCTTTTCCTTCTATCGAAAAGTATCTTGTGTATTTGTTGATTACAGGGCGACAATTGACATAGAGAACATCTTTATTCTCCAGCTTCACCTTTGTGAATCTGTCACTGTCTACCAAATTGTTTAGGTGGCGATGATCTCCGTTGTATTCAACGATATCAACGGTATTTTCGTGAGGATCAATTAAAATTGCTTTCATGCCAATATTATAGCTGAAGGCAAAATTAAATCAATCCTGTTGAACAAATGATTTTAAAAGAAAATCATTTGAAAATTCAATCCACTCGCCTTCAACTCCTTTGAGAAAAGCACTATCAAAACGATAGCCGGGATTGCCAGAGATATACCAAACATTATTTTTTTGATAAATCCACTTATCATCAACAAGACTCAAAAGAATAGCGTTGAGTCTACTTTTTGTTGTAGAAGTTGTGTGTCCACAATTCCTAATCCTCACAGTTTTATCTGTGACTTCGGCAATTTGAGTGCCGTAAAAATAAACCTTGGAAACACCACCTTCATAATTTACATGGGTGGTTCCAAGACGAACGCTGTGTTTATTAACAACAGCATCCATCATTTGTTGTTCAACGATTTTCATGATGTAACTTCTCGATCTTTATCATTTGATCAAAATTGGTATCAAGATTTAACAGGACGGATTATCAAGCAGTTGCCGACGATGTTCATATGCAATTTCAGCAAACAGTTCCCTATTGAATTCCTTGCCGAAACCAATCTCTCCGTTTCGAGGATGAGAATCCATGAACTCATTGAAATCCTGCTCACCTTCTTTCAGGAACCTACGAAGATTTTTGGTTACAGCACCACCAATTAACACCATGTCGCAAGTCGAACCGACGAGATCTACGGCAGTTACTTTATTCACACCATAAACACCGTCTGAACTAAACTCGCACTTTACGCCACTAAAGTTTCCAATAAAATTATCAACGCTCATGTTAAGACGTTTGGCAATATCCAGACAACGGTCCATACTAAAACAAACCACATCACCAGCATCTACCGAAATAATACCCAACTCTTTAGATTTAATAGTCATTTTTAACCTTTCTGTTTAATTCTTTTGTGAAGGATAATCCTTTGGATAAGGCTCACTAGGCTTTAATGGTTTTTCTTGACCATCATCAGCCATCCACCAAGGACAATCGCTACGATCCACAATCATAGTCAGATTAGATAAACCGTATTGAGAAAGGACTTCATCAGTTTCCTTATCTCTTTCACTGCAAATCATGCGATGAGGGCTAACTGGATCATTTGGATCATAGCTATATGTTCCACGCCAAACCCCAATATGTTCGCCATAATAGAAAATCTTTTGTCCATTAATAGGACGGCGATAACCAAAATAACTTAGCCATTCCATTTTAAGTGCCTTCAAGTACCGAAATCACCAGAATTAGTCTCAACTTCATAAAGAGTTTTAATCAAAAGACTCTTAGTTTCATTAGCGGTGAGTCCAATTTCACGAAAAAACTCACACAAACTACTGGGATTTAGGTTGTTCATCAACTCGCCGTATCGAGTCTCATTCAATTCACCATCGTCAGTCTTAAGATCAAGTTGTGTACCAAGCCAATTCATTTTTTAAAAACTTTCTTTTCAAACCTTAATTACATCGCCACTGGCGTCCATATAGCTTTCTGCGTCAAGAATCACAATCTCGCCACCAATCTTATTGGCAGCTTTTTCAGCCCAACCATAGCTTTTGTAAATCTTAACACACTCAGGAAATGTCCCAAAGTTTGCAAACTTACGAAGCAGATTGTCTTGACACAACCTCATGCCGTTTTTAACTACGATGGAAGTCATGTGCTTTTAACCTGATCAGTCTTTAGCCAAGCCAAAGCTGTTTCGAGACTCTCCGGCTTGTCAATAGGACGCCATTCCATTTGATGAGAATACTGATAATCCAATTCCCACATATTCTCATCATGCCACAAACTATTAGCTTCGTCCCACTTATCAGACTTCATCAATTCCAAGATTTTATTTATGACTTCCTTGGTTTCATCATCAAGTTGGTCAGAATAATGAAGCTCACTCATATTGTGAGACAAACAACGCTTGATAGCATCTTCCCTTGATTCAAAGAAAACCTGTTCAACAACACCGCCATACCAAGAAATTACAACAACATTCTCGCTTGTCATATAAACCTTAATCAGTTAGCCTTAACAATAGGAACAATCTGAACACCGTTCTCAACGGTAATAGGACTGCCAACCTTAGCCTTCGGCTCATTCTTCATCATAGCAACCCAAGCATCAACATTGATGCCGCCGCCGGCAACAATAACACCCATCTGATTATCAATAGACATTTTTGTCTCCTTTTCCTTGGTGAATACAGAATCCCTACACCACAACAGCGTACCAGGAAGAAACTACCTTGCACATTCAACTATTAATGAGTTGTCGGCATCCTCATCAGACCCAGTTCGACATTCAACCGTAATTTTTTGGTTCACAAGAGCTTCAGTAGTTTCAAATGCAAACTCTCTTAAAAATCCTCTAAAAGTCTGAACATCCAAGTCACAGCCTGCAGCAAACATATACCATTTGTTTTTGGTCACAGCTGAGGGATTTTCAATCATAACTTCAAGAGATTTGAGTGTGTTTCTTAAACATTTGATTTCTTTTCTGTCAAGCCTACAGCCGTCTAACACACGAATTCTTTGTTTAAGAAATTTCTGAATTTTTATGCAGTCTTTTTCTGCGGCATCTTTGATAAGAGTTTCTGGTTCTACAAAAGAATCAAGAAGCTTTTTATCCATTTTTTCCGAACATTCTTATGTGAGCCAAGTTTAAATCTGCTTTTGCGCCCTTATCGCCTTTTTTGCAACGCACCCACATTCCTTCATGCCATCTGCAATAAAGACTGTTTCTAAGTGCATATTCAACAGGTGTTTCAACTTCGGCGTCTAATTCTATTTCGGGACGGATTTTTCCCACCACATTGTGTATAATTTCAACATCGTTGTGACCGCCAAAGTCATAGAGGATAAGAACTATTCTCTGGCTGTCAAGACCATTTTCTTTACAAAAAGTTTCTGTAAAATAAAAGTTGCCTATGTATAGTCCGCTTTTGCTATCGAGATTTTCAGCAATATATTTGAACAAATGACCATAAGTTAGCATTACAACTCCTTTTGTTGCAAATTACCAACTTAATATAGTATATTAATCTTCTTCTTCGCAAATAGGTAAAAAAGACACAATTAGAGAGTCTATCTCATCCAATTTAGACTTTAGTTCAATATATTCGTCGTATATTCTTTGACGATCATCCTGCAGAATTTTAACAATACTGGCTTTGGTGTATTCACTCATTTTTAAACCACTTGTAATTATAGTAAGAATACTTGTTTAACAAATTAGCCTTTTTGTTTAATTCGTATTTTTTATCAATTGGCTTTTTAAATTCTGAGAAAACCTTCTTAAAGCACCTGCCACAAAGACCAATCATCGTGTTTATCTTGCTTATGGTAGCATCAAAATATTCTCCGCAATCTCTGCAACGCTTTTTATTATTATCAAAGCTGTCGAGTAAACTCATTTCTAAGTTGACTCCACAATTGCTAATTTGGTGCAGACTTGTTTGTCTTTTTTAAGATCATAAATAAAAAAGTTGTATTGAGAAAACTCGTTAATTTTTTTATTAAGGGCTTTCTCAATCTTATTTTTGTTGCCAAAATAAAGTCGCCCAGATACATACAAAAAATAATCCTCATCTTCAGTGTTTTTAGCAAGCGTTCTAAAAAGAGCTTCTTCATCGGAATGACTATAGTGATAGCAAATGTTTTCCAAAACCCATTTGCGAAAATTATCTGAGATATCTACAAATGCACCAAGAAGTTTTTTGTTTTTAGTTTTCACAAAGCTCTTTCACATCATACCAATTTTGACCATTAATTTGAACAGTTCCAAAATCAAAAAATAAATCAACATCTGTAGAACCATCGGCGTAATATGAGTGAACAGTTCTACGAACCGTTTGCCAATCCTTGTCTAAGTCGAGTGGCAATCGATTAATTTTCATTTTGTGTTGACTCAACCACCAGCCATCTTTAAAAAGAAGATCACCAGCTTTAATAAGTCTTCCTTCTTTACGAACTATTCGATAGTTTACAAAACTATCGAGAAGTTTCTTATTAGAAATATTCATGCAAAATCAGTGGGATCTTTGATCTTTTATTTGTGAATATAAATGTCCACCATTTTGGTTTACATATTTGATCAAATCTTGTTCTGCTTGCTTGATAGTATTCAACAGTGTGTCGAAATCTTCTTTTTGGAGCAAACTTGATACATTTGATGGATTGATTATGAAATCTATTGCTTGACTAGCAAAACCTTCCGACTTTAGTATTTCTAATGCGAATCCAGAATTCATTTGTTTAAGTTCACTATTTGTATATTCAATCACCTTGTGTGAATTATTTTTAAAATCTGGTGGGTTGGCAAAAGGAACATTTTTATACTTTAAGGCTTGAGGTTTAAAATTTCTCACCCGAGATAATTTTTCTGCACCGAATTTGTCTAGTAAATCTTTTTCTATCATGTCATGCGCATCTGGGGTATAACTCCTTAAGCGATCTCCATGATTTTTAACATCCTCATAATCCGCTAGTGTTTTCCTTGTGTCTGAATCTAGCACATCAAAATGGTAATGAGCATGATATAAAGATGATAAATCACGAAAGACCGAGGATAATATTTTTTGTATTTTCTCAGCATCATTTGTATAAAGAAATTTACCTTCAAGTAAAAGAGACATTTCGTAAAAATTTACCATTGCCACACCTTTCTAAAACGTTGCATCTTATTTAGTGTGCAAAAGATAAATTTTTAAGCTGTTTCTTCGTCTTTTTCTTGTTCAAAGCATCCATATCCTGCTTGATGCTCAAAAGTTAAAAGACCAGCTCGGGGCGAATTTTTATTGCTGCAAACACCCCAATCATAGCCTAAGTCGCCCTCTAAAATCAAGTAGTGTTTGCAGCCACTTGAACAATCTGGGTAACTTTGATCGTCATATTCCCATCTTTCGACACTTCCCCAAGGCTTATAATCTGTGGGGAGTTTTTGAATGATCGTCAAAAGATGTTTGTGGAGATCTTTCATAAAACATAACCTTGCTTTTGTGCTTCACTATCGCAAAGAGTTTTTAACCAAGCTGGGACAATTTCACCAGCCTCGTCAATCTTTTTCTTGCGAAGTTTACCCTTTTCTCCAGTAACTTCGCAAGTCATGCAACTCACGCTTTCTGCCATTTCAATTGCTCCTTTGATATAATCATCAGAGCCATGGCAATAAGCTCTTAAAGAACCAAATTTTTCTTTAAGCTGAGTCCAACCAAAATCCAAAGGTTCATTTAGTCTGTTTTTATAGTCAAGACGATTAGTTACAATATAAAACAGCTTGTCTAGTATTTTATACCAACCATCATCACACTCAATACCCTTGAGGTTTTTAAACTGATCTGGGTATTTTGATATTAGCTTGTCAGTTAGTTCGGGTGTCATTTAAACTCCATCATAAGGAATATCTTCCCAATTTGCGTTTTCTGTCCGTGCAGAAATTTCAACAAACTCATTAGGAACAACCTTAACAACATCTCTGGTATTGATCCTGACAACGTAGAAGTTTATTTCTTCTCTTGCTTCTGGAAGGGTTTCTCTATATTCTTCAATCAATTGATTTTGGAAAACATTCAAAATGTTTGTTGCCTCTTGCAAATCAGCAAACATATCAAACCTTCTTCGCTCCAAACTTCCACTCAGAAACATATTAACGGCAGCTTCTTCTACGGAAGCCCAAAGACCAGCATTGCTAAAAGCATTCCTATCTTGATGGTTCGATAGATACTCATAATGATGCAAATGCACACGATCTTCACAGCCGTCATAAGTTTCTTTAAAAATCATGTACATTAAAATTTCTCCCACTTTCCATCTTTTTCCACAAAAGTCCAATTCAGCAAGTAATCTTGATAAACATCTATTTGGTGATCAAACCACATATCACATGCCTTTCCCCAGCAAATATTAAAGATTAACTGCCTATCAAGATCGTCTGGAACTTCAAACTCGATAGATTTCATTTTGTTTAATGGACTATCTTTTTCAAAACTTTGAAGAAGATTGTTGTTGTTTACTTCTCTGACAACAAAATCATCGAAATTCTCACTTACCGTGAAGTCATCAGTTTCTTCAAATTGCTCTGGCAAAATGCCTTCACACCAAACTAAGAGTTTGATTTTCATTCGTATCCACCAGACCAACCGCCCAAATCCCAACCCAATTTATGTTTCATAACATATTCGAATGTTTTTGGAAAAAGATTCATTAATTTATTCACTTCATAATCACCGGAAATATCACCGGAATCAAATATCTTTTTCTCTTTGATCCAAAGCTCGCCACACTCTTTTGCTTTGGTGAAGAATTCAAAATCAACAATGCCTTCAAGGTTAATTTTGACTTTTTTGCAAACTTCTATGCAATTTTTTAATGATTCCTCGACTTCATTAAAAGTCCTAAAGTCTTCTTTTACAACCTGTCCCAGGTTGTTTCTTGTGATACAATGATTAATAAATTCACTTGTTTCTTTGTCGAAAGAAAGAAGAAGGTGCTTATCTGTGCCGACAAAATTATTTATATCGTCTTCATACTTGGGAAATTCTTCATAAAGAACTTCAATCAAGCTATCAGTTATTTCTTTGTCTGATTTACAGCTGGCATACAGATCGACTATTTCATCGAATTCAAGTTCGTTTTTTATATGAAACCAAACTTCACTATTTTTATTAGTAAAGTCATCGAGAGTATATTTGAACCAACTTGGGAGATTAATTGTTGTAGTAGTCATTGCTTATTGCTTATCCTAGGTTTTAAACGTCATAAAGATACTTGTAAGTATTTGGGAAAATATACTTCCATTCTTCCCAGCTATCGCTTTGTCCAGTAGAGCCAGAAATACTAATACACTCTGAGTCTACAGAGGCTAGGTTTAGTCCATTTTTTTCCTCTTCAATCCATTTGTCGCAGTCTTTCAAAGCATTATCAAGAAGTTTTTTTAACGCATTATAATCTCCGTTTAGATACGTGTCATCCCACCAACCAATGTTCACAAACCTTTTAAAGTTAGATGGAATTTCTTGGAGAAATTTTTGAAATGAAACTATATGCTTTTTATCTTTTTCCACTTGTTCAATAAATTCTTTATCACCTAATAACTTTGTTAAAAACTTTTGAGGCTTAAAGAGTCTTGAGTCTTTGTGAGTGGCAAAGTCGGTACCAATAACGCTTTTCAGAAAAGTTATCAAAGCATTCTCAACAGTTGCGTTCTCTCTAAAATATTCATCATTAACACTGTCAGTAAACTTTTTGAGAGAATCTTTGTCTTTTATTTTAAGGACTTCAAGAAACTTTGATGAAATTTGCTTGAGATCATCATTTTCTTCTTCAAAACTTCCAAGAAGAATTGATTTTTTAATACTTGTATAAATTTCTTTGCTCAAAAACTCTTCTTTGGAAATCTTACCTTCAATTAAATTGGCAAGAATGGTGGCGTAACGCTTATTATTTACTAAATTTGCAAAGGTTATAAGTTTGGTTTTGGTTTTAGTTTTGGTTGTGGGCATATGTCTTTTAATCCTCTGAATTTTCAACTGCGTGAAATGTCTCATTCACCAGCAGTATGATTTCTTTGCGAACATTGCCATCTTTTTTTACAATCCTTGTGGAACCAAGATATTTATCGCCAATCTCAACACCATCTTTCATAGATGCCACAACGGTGAGACTATCTTGTTCTTTGAAGAAAAATTTCCACCCTTTTGCAGCAATAATTTCTGCCTTTTCTTCAAGCTTATCAGTTAGCTGAATACTCAGAAACTCAATCACAATATTGTTATCTGTTACGGTGTATAGTTTCATTTTAAAGATTCTCGTTTTTGAAAATTAATTCTGCGCCTTTGCCCTTCTTAGATCGAAGCCATGCCTCAGAAAAATAAGCCAACTGTGATTTTGGCTTGGTTTTAGATTTAGCTTTTCTAGCTTTTCTAGCTGCTTGTTCTTCTACTTCTTTCCAAATAGTATCAGAATCACAACTCCACATTGAAAGAATTTTGGAAGAATCGTGATCTGAGAAAAAAGCCAAAATAAATGTTACATCTTTTCTTGGTGCTGATAATGTTGATGCTCCCATATAAATCTGTGCTCTTTTTCCATAATGAGACGACAAATAAGAGTAATTTACTCCATCTTTGGTAGCATCAAGCAGCGATTCACCAGAACCAGTAACTGGGCTATGTCCCAAAGTATTGGAGATAATGACCCTTCTCCAAGCACCCATTTGCGAAATGTCTATTCCTAGTCCTTTGGCAATATTTGATGCTGTCGCCAAAGAATCAGCCAAATCACTCAAAGAATGGTTAGGCAAAGGAATCTTATTTCTGATGGTTTCTTTTGTGGTCATTTTTAACTTTCTATTCTACGGTAACAGATAGACTGTTTACAACACTGTCCATCATTTTTTTGATCATATCCTTCAACTGATCCTTTTCTTTCTCATCGCCAGATTTTTCACAATCATTTTTGAACTTGTTGATAATATCTAGGTTCTTGTCCACAAGCTCAAACAGAACAGTAAAAACATTTTCTTCGGGATTATTTTCAAAAAATTCTTTTACAACTTTTCTTTTATCTTTAACAAAGTTTTCAATTTCAATGATATCCACTAATAAATTCCTTAAAAAGATTGAATAATGTCGCCACTATTGAAATCTGGGTAACTGCTATCATCTTCTGGGAGATTGTTGATCTTTTGCTTGAATTCTTCAAAACACTCAGAATAACTGTCGCCAAATACGGTTAAGTCTAATGTAATATGATTGTAGTATCCACCTTCTATTTTTTCTCCGTTATACTCTTCAATCAATTCATCATAATTTGGCTTTTTAAATAGTATTTCTCTACCATCAATGTCTGGCATTGTTATTGACCAAAGAGGGGTCTGTCCACTCAAATCTTGAAAAGAATTACGAAATGTAACAGCAGCAGTAAAATCTCTGCCTCCTCCAAGTCTACTCTTTAATTTATTTGCTGCAATATGACAAATGTGATCTAATTCTTCAAAAATTTTATCAGTCATTTTATTCTCCTACTGGTTTTGATTGAAACATTCTCTAAAATTCTCTAACCGCATCATCAGTTACGGTTTATAGTTGCATTTATCCACTCCCCAGATAACTTTTTAGAAGCCTGTTTACTACATCTGTAGTTAATCCTAACTTCTTCCCAATAGAAGATGCTTTTTTGATTAAATCTTGCCTACAATTTTCATGCATTTCAATAAATTTCTTTGTATTGGAAGAAATACATCCAATTTGTTCTTTTGAATTTATTCCAATCCACTCAAACACCCTGTGGTCGTCAAAATTATTTTCAATTGTGTTTTTAACTTCTTCTTGTATGCCCAAACCCAAACCTAGCTTTTGTTTAATTTCTACTTTACACTGACCAACAGATGATATATCTGAATCAAACAAATCCCTGTAAAGAATTTTAAAATTCTTTATTGTGTAGGTTACATTAACCTCAATAGTTTCTTCTTGATTATAAAAACTTGCATTCTTAAGCGAATTTATTTCTTCTTTAACTTCATCAAGTAGTAGTTCACCAGCTGTTCTAACTTGTTCTTGTATTGCCAACCTGACTTCAGACAGTTCTTTTTCAAGTTTTTCTTCTTTTGCAAATAAATTCATTTTTAGGCTTTCTTCTAATTGGCAAAAACATTATTGGCGGCTTCACTGGCATCGCTAACACAATTCAACTTTTCCTGCTCAAGCCTCAACAGTTCATCTTGTTGCTTTTCCTGTCGGATTGCAAGAGCCTTGACGTAAAGATCGTCAAGATAATCTTCCCACTTACCAGGATGATAAGTTACCTGTTCGCCATTAAAGTTGCAACCAAAAACACGCTCAAGATTTTGACCAACCTTGACGCTAAGATCAACGTTGGGAACAAAAGTGTCAGTTGCAGCAACGATCTTATCATCTGAATAGATGTTATAACCACCATGCTTTTTAGCATTATAATTGGTTCTCAGATGTTCGCAAATAACCACGATCTTGCTGTGAATAGAATCAGTTGTCTTGCTTCGGGGGTAATACATATAAACTCCTTGTTATAAAAATAGAACCAGCTACATACAGAGCGTACCGGGAGGAAACTACTTAGTTGATTGGTATTCACAGGTGTGAATATCCTCCATTTGATATTCAATCTTGATATTATTTTCTCGCAAAAAATCTAGTGTCTGCTCGCAGAATATTTCCGATAATCCTTTTAAAGCGTAAATATCAGCATTAAATGATCTATGGTGCACACAAAAAATATAAGTGCAATGATTTTCAGAATCTCCATAATTCGTAGAACACAAGCTTTTGAGCAATGCCCTCAAATGCCAACGCTCAGATCTATTTAAAGGCGATCCAGTGTCTCGCCAATTTTCTTCACACCATTTTTCTTTATTAACAAACGAACCAAGAAGTTTGGCGTTTGTTTCTTTTTGAGGTAAAAATTTTGCTTTACTATCAATAAACTTTTTGATCTTAGAAGCATCTTCCGTTAGAATTTTCTTTAATTTTCTAATCAAAGATGCTTCTTTTTTGCTATGCCAAAATGTATTAATGGTAATCATTATCCTGCCTAATCTAAGTTCCAATCCAAATCATTCTCTTTGACATACGCAAACGTTTTTGGAAAAAGATTTATTATCGTGTTTATCTCGCTACCATAAACATCGCCATTATTAACTATCTGTTTTTCATGCATCCAAAACTTGCCAATTTTTTTTGCTTTATTTAGACATTCAAAATCAACAAAATCAAATTTAATTCCAAAAGATTTCTCATAGCTTCTTAGCTTTTCTTCAATTTCATTCAAATTTTTCAAGTCTTCTTCTACAACCTGTGCTATATTATTTTTCTTAACACAAGCACCAACAAGATCGGCTGTTTCTTTATTGAACGAAAGAAGTTTATACTTATTGCTTTTAACAAAATTGTTTATATCATCTTCATACATGTGAAATTGTTCAAAAACAATCTCAAACAAACCATCAGTTATTTCTTTTTCTGCTTTACAAATAGCATATAGCTCAATCATTTCTTCGAATTTAAGTTTTTCTTTTATGTAAGTCCAAACCTCCGAGTTCTTCTCTATGAAGTCATCGTATGTGTATTTGAACCAACTTGGCATATCAATTGTTGTGCTCATGATGATTCTCCTTAGATTTAAACATACAAAGCCAAGATCTTATCAAAATATTTTTCGAAATTTTCACGATCCTCTTGACTTGCTTTTGATTCGGTCAATTTACCTTCCGAATTATATCTCGGGCGCATATCATCAAGACCAGAACAATTCTCTCTAAAGTATTCTTTGAATTCTATGATATCTTTTATTGACAATGAATTTAGCACTTCGTCGTAAATAATTTTCGGTAAAACAACTTCTTGCTCATAAGCATAACAAGAATAATCTTGGAACAACTTATTCTTTTCTTCATTATTTAAAATACTAACATCAACAGGATCTTCATGATGATCATCTTGAGAAAAATATACTATAATTTTAGAAATTGGGTCAAACAAATAATCATCAATACATTCACTACCGTGGACGAGTCTAGTGACCTCTATCATGCCTCCATCAATACATTCAAGTATTAAATCATTTACACCCTTGTAATCTTCGCTATAAAAGCGGGGCTCTTCAGTAGCGATAAACCAATCTGGGACATCATCAGACTTGCTGTGAACTATCACAGCATCTATAGTTTCTTCCTCAGTCTTTATGGTTGCTTCTTCAAAGAAAAGTGGAATCTTTTCAAAAGAACTCATAAGTTTTCGGGCTGCAATTTTCATGATAATTACTGGGGTGAATACAAATTAAAAACTTTGACTTCAATGACGCTAAAATTTTCATCTATCTGGGCTATTTCTTCTTCTGAAGTTATTTCAAAATACTTTTCAGCAATGTTTAATAGTTGTTTTTTGTTTGGCTTCTCGTTGAAATAAACACTACGAGATGAAGGATAATAACAAACCTGATATACGGTAGTTTCACCGCCATCAAATGTTTTAAGTAACTTTTTGTTTTTCATAGTGTTTAAAAACAATCATCCCACTGTCTAACACAAGACAGTGGGATGATTGAAAGTGGAGACGAGGAGAGTTGAACTCCTGTCCTGAGATAAATCAAAATATAACTTCTTCACATGTTTGGCTTATTGTTCAATAAGACCTTAAAGACTACAATAAACAAAAGTCTTTAAAACCTCTCAACCTATTTTCTCATTTTCTGATAAGTTGACCATCAGAAAACCAGTAGGATTTGACGACGAATTATTAGGACGCATCCTACAGTAGCTTCCTAAATCCGTGGTAGCCCTTTTTATCAGGCAGCCATTGCGTAATTAACAGTGCCGGTTAAGGCTTTAGTCGATTTTTAACGGAGCCATCGACTAACTCCGACATGCAATTATAAATCTTTTTATCCAGTCGATACCAAATTCGTCCCCGAGTTTTAGTTAGTTAGTGAATAAATTAAATTAACATCGATGACAGTAGGAGCGACGAGATTCGAACTCGTACTTGAAGGATTTTCTTACTACTATAGTTTTCACTACCCTTGCGGTTTGTAGTCTGGACTTTATCTTCACCATTGTCTTTCGACTTTAGGTGTCGCCTGTTAAGTCTCTACACCTTCCTATTTCTAGGCTTGGCTCGGTATTGGCAGTTAAGCTTTCACCGAATTTAAGCGATTCTACATTAAAGATTTCTCTTTAAGCACTCAATTTAATATCAAGTCCTTTGACTCTGCCGTTGGTCTACGCTCCCGTGTTTTGTTTTTATCCAAGTATATTTTTAACTAGATAGTCCTCTGCATAATTCACACCAACTATTTGGTTATTTTTAGGTTTTGATTTTCTTAAGCTAAACATATTGTTGTGGCTGTCTAGCACAGAAGATGGTATCAAATATACAGAGCCATCTTCTAAATCGTAAACTCCAAAATAATCAAACATTTTAGAATTATACTTGAACTGGTAGTTAGGTCCACTTTTTTTCAAAGGAATTGGTATAAATCCTTTTGAAGAAGGTGTTACCGCTTTACATTGAATTTTCAATAAATTATTATTTTTTTCTGCTATTAAATCAATCTTAGAAATATCCCCTTCTTCTGTAAAGATTGAATAGCCCAACTTAGACAAGGCTAGTCCTACACCAAATTGTCCTATATTTCCTTTCCTTTTACTGTGCACAGATACCTCCTTAAAGTAATGGATTATAAATCCTATACTCTAATATAGTATGTGCTTCAGTTCTTTTAAAATTTAAATTGTCAAAGAACAAATAAAAAGTGGGTGATGAAAGATTCGAACTTTCAACCAATCGGTTAACGTACTACTACAGTTTTCACTGCCCTTGCGGTTTGTAGTCTGGACTTTACCTTCGCCATTGTCTTTCGACTTTAGGTGCTGCCCGTCAAGTCTCTACACCTTCCTAATCTCTTAGGCTTGGCTCGGTATTAGCAGTTAAGCCTTCACCGAATTTGAGCAGTTCTACTCCAAAAGTTTCCTTTCAGGCACTCTTAATTTTAAAGCCGATTGCTCTACCGTTGAGCTAATCACCCAAATCAATCAATCTTCCGATTCTTCTTCTGCTCGATCTTCAAGCCACTGATCGCACCACCTTGAAACTTCACGATCTACTTTAGTTTCCTGACTATCGCCATAGGGCTTATTGTCCAGAACAATAGACTGAACAGATTCCGTGTCTAGATCACAATTATCAGAAATGAATTCGCTATCGTCTTGTGCCATATCACTAGCCATTTCTGCTGCAATTTCATCATTTGGGGCTTCAAAAACAACCTCAACCCCAAACGACTTCGTTACAGTAAAACTAGCTGTATACTTCTTCTTCTTTTCAGTATCAGTATTCACAATAAACTCCTTATAAATGTAAACAATTAGTCACGACGTTTTGATTCATGGGCATTATCGAGTTTAACATTAACTGTGGGATCTTCTGAATTGATATCGCCCCACACAACTACCCGAATACTGCCCTCATAATACTCAATAATAACCGGACAACCAAAACCGTCCTCAGTCCCGCAGTCGCCATATCCTTCCGGGCGAATATAGATCGACCCGTTTTTCAACTCAATGGTACAGGGGATCAGTGTTTTGTCGCCCGTATGGAAGTCCTGCAAATCGCACTTAATTATCGTGTCAGTAACTGTGCTCATAATAAACTCCTTATAATGTATTACTTAAACCAATCGGGTCTAATCTTCTTGATAATCTTTGTAAAATCAGAATTGTATCCCATAATCCAAAAATTCTTAGAAAGCGGTCGATTCATTCCGCTCTTTGCCATTTCCATCAAAATCCGCTTATAACTAACCTTTCTTATGTGTTCTGTTCTACCGTCCCGACACACTCAGAGCGTACCGGGAGGAAACTTCGTGTTTCTATTTTAGCATCTCTTTTGAAAGTTTCAAGTTATATTTTTTGTGTTAATCATTAAGATGCTTCAAGATATTTCGCTTGTTTTGATTGCATTTTGAAATTCTTCATAAGCTTCATAATCATTGCCAAACATTTCGCTTGCATAAAGCACACGATTAATATCATTAATGCTAAACGTGCTTTTTTCCGCTTCTATCCATCTGCCTTTTATAACATGCCTTGCATACAAATAAGCAAAAGCTGAATTTTTCAAAATGTTAGGTTCTGCTTCTATCCATCTACCTTTTAAGATTTTTTCTGCATATGTTACAACAAACGAAATAGCAAACTCTGCTTCTGTTTTGTCCGAGGACAAAAGATTTTTCAAAATTTCAGGTTCTGCTTCTATCCATCTGCTTTTCAGGATTGTGTTCAAATATAATGACATTGCGAGAAGATTTTTATTGTATTTATCATATGCAAATTTTCCCAACAATTTATTTTCGTGTAAATTGTAGTAATAAATTATATCCTTAACTAATTTTAATTCTAATTCTGTTTTTTCGTAAATAGGCTTATCTCCTTCGAGCTCTATTTCAAACATAGCTTTTGCTTTATCATCATCAGATAAATGCTCTAATTTTTGACGATATTTTCCAGCCAGGTGATATTTGTTAAAATCAACAGATTTACCAGTAGCTTTTTCAAGGATAGAAATTATTTTCGGGTTTAAAACAGAAATATATTCATCTTCCCTATCCATCATTTGATCTATTTCTTTTAGTTCTTCACCCACTAAGTTGAACTGTGAGTGTGGTTTGTTTTTAAAGTGAAGAGTATAAATGTCGTGTGTGACATAATCTTCATAATAATTGCCTGAAGGATGAGCCGTACACCATTCTGTTCCGTATCCCACAAAACAAAACTTCAAATGCTGGATATTTAGCTCTTCTTTTGAGTAATCATTTTTGAGCTTTGGGATAAAATACAGCTTATATTCATTATCCTCATAGATAACATCAACGGTTACATTATCTATGAGTTTGCCTTTTTGCTTTGCTTTTTGAATTTTACTTTTGTTCTTAGAAATTATCTTTTCATTAAAAGCTTTAGCAATTTCCTTGAATTTTTTCTCACCCAATTCTATTGGCTTTAAACTTTTGTACTCAAACTGTTCAGGCTTATCCTTATAAAAAGAAGCAACGTCCAGGGCATATCGAATATCTTCCTTCAAAGCATTGGGCTTATTCCGAATAAAACCAAGCAAGAAGTCAATATAAAACTGGTGGTGGCTCTTAACCTCACCCAGAATTTCAGCCATGCTTGTTCTTTGATTATCAAGAAGTTTAATTTTTGAATAAACTTCTGAGTTTTTAATCTTGTCCAGCATCATTAAACCTTTTTCGGAAACTCAGGAATTTCTACACCATAACTGCCCCAAGCGGTGACCTTGCTCCTCAGGCTCTTGATTCTACTTCTAACAGCACCAGGAGTAATACCAAGTTCTTCTGCAACTGTTTTAATATCTCCGCCTTTTTGCCACACATCTACAACGGTTTCGACAAAAACCCGCGTGTCAGTTCTTTTTTTGGCAGCTTTGAAACTTTTTAATAGATCTTTGTTTTCTTGTTTCATGTTTTATCTTATCTCATCAATAGAACTGGACAGTATCTCTACATTGGCATATTGATCGATTGATCGATCGACTATAGTAACGTCCAGGCTATCCACAGCATCGTCAATAGCATCTTGATTGTCAAGATCAACTGCAACTCTAATTGTCATGATTAATTTAGTCATTTTGGTTCACTCTTTTCCGTTTTTAAAATCAGCGGATATGGTTCACTCGGCTTTTGTGTAAAATCTTCAAAGATGGTTCACTCGGCTACCCTGTTAAAATCAACAAGCTTGGTTCACTCATCAATTATGTTAAAATCGTCCGAAATGGTTCACTCCTTCTGCGTGTTAAAATCCTGCGAACTGGTTCACTAGTATTGCATGTAAAATCCTTGTCGATGGTTCACTCGCCGTGGGTGTTAAAATAGTGCAGGGTGGTTCACTCTGGTACTTTGTTAAAAATCTGGCTCGCTGGTTCACTCTGACGTTTTGTTAAAATCCCAAAAATGGTTCACTCTGGCAGCCTGTTAAAAATCAGACTTCGTGGTTCACTCTGGAATCATGTTAAAATCAAAAACTTTGGTTCACTCTTCCACTGTGTAAAATCAATTCGAATGGTTCACTCGTCCAGTTTGTTAAAAATATGCGAGGTTGGTTCACTCGTTTGCTGTGTTAAAATTGACCACTGTGGTTCACTCGCCTCCGTTGTTTAAAATCACTTCTGGTGGTTCACTCCTCGATGCTGTTAAAATCGTCGCGTATGGTTCACTCTACACGCCTGTTAAAATCAAGAAATTTGGTTCACTCGTACATATTGCTAAATCATATCAAGTGGTTCACTCGAATATTTTGTTAAAATCTGAAACCCTGGTTCACTCGGGAGGCGTGTTAAAAATCGCGTCGATTGGTTCACTTCTTAACCCATGTTAAAATCAAAGAGCATGGTTCACTCGCCTTGCTTGTTAAAATCGAGCCGCGTGGTTCACTCGTTTGCCGTGTTAAAATCGACCAATGTGGTTCACTCGCCTCAGTTGTTTAAAATCACTTCTGGTGGTTCACTCGTTGATGCTGTTAAAATCTTCGCGCATGGTTCACTCGGGTAGTGTGTTAAAATCCAGTCGTATGGTTCACTCGTACATATTGCTAAATCATATCAAGTGGTTCACTCGTACAGCGTGTTAAAATCCTGATGGCTGGTTCACTCGTCATCTATGCAAAATCCTCAATTCTGGTTCGCTCTCTACCACTGTTAAAATCAATCCATTCACTCTCGGATTATGTTAAAATCTGTTTTCGTGGTTCACTCCCGCAATTTGTTAAAATCCAAAAAACTGGTTCACTCCACCTTGATGTTAAAATCTCCTTTGTTGGTTCACTCATCTCAGTTGTTAAAATCCGATTCGATGGTTCACTCTTGCGGACTGTTAAAATCAGCGGGTATGGTTCACTCGTCATCTCTGTTAAAATCAACTTTGATGGTTCACTCAGGCATTGTGCTAAATCGGCAGGAAAGGTTCACTCTTGCGAAGTGTTAAAATCGGAATCCTTGGTTCACTCAAGCAGGTTGTTGAAATTTTCGTCCTTGGTTCACTCTCACCTGTTGTTAAAATCCGCAAAAATGGTTCACTCTCTGTTGTTGTTAAAATCATAACGCATGGTTCACTCTTCCAGTTTGTTAAAATCAATCGCGGTGGTTCACTCGAATATTTTGTTAAAATCTGAAACGCTGGTTCACTCTATCCGCTTGTTAAAAATCGCGTACTTTGGTTCACTCTTGGAGTCTGTTAAAATCAAGATTAGTGGTTCACTCAAAACTCATGTTAAAATCGACGAGCATGGTTCAATCTTCTTTCTTCAAGTAACTGTCAATATCAAGCAGATCAGGCTGAATAATGTGATGAACGTGTCCCAAATGAGCCATAACATAAGGCTTGGGGCAATCAATACCCTCAACCTTACACCAAAGCTCATGAACATTGCTCAAAAACAACTTAACAACCCAACGCCTTGCCATAGCATCAACATGACCATCTGGCAAAGTTCCACTCTTATACTTAGCCAAAACTTCCTTGTTCTTGAAGTTCTTTGAATCCAAGACAGATTCAGAAAGCTCTTTGAATCCATTCTCGTTGTTCTTGTTTACAAGAAACTCTTTCTGCTTCTGGTACAGCTTACCATAAAAGCACTGCTCCTTACCAGAGAACTTCATAAAACTCTGTCCAACCTTCCAGCACAAGGTTTTAAGGCTTGCGTTCCAAGGACGCTTTTGCCCCTTTTCCCATTTGCTTGTTGGATCAAGTCCAGCATATCGCCAAATAGCACCAGCAGTCTTTGCCTTATTGATATCAATATGAGCAACAAGACCAGCAGTAATAACAGGACCAATGCCATAAACCTTGTCCTTCAAAATCTTTGCAACCAAAAAGCTATCAGTCCAATAATCCATAGCCCGCTTGATTTGAGTTTCAAGAACTTCTGTTTGATCGTTCAAGAAGCTAAACAGTTCATGAGGCTCTTTATCCTTGCCAAAAGCACTGATTTGATTTGTGCTTCGCTTACGATTCTCTTGAATCATATAATAGTAATCAACAATATACCTCACTTCATCCTTAGTGAGGGTCTGGATCTTGTTAGTAAGATCTTTATTGAGCCTAGTAACAGTACCAAGATTCGTCAAGCTATCCGGCATCAAGCTATCGGCAATCTTCTTGCTTGAAATACCCTTACCACAAGTGGGACACTTCTTCTTTTCCATTTTTATTATCTCTTTCTATTTGTGAAAAAATCAACCTTCAAAAGAACTCAACATAACCTTATCATCCATGAACTCATAGTGTTCAATAAAAAACTCTCGGGGTGGATTACGAAAACCACTATCCTGTTTTTCAGTGCTGCGAATAAGTCTATCGTTTTCAACCCTGAGCTTATCTTCCTCAGCAAGTTTATTGAGATAAAACCTGGCGAGTTTCTCATCTTGAAAAACACACACAACTTTCATGTGACTGTTGACCGTGTATTTCTTGATCTGGCTTTTGATAATGTATGGCATAGTATTATAGATCACCAAGTCAAATCATAATAGCCAGTATCATTGACAACTGGCTGAGACATAACATCGTCCAGATCAACCGTTGGAATTGTTTTGGCATTTAGGAAGTTAAGACGTTTGTCATTCGCATCATAAACACCACAAGAGGCGCCGTGATTGACAAGATCGTGACCAAGCTCGTTATAATCACTTGTATATTCATCGCAATACCAAACACTGACTAACAGCCTACCGTCATCATTGGAGCAGTAGTTGTTGTTGCCACCGTAATTCTTTTTGATTTCATCGTTGGTTTTATTGGTAGTGAATCGAATAAAGGTTGGCAAAACTCCACCATCATTGAACAAAAAAAACCATTCATTCTTATTTGTCATTTTTTTCTTTCTTTCTTTTTTAAGGGTATTAGTTGATTGCCAATCTCAGACCGTCACAGGGATATGGTCTGCAACGTATTCCATAATCTTTTTCTTAACATCAATTTCACAAAAATCATTTTCTTGGTTTGGAATCAACGAACTGACGTCAATATTGTGTTCGTTGATCAAAGATTGTATCTTTGATAGCCAATCATTTAAATTTTGGTGCTTGTTTTTGATGTTTTGCAGTCTAATTTGTTCTTGACGCTCTTTTTCCTTTTCTGCTTCGATACGTTGTCGCTCTTTTTCTTTTTCTGCTTCGATACGTTCTTGCTCTCGTTTCTTTTCTGATTCAATACGCATTCGTTCGTATTCTACACGGCTTTGGTGAATGTCGTTAATTAATTTTAATGGATCATTAAGAATCAATTCATCCTTAATCTTTTTTAATTCTTCTTCTCGTTTTTCCCAAAAGCTTTCGTCTTTGATTACATATTTTGCATAATAAGAAGCATAAAACTTATCAGTTTTAATAACATTTTCTGCTTCGATCCATCTATCTTTGATTACACAATGAGCATACTCATAAGCCCATTGTGGATCATTTTTAATAATATCTTCACCCTCAAGCCATCTGCCTTCGATTGCATGAAAAGCATAATAAAAAGCACAACATGGATCAGTTTTAATAATATCTTCTGCTTCAATCCATCTACCTTTAATTACATCCCCTGCATAAAGAGAAATGACAGTGCCAACGTCGCAATACCAAATAGTGGGGTCTTTTTTAATAATATCTTCTGCTTCAAGCCAGCGACCCTTGATTACATGTCTTGCGTAAGCATAAGCACTACCTGAATCAGTTTTAATAATATCTTCTGCTTCAATCCATCTACCTTTGATTATCTCTCGGGCATAATAGCAAGCATTCCAAGGATTAGTCTTGATTACTTCTTCACATTCTTCCCATCGACCTTCGATTACATTACACGCATAAAGGTAAGCATAATCAGCATCAGTCTTGATAATATCCAATAACTTTTGCTTTTCAGCTTCATCTTTGTACGAATTCTTTTCAAGAATTTTGTATGCTTCGTATGGCTTGATATTTTCACTAGCGGTTGTCATTGATATTTCTTTCTATTTTTCAATTTGATTAATCGATGGGGTCTTGTTCATGTTTTTTTGTCGTCAGACATAAATTTATACAACAGGCTTTTCAAAAAACACTTCTTCGCCCTCGGCTAAAAGATTCAAAGCCTTCATAAGTAACTTGTACTTGAAATTACACCAAATGTGACAATCAGCAGAATAATTGGGATCAACCCAAGGCTCAACGTAGTTTCCGTTTTCGTCTTCAACATACCAATCAGTCCAGCATGGAAGTTTAATTTCCATAAAAAACTTCTCAAATTCCCGCACAAGATCGTTCATACCGTTGAGATAATCAAGAATCTCTTCTGAGTGAGATTCAATAAAAGGCTTGAAGAAATCTTGAACATGATAAAGGTTTTCGGGCGATCCCATAATCCGCTTTAAACCGTCTTTGATAAGAACGGCAAGAGGATCAGTGCCTTGTGCCGCAACTTTTTCAATAACTTCAATCTCTGGATCGAAACTAACATAGTAAAGACCGTCTTTGTCCCAAAAATAACACCCTTCGTTCCTGTTGCCAATGTCAACACAAATACTATCTCCTCTTCTTGTATAATACATTTTGGCTCTAATTGTATTATACAAAACGAAGCCAGATTCAAGTTCATTCTTGCGATTGATCAAATCGTTAAGAGTTTTTACCTGATCCGGGTTGAGCTTGATAGAAGTAACACCAATCTCAATATCCGTATCACGCAAATTTTTGTTGTCGCTAATCCAGCTAATCAAGTTTTTATAGGCGGTCTTCATAGTTTTTTAATCCTTTACTTAGTTTTCTTTAAAATCTCTCGGCTTCTTTTATCACACTTATTATGCTCTATCGCTATCATCTGATCTGTGTCCCTTTGTCCACTTGATCATGATTTTATCGACTTTTTCTTCTAAGACTCTAAACTCATCAATAATTTGATGATACTTCTTGTGTCTGCTTCCCGTCCAAAGAGAGTATTGAGCATTGATGCTATCTGTCACAACAAGTATTCTGCTGATGCCTTTGAATCTATTCAAAGCACTTTTGATGCCAGTAACAATAGCAATCATTTCTGCATGGTTTGCATCGTGACAAAGTTCAGAAATTATACCTGTGTCTGAATGGACTCCTTTGTCACACTTGATATAACAAGAGTATCCCCACTTACCATCAATACCAGATATGTCTGTGTATATTGTTGCAAACATTTAATTATCTAAAATTTCAGGAAGCTGCTCGGGTGGTACGAACCAAAACCTTGGCTTATCTTCTTCGTAATTTAAAACAAAAACAACATCAAGTCTTTCCCCCAAATCATGGGCTGAAAACTCTGCGAGACTTATATTGAAGTTCTCAGAGGATGATCCCATAAGGTACGGGCTAATTCTTTGATTGTGTCTTTCGTAAAACCAATCGCTCCACTTTTTTGCATCTTGATGTGTCAAAGCAATCACTAAGCCAGACACATCTTTTCCATTCGGTCCTTTTTGTTTCCAAAATACAGGCTTGCCTTTTTGAATCAAAATATAAACGCCATCAAGAGTATTCATAACGGTTTCTTCGACCTTTGCACCGGGAGTTTCCTTCTCACCACAAGCGTACCGGGAGGAAACTTGGTGTCAAATTCCTTTTGGTTCGCCTTCTTTAAGATTCATCATCGCATTCTGCATTAGTATCATCTGTCATCTGTTCTTCAAGCTCCTTAAGAACAGTAATTAACTTGCCAATAGCTTTCTTGGTCGGATACCACTTTACGCCAGAATTATCATCGGCAAGATGAAATCTCATTCCTTTAATCACATCGCCAGAATGGGACTTACCTTCCGTGAAAGTAACAGACAAAGAAACATAATCATCCAAATCAACGTTCATTTTTAATCCTTTTTCACACATTCTCAAACTTATTCAAAGTAATAGCAGTCAGTTCCCTTGAAACTTCTTCAAGTTCCTTTTGAATTTGCTTTTTCCTTCTTGCAAGGCTTTCAATCTTTTCCTTTTCCTTGCGATTAATACCATCATTGTATCTTTCAATACAATCCACCATTGCAGACGCCATAGGCACATTATGATAAGCGGTGGCAAAAGTTATTTCACCATAATCGCTATCCCTAAGCGTAACTCTATATCCGCTTACATGATGTTTAACAACAAATTCTCTTGAAATATCTTCCTTCAAGAATTTATTAACTACTGCCAGAGAAGTTAAATCCTTCATGCACTCAACATCAAAATGCTTTTTAGATTTATACATAAGGATTTACTTATTTTCACCAACAAGACAGAGCTTCTGCAAAGCATCAAGCAAAACCTCATCCTTCAATTCACAAGCCCGCTCTGAAATGCGAAAGAGCAATTCGCCTGCCATTCTTGCACCCATAACAGCCGCAGGGTGTCCACTTTCTTTAGCATAAGCCACAAGCATCTGTCCGAGATCAACAACAGGGGTCATAGGCTTAGTTTTAGTAGTTGGTGTAATCTGAGTATAAGATCCGCCCATCATATCCATATACTGATCGCACTGATCGGCTTTATTTGTCTTTTTCATAGCTTTAGGCTCCTTAGTGTTTTTAATCGGACTCACCCTCTCAGCGTACCGGGAGGAAACTTTCACGGTTCATCGTAATAACCGTCTGGTCGCCAATCATCTGGCTCCTCACAATAATCACATTCCATTTCTTCTGCCATATTTTCTGCTAAGCCTTCTCCGTGCTTAGTAACCTCAGAGTCAATGAAATTAACCTGTTCTTCGCTCAGTTCTTTTGTGTAATCATTGATTTCTTTTCCATCAATCAAGACTTTAACAACATCAAAACTGTGCATGTAATAATAAGTATACCAGTTATCAACTGTGTCCGGACCATTAGAAGTCAGAACATAACCAGTTTCACAATCAGATTCTTGTTCAAACGAAAAGTTTACAGAAACTTCAATGTTGTCGTTGATCTTAAAGACTTCCATTTTAAACTACTTTACCCCTTCTTGCTTCTGAGAGCCTTCTCTCTATAGCATGGACACGATTTTGTGCACTAGACATCCTAATCTCCGCAGTACCAGAATTTGGTCCAGGGTAAGGATGATTTCTGGAGTATGTGTAAGCTTGATTTAATTTTACTTGTGCATTCTTTAATTCTGTTTCAATTTTTTCAATAATCTCTTTCATTTCGTTGTTGGCAGGCACTTCTTCTTCTTCATCCTCATCTTCATCCTCATCTTCCTCATCTTCATCCTCATCTTCCCTTGCTTCTGCCAACAGATTGCTAAGGATATGATTTGCTTCTCTTAGATAACCTTTAATCTCACTTTCTGGAATACCTTTTTTGTAAGATTTCACAAAATCTTTTGCAGATTCCCGAATGTAATCAGGAATATAACACAAATCTCTACTCATGATTATTACCTCTTCTTCTTCTTGAAAAAGATTTCCGGAACACCTTCATCACCATTGACATAAGCACCACCATGAGTGCCATCTTCATTCCTGGTGTGCTGAACATTAAAACCAAATGAGCTAAACGCATTGATCATTTTATCAATACATCCGCCGCTATGGTCATCAAGAGCATCTGTAGTAGCCTTCAAGAAAGCCTGAAAAACTGCCTCATCCTTTTCCATATCATCATCGTGCATAATAATTCTCCTTGTTTAAAAAATAAATTAATTACTTGTTCTCTTTAACATCATACGAAGTAATATGAATAAGTTCATGATCTGGAGTCATGATATAAACATATTGGTTATCTAAATCGAAGTCACCATCATCATCATCATCAACGCCTGCTGTACGAATGAAATCCATCGCATCTTCGTAGCTCGCAAATTTAGCATCTACAATCTCACCCGTAAAAGACTGCCCACCTTCATCATACGCATGTAAAACGCTATAAAGTTTCTTAGAGTGATTTTCATCTTGCATAAATATTCTCCTTGTTATTGTTGATTACTCGTCGTCTTCATCTTCATCATCTTTGATGTGGGTTAAAATATGATCCACACCCAAATTATGACACACCTCAACTAAATCCAAAAAACATTGCCTATCTACAACAACCAAATCTTCACAACCTTCATCATCTCCACTATCGACCAAACGATCAATAGCATCAATAAGATTCTTGGGGATGATCGCTTTAGAATTTTTCATATTCAAACTCCTTTACTCATCATCATCATAATCGTCGTTATTTTCTAAATTATAGTCTTTTTCTATTTTTTCTGTGGTAAACCGCTCTGCCCACTCGTACTCATTGCCAATATCGGCTTGGCAGTCAATAATTTCAGTTCCGTCTTTATGAGACAAATATACAGATAAATGCCCATCTTCATCATTGACTAACGAAATGTTCCAATCACCAAGAGTTACAGCACTCTGTTCGTATTTATTCTTCATCGTTTTCCTCTTACCGGCAGAGCGTACCGGGAGGAAACTTGGTGTCAATCATCAACCCAATATTTGCCTCTATACTTTGGATCTATTGGCAGATTTTGCTTTTTCTCATAAACAGATAAGTAATCATGTATACCAGGAAATTGTGGTAAATCTTCAGTGTGAAGATGTTCAAAGTTCACACAAAGATATTGGTGAAAGCTGGCGTCAGCAGTGCATCCGCCCATATCTTCGCCAATATAAAAAACTCTACTTCCTATTGGTAACATTTCCAATATATCGGTTGCAAATGGTTCTTTATAGGGTGGCCAGCTAATGAGAACGTCGCCTTTTAATCTTTCTCTTTTTAGGTCATACGCAACTTTTAATGCATTCCTTCTGAGTATTTTTTCTTTTTCAGGTTTGACTAAATTTGAAATATCTGGTAGATCTTCTTTTGATCTATGGTAATAATTCTTACTAGTAATCTTATGAATATCTGACGCTATTACATTTATGCCAGCTTTTTTAAGCGTCTTAGCCCAATACCCACTTCCTGCAAGAACATCGTAAACTGGCTGTCTGGCATACTTTTTAATAGCTTCTACAGCTTCTTTACATGGCACAGACCAGCCAAAATAAGTTGTAAAAGCTCTTCTAGTTGAGAAATCAAATCCTCTGTTATCAAGAAACTTTTCAACTTCTTCTCTTGGCATTTCGCCTAAAGAGTAAGCGTTTTTAAATAGTTCTTCTGATATCTCTAAGTATAGCTTAAAATCCATGCAGATATTCTAGGGTGGTGTATTTTATCTACTCTTAACCCTAATTTAATTTATCATATATTATCTTACCAACACAAAGACTTAAACTTTTCTTTATTTCTTCTTCTAACTTTAAGACTTTACTCTTTATTTCTTCTGCAGAGTCTAAAGACACTATTTCTGGATTTATCCTTATCTTTCCACTCCATAAAAATTCTGCTATTATTTCATTAATAAGCTCTACTCTGTTAGGTATTTTATATTCTTTGGCACTTTTAAAAGCAAACACTTTACCTACATTGTCTTTTGATAATCCATCAATTTCCCATACTAAATTTTGTATCTCATCCCTAAAGTAAGGAGAATCAGCTAAGGCGTGCCCTATTGTGTGAAGAATCATCCAAGGAGTTAATAAATGTCCTGATGTTGAGTCTTTAGCAAAAACTATTGAATTTTGTATGTTGATATCATTATCACTTAGATACTCTTGTATTTGACTTACATATTCCGAACGCCGATTGCGGTAGTTGTAGATTTTACTTAATGGTTGTTCAATAAGTAATATGATAAAGTTAAAACTGCTTTTTCTAAGTTTATCTTCTAGCGTTTTGAGTGTTTTGGGGTGAGAAATGAGTATTTTGTCTCTTTTACTAAATTTATCCCACTCATCGCCAGCACCATCATTATTGGATTGAGCTTTATCTTTAAAAAACCCTTCATCTGGGTCGTTCTCAGAGTGAAAATCATAACCGTAGTGTTGTAGGGGGCTTTCGTTTAGCCATTCTTTAAATTTAATAATTTTTCCCATATACACGATATATACGTGTCTTAAAATAAATATTGAGTGGCTAAAATTATAAAACGTCACCACATTCGGGCATATCTATTACCGCAAAATTACTCCATTGTCCAAATCATCCATTGTTGGACACTGACGTTCTTGAGGTAAACTCAAACCGTTACAAAAACATTTCGATTTATCAGCTTTCTCTACTTTTATAGGCTCAGGTTCAGGATTAGCTTGAACTGATGTGTAACCTACAAAAGCGACTAAAAGTAAAACTAAAGTCGATATAAGTATTGTGATTTTCATTTAGTTGTCCTTTGTTAGTTAAGAAACAGATGGAATATCAACTGAGGTGGTTGTCAATGAAGGTGGGCGTAAAACCTAACCACCTTATAATCTTTGCCAACTTTACAATTTATACTTCCGTGTAAACCTGGAAGGATGATATTAGCAATGATTAACTCGGAGCCAATTACTTTATTCTTATCGTAGACTTCTTGGGCTATTTTAATGTCCTCTAAGGAGGCAGGACGAGATCCTCTTTCATTATAATCTTTGATTACCTTAGTTCTATTCTCATCATTAGAACTTGAGCAATCGTCCAAGATTTTCTTTTCTTCTTCTGAGAACTTTGGAGAAAGTCTTTCAATCCATTTATCATCTATCAAACAAAGGCATCGTGTCATTTTTCCCTCCTTGGAAAAAATAGTGGGTGCTAAGAGGATACCAGAAATTTTTGTTTTGTCAAAAACTAATTTTTCAGCAAAACGGTTGATTTTAAACTAAGCTATGGTATAATACTTTTATCACTGGCGAATAGCTCAACGGTAGAGCGAGCGGCTGTACAAAGCCACTGAATTGAAGCTCAAAAAGCTGGATATTTATTGGGTTCAATTCCCAACAGTGGAATAACCGCTAGGTTACAGGTTCGAAACCTGTTTCGTCAGCATATAAAAGTGAGGGTAGCTAATGTAATAGTTGGCTACCCTCACTCTTTTTCAAGTGCTTTTTTACAAGGGCAATCAATGTGGTGCGTAAAATGTTCTCCAAGAACTAAAAACCAATGTCCATCATGTTGAACAGTTACCATTCTTGTGCTTTTTCTTGGACTGTCCATTGGAACTGCACCATCAGATTTTGAAACAATCTTTGGAATTGAATCTTGTCGAACAGCGTACCACGCGCAGCTTACTGAAACAGATAGCAAGCAAACTATTAAAAAAATGATTTTCTTCATTGGATTTCCTTTCCAGTAACGTAGTCGATAACAGGCTTTTTTAAACAATCTTGAATTTTCTCAATAGTTTCTTTAAGATTATCTACGCTTTCATCAAAAATAGGCATCGGGTTATCTTCTATTCTTGATATGTCTCCGTTTTCATCAATATATACTTGATGAACACCATATGTGGTGATTGAGTTTTCAAGATACTCTCTCATCTCAGTCTTTTTAATTATTCTGTGTGTCCAAGGCATATTTATTTTCTTTCCCGAGCGGGAATATTTTGGTTATTTTTGGCAAAAATCATTGAAAATGTCCCGAGCGGTAAAGTTTTTTGTTCTAGAGCATTTTTTCAATATGTAAAGGTTTATTTTCAATAATCTCAACAAGAACATCAACAGATTGATCTATGGCGTAAGCAAATGATTGTATATCGGTATCATTAGCTTTATCTTTATTTTTTATGAGCACCTTACAAGCATCTTTTATTTCTTTTAGTAAAGTAAGACAGTCTTGTTTGTCTTCGTTAGTCATCGTTGCATCCTTGATATGATGATTGAGAACATCATAGACATAACTAGACCCACAAGACTACCGCCAAACCATGCTCCGACAGTCCAGATAATTGCTTCTCTACTAATCATAATAACTCCTATTTAAAAACTAAAACAGCGTTTCAATCTTATAGAAACCCTGCGAAACTTTACGGAAGTTAATTTAATCTTGGATACCCGCGACCAAGAACCTTTCGGCTTAACTGATCACCTCTGTTTCCAACTCATTTAAACATCTAAAATCTGTACCACTAATATTCATTTGCCAACTTTTGTGATAATGACCAAACCGCCAAATCTTTGGCTGATGAATATTAAATAGCTCTTGCAAAGCCCAGCCAGTATTTTGTTGAAATATTCTACTACCGGGAGGCAAAAGATAAGGAGTAACACTTTCAGGACAATCATGAGTTAATACAATGTCTGGCTTTATTTGTCGATAGAGTTCTCTTGCCTTCATAAAGCCCTCTATATTAACTTGTTCTTGCTCCCACCAGTCTATGCCTATTGTGCGATATATCTGATCGATGCTCCATGCACCCCTATAATAGAAAAAGTCAACATCGTTTAAAGTTGTATAACCAAAATCTCCGAGATAATGAGAAACAGCATTGACTTTATCATAATTATCATGGTTGCCACCAATGAACTTATGATTTTTTGGATCAACATTATCTAACGTGCTGTAGTCGAATCCAAAGTCCCCCAATTGAATTGTATAAGGGTGGCGATCTTTTTCTCTGATTATTTCATGGTAACGTTTATACTTACCATGCAAATCGCCAATTAAAGTTATCATCGATAATTCTCTGGAAACGATCTACCAACCAACCTTACTTTTTCTCCCAGCAAATCTCTATAATAGTCAATATAGACTCCACAGGCAATATACTCTATCTCTTTTGGTTCTTTTACGAAAAATTTGTGTGCAAATGTTCCATCAATTGTTTTTTCAACTTCGTGTTTGCCATTCAAAACAATAAGAGTATTCTTTTTAATTATTGAATCACTTTTAAGTTTTTCTTTGAAGTGAATTCTTGAGATGTAGTTTTTAACATTCCATTCATCTAAATGGATTCCATATCCAATATGATTTTCAGTTTTTTCACTCTGCTTTGAGATAGCTGGCAGATCAACATATTCTTGATCAGCATCAATTTCTACATCAATATTAAGAAGAACATAGTCTTCAGCAAATGAAATGTTTGTTAAAAGTAAAAATATCAGTAGAAACGAATTATTCATCTTCTTTTTCTTTTGTGACTTGAAGATTCAATTCTACCAAAACTTCAACTATACCGCAATCTTGCCAACATTTTTTATGTTCTTTCAAATCTTCTATTGAAGTATAAACAATAACTCCACCAACAGCAGAGCCCAATTCATGCTCATAATCTGTTTTGCACATGTATCCAATTTTAATCATGTTAATACCTATTATTAAAACGCCCTGCTTGCCGTCTGTGGGCATGATCCGGCGGGCATCCATAATCCCGCCCCGGTTGCTGTCGCCCGTCCTACGCTGTTCTGCTTCGTCTGCTAGTGCGTCCCGTCAACCAGACTAACACCGTGCTTGATTCCGGCTATAAAAGAATCTAATTCGTAGCCCATTTTATCTTTGTTTATGTGTTTGCCAATAGCAATACCAATTTCATTGCCCAAGTCGCTTAAATCGCAACCGGCAGGCAATTTGGTGGTTTGCTGAAGGTGTTCAATTAAATCGGAAGTTATGTCTTGGAGGGTCATGGGGGTTATTTTAAAAATGCCCGAAGAGGAGTCGAACCTCTAACCTAGGGAACCACTTACCACTATAGTTTTCACTACCATTGCTGTTTGTGGTCTGGACTTTATCTTCACCATGGCGTTAGCTTTAGGTGTTGCCTGTTAAGTCTCTACACCTTCCTAAGATTTTTCTTAGGCTTGGCTCGGTATTGGCATTTTAAAGCTTTCACCGAATTTAAGCAATTCTACTTCTAAAATTTCTCTTAGAGCATCCTGTTTTTAACAAAATCCCTTGCTCTACCAGTTAAGCTATCGGGCAACTTTCATTCATTTTAACAACTTTTAAAACCAAATCAAGTTCAAAAAGATTTTCCCTCTTTATATCTCAACCTTCTATATGCTCTCCCATTTCCCATGTTTTTATTTTTGTAGAAAGGTGTGGTTGCATCACAATTAGAACATATCATTCTTAAGTTATCAAGCCGCCAATCTTCTGAATTTCCATTTATGTGATCACATATAAGCAAAATTGGTTTTCCGAGCCAAGTATCATTGCCGCACATTTGACAACTGTTAAATTTTTCAAGTAGATAGCGGCGTGCTTGTCTTGATCCTTCAACTTTACCGCTTTCGTTTATTTTATTTTTTTTGATCTGCCACTCCAGATCTGTTCTGCATTGCTGAGAACAATATTTTTTTGATTTATGTTGTTTGTTGCAATACAAACATAATCTTATTTTACGTCTATCTGCGTTGTTGACTTTAGCAGAACAAGATCTGGTGCAAAATTTATTTTTCCTGGACTCGTATTCTAATTTAGCCCCACAATATTGGCAACAATTTGGGTTATCTGAATAAGATTGCCGGGCTAACTCTCGTCTTTCTTCAAAGATTTTTTTTGTTTTTTCGTAACCAAGTTTTCCGCACTCTGATGGGCTTAATTTACTCATATAGTATATAAGTAAAATGCCGTAAAATTTTTTCGAAAACGTTTTGGTGATTTTAAGAGCAGTCCATGGGTATCGCGCCCACCTAGTCTTCATTACAAGTGAAGTGCATAACTTCTCTGCCAGAACTGCTTTGTTATTTAAACTAGTATTGAAAACCTATTTTTTAAACGAAGTTACTCTGTAATTACTTTCCCCAGCTACTTCTACGGTTACTTTAGTTGTGTCCAGGCTTCCATGATCTTTTACCCAAAACTTATATTTACCTGTTGGTAATCTTGTATTAAAATTACCTTTTTCATCAGTTTTACAAGTATGTTGTTCTTCATTTTCTACACAATAAAAAACAACCTTTGAGTCACTCAATAACTCCCCGGTTTCATTAACTGCAACACCTGTTACTTTATTTTTAGAATACTCTATACCGTAGTATATTCCAACAAAGCAAAAAGCAGTTAACAACAACCAGGTTTTTAATCCAGTTTTATTTTCCTCAACTACAGGAGCCAGAATTTCAATTTCGCTTCCTAGCTTCCTGTTATAAGTTTGCTTTCCATTTATTAAATCTTCTAATATCTGTTCTGCTACTACAGAAACTTTTGTTCTACTCATTTTAACTCCTCTTTTGCCAGTAGCTAGAGGAGCTAAAACGAGTAATTAGGTTAGATTTGTGTTAGCAGATACTTAAACAAATATCTAAAAGCTAACTGAACAATAAGCATTCCTACTGATATTAGCAAACTATACCAAACAAGTTCTCTTAACTCTTTTTGGGATAAATCGTCATCCATGACTACCTCCTTGTCTATATTATTTAGACAAGGAGGCAACAGATATTTTTATCCCAAACTATTTTGAAAATTAACTTCTTGCAACACTACGTTTTGAACGCCATTCCAAGATTCAATTCGCATCTTACCGCCTGAGAAAACAACGTTCACATAGTCATCGTTTACTTTGCACTTGACAGTAACTTCTTCGGCTTCATTTCCATCGTCATAAATTCCATCAGTCTTTTTGTAAACAATAAACTTATCTGACAACGAATCTTTAACAACAACGCCAAAGCTGTTGACTTCATCAATAAACGAATAAGGAACACTCCAAATTGCGCCAACAGGATGCCTACCCCTGGCGTCAATTGTTCTGATTTTAGCCTTGGCTCTATTGATTTTAACAACAGTGCCTCTGGTCTTTAACCCATCGTATCTGGTGGTGCCAAAAACAACATTCATACCAATCCGACAATCTTGAAGACGCATTTTATTAATCCTTAATTAAATTGATGTAATTTGCCGACAAGAAAACTTAACTTTTTCCCTTCAATCTCTAAATCAGTTCCAGAAATTTTTACCTTTGTGCCAAGCGACCATTGGTGTTGTGGATTCCGATAATCTGATTCCGGATACAGTATCAATTCTCCTTCTGCAATGTCAAAGTAATAAAAGGTTTCCTCTTCAGTTTCAATTGCAATTATCTTATCTTTGATCGGCTTGATAGCTTCGCCCAAAGTAATAGTTGCAAAACTGTCAAGTAGCTCTTTATTATTAATCATCCAGCACCACATCAAAACTCCAGCCGTTTTCAGGCTGCATACCTTGTTCGCTCCAAGTAATGTTAATCACCTTATACTTGGGAAACGCTTCTTGAACAATCTTGAGAAAATTCTTTTTAACCTGGGTCTCAATCTTTTCATCAGTGTATTGAAACCACTGTGTGTTCTTACCAAACAACCTAAGCTCGTATGGCTTATCGTTTGTGTCAACACAAGTTTCAATCAACATTTCTTCAATGACGAAATCGCAATGACTCTGCTCTGGCTCACACCAAAGGCTTGTTCCATTGCCTTTGATTAGAACCGGCTTTTCAAGAGTAGCTGTCTTTTTAAGCGTTGTCATATTCATCCTCTTTAATCCATTCAGGGAAATCTACTGTATCAAAAACACCAAGCTCTAAGTTAGCAGCAACGCCTTCGCACTGCCTAATAACAAAACAATCTTCGTTGCCTTCAATAATATCGTCTTCAGTCAAATTTTTAAGCCACTGCAAAACTTGTTTGGTAGTCATTTTATTTTGTCTTGCCTGATCCTATTTTCTGTCGAGGAGTCAAATTAGTACCATTGGCTGCTATTTTCTTCAAGTTTCCACAATCATTACATTTGGGTGAAGAACGCGATGACAATAAATATGAACGCTTTTGATCTGTAATCAGCATGGGTTGGCGGCACTCTGAGCAAAAGGTTCTAAGAAGTTCCGATCCTGGAATTGATCTATAGCACTCCCTGCATTTAGGGATATTGATATCATCCTCTTTAATCCAGTTTTTAGTTTCGGCTCCGCAACAAATGCACTTCATGGTTATCTCCTTTTTTCACTGGAAGTCTTACAGCAACAATAACATCACGAGGAACTCCAACGAACAAGCGTACCGGGAGGAAACAAAAGATTTTATTCTTTGGTTCTCATAAATACTTATAAAGGAGTTTTTATGAGAACAGGAAGTTCTTTCTTTGAGGTTCTTTTATGCACAGGCATAAGTGTTTCTTTAGCACTTGCTCTTATTGGTTATATTGCACCAGTAAAAGAGCAGATAATAGATGGTTTCAAAAATTACACAGACACATTAGAGTCTTTTCAAGATTCAGAAAACATTAAAGCAACACCAGGTGGAATCGAATTGTTGAAAAAAATATACGATTCTATTGACAATAAAACAGTAAATGTTAAACTATCTGATGAAGAAATTAAACTTTTGAAATTTTTATCAGAAATATGAATTGCACACCAGAAGAATTTGAATTAGCGCTAAGATACATGACAGGCGACATCAATGATGTTCAGCTAAACTACCTAGCTTGTCAAGCCAACTTAAATAAAAGAAAGATAAAGAAGTTAGCCAACCAGATAACTTCAATAAGTCCTTTTATGACAGCTGTGGGACTTTTGATTCTTTTCTTTTTGTTTCACGTTTTGTTTTTTTTGATTTATCCATTAATAATAAACTTCAGATAATATATAAAGTATCGGCAATATTATGATTAAAGATATAGAATATTGGCAGAATTTATCTCCTCCACTTTGCCCCAATTCTTATGAAGTGGAGTTGTATCGTCATCATTCTAAGGGCTACGGTCCTATTTGTCTACTTGGAATGACAAAAGAGCTTCAACCTCTCTGTGAGTTTATGATTGATTTGTATCCTGTTCAACAATCTAAACCCGTTTTAAGAGGTGATTGGCGGGACATAAAAGAGTTTGCAGAAGTTTTTATTGGCGATGGTGTAGTTAATTTAGTGGGCTTGGATATAGTTGACGATTTGTTAAAAATAGCCGAAAAGGTTGTTATTAGAGTCTTCTTGAAAAAGTTTTCTTGGATGAAATATGCTACTCATTTTCCAAATAAATTCCCCGGTTCTAGCCTTGTTATTCCCACGCAAGAAGATATAGCAATGGTAGTTTGGGAAAAATAGTTTATATTTAATATATAAAGTATTATGTCAAACTACAACATCAAACTCACCCCTGGTTTAATTAATCCCGCCTCAGAAGGCAGTTTAGATTCATCTATACTGAACGGTAAAAGTCTACAACGCACATTAAATATGTATGAAATAGATAATGCTGGTAATAAAAAGATAATTTCAGGCAAAGATGGCGAAGAATTCAATAACACAACTTTTCAAAATAGTGATGGCATAGGAACCTTTGAAACCGTGGGGCTTCTTGCTTTTGATCCAAACTATGTTGGGGATTATATAGAATTAAGTAACAATAATTGCACGGCTTCATTTACAGATGACAGTGGTGCAGACGAAACAATAGTTTTAACAAATTATGCAATAAAAAGTGGCGAAAAAGTTGTTTTCAGCATGGTAACAGTTTATGGTAATTATGAAAGTTATACAGGTGTGGGAATAGCAAGCCATCAAGCTGATATAAACAATAATAATTATCTAGGTGGAGATGCTAATTCAATTGGTTTTTGGGATGATGGTAAGGTCTTTTTTGATGGTAATCACATCAATCTAGGCTTAAATTTTCAACAAAATGGAAATATTGTGGATGTTGCCGTTGATAGAATGAATAATTCGATTTGGTTTAGAGTTGATGGCGGAGATTGGAATGGCGACAATGGAGATCCAGCGACAACAACAGGTGGAATAGACATATCAGCTATATCTGGAGATGTTTATCCGGGCGCTTGTCCATATGCTTACGATGGCGTCTTTGGTCAAATATCAATTAATAATTCAGTATCTAATCCTCCGGAAGGATTTAAAGTTTTAGTAGGCTCCGAAGAAGTTCCTTTGATTACTCCAACTCCAACTCCAACTCCAACACCAACTGCTACAGCAACACCAACTGCTACGGCAACACCAACTGCTACGGCAACACCAACTGCTACGGCAACACCAACTGCTACGGCAACACCAACTGCTACGGCAACACCAACTGCAACATAATCGGGGATGCTTATACTAGAGTGGTAATTTTATCTTTTAAATATTAGTTCGCTACAGGCTTTGCATCTTTTACATCGCTTCATATCACCATCAGGCAAGTATATTGGTGTTCTACAACTCCATGTTAAACTTCTCAATTCTGCTGGAAGCATTTCAAAGACTTCTTTTTTTGTCATGTCTCTGAGCGGATAAACTTTTTTGGCACTTGTGCCGAAAGATTCAAATATTTTTGTGCCACGCTCTGCTCTGTCTGTGACGCTTCTTGTTATGTCAGATTTTGTCATTCCCAAAGCGACTTCTTTAACACTCTTTAAAGACAGGCATATGGTTCCTGCTATAAAGTTATACATATCGCTGTCCCACATGAAATTTTTATTATAGCATGGGTATTCATGATAACTTTCGCTGTATTCAAAATCTCCTAACGTTTTCATATATTCACAGACATTTTTAACAGCAATATTTTCTGCCTTGTGTCTATTTTCTTTATTCACCAAATGAAGATGATGAATATGAAGTTTTTTGTTTTCTTTTAGCAGCTTATAAAAGACTCCAGTAGAGTCCAAGCCGCCGCTAAACATCAATAAAACTTCTGAATTGTCCATTAGATTTTGTTTAAATAGTGTATCTTCAAGCCAATTATTTCATTTGTTTTAACGTCTTTGTACAAAGTGATTTGGTCATTGAGTTTTTCTTCATATTCTTCGGAATCTTTTAACTGCACGAATATTTCATCGTATGTTTGATCGAGGTATGCGCTGGGCATGAACTCAATTTCAACAGGCTTTCCTTCAACAGAAACTTCAATATTTGGTTTCATGCCAGTTCCTCATTTTGTTTGACTGTCCATCCAAGTTTATTCAGATCATCTTTTATTTCATTTTTAACAATGCCTTCTGCAACATAACCATCGTCATTGCTATAATCAGCCTGTAGACCAGAGCAATAATAATCTAAATAGTCTCCAACCCCAGTCAATTCAGAAACTATTCTGCCTGCGGCTCTCCAGCTACAGTGCCATTCTTGATTGTTTTTGAAAAAATCATTATTGCAGATGGCGGCATAAAAATTTTGACTATACTTCTTTGAATTTTTGCACTTATCTATAATCCAATCGCATGATTTTAAATCATTCTCAAGGTTTTCGCTCATTTTGCACCTATATTTTCAACCAACAAAACAAATCCAATTCCCATAATAAAAGAGATAAAAAGAATAATTAAATTTTTATTCATTTTCCTCTTTCTATGTAATTTTTTAATATAACCATATAATCTTCATATTTCTTGAACCCAACAAGAAAACCACTGTTATGAACAAAATACGAACATGGATTAGGCAAAAACTTCAAACAATCAGTATTTGTGCTGATCATTCTGTATCCGTCTTGTCTACTGTCTTTGGTTAAAATAACTTCTGGGTATATGTCTTTGATTTTCGAATAAAGCTTTGTGGGCAAAACGTCATGTTTGAATCCTTCTGGAAGTTTGCAATTAACATTATCGAGTATTTTAACATCCTCATACTCAAAATAAATAGCCTCATCCAGAGCATTCAAAAGAACTTCTGTGTTTTCAATTTGACTACATATTTCGAAGCCCATTTCTTTCATAATAGAAAGCATAGGATCTTCAACCCTACCTTCTATTTTTGAAAACACCCGCATCATAGAAGTGTGAATAGGGCTCAAAACAATATCCAAATTGTCTTGTTTCATTTCAACAAATTCAGCGGCTTTTTTTGGACCATAGCTATCGTATATTTCCACAAATCTGAGTTGTGGCATATACTCTCTATATTTTTTGCCATAAAAATAATCTAACACCATAGTAAAAGCGCAAATTTCTTCTTCTATTTGGTGGTGATCAAAGTTGTGCAGCTCTGGCTCAAACTTTCTACCTTGATCTAATACCCAACAATCCGGATCAATTAAATCTTCTTCTTTATAAGCATCTCTAAACACTTCTTTTGTATTAAGTTTATAACAGCAAACACAAGCTGCCAAGAAGTCATCTTGATGTGCTTTACCGCTGTGAGCTAAAATTCGCATTGATTTTGCTTCTTGTTTGTATTAAAATGATTCTTAAGGAGAAAGCCATGAATAGATTTGATTTAGAGCAAGCGATAACTCAGTGTTTTCAAACATCAGAAGACATTGATATTTTATGTGAAAAGATTTTAAATTCCGGAATGAGTCCTGATGAAATTGCCGATACTCTTTTGGGCATCAAAAAGCTTAACGATTTAAGATGTGAAAAAGCATTTTATATCATGGAAGATATGGTGGCAAACGGTCAGATGCGGTAAAGCCTTTTTCCCACACTGACTATTTTTTCATAGCTTGATCCATCAATGTTGTTGCCAAGGTGGTCTGTCCAAAAGGGATTAACCTTTGGATTATAGGCTATCTCGTTTTCTGGATTTACTTCTGGTGTTGCTTGAGTAACTATAGCTTCGTAACAAATCACCCAGCTACAAACATCTTTGTTTTGTCCGTTAAAGATTTTGTCGGCAACGTTGCGAACATTTTTAAGCCGGCAACTAGTTAGTATCAAGCTGTACTTGCTTGGGTCAAAATAATCTACATTGGGAAACTTTGTTACCTGCCAATGTCGATAGTATCCCCCGCGACCTAAATTGAATCTGACTTTGATCATAAGTGCTATGCTTTTGGATTGATTCTACTACAGTCTTTGCAAACTTCTTTGTTAGTTTTTACTTTGCAAAACTTACATTTACGCTCTAGCTCTTTGTGATCTTTAATCATGCCTTGTATAACTTTATTGTCGGTGTAAGGATTGGCGTTCACGTTACTATTTATCAATTTGGAAATATTTTTTGATTTCTTCCGCAATCAAAGATCTTGGATTATCAAATTTTACATTTTTGGAAAACTCAAACAAGTGTGAAAGACCACAATTTTTGAATATTCGCCTTAGTTTTGAATCTTTGTGAAGATCTGAATTTATTAGACCGTCTACAGTGTCCAACCCAAGGTATTCAAAATCGTGCCTATCTCCCCCCAATTCACGCTTTAGTCTATAGAACTCAGGGGTTCCACTCATTGTAATAAACTTAAAGCTTCTTATCAAAAGAATGTCTTCGACTGGGCGTACTACCAAATAACCCATTTTCTTATTTGCATAATAATAGTCAATCAAGTAAGATTCGCCATCTCTGCCCGAAACAACAGGATCAATTAAAGATCTGGCTACGCCTTCAAACATATATCCAGAGGGCGTTATTTTAAGCCTTTCAATCATCCTGTTTATTGCATGGTCTTGGATGTAAACAGCAGCAGGCTTGATATTATTTACTGTATTTTCTTTTATTGTTATGGGAAAAGAATCGTAATGATTAAAATGATGGCAACAATATGCAGCCCTGGATTTGCCATCTATTGAGAAAACTCTTTTGGTAGGTGAAAGCTTCTTGATAGTTACTTGAGGATATCTTTTACGCCCTGCAGTTTCACAGAATTCAAAACAAGGATAGATACCATCTCTATCAAAGTGGAAGTGCTTAAATACTTCTTGCAAGATTACTTCAAATACTTCTTGAAAATATTCAATGTGTATTTCGGCAAGAGTATCACTTATGGCATCAGAAAGATTACTCGAAACATCATATAGATTTGTATAAAAATCTAAATTCTTTGTTATCTTCTCTCTTTTCAGAATGCCAATATTGATTGAAGATTCTGCCTTTAATGATTTAAATATGTTGTTAAGACCAAAAATCCAATAAACCTCAGACAATGGCATTTCACCATTCTTAATAACTATTTTTTTGTTCGATAGAGCATTTTTTATATTTTGTTCAACAATCTTTATTTCTGAAAAGTTTTTGGCTTGATCAATATTGATTGATATTTGTGGCCAACTAAAGGCGCTTACAATCTCTTTAGCTTTTGCAGGAAGAAGCTTATATTGATCTTCTATCTCTGTTAGTTTGATTGTCTTTTCAAGAAGAGTCTTCCTTTTCTTCGAAATCTTGTTCATACGATCCCTCGTTTGAATGATAGACTATTTAATTATTTTTGCTCTATAGCAAGAGTAGCATTTTCTTCTGCATCTTTTATTTCAACAATTGTAATAGACAAAGCCATATTACTAGCTTGTTCTTTTGATTTAACATTCTTTTGAATTAATTCTTTAACAATTCTACAGACCAGCTCACAATTAATGTCCTTGTTAAGAGAAATAATCATTTAAGCCTCCGTATCCCAAAAATCATATGCGTTTTCAATGCACATCAAAATATTTTTAACACCAGCAGGATTTGAGGAATGAACCCTAATTTCGATGGGCTTCAAACCATTTTTATTGTCTATTGAGTATTCGTAAGCCTGTTTTTCAATAAACTTTGCGACATCATATCCTGTTTGAGTATCTTCACCCAAATCATGATCAAGACTGATAAGTCTAACTCTATTTTTTTTAAGTATTTCTATTGCATCATGTGCGTTTGTCACATGAACATCAAAATCTTTTGGCATTGGTCTTACATCGTCAAGCCAAACAGTGAGAAAAGGAACTTCCCACTCAAAAGATCCAAAATCAATAATTGGTGTTGGTGTATCCCAAACAACCAAAGATTTAGATCGTTGTTGTTTTTCTTCCAGATAAGCCAGTGATTCAACTAGCTCTGGATTCATTTCTTTCATAAACAATCTTCTTCCTTGAAGGATCGGAAAAATACCGACGTATTGTATCTGCTGCTGACCTCTTTGTATAGAGCCTCAAAAGAAACAGCATTATTTTTTGATTTTCAAATACCAAACAGGCTTGTTTGAGTGCCTGCTAATTGTTTTAACAATACTATACTTGTATGCAGCAGTTTTTGTCCTGTATCCTCGTTCATCTACATAAATTAAGCTTTTTGTATTCAACTCTTCAAGCAAAAGCATCATTCTAGCTGCTGCGTTTTCTGAATTAATTTCATCTGTGAGAAGTGTTAAATCTTTGTGTTTTACATAAAATTTAGGCATACAATATATATTATATTGCTTGCCATTCTTCTACTTCTTTTTAGGTATTATTAATCAACAAACTCCTTTGCCAATTCATCATCATATTTGTTCTGCCAATAATCTTCTGTAGAGTATTTCCAAACAGCATCTAGGAACATTCTAGATGCTGTTATAGTGTTTGGAGACTCGCTGATTTCTGATAACTCACTTGTGCTTGGCTCCCAACGTGTAGACGGATAATTTATCTCTACGCAAACCTGCCAAGTGGAAGTTTCTGTAAAAGCAAAAATACTTTCCCGCTCAATAATAGCAGGACAAATACTAACTGAATTTTCAAGAGCATAAATAACATAATCTTCTTCGTCTATTTCAAGTTTAACTTGAGGAAAAAATTTACTTACGCTTTCTTTTACATCTTCTTTGAGTTTATTCCAATTTTTATTTACAAAATCACTTTGCTCTGGATATTCCTTACCAATTCGCTCAAACCTTTTATACTCTTTGATCTTGTCGTCCGGCAGAGTTACTACAACACCTGTCCAAAACTCCACCTTATTGTTGCCAATATAAGTTCCCCTTGTCCATTTTTCTTTTGTTTGACTTCCGAGCTTTGTAAAGCCTTTAACAACAGATCCTACAGGAATATTTTTCATATTACACCATTGGCTTTCGATTTTCAATTCCACCATTAATTCTCAATAGTTCAAACTTTTCAATCTTCCTTTCGGGGCAACTCTTAGCAAAATCTTCAAACATTTGCTTGAAAGCATCTTCCTTATTTCTTGCACAATAAAGACCATCCACAAAATCTTCTTCAGAATAGCTGTTATTAGGATACATTGAGAACCAAGTTCTAACTACATAAGCAGAAGAAATTCTTCCCTGCGGATCAAAATACTGGAGATTAATTATGTCGATATCATCCATTGTTAAACCTTATAATCCTCTGGTGTTTCTTGTGTTCCGGCTAATTCTGCAAGCCAATCATAATATTCATTCTCGTTCATAACATATCCCTAAACAAAAACAGGGAGGGTGGAAATTCCACCCTCCCTGTAAAAACACTTAAGAGGGCGACTTAGACCTGGAAGATTCCAGTGGCATTAAGAATGCTCACAATCTTCTTCTTAGCCTTAATGCTATCTCCGTCGAAATGCGGAGTTCCGATAGCAATAGTGCTAACCTTCTCGAAATACTCTACAACCTTACTGACATCCTTGACATTATCAAGAATATCGGAGGTAGTCCGATCACTCGGAACAATCTTCTCGGTTCGATCAAAGTAATCGCTGACCTTTAGACCAGCTGACTTAATCAGATCAATGAGCTGATCGACCTTAGACTGATCTTGAAGAACAGCCTTCTTGATTTCAACCTTTTCAACAACACTGAAGTTGACGCCAAGGTTCTTAAAATCGGTCTGAGTCTTCTTATCAAGAACGCTGATGCCCTTCTTGAAGCTAATTGTGGAGGAGGCAACATCACCTTGAGCCTCAATGCTTTCGGGCTTGGTATGAGTCCTCACGCCTTCTTGAGCAAAACGCTGCCGAAGTGCAGCCTTGAGATCAGTTTCCGCAATATCCAGCTCGCCCTCAATAATCTTGATAGCGTGCTTAAAAGCGGAAACCTTATCAAAAAGATTCATACCACCAGCGTCGGTATCACTAAAGTAAACCTGCTCCTTCGGCTTGCTCTTCTTCTTAGAATCGCCAGCATCGTCCGAAGGAATTTCATCAGCAAAACCCATTTTATATCTCCTGTATAAGTATTTTTGTCTATCCGTCCGTCCTACAACACCACAGCGTACCGCGAGGAAACTTCTTGTCAATCCGTCAATAAAGCTGTTCAATAGGCTCTTCGTTTTCAGAGTAGCACTTGTCGATTATCTCTTTTGCTTCCTCGTATATTTCTTTTATATCCACTCCAATATAACCCCAGCAACTGTCCAAAACTTCCCCAGCAGTATTTTCTGTTTCATAGCCATAAACTCTTCCTTCAAGGAAGTCGCTAAACACTCGTATTTCTTTTTTGAAAACAGAGATAGCCCAATCATAATCAGAAAAACTACTGAGCAAAGATTTGCTATCTTTCTGGAAAGAGTGGTAAGAACTCTTCATCAAATCAAGGTTGCGTTTTGTGTTGTGAATTATTCCGCATTTTCCACTTTTGCCAAAACCACCAATAGGATTTGCACTTAAAACAATTCCATTCATTGTTACAGCACCATAAACTGGGGTGTATATGCAACTGTCATTTTTTTCTATTTCTTCTATCTCATCCCAATCTGCAACTGCATCACCCCAGTTACAAAGTTCATGATATTCTTCATTATCTCCGTAGAGAATAGTTCCAAGATTATCATTTGACCTTGGGTTATTTTCTGGGTTTTTATCGTAGTATATGTTTATTGTGTGTTGTTTATAAGAATAAACAGACATAGGTTTAGATTTTTGCATAATTTTTTGCACCAATGTAATTTGTTCCCATCAAACGAATAAAAACACGCCTGCCTGACTTTTTACAATTTACGCCCTTGTGTGGATCTTTGCTTGAATAATGAACAAAAGTTTGATTAGGGATTTCAGAAGACTTTTTACCTTTCAAAGCTCTTTCAAGAAAAACATTCTGGGAATTTCTGTCGGCTGGAAAGTCCTGAAGTTCAATTGTTTCACTTGGAAAAATTGTTCTGTTTACGCCACTGCACCATATGCAATACTCATTGCCGCTATTAAACTCTCCATCTACATGGTATCGAGTGTCCGAACAGGTTCTTTCGCCAGCCTTATAATTGGCAGACACAATATTAACAAGATAGTTCTTAAAACCAGAGCTAATTATATTCTTCATCTCAGAAACAATATTGCTGAAAATTCTATACTTAGCACAGAATTTATCAAAATCGTATTCCCTAACTACAATTTCTGGGAATCTTGTTTTAGATAAATATTTATGTCGAATTTCCATCTTACTTCCTAATCATGGTTCTTCCATCATTGGGACACTTTTTTGTTCCAATGTTTTCATACTCTTGAACTAGCTTGCACTTAGGACAAACGTACTTGTATGTCTTTTTAGAAAAGCCCATAGACACAATTGCAAGAACTACAACAGAAAAAATCAAAAAATTCTTCATTACTTTTTGCTCCCGTTAGTAAACTCTACGTATTTTCGAAGGTAATATTTGTCCTCGGGATTCACATAACCATCTTTATCAAAGGTCTCAAGCAAAATATTTTTTGCTTTTTGAAGAAAATACTTTTCAATCATTTCGGGAAGGCTACCCTTTATGACATTTTTTGCGTAATAATAAGCAAATCTAATATCTTTCTTAAAAACACTCTCTATCTCCCTTGGAAGCCTGTCTTTTAAAACATCCATAGAATAATAAAGAGCCCAATTGGGATTGTTTTTAAATACAGATAAATCATTTACTTTTTCACCAGTCTTTAAAGAGATATAATAAGCATTGAAAGCTTTATCTTTATTTTCTTTTTTCCTGGGTTTGCTTAAAACAGATTCTCTTGTTTCCAGATAATCGTCATAACCATATTCTTCTGATAAGCTTTCTAGCGTTTTGATGATGAATGGAACTTCATAGTTCCTATCTGGCATCTCTTTGGGCAAATCTTTTGTTTCATTGCCTTCTTCATCGACATAACAGTCATCACGATCAAAAATTACTCCATTTATTGAAGTAATTTTGAAATAATCAGAATAATTATTATCATTATATTCATTGTATTTGCAAAAGCCAACACTTTTCAGAGTTGGAATTTCTGTAAATAAATCTCTTAGCAAGTTTGTATTCTTGCTGTGGGACTCACTATTGAGTGCGTCTCTAATTTCTGCACTTTTGATACATTCAATCATTTTCAACTCCTTGAAATAATTTTCTTGATTTTCCCCAAAATAACATTCGGATCTTGACTAATGTTATCCGAGATTTCCTTTTGAATTTCGTTTAAAGTAACCCAAAGACTGCTTGTGTGCTTTTCTTCCTTGGTTTGCTCGGGAATACTAATGTCTACTTCTGAGGCATTGATTGGACTGAAATTATTTTTATCTGAGAATCCAGGGAATTCAAATATATTAGAAGCATTGGGCTTAAATGGCTCTTGATTCATTATCATCTTGCAGTAATAAGACAAATGAATTTTACCATCAGCCAGACGCTTTGGCAAGTCATGGATTCTCCAATTGCCCACCAAAGCAAAAGCAACCAATTTTTTATCTTGATTAATCCTACACCTTACATACTCGCCAAATCCATTGTGATAATGGACAATTTGACCCTCAACTAAAGAATCATAATATTCATCATGATTTTGACGAATCTTATCGAAAACTCTTTCAAAATTGATTGATCTCTCAACTTCTTGAGCCAGAAAAACCTTCTGAGTACCAGCATAATCACCATCAAAAACCTTACCATCATACTCAACAGGTTCGTTTACAATTTCGCAAAGATAAACGTCGCTACTCTTCTTCTTAATTACCTTCCAAAGAGCGTTGCTATCGGCGTAAGCTGATCTGAATGTATCGTTGATTTTAATCATTTTATACTCCTGAGATAATGAGAAATCCTCTCGCACAAGAAGCGTACCGGGAGGAAACTTCTAACCTTCGATATAAGGTCTATAATCAACTATTTCTATTGAACCCATTCTGGTGTTTACAGACGCAAGACCATCATATCCTTGATTAAGAAAGAATTCTGTCATTTTTTGAGCATTATTCAATCTTGCTCGCATGGAGTCTTGAGAATTATTTTGTGTATACCAATCATCATTTAGTCTGACAGTTTGAAATTTTTCGGCAATTTCATATGCTTCACCACTCGATAGAACAATTGGATTAGTCAATTTAAGAATACTTTTAATGACCTCTCCATAGGTTTTTGCCCTATAGTAGTTAGTATCGTAGTATATTCCTCTTCCAAAATCACCTGGGTCAGAAGCATATTCTTTTTCACAAAATGTTTTTTTACGAAATCCCCTGCGAACTGGAATTCCGGATAAGATTTTATGGTGTATAGACTGTTTTGTTTTATCTTCCAGTCTAATTATTTCAAACATTATCTGTAATAACTATAATTTTTATCTAGGAGTGACGAATCTTGCTTTAAGTAAGCCTGCAAGCAATCAAATCTCCAAACATTTTTTTCAAAACTTCTTAGATGAATTTGATTGTGAATTTTGTCCGGGAACTTTCCTTTAATAACAATCATGGCATAATGATACATTACATAATAATTGTCAAGAAAAATAATTTCTTTTTCTTCGGGGATTCTTTCATATAAAACTCTTGTTGCGTAATCAAAAGAAGCCCCAGAGTCTTTATAAACTTTTTTCTCAAATTTTTTATGTAATTTTTCGTCTCTAAACTTTTTTTGCTGAGTTATTTCAAGATATGCTATTCCAAACTTAATGTTCTTTAAAAATACTTTTTCTTGATCGGGATCAAGTCTATTTTTGTCAACATTAATATATGTCCATCTGCCAGGGTTTAATCCGGCTGGTGACCACTCTTTTTCAACAATTATATTTCTAGTGTACTTATATGCCAAAGATGGCTGTTGAGAAAAGAAAATATCTAGCTCTCTGGTTCTTTTAAATAAACCCTTGTATTTAAGTGAATACAAGAACTTCAACAAACTTATTTTGTCTCTGCTAAAGCTATTGATATCAAAAGTGATGTTTGAATCATTCATCATCATTATCACTATCTTCTTCTCCATCAAACCAATTTTCACAACACTTGCAAAGAAAACACTCGGCAACAAATAAATTTTCAGATGTAAAGAGCAAAGTATCATTTTTACTTGGCTCTTCATTTTTTGTTATGTACGGACCATCTTTATCTTCCGCGACATAATAAACAGTTTTTTCAAACGATTGAAGCAACGCTTTATTGTTCATTGTGATAAACAGATTCTTCTGCTTCCATTCCTGTCCATAAATCTCTATTCTTTTCAACCCTGACCATCATAAGCTTTATTCTTTCAGCTTTTATTTGTTCAAATAAATCTTTAGAGCTTGTGTATCTTTTGCCCTTTTTGATGGCAGATTCTTTTTCTCTCAATCTTTTAATACCTTGAATTTCATCAGTAGGTATTTTAATTTTAAGTCTATTCAAAGAATGAACAACACATACAGAATTTGTTCTGTATCTTGAATTCTCTTTATTCCAAATAGAGGCTAATTCGCCTGGGGTTTTACCCCTCCAATTATCCAATAAGAATTTATTGAATCTGAGTGTGGTTATTTCAGAATTCCACCCATTCATAACAAGACTCCTTTCTTGGGATGTTTGATTAATATAAAGAAATTAAGCCGCTTGATTATTAGTCAAACGGCTTAAGATCTTCACAACACAATCTGTTTTACCAGATCGAATCAAGAACGGCAAGAACGAACAAGATCGTTCAAAGCCTTAACATCAATCCGACCTCCGGTAGTGGGATTGCCACGCGGAAATTCGGGCAAGCCCTTAACCCCGTTGTCACGGAGGTACTTGCAACGAAGGCTAACAGCAGCCGGGGTGATATTAAGCTCACTTGCAACCCAAGTCTGCGAAAGCCCCTTCTTGCTTGCAGCCATAACGGTGCTAACGAACGTCTTAACATCAACCGACTTCTTGCCAACCGTCCGACCAACCTGCTTCTTACGAGCCATTTAATGCTCTCCTATAAAAGATGAACGAAACCAATCACGACACAATCCTAGCGTACCAGGAAGAAAGATCAAGTTATTTTTTTTCATTTGCCAGAAAAAAGGAGGAAATACCAGCACCTAATGCAAATCCAGCAAAAAGCATCGATAGTAAGGCGCAAGCATATTCTGTACTATTAACCAGCATTTTTAGACTCTTCTAGAACTTTTTTGTAGTTTTGCAGGACAGTTAGCATCCTATCAATATCTTTTTCATTCATGATGAAATTTTCCCAATGACCGTATCTGCATTTATATCCAAAAATATATTTGATTGCAGTCCAAATTCTTTTAAAAATATCGCTATGTTCGGCTAGAAATACACTTGTGTAAAATTCTGGCTTCCATCCATTCTTAATATCGTCGTCTATTTGGAATGTAAGCCTGTGTTCATCGCTGTAACAAATACATTCAAAATGTTCAACTTTCAAGATAGTCTCATTTCTAAGATTGAGTATGCTGCAATTATCATCTTGCATTTAATTGGATCACCACCGCGATCTGGATGGTGTTGCATCATAAGCTTTCTATATCTTAGCTTAAGATCCGCTAAAGTGCAATCTCGATCCAATTCCATAAGAGTATATGGATCGATTTCTTTTACAATATTCTTTGCTTCTTGCTGAGAGTATTTTTGATTAAATGAATGACTCCATTCATCTACACAACCTCTGCCACAACTATCATCATATGTTTTATATTTTGCAAACACATCGCCAAAATTACGCTTTTTTTTCATACTATGAAATCTTTCTCTGTATAATAATTAATTCCAAGACTATTTGCCAGATATAGATAATCAGCTGGTGAATTAACGTGATGCCATAAACGCCAACTTAATCTTTGAGATCTTGCAGTACCAGCTATAAACCACTGTCCATATCCGAGTTGATAGTTCTTTATTAGGTGCCAATATGGATCTACTGGTCTAAATTGATCAAATGAAAACTTCTGCTCATTAATTTTTTTTATTTCAAATAATCTTAAGCAATTAGCCCACATAAAAGATTCAGCCAAGGCGGGCTTGCAATTTTCCATTATGTCAACGGCACCATATTTGATCCAATCATCAACTGTAAAAGCAACAGCCTCAGTTTTAAAGCCAAATTTGCTATCTTCGTCCCAAGATGTATATGCTGGATAATTAGTGGTCAAAGCTATTCTAACAAGCTCTTGACGCCAATCATATAAAGGAATAAATCTTCTGGAGAATTTTACCAATAATTCAACATTATTGGTTTTTGCCCATCTAAGACCGCTTGCAGTTAAACTAATGTCACCAAGAAAATGCTTATTACATTTTTCGCAAATATCGTTTATTGTTAATTTTTCTTGCTTGCAGTTTATACAAACTTTATAGATACTATCATAGAAACCTTTTGTCGAACCAGTTTCTGGTAAGAAATCTACACTATATTCTTCGCAAAGATTCTTTATTTTATCTGATTCACAAGAATTATCATCTACTATGAGAATCTTTTCTGGGTATAATCTTTTGGAAATTTCAAGGTGTAAATGAATAAAAGCTGGTGTTCCGTGTGTACCAACAACGATGCCTAATTTCATTTGGTCCAATATCCATAAACACAACGAGTGCCATTTCTGGCTGGGTTGTGGTTATCGTGAATAACTCCATCGATAACAGCAACTAAGTGTTTGCTGACACTGACTACGAGCCTTCCTGAAGGCAATTCTTCCTTTTTTAAATGAACTTTACAACCAGTTCCGATTTTCATGGTCGGCACCCAAGTCCAACCTAAATTTTCCATATACCTCTTAATGGTAACTTTATGAACACCTGTGTTGGAATTACTTCTTTTCTTTTTTCCTCTTGGGCGTTCTCTTTCTGCAACTTCGTTTAGATCGTCGTAGACCTTTTGGTAATCCTGTTTAGTGGCAATTGATATTGCCCTGCAGACACAATCACCAGAATTACGGGCTTTATATCCAGCTTCTTTTCTTCCACCGTCTGTGATTACAACTTGCATTTGTTTCCTCAATCACTATAGGAGCCACAAATAACCCATTGATCATTAACTCTAATTGCGATGCTTGGACCCCATTTTTCAACGTGTTCAGTTACCAAGTCCATCATCTTTTCTACAACACTATAATCTTCACTAAAGCTATTCTTGGTCAAAACCTTTTTGTATTTAGGAAGACCAAGTCGCGTTAAATCAAGCTTAAGATCTTCTTTAATCTCAAGCTCTCCATTATCTACCGCCATGTCGCCACTGTATCCCTCAAAATCTTCGCCGTATTCATCAAATAATTTCTGCTTGGTGTCTTCATAAAACTTTTTCAAGTCTTTTCTCGACTGAATTTTCTTAGGAACAATAACGTAGTTAAAACTGGCGCCCATCAACCAATCCTTTTGTAAGTTGAAGGAGAATGATTTTCAATAGCATTCTTGTTACCATGAATCTGCTGCTCGTCAAGACCACAACCATCAATAAGATGCTTGCACTTTCTCTTACTCAAATATCCAGGGCAGCTACAACCCCAATTACCAGTTTTCTTATTTTGAGCAACAATATACACTCTATTGCTGCTTTCGCTTCTAATTTCAAAGCGATTTGACCACTGATCATTATCGGGAAGTGCAACACTGCCTGCAGGCTTAACAACTGTTAAAGAACCCATTTTTATAATCTCCTATATTAAAAAATTAAAACCTATTGGGAATCCAATCATCAACAACTAAGGATACATCACGAACATAATCTTTATTGCTCTTTCCAACAACCTCACAAAAATGCTCTACACTGTCGGCGGCTGTAACGAACCTTCCATTGCCACACCTTACCAAAAGCATATGAGTCGGAAAGTCTTTGGCAAGCTCTTTAATATTTTCCATCGTCAAACAACCATATTGATTATCAATACAGTTTGCCAAATCTTTATTCTTTTTTGCGATAATTGAAATTTGATTATCTATGCTCATTTACCTAGCTCTGCAAAAAGCCCTCATTGCGATTCTTTTTACTTCTGGATCTTCTGGCAGAAGGACAAGTTGTGGGGCGGTTTTATGAGAATAGTCCATCAAGCCAGTCTTTCTTGGCTCTTTAGAACAAATCAAACAAGTAATTTGTCTGTGTGTAGAAAGAAGAAATTCAGCTCTTTCAAAATTTACAACTTCGCCGCAATTTGAACAATTCACAGTTAACTCAATCTTTTACAAAGAAGGCTTTTTTCCACCAATCGACGCCAATTTTACTGAAACCTCTTGTGATATATCCAATTATATCGTTTTTACTTACAAAATTAGAACTTCCGGCTCCATCATAAACAATATAGTCGGAGCTATCTGGTATCTTTGCAATAAACTTTGATCCTTGGTTCATAACCTTGCCAGAATCATTTATTGTACGTGGATATTTTTCAAACTGCATATCTACAGCAGTTACATATTCACCATCTATTTTAATGGGGTGTGGCAAAGTGAAACTTGCCATTTCTAAAAAGCACTTAAACTCCATGAACTTATCTATCCGGCTTACGCCAGATTTCTCAGCGTACCACGAACAGTTTGTTATTCGTCGCAACCAAGTAGCGTACCAGGAAGAAACTTGTCACGCAAGCATATATATTATTATGATAAGCTTTAAAGAATGGTTGGCTAAGGAATCAAGCCCAGCAACAAGATTGCGTTGGGACGCAGCATTAGGTTTAAAACCACCTATACCCGCTGCATCTATTCATAGTCATTCTACAGCTTTACCTTGGCAAGTTGAAAAGCTAGTTGGTAAGAAAAAACGAAAGAAAAAGAAACGAAAGAAGAGCTAAGCCTTCATTTTTTCTCTGATATGCTCTTCTGCTTTAGCCCACCAATGATTGCTATCTCCGATTTTTCCATTTTGCTCCCAAAGATAATAAGCTGTAAGCCTAATATCTTCTTCTGAGGCGTATTTTAAGCGAACAGAGTCGCCAATTTTTATTTCATCTATCACTCTGACTCTTGTCGGCTCAGGCTTTGTTTTCATTAAAATATTCCTTAAGAAACTTCTTAGAGCATCCTTCATCAAAACTGTACCTCAAGAAAAGCGATTTATGGGTTTTTTCTGAGAACCTGCCTTTTAATACATTTTTAGCATAAAGACAAGCCCAAAAAAAATCTTCATGAAGAACATCGCCTCGCTCTTCAATTGTATCTCTTAAAAAAACATTCTCAGTTTTCTCTTCAAGCTTTTGATTTATAAAAATAGCATAGTTGTAAGCTGATTCTGGGTCATTCTCAAAAGCCTTTTCTAAATTTTTTGGCAATCTTCCTTTGTAAACATTTTTTGCATAAGAAAAAGCCCACTTTGCACTCTTTATAAAAACTTTTTCTATTCCTACGGGAAGCTTACAACGAATAACCCAAAAAGAATATAAAAAAGCTTGTTCAGGATCAGTTAGAAAAACACGTTCATATTCTTTTGTTAGTCTACCATTTTTTTGTGCATATTGAAAAGCAAATTTAGCGTCAGATTTTAATTTTTGATTAACGGTCTTAAAATAAGTTTCATAGTGATCATATCCATAAGACTCTTCCCAAAAACTTAAATCAATAGGTGATTCTTCACAATCAACATCAACATATTCTTCTATCATTAGATTCTCCATAATCTAACTATAAGCTAAATTTAAATCACGTTCCACCAGTGATTCTCAGACCCCCCGCAAGAAGTGCTGAGTGTATAATCTTTGAAGAAGTTGTCAAATCGATAATATTCTGATTATTGTGATCATAATCATTAAAAATATAAAGACAACACCAGATAGTTGCCAAAAATAAAGAAAAAATTCTTCTAAATTTCTACGCATAGACCACTTCAATCAAGGGGATCGTAAGAGATGTTTGATTTTTTAAGAACATTGATTGTATCATCAACCAATTGTCGAATACGCTCTCTTGAAACACCAAATTGAAGACCAACTTCATGTAGTGTTTTTTCTTCGCCGTTGTCTATGCCGAAATATTTTTCAATAACAGCCGCTCTAACAACAGGATCTTTTCTTGAACCCTTTAAGCTTTCGCCCAAAGTGGCTAACATATCTTTGATAAACCGTCTGTTATAGTTGTGATTTATTTCTCGGTAATTGACATCTCTTTGGTCTTGAGGATCATGTTCAAGAAAATCACACCTGCTATCAAAAAGCTTAGCTCTATCTCTTTGAAAATTTCTATACAAAACATTAACAAAGTATGTTGAAAACTTAAACCCTCTTGTATGATCAAAAAAGTCTATAGCTCTCATCATGTGAATATAACCATTAGAGAAAAACTCTTCTGTATTAAAGGTATCTACGCCAAAATGTTTGATAGAAGGTTTAACAATAAGACGCATATTACACTTCATGATAACATTTCTGGTCTCGTGCATCTTATTGATATTTTTTTCTATCTCAGTTAATCCACTATCTCTTAATTTTTCAAGATTGACAGTTAGTTTGGAAATCCTATATTTGATATAGTTATATCTTCTGAACAGGTGAAGTTCTTGCTCCCTAGTTAAAAGAACTCCGCATCTTAAAATAGATGATTCTTTATCGAGACCATCCAACTTCAAATCAGATAATATTTTAGTTCTTGAATTTGTATCAAAGCTTTTTTCGTAAAAAAACTTTAAAGGAAGTATACTTTTTATTTTTTCGATTCTATCTTTGAAATCCATCTCAAAACCTTTATACGGGATCATCAGGAGGCACTATAGGACCGAACCAAAAACCATCAAGATCGCTAAGATGCTCTAAAGGGGTGTAGGGGGCTGAATATCCACCGCCCGGAAAGATAACAGATTTAGACACACGTTCGTACTGACAAACAACTTTATGTAAGGTTTTATCTTTACTATAACAATACCAATAGAAACCACTGTCTTCAGGAGATTTTTTCCACATCTATGATTTCAAATTTTTGTTGTTTTGTGGTATAAACTAACTTCTTAAAACCAAGCTTCTTAATCATATCCTTACAGCCATTACAAGGACAACTATTATCTATTTCGTTGTTTCTATTGACTCTTGTATTGATGATAGTTAGACCTTTGCAATTTTCATTACCAAGTTTTATCACAGCACTCAATTCAGAATGTGTTCCAACTATATCGTTTATCTTAAGCTTTTGCTTGTTGACATAATTGAACTTTAAGTTTAGCGGATGAGTTTTAGGGCTGTTTATTCCAATGGAAATTAATCTATTTCTTTCAAGAATAAAGCTAAAGTGCTTGCACCTATTTTTATAGGGATATTTGCCAGCAAGAGCAAAGCTTGTCTCAATAATCCTTTCGAGATTCATAGCCTTCATTATACAATATGTTAGATGCTTTTTCAATCCTTTGAAATTTCAAAAAGCTCTATTGGGTATAAGTATTCTTCTAGAGTTTCATCCAAAATAACATAAAAAAATTCTTCTATTCTTACAACTTCATATTCTTTATTTAAAGAAAGAGAAACCGGATAATTTTCATTGTTTACGCAAATAACTCTCATGAGTTATTTATAGTTTTAAGTCCACAAATGTTTGCGAATTTTTATTAATTCTATCAGCATATCTTCATCTTCTTTTTCATATTTTTCTTCTAAATTAGTCAATTTTTCTAGTGCGATTCTACTTTCTTCATCATTTTTGCCTTCAATTTTCTTTTTTTGACAATAATCAGACCAACCACTAGCCTCGGTTGGATCGAGGCGGTATTTTCTATCTTTCCACCAATTGTATAGCTCTAAAATCTTTAATGCTGATTCTGATTGTGGTGTGGGCTTGCCATAAAGTTCTTCTCCCTCTGCTATTCCGCAATCTTCATCATACTTCAATCCAGAAGCCCATTTAAGGTGATCAAGACCAGATTCTATACATCTTCCATTTTTGAAATTATATTTCTTGTCATTAGAAATATAATTGATCCATGCTTGTTCAACTTCTACAAAATCAACAAGCTCATTAAATAATCCGTATAAAATTCTTTCATCAAGCTCATGATAAACCCCAGGCTCCAGACCGGTTTTAAGATAATGAGTCTTAGTGATAAATCTATTTCTTATGTAATATCTGATGCTGTTGTAGGTGTCTTTTGGAAAGTTAATGAAATCCTGAATTTTATTCAGCAGTTTTTCTGCAATAAAGTATCTGATTGGGGACTTGGCTTTTACCTCGCTTCTCCACTTTTCCCAATCCTCCATAGTTAAATAAGGTGGTTTTTCACAACCTCTAATAAGGTTTGCAAACTTGCTGCAACTCCAATAATGAATTCTTTGTCTGAGCATTTTTTAACCTGTCAAGGCATTAGTGTATCAGAAGTATGGTGGTCAAAAGAAGTGTTGTTCATGTTCCTAAATTTTTGTTTTATCTCAGAAAGACTCATTGGAAATGGACAATTTTCCACGCCCACATCTATAATCTTGGCTTTATAGAGAATTTTACCGACTTCACTTTTGTAAAGATTGGCGTGAGTGTGACTATGAATCATAAAAGATCCTTTGCTTTGACGGTTCCAACTCGCCAAAGGATAATGAGACATTACAATTTCTTGACCACCAATTACGGCTTCAAGATAATTTGGAACAAAAATTACTTCTCTTCCATGTTCAGTATAAACGTTTTCATCGACACTTTCAAATATCTGTTTCCATCCAGCCTGATGATTTCCAGGCATGACATAAAGCTTTTTGAACATTATGTCTTGGAAAAACTTTTTAAGTCGTTCCTCGGCATTATGTCCAAATATATTGTCACCCAAAAGGAAACCAATTGTATTTTGGCTTGCCTTTGAATTCCAATTATTCACGATCCCTAAATCGTGTTCGACACAGCTATTGTATCCCCTATTTTTCCAAAGAGGGATATTCCAATCTGGATCGTGCCCATAATGCAAGCAGCCCCAAAAAAGAACGTTTTGTTCTTTTGTATCTTCCTTGACTGGTTTGTAGAAATAATCCTTCAAAACACTACTCCTGCATTACATTATAACGAATAACGTCTCCAAACGGAGGAACAACATCGCTTGTCATTATCCAAAGAACATTTAGATGCTTTTGGTTTTCTCCAAATTCACCATATCCATCAGTGAAGAATATACAGTAATCTGGATTGATTTTCTTGTCGTTTAAGTGTTCAAACACAGGTCTAAAGTCAGTTCCACCACCACCAGCTAATTTAGGCAGTGGCTCATTCGGACCAATCCACTTGCTTGAATAAACATTTGCGTCACAATCAAGAAAATAAACCTTTGCGTTAAACCTCTTTCGAATTTCCTCAAGCTCAGAAATAGCTTTGGTAATATCTTCTTGACTCATGCTGCCGCTTGTGTCAATAGCATAGCAAATCTTTGGGCTTTCGGGACCAACATTACTTGGAAAAACAAAATCTCCGCCAAGAAACCTACGATTAGGAATCATCCAAGTAGTGTCTCTTTTTTCCATTCTGCTTACGCCATGCCTCAATCGCTGCCTTAAGGCAGAAATCCAATCAATCTTTGGCTTTAAGAGTTTATGGATAGCTCGCTCAAAATTAGCAGGCATATTTCCTTGACTTTTTGAAATAGTAAAAGCCTCGGTAATTGCTTTGCGAACATGATCCTTCATTTCCTGAGAAATTTGCTCGGGAGATTTACCCTTTTTGTTTGGAAGTGGAACACGCCGATCTCTAATATTGACATACTTTATATCACCTTCAGAAGGCTTGCCGTCTCCAGGCTCATTTTCGTTCTCATCGAAAACATAAACAATAATATCCTTGGGAGAATTGCCAGACCCCATAGCCTTGACATACTTATTGTCTTTATCCTTCTTGAGATCTTCATAAATAGCTTCTACGGTCAATCCATCATATTTACATTCTCCCCCACTTTTCCAAGAATCATCAAAAATAATATCCTTGATGATATATTTCATGTTGTTGAATTGATAGTGAAGCATCAGATTAATAGCATAATCTGCCGCTATATTCCACAATAAAGAATCTCTACCTCCCATTCTGGGTGCGTGTTCAAAAACAAAATGACAAATTTCATGAGCAACCAAGAAAAGAAATTGCTCGTTGCTCAATGTGGCAACAAACTCAAGGTTGAAAATGATATGACCATTTTTATCAACACAAGCAGTTGGACAAAGAAGGTTGTTCTTTGTCAAACTATACCGGCACCTTTCACTCAAGATTCCCCAAAAAGGAAACCAATGAGCAAAACCAAACAACACAACATCTAGTCTATTACGAAATCCATTTTCTTCTTCTTGAGAAATTTCAAGATTTTGTTTAACTTTTGTCTTTGTGGGCATATATCACGTTCTCTTTCTATTAGACAAGATCAACAGATGCAGAAATAAGCTCTCGGTTTTTCTCAAGCCACTTTTCAACAACATTGCTTGAATACATGAGAGACTTAATCTTAGACGTAGAATTCATTGCCCGTCTAACAAAAAGTGCTGCGGGTTCTGGACTCATCTCAAGAACAACATTCATACAATTATCGAGAATCTTTTCTGGAGTCTTGTTGCCAAGAAGATGGGTTGCAAGACTTGTGCTAATTGCATAACTAACACTGATCTTAGACTTGTCTTCCTTCCACTTAGACTTACCGCTAATCAGCTTATCCATATCTGGAAGATTCTTATAAACATCTAGATATGCGAGAAACTCACTTGCAGCCGCTCCAACACAAGCTCTAATATCCTGCAGGCTTGTGTGTTTATTGTGAAGCTTCTTGCTCACATAAGACCAGCTTCTTGGATTGGTGCTTGGAGTATATTCATCAACTCTTGGCTGGAGCAAAAGCTCTTTCCTAAAGGAAATAAAACCGATCACGGTATCGTGAATGCCACTCTTCATCGCCCAATCACTCCAAGTCATATAATCGGGCAAATAATCATAAACAGCAAACCTGTCGATCAAAGCTCCGCTAAGAGGGTAAACGTGCGCCTTATCTTCTGCACGATTGCCGGCGGCACAAATATACCAATCCTTACCCAACTCATGCGATCCAATACGGCGATCCAAAACCAACTGTAAAGCCGGATTTTGAACACTTGGAGCAGCAGTATTGATTTCATCGAGGAAAAGAATGCCCCTACCATCCCAAGGAATAAACTCAGGACGAATCCACACAACCTTAGTTGGATTGCCATTCTCATCTTTTTGAATTGTTGGCAGACCACGAAGATCAATTGAATCCAAGCTGTTAAGCCTAAGATCAATTACAGTGTCCGCTTCTTCGCCAGCCTGCCTAACTTGCTCGCTCTTACCTACACCTGGAGGACCAAAAATAAGGGCTGGGCGTTCATCCTTACGGTTACGCCTGATCGTGTCGGCAAGACTTCCAGTAATAAGATTCCGGTCAATCATGAGGCTTTCGGACATATTATCGACTCCTAAAAAAGTGTATTGTGGTTCCCGACTCCTACAACAGCAAAGCGTACCGGGAGGAAACCTAGGACTCTAGCGCTCTATCAATTTTGTATATTGTTGTATTTAATTTTATTGCTAATTCTTCTTTTGATAATTTGAGGCTTTTATAGACTTCGAGAATTAATTTATTTTCTTGGCTTATTTCTTGTTGCTTCCTTTTTCTATATTCTTCATATTGATTCACATTTGTTTTTCTTCCAACAAGTTTGTTTTTGTTTGCGAGTTGTCTGGCTCTTTCTCTTGTTATGCCAAGTTCTTTAGCCCATTGGCTAAGATTTTTACCGTCAATTAACCGCCCAACTTTTTTCTTTGGAAAAACACCAGTTTTAATTACTTTTTCAAATTCGCCACTACGAATCAGCTCCATTATCTTCGATCTTGAAGTATTGAGCTTCTTAGCCCATTCTTTTGAAGAATGCCCAAAATATTTTGGATACTGTTTAATCGTAGGTTGCCAAAAGCCATCTATTTTAGCTTCAAGCTGATTTTTTCTTTTGAGCTGGTATATACGAGGGACAGAAAGATTCAATTCCTCTGCCCACTGTTTTGCAGACTTTCCACGAACCAGATCTGTTTTTGGCATATTAGTTTATGAAAGAAGTGTTTTCGAAATCTATTTCGTTTCTTACGTCTTTAAACTTTAATCCAATCACAACATTCTTGGGATCATAATATCTCATGTCATATTCATCGCCATTCACAACATCAAAATCCCAAAATTTTTCGGGCAAAACATCCTTAAAAACAACTGCAACCCGAGTATCATCTATATTCAAGGCATTTAAACAATCTTCTTTATTTTCACCGCTATAACTAAAGGTTATATCGTAATTGGGATACTTTTTAGCAAGATCTATTCTTCTGTATAGCTTCGTGTAGTCATAAAATTGATTTTCATTAAAAATTTCTAATATATTTTTGCCACCCAAGGCAAACTGCTCCGGCGATATATCGCTAGTGTTGTTGAGTCTAACCGAAAACCTTTGGTTCTGTCTAGTGGCTTTTTCTCTTGCGGATTGGATTTCATCAATCATCCAACGCATAAAGAAATCTCTGTTTTCGAAAAACAATTTAGTCTTGGCAATCCTGGATTTATTTATCTTGTTTGCCTTAACATCTATTTTGTTTAACCCAGATTCATGCAAACAAGCTCTTGTGCAATCTTTTGTTCTGAGAGGACAAACTTCATATCCAGATATGTCTGCTGGAGCTAAATAAAGCGAATATGTAAGCTCGTTATACTTATAGGCTTTTATGTGCTTTGCAGTAAGATTCACAGATCCTAAATAAGAAATTCCAGTTTCTTTGACTGCCTGGGATCGGTTTTTGTAAATCACTTTCTCACCTAAAAAATAAAAAGACGCCCAAGTTTTTCAACCAGAGCGTCCAATTTAGACCATTTTATGAAAAAATAGATCAGAGTTCAACAACGTTTGCGTACATGCCAAGATCAGAAACAACGTCATCAAATGTATCGCCATCTTTTAGTCTGCTGACCATTTTGTAACCGCTGTTCTTAACAAGAACCATGTCCATTGTTCTTTGGATGCTTACGCCATTGACGGTAACGTCTAAAGAACCTTCTGTCCCGAGGTTTACAACATCGGGAGTTAATTTAACTGCATAGCTAGCCATATTTTTCTCCTTAAAAATTAAGACAATAGAAGAAACAATTTCTTCTATAAGTATATATAATTCTTTTATTTAAAAATTAAAATAAAATGGATAGCTAATGCATGAAGAAATTGTTTTATTTTACCGTATTTTTAGTTTTTTTCCCAATATTCTTAATTTATTTGATTTGTTGCTTGCTTTTGCCGCTATTTAAAAGTGGAAAAATTGAGAAATTGAAAGGCAGAAAAAAGATTTTTGTGATAAAAGATGCTATTCATTCTGACTATGTTTTTGAATCAAAAGATTGGACAAATATATTTAAGACTGATAAGAAATATGTTTCAATAGGTTGGGGCGACAGATCAATATTCTTAGAGACACAAAAGTGGGCAGATCTAAAAATTGAAAATTTTGTAAAAGCTTTCTTTGGATTAAACAAAACCGTATTGAGAGTAGACTTTTTAGATGAAATTCCCAAAGAAAAAAGATTGAAAAAATTCACTGCAAACAAAAAACAATTCAACGCATTAAAGAAACATATAACAAATTCATACAATAAACAAAAAATAAAAAAAGAAGATTGGCACTATCAGATTGGGGACTTTTACGAGTCAAATCTAAAATATAGCTGTGTAACAAACTGCAATAACTGGGTGAATATTGGATTGAGAAAATGCGGTTTATCAAATAGAATTTGGTGTCCATTAAGCTTTTGGATCTAACTTAAAATTAGATAACAATTCCTCGGTGCTAGACCAGTTACTATCAGGATTCAAACAAGACCAATCTGACTCTTGCACGATTCTTATTATTTCACCTATAAAAATTTTGTCGATCTGTGCAGAGGGCAAAGATAATGTCTTTTTAATTTTCTTTATCAAACACTTTGTCTCTTGAACTCCAGGACAATTTCTGTGCTCTTCTGGTCTAAGAGAAAGATATTCTCTTGCCAAAATTTTTAATTTACTGACAATTTCATCTTCGGCGTTTTTTCGTAGTTCTTCACACTTACTCTTCTCTAATTCGAATAGTATTGTTTTGTTAATAAGTGAAAGATTTGATTTAGCTTGCTGGAGCGTGAGAACCGATTTGATTATGTGGTCACAGGATACAGGAAAAACGATTTCATGCTCTTTGTTAATAAGTAGGTAGTCGGATCCTTTTTGTCCACCAAAATAAATAGAATTTTGCAGCAGAGTGTCTATCGACAACTTAATATGATCAAATCTTTCACGAAACCTCTCGGCAGCATGATCGCTAATTTTAAACTTAGTATATAACATTAAATCCCTTAATTTTCAAAAGATCCAAGAACAACTAATTTTTGAGCATTTTCTCTTGTGGTTAAAAAATATTTGTTATTATGAACTGATCGAAAAAACTGTTGAAGGTTTGCATCTTGCATCTTGAAAATTATTTTATTTTTAATCTTGTGTTGATCTTTATTGATTAAATTCACCAAGACTTCCTCAGTAGTCAAACATTTACTCCAAATTTCTGGCGGCTGAAGTGAATCTATATTATTTTTTTTAAGAAAACAAATCCAATTTTGCAAAACATCAAGATCTTTTACTCGAACTGACAAATTCGACGTAATTAAATAATATTGTTCGATATATTTCCTGGACAAGAGATCTCTTAGGTCATCTATAAGTTTATCAAGATTATCCATTAAAACTGATATTTCTTAGAAGGGTGTCGAAACTTAATCTGCCATGAACTGTTATTGCTGGGGGAGTAGCAGTCCTTAAGAATTGCGTCCTTCTTTTTAAGAACAAAACCCTCGTCTACTGTTTTGTCCTCGATATTCTTAAACATATCATACATACCACCTTCAAAATTTCTAGCTAATAGAAACCTTGGCTCGACCTCATAATGAGAATACATCTGCTGCTTATGATCTGCCTGGAATATCTCTTTAAGAAGATTTTGGCGATCCATAAACTTTGAGCCATAAAGCTCTTCGGAATTATACACAAGAATATCGAAAATATAAACTGTGTCTTTGATGTTTACTGTCTTTGAATGAAGAACTTCACCAACAAGAACGTGCCACTTATTCGCGGGAAGATACTTGGTAAAACAACCGTGGAAATACTCTGAAAATGCCCATTGCTTATGATTATCGTTATGTCTTGTCATTGCAATAAAATCAGCAGGATGATTTATTGCAAAAATGCTACAAGTCCCGTTCTTTTTGTATTGACCGACAAATCCATGCTTTTCATAGTATGAAATTCTATCGGGAGTTAAAGCGTTTTCCGGTCGCGGGGGATAAAGATACTTAAAAGAATCGTACATATATTTCTCTTGTTGGTGTTTCTGCCAACAAGAGAGCGTACCGGGAGGAAACTACTTTGCCAAGAAACTTGAGTATGCCTCGGATATGCCCGTGGGTAAATCCACTTTAGCTTCCCATCCAAGAGATTTTATCTTATCGATATTTAAAACTTTTCTGGGTGTGCCGTTGATTGCAGCAACATCATCCCAAACAATACTTCCTTCATAACCAACAACATTTGCAACAATCCCAGCGAGCTCTTTTATGGTTATATCAGTGCCTGTTCCCACATTTATAATTTCATCGCTTTCGTAATTCAACATACACAACAAACAAGCATACGCCAGATCATCTACATATAAAAACTCTCTTTTTGGTGAGCCATCACCCCAACAAACCACTTCAGAAACATTATTAATTTTGGCTTCATGAAACCTTCTGATCATAGCAGGCAATACATGACTGTTTTTAGGATCATAATTATCTCCTGGACCGTACAGGTTTGTTGGCATTAAGGAAATAGCATTGAATCCATATTGCTGACTGTATGCCTGACACATTTTAATTCCACAGATTTTTGCGATAGCATAAGCTTCGTTTGTAGGCTCAAGACACCCAGCTAACAATTGATCTTCTGTTATTGGTTGTTTTGCAAATTTTGGGTATATGCAAGAGCTGCCGAGAAACAAGAATTTTTTAACACCGTGTCTATTTGAAGATTCAATAAGATTAGTTTGTATTCTTATGTTTTGTGTTATAAAATCTGCAGGTTGTGTATTATTGGCTTTTATGCCACCAACTTTAGCAGCGGCATTAAAAACATACTCAATGTAATTATCTGAAAAGTATTTATCTACTGCAGATGAGTCAGTTAAATCAAGATCTTTTTTATCAACTGTAAGTATATTGCTATATCCATTTTTTTGTAAATTTCTTAATATTGCCGAGCCAACCAATCCCTTGTGTCCGGTCACAAATATTCTGCTTGTTTTGTTCATTTTTTTGCTCCAATTGATTCACGCACATATCTTCAACAAGTTGTTCAAAAGAAGTTTTAGGAACCCATCCTAATTTTTCTCTTGCTTTTGTTGCATCACCAAGCAAAGACTCAACCTCTGCTGGTCTAAAGTATCTGGCGTCAACTTTAACAACAGTTCTTCCAGAGTTTACGTCAATTCCAATTTCATTTAACTCTTCACCTTGCCACTCTATTTTCATATTAAAATAAGCAGCAGATTTCTCGACAAATTCTCTGACTGAGTGTTGTTCGCCAGTAGCTATTATGTAATCATCAGGCTCATATTGTTGAAGAATAAGCCACATAGCCTCCACAAAATCTTTTGCGTGACCCCAATCACGTTTAGCATTTAAATTGCCAAGATAAAGACAATCTTGTTGATTGGTGGATATCTTGTAAAAAGCATCTGTTATTTTTTTAGTAACAAATGTTTGACCTCTTCTTGGAGAGTTACCCACAACCAATTTTCCTACCCCGGCATTCAAATAACCACATTCTGTTTCTATATCATACACAAAACAATCTTTATTTTCATTTTTTAAAGAAGATTTTTTCTTCAGCTCTGAGTCATTTTTTAAAAAATGACTACCCTTATTATTAATTTTATTTGAATTCCTTAAATTTATTTGATAATACTCTTTGTTGTTTTGCTCAAAAACATTTATATTATATTTTTGTCCTGTTATTTGCGAGACAATTAGTAATAAACCTTGACATAAAATTGGAGAATTGCTTTTTAGCGACTTATATTTATAGGTACATCTATCTTTCTTTAGTCCATCACAAGCATAATATCCCTCAAAAAATGATTCTTTGACTTCTATAGATGAATTCAATATTCTTTGAGGAACTTTCTTGTGTTTTGTTTTTTTCTCATAAATTTCTTCTGCTATTGACGCAACTTTATTTTTAGACAACCCAGAAATATCAACTTGTGTCGTGACACCATAGCCTAGTGCGTGGGAGTGTGTCTTGTGGGTAATATTGCCGAAAACACTTCTGCACAAACTTATAAATTTATCTCGAATCAATTCATCGTTATTTGTAAATCTAATTCTATTTTGAGAAATATTACCATCACCAACAAGCATTCCATATAATTGCGACTCCTCAATTGTAAGATTAGTCAAACAATCAGTAGGAGGAAATTCTCCATGTTTAAGCTCTGTGTTTAAAGGGACGTCTCTGGCGGTTATTTTGTCAAAATTATTTAATAATAATTTATGATTAGGTGTAACTTTAACCACTCCGGACCTTGTGTTGAAATTTATTTTTTCTTGATTTTCTTTATCTAACGTGCTAATTTTTCTTCTTGTCACTAAATTAATTTTGACAAATTTTTCTCCGTTCCAAACTTGCAAATTATTAATTTCTTTTGTTAATACATTATTTTCTTTTTGAATATTTTTTCTCTCTGGCGTTAAACTTCTTATATAAACAATATCTATAAAATTATTTTTTTTAATAATCAATGGAGTGTTAGAGTCAAAACATTCGTGGTTATATAAAATACCAGAACTGGCGTGCATTCCATAAGATTCTCTATAATTTTTCACAATCCAAAAACCATATAATTTTGCAACACCATAAGGAGATCTTGGATAAAATGCAGTTGTTTCTTTTTGAGGAGATTCTTGTACAAGACCATAAAGCTCAGAAGTAGATGCTTGATAAATTCTTGTGTTTTTCTCAAGTCCCAATAATCTAACAGCCTCTAAAACCCTTAAAGTTCCAAGAGCATCAACATCGCCTGTGTATTCAGGCAATTCAAAAGATACTTTCACATGACTTTGTGCCGCCAGATTATAAATTTCATCTGGCTGAACTTTTTGTATAATCCTTACGATATTTGTAGAATCAGTAAGATCTCCGTAATGAAGATTCAATTGATCGTATACGTGATTGATTCTACTGGTGTTTATTAGTGAGCTTCTTCTTATTACTCCGTGAACTTCATACCCTTTATTTAATAGAAGTTCTGATAGGTAGGAACCATCTTGACCCGTGATTCCCGTAATTAGTGCTTTTCTCATGCAACAAATATATCAAAAAAATTACACAGCTTCTAGTGGCTGATTTTTTTGCAAATACATTTATCACAGCAAGGCTCGCCAGGAATACATCTAAGTCCGTCGCATTGATTTTTGCATTCAGGACCGCATTTTTCGTTTCCACATTTACAAGAAACTTCTTTACATCCAATGCAAAATAATGATAAAAGTAAAATTAAAAAAAATGTTCTCATGAAATATTTAGCCATAATTGCTATAATTTATTTTATATTCATTAAAAATATTATTTAACTGTTGTTTTTCAAAATCAAGCAGTTCTCTTTTTGTGATAATATCAACCTTTAGATTGTCAAATTTTACCTGGATAATGTCATTTTTAAAATTCAATTTAGAAACTTGTTGTTTTATGGATGTTAATTTTGTTGTTCCTTTTAAACCAAAAGGTCTATTCTCAAGCATCTTGAAAGAACGATATAATCTGCCGCAATCACATCTTTGATAATCATTGGATATTTTACAAAGATCTCCATTCCAATAACGAATAAAGGGAGCAGGCAAAGAAAAGTAATCTGTGCTTATCATTTTATTGTTTTCATCTTCTTCAACCCAACTCAAATTATCCATCAAATGATAAGTTCCAAATTTACATGTAAAAAATGTTGCACCTCCATCCCAACACCGCATGTGATCACAAAAATTATCGATATATTTATTTTCTTTTAAATAATGAGCATCTTGCTTTATCAAAAACTCACCAGTGTGACTCAGTAGTTTACAGAGTTTGTTTGTATAATTAAATTTTTTCAAATAAAAACAAAGAGTGTTTATGGACGGTCCTGTTGATATGATCACATCAAGCGATTTGCTTGCTATGAATTCAAATAGCTTTTTGTGCCAATCGTCTGCATTTTCAATGTAGCCATCGAAATTCACAAAGTATCTTTTGCTACTTATAGATTTATGAGTATGCATTGTATAACCAGAGTCGCAAATCTGTTCTGTGGTAAACTCTTCTGTTTTGGGATTATACGGAAGTTTAATCAAAACCAATATATTGACATCTTTTCTATCAATATCAAACTCATCTAATATCATACCGTATTGATGTTCATCCTCTATGTAATCTATGTATTTGCTCCAAATACTGTATGAGAAAGGATCGCCGGTTGTGCTACCACTTGTTGAAAAATTTTGTGATTGTTCTTTTAATTCATCAACATACCAATCTTCTTTGTTTAACAAATCTTTTCTGTTGTATGTTTTAATATAATCGTGATTTTTATAAACCAAGCTTTTGTTTACAGCCCAATCCTCTATGTTTTTCTTTAATTTTTCTATTACATTTCTAACAATACCCTCTTCTAAAAACATCAGTTTAGAAGCAAATTTAGAGTAAACTTCTATTGTTTGAATAGGATCTAATTCAGTGTTTAAAAATTGTTCAATCAAGATATATCCTCTAGCGGATAGTTGGTATATTCTGTTGCGTCTTTAGCAATTATCTCTATTTTCTCAAGAACAACAGATAGCCTTCTTGTGTCTTTACTTTCGCCAAGATCAGCTGGGATAAAATAGTCAGAGCTAATCAATAATACATTTGGATTTTCAATTTCAACAACTGCTTTGTTTTCAACAAATATAGAGAATATTTCTTTATCATTTGATATTACTTTAAAATTCTTTAATTGTTTAACTTTCTTCAAATGAAACTTAACTCTTGATATATTGTTAAATATAAAGCTATTGTGTTCACATAACCACAATATGTCGTATTCGACAGGATATTTAGCGCTATTGATGCATACAGAGGCTGTATCTTTTAGCTTAAAATCTTCTTTTCTTTCAATCAAATATTCTTTTAAATCATTTTTCAGTTTTTCGTTTGATGTTATCTGATATAATTCATTTTTTTTCTTAAAATTCTTTTTGAATGTTATTTTGTTAATTATGTTGTATCTCGAATCATATTGCCTGTGTTTTATCATTCCGTGGAACAAATGAGTCAAAACAACGTCTTTTAAATATGCCGCATAACCCAATCCACTATTTTTAATGAAATCAACACAATTATTTATGTAGTCTAAAGCTTCAACTCTGGTGTCTGGGCAAACTCTATTTAGGAAATCTAACTTCATGAAACTATTAATAAAGAAAGGGATAATATTTATAGTATCCCCTCCACCCACAACGCATTTATCGAAAAGACCATCAACAGCCCTCAGATAGTCTCTCCTATACGCTACAAGAGCCCCAGGATTGCCAAAATCCACAACCCTACTGTTTTGCATATACGACACAATACCGGCGTAAAAACTGTCGTAGGAGCCTTCTACGGGTCCAAGATACTTTATCTTGTCATATGGTTGGACAAACACATACTCGTTTAACAAGTCGCTGGTCTTTTCAACCCACCCAAGATCATTAAAAATAAGATCACAATCAGAAACTATAATTTTTTTATAGCTTTCTGGTGTTTTTTTAATTAAAAAATTTATAGCACATTCTTTGTGCCATAGATCATCTTCACTCAACAACAAAAAATGATTTTTTGTTGGAGTCAATCTTGGCTGATCGTTTTTTGCTATTTCACAAACAAAAAGATGATCTTCCATTCCGCTTGATTTAGCGGAATCCAAGAATTTATAGAAATTCTGAGTTCTATTCTCAGAATTGGTGGGATTATAATAACAAGTTAATATGCAAACATCCATAGTGTAAAACAATATACACTATGGATGTTTGTTTTTCAACTATCAATTATTCCTTAAAAATCAATCCTTTTTCCTTCAACAGAGAGCAAACTTCTTTTCTTTCGGAAGGCGTTGCAGGACGATTGCCTCTTGCGTTGAATTGAACAACGTTCTTGTTTGAAATCTCAATATTGTAAATCATTTCATTGGTATCTGTTGACATTAATGCAAAAACAACACATGCCTTTTGAATAACTCTTTTGTCATACCCGTGTGTTCCAATACAATTTTGCATAAGATTAGTCCATTCCTTCAAGTCATAGTTTGTCTTGGGGAAAAGAAATCTAAGCTTACCAACCTCAATATCGTTAAGCTCCCAAAATTCTGGGAAATTCTCTTCGATATTAAGCTTGACTTCAGGATCGCTAAGCTTTCTATGCTCAGACCTGAGATATTCAAAAATTGTCTGGCAGTCATTGGTGAACTGAATCCTCTGAACATCCAGATTAATCTTTTCTTTGAGCTCAACAAAATAACTTCCAATTTCAACAAGACGCACCTGTTCTTTTGCGCTCGACAAAAGATTAAGTATCTTCTTCTGGCTATATGTTCCGTTTTTCTCTATGCTGTATTCTTTGAGAAAAGCGTTGAAATTTTTATAACTCTGAGCGTCTCCGTGAGTAATCTTGAAAAGCTTTTTATCAAGAACTTCATAGAGGTTATCGGGATGTAGAACGTCCTTGAAAGCATCTCCAAAAAGCAAAAAGGTATGATCAATAAAATTGATTGCAGGCTTGAACATTTCTTGAATTGCAATCTTCTTCAACTTTTTGGCAGAAAAACCAAAAACAGAAGTTAAGATATCATCAAGATTCTTTCTCTCATAAAAGAAATTGCTATACTCCTGAGGAACAGAAGCAATGTTATAAAAGTTGATAGAACCAACTTCTTGATTTCTTTTATTGAGAATGCTCTTGGTTTGATCTGCATTAGCATTTCTATAAACAAGATAAAAGCCATCCTCTGTAATCGGATATGCCCCATTCTCAACAAGAGCATTGATCATCTGGCTTGCAGTCTCATTGTCCACCCTAGTTTTGAGATTGAACCAGAAATTGAGAAGACTCTTGAATACCCAGCTACTCTCCTTGTATTTCAAAAATTGATTACCAAGGATGCTGGGGATTGGCTCTCCCTTGAAACACACCAAGCCGTTTTCAACAACAAACCCTTCCTTGTCAAGATTCTTGGTCGGGTCTACGGCAACCCTTACAGAATCAAAATCTTGATTGGAAAGGGCTTCCTTGATCCTTGAGTAACGGTAATCATCCTTGCTAATAGTTTGGACGATACCATCAAAAGAAAGAACTATCGAATTGTTGAGGTTATAGTATTTCATTTTCGCTCGCTTATTGTAGAGTATCCATCTAAGAAGAAAGCGTACCAAGAAGAAACTACGGGGTGTTATTACCCATTATGATCTTAACTTTATTTTCATCTACAATACAGAAGTAGCTTTGTGTAATCTTATTTTTATCAAAACTATCTTCATGAACAATAGTCCAAATGTTTATACGATAACGATTTCCATAAACATTCACAGCCTTAATCTTGATACAATTTTTAGGCTTTTCAACTTGCTTAAAAAGCAAATCAATAATATCGCTCTCATTGATTTTCTTTTCTTCAACAATATCAGCAGCAGTGTTTTTTGGTTCTTTTGCCATAGTCTTCATTTTACTTCCTTCGAGTTGATATAAACAATTAATTCTTTAAGAAAAACAGCATTTTCATTTTCAGACATGCTGTGGGGGACAGCGTTTAACAAAAGATACGTTGATTCTGCGTCTGTTTCAAGTTTATTTATCTCATCAACCAAAGAATTTAACAGCTTCTTTGCTTCAAGATATCTTTTAAACAAACCACTTGTAATCTTTTTTTCATCACTTTCCTTTAAACGCTCCGCCCATTTACCAAGAGATCCTCTGTAATTGACCTCCCACTTTTTGTTATTCATCACGACGCCACCTTGCTATGCTTGGCATTGAGATAAAACACAAACTCGTTAAGCTCTTTATTACGATCTGCATGGTTACCATAATATCCACCGATGATATAGCTAAGTTGCTTCATAAGCGGATACTTCTGAGTGATTTCCTCTTCAAGCTTTGCAATCTTCTTTACGTTATCGTTGACCTTAGAATAGTAGGGATACATTGCAAGAATCCTATCCGGAATAGTGGTTGCATTCCTTCTATTCTCAGCAGGAGCCTGACCCTTGATTCGGAAATATTCTGCAATCTTATCACACTTGATCTTGTCGAGAGACTTCCTCAATGGCTCAAAGGTGTTGCTTGCCTGCTTGAAAACAAAGTCCTCAATAATCTTATCATCAATTTCAACATGATCACTGATAGATTCAGCAACCTCAGAATATTCCATGACATTATCAAGAGTATTCACGGCATCATAATCTCGCTTACTTAGCTTGATAATTTTGTAATCACCATGCTCAATAAGAAACTTGATGTTTTCAACAAAGATAGGGTTATCGAAATCATATTCTTCTGAGCCTGAAAAAGGTACAGAAATATAATTATGAGCACTGGACTCGATTGATTCCAGGGTTACATCTTCCTTGCTATCAGACTCAAGCTTGCCATGCCTATATCCATATCGATGATCGGCAGGCTTAATGTACCTGATGCTGACCGTGCCGCTTTCCTTCTTGGCTTTATACGCAGGCTTATCGAGCTGAATATCTGTGATGTAGATAGCTTCAAGATGATCCTTGAGATTATTCCTTTGCTCCTCTGTGTAGTGATTGATCACATAGACATAGGACAAGGTTTCATCATCATAGAAAAGCTTCTTGATCTTTTCCTTGAAAACATATTCAGGAACATGCCTTCCATTCTTATCTTCATTGACAAGAACAAATTTAACCTTTTCTTCACCAAAATGAATTTCCGCATTTCCAACACGATTAAGAATTCGCCTAGACTTTTGGCGCTTGATATTGTATCGCTCAACAGCACAACCATTAAAGCTAGTTGATTCAATCTTTCCATTGGGAAGAAGCTTGTAAGCACATCCATTCTTCTTGAAAGCAACATCCAAAGTCTTAGGAAAATTCGCAAGATTGAATGTAGCCTTAAGCTTAAAGTAGAAGTTAATATAAGATGGAATGTCCTTGAAATCTTTTTCAAACTGCTCTTCCACACAAGAATAAAGAGACTTTCTTGCCTCTTCACAAATTTCATTAACCTTGTGCTTGCTGCCTTCCTTATCGGAAATGCTTTCCCTAGTGGCAGAGACTTCAAGAACACCGTTGCCAACTTCAATAAAGCTCATGTGAGCGGCATATGAAGCAGACTTAAGCTTTTCAACCTCAGGACATTCCCGAGAAAACTTATTGATGCTATATGGGATCTTGTCAATCAGAACATAAATGTCCTGGTTGTATGAGTCGAAAAGACGCTTAACAAGATCATCCTTTTCAAGGAGAAACCAATTATCCTTCTTGTAAAGAATCTTATCGCTTCCTGCAGTCCAAGAAGCAGGAATTTCAATGTTTGTAATTCCCTTCAACTCAGGCTTAACATCCCAAAAATAAGTGCAACGATAAACGGCAGAAACAAACTGCTCGATATCACACTCCTTTACTGGAACCTGAATTTCAACACCGTTGGGTTCGGTCGAATCAACTTCATTGATAAGTTCAAGAGTGCCGTTGCTATTCTTACCAGTATGAGCAATATAAGTTCGACACTTACCGTCATGGTAGCTCACAACAACAAAGCTATCGGTGTAAGCCCACGCACTTTTTGCACCAATACCGAAACCACCAGTTTGAACATTATCCTTACGCTTTGTGCTGCTTCCGTAAAGAACGAAAACATCCTTAACACGATCTGGCGACAAACCCGTTCCAAAATCTCTGATTTTAAGAACACTATCAAGCTTTGTTGGGAGAGTGACCCTCAAAGGAGTATTGGCGCTGCCTGCATCACGATGACTATCTCTGCCATTGCAAAGATATTCTTGAGTCAAAGTGCGAATTGGATTTGAATAAAGCCTGTTTCGAAGAATATCAATGATGGTGCTAACATCACCGATACCGAATTCAAGGCTATCTGCGTTATTGTTATTGGTATCGAGAACAGAACCGTTATTAGAAATCTTCATTAGAAATAACTCCTTCGTTAGTATTGAGAAAATTAATTGCCTGAGTATTATCGCCAGAAATCATATGTTCAAAGAAATCTTCAATATCTTTCGGATTCAACAAACTGATCTTCATAAGAAGATCGGGGATTGAAATCTTTCCAACCTCATCCTTATAAACCTTGATGAAAGCAAGAACTTTACGCCAAATTTCACTTGAGATTTGAATATACCTGGGTTCGTCTACACGCTTGTCTGCAAAGGCATATATCGTTCTGAGTTCTTCCTCATCCAAATCTTTCAAACCATTAAGGTTAATCAGTTCGATGGCACCTTTAACAAGCTCTTGACAAAGAACAACAAACGTCCTTGCTTTTGCCACTACTTTTGGATTATCATTTTCATTCTCACCATACTCTACTTTTGAACTGCCCTGAACCAGCATATCCAAATTGGCAGAACTTTCAAGCATAGAAGAATAATCAATCTTCCAATATGTGTAAACAGTTCCAACACTCACCTCATCATAAATCCCGATTATATCTTCTGAAATCTTTTCCAGGTCATTTCTGACAAGGTGGTGCATTGTATAAAAGGCGTGAATGCTCGCGCCTTGAGTAATGCAATTCAAAAGAATTCTTTTGTTGATGCTGTCCTTCAAAGATTGCGAAAGCGAATCATAATCATAGTCTTCTTCTGGAAACGACTCATCAGTCGAATTAACATCAATGTCTTCTTTGTTGAGATGAGCTTCCAAAATATCTTCTGGAATTTCAAAAGCCTCGCTCACAGCCTTTATTGCAAGTTCCTTGAGAACATCTTCATTTCCGCTTTCTTCTTGAAGAGCAGCAATAAACTTGTTTGTCAAAGAATTAAAATCAAAATTGATCCCAAGATTCTTGATTCGATCATCAACAAACTCATAGCTCTTCTTGGAAAGATCATCACCAAAGTAAACAAGATTCCTGTTTTTCTTAAAAACATGAAACTCGCCTTCGTTCTTCTTCAAATCTCTCCAAAAATTTCTAATCTTCGGATTAACGTGCAGGCTGTTGCTATACATCAGTTCTTAGGCTCCGGCATGACCGCAGGGCGGGGTGCCTTAAAGGGGCTTGTGGGCGTCTGTGGCGTCTTTGCCGGGGTTTTTACCGGCGGGGGGGCGGTTGCTGGCATCTTATTTCCTGTTATTATCGGCTCTCTCGTACAACCGAACAGCGTACCACAAAGAAACTTCCATCAGTAATTTTTATATTCCGGAATATCGCCGTTTGATTCTATTTTTTCATCTTCATAAGTGCTGGCGAGTCTTCTATACAGTTCTTGATTAACGTTCTCAAGAACGCCTGTGACTACTGCAATCTTCTTATAAGAAGGCGAACCAATTAATCCAGCACAAATCCTGCTTATGCAATAATTCAAATCACCAGATATTTCCAAAATCTGTTCTGGTGATAGACCACAGGAAATATTTTTATTTGATTCACTACTTGATTGGTTCTCAAGAGCAGATCTTAAAAATAAAATAGCCCCATCAAGTTTTTCTCGTCTTTTTTTATCGATATATGGCATTTTAGCACTCCTTGCAAAATATTATACCGTTTTTTCAAAAATTTGTCAAATGTTTACTTTTTGCTAAACTTTTGAACATATCCTTCTTCATCATTACTGTATTCATCGTACAGCACACAAGATTCATGTTGTTCACAAATATGATTTAGATATTCATTTTCTTCAATTTGAATCTTTGCTTTTTCAATATCTTCTTGTGTTGTCTTTGATTCTTTCAACTCTTCCTTTTTCATAAATCCTCCAGACACCGAGCGTACCACAAAGAAACATGGCAATAAAAAACCCCTGCTGGACACTTTAGGCTCCAGCAGGGGTTTTGAAAGCATGATACCGAAAGAATCACTTGCCCCGGCGAATTTGAGCAAGAATTTCCTTGGCTTTTTCAACGACACTTGGACGACCGCCTCGGGCAAATTTTCTCAACTCAACACCTTCTTTACGCAGCTTGCTTGCACGAAGGCTAACTGCTGGCGGCTTGATTCCTAACTGCTCTGCAACGTCCGATATAGTCTCGTTTCGAGTATCTTCATACGCACGAACGAAATCTTCTATCGAAACATATGACCTTTTTTCAGAACCGGCTTTTTTGACAGTTGCCATCTTGGTTTCTCACAGTGTCGGTTTCTTTCCCGCAAGACCAACATTTGATCTTGTCTTCTGTTTCAAACATATACGCTCAAAAACAAAAGGCAAGAGACTGGTAGAAATATTTTTTGCAACATGGAATAATTTTTTGTTTCTCAGACAAACTATAGGTCTGCTGAGTCAGAGTTTAATATTTCCATTTTTCCAAAATAAGCTTTGCTGTCACTCTGCATCAAACCTTCTTTGATCAATAATGATTTAATGTAATCAATTCTGATTCTAATCTGTTGAAGAGAATTTTCTCCACCAAGACTATAGTGGTTTTGAATAAACTTAAAGTGATTTTCATATTTCTTTGTTTTAAAAACTGCCTCTATAATTTCCATGGCTTCATTTTTGATATTATCTTCGAACACATTTTCAACAATGTGATCGACTTCTTCTTTTGACATTTTAATCTACTCTATACTTCATCCTTTCAAAACAAGTGGAATAAGCTTTAACTTCAAATCACTGTCCAGATTGCAGTCAATTATACACTTAACAAGATCCCGAATATTGTGTGCAGACTTTGTTTCAACAACCGACTTGACAGCAGCACTAATCTTGGTTGAAGCAACCTTAGTTTTAGTTGCCGTGCTTCTTTCATTGTAATGATGATAAAAATCAACCAAAGTTTTTACCTTCCACTTAAAACCATTCGAATCCCTATATCCCTGCTTGTTGATATAAGAAGCTGCTTCCTTATATCCAGTTTTAAAGCCGGGTTTTAAAGGATTGTCTCTAATCATGGACTCAACCAGATTATAAACTTCTTTTCTATTCTGAGCACCAGTAATTCCTCGTTTGCAAATCTTCAAAGCATTCATATCTTCATCCTCGTTTGGAGTTTCTTTAATATCTTTAGCTCCTTTTTGGAGCAGATATTGTTTCACAAAAATCAAATCCTTTTCAGAAAGCAAATCATTTAAATCTTGTTCGCTTTCTAAAACAACATCACTACAATCTATGGATAGGGATTTACCCAAGTCTGATAAAGTTCTTTTATCTTTCACAGGAAATCCTTTCCTAAAATTTAGAAGAAATTCTTCAAAAGTTCCAGTTTAGCATTAGCATCCATATCACACTTAATAATAGCAGAAACAAGATCTACATTGTTCTGCTTCTTCTTAGATGTAACCTCATCAATAACCGACAAAGCCTTTTTCTTCATGCTTTTATAAGGCTTTTTGTAATCAGAAAGTATTTGCCCGATTCTGGGGGCTGATACTCCGAACTTTTCTGCTATCTCGTTTTGAGTAGCACCATTCTTACGCATCTCAAAAATCTGCTTGTTTCTAGCTGTCATATCGGTTTTGGAAAGCTTAGTCTTCACAATCGTCTCCTCGGGTTAGAACAAAACAAAAGAACACAAACGCACATACTAAGGTAGTAGGCAAGTAGTTGTCAAGCAAGTTTCTGGAACTTTTCTTGGTAGTCTTTCCACTTGCCTTTTGTTAGATGGTTAAAAATATCTTTGGCTAAAGAGTCCACATCTTCTGAACGCGAATATTCTTCATCGCCAATATATTTCCAGCTATATCCGCCTTCTTTAGAATTTTTGACATCATATTCCAAAGATTTAGCCCACTTTTTGATTTCGCCAATCATCATGATAATATATTTTCGAAGATATATTTGCTATTTTGCTGGATAGAGAATGTAATTTGGAGAAAAATCTTTTAAGCCATCTGAAGAGTAATTTTTAACTGGTATTTGCTGTGCCGGCAATGGACCAAATAAAAACTCACTCAACATGGATCTATTTGGTAAAACCTTATAATATGGTTGCTGCCCGCTATTTCCATGACTATCTGCAAACTTCTTTAAGAATTGGGCTAAGGTTATTTCTTTGTTTTCTTTAACAGCATTGAATGTAGCAGATAACCTTGAGGCAAAAACTCCTCTTGTTGAAAGATCTTCAACACTTGAAGAGCTAATAATAAGAATTTCTTCATAAGCACCACTGTCTTCACAAAAATCTATTTCATCATTCTTCAAGCTGAATATTCCAGCAAAAGGCTTAATTTTAAATGAAAATCTATTGGGCATTTCGGGCAGATAATCTGTGGGTGTGGCTATTTGAATATCTCTTAAAAGCTGTCCGTCTTCTTTTAAGCTTTCTTGAATACTTCCGGCGGCATGACAAGTATCAACTAAAAACACCAATCTTCTAACAGTTTTAACCTTAGCTATTGCTGCAATTGCTTTACTAAATCTAAAATTGCCATCAGAAGAAGTCATTATAAATCTATTTCCACTTCCTCCTCCATGGCTATTCAGATAAAGAAGTAGTGTTCCATTATCATCAAGTTTTGAAGCCATATCAGCCATTTTTGAATATATGAAATTAGATGGAACGTTGTGATATCTCTCTGATTTAAAACCAAGAGATCCGTCTTTAAACACGCCTTCCATCAAATCCAAATTTCTTAATCTGCCACCTTCATCTGTCATTGTGAACAGACCGGCTATATTGTTTGCATTAACATCTATCGCAAACCCTGTTTTATCTTGGGCGAAAATAGGGCTTGAAAAAATCAAGACAACAAAAATAATAAAAAACTTTAACATGACTGTATTTAGTCAGAATATCAGGAATATTTCAAGGCTGAAAAAGAATCCCAAGATTCCTGTTTGTTATTAAAGGTTTTAAGCAAATTCCACTTTTCTTTACTCTTAACTAAATTTGGAAAGTCTTCCAAAAAGAAATAAAAGCCAATACTGACTGGATATTCATTAATTCTGCCTGGGCATCCACCACTTGTGTGAAATCCTCTAAATCCATATCCATACGAATTGAAAAGCATATTTGATGCACAATCTACATGTGTATTCTTATTGTTTTGTGCAAAAAAAGAAATATGACCCTGCCAGCCGGGATAATTTCTTGGAGCGCCTTCTATTCTGCCGCCCCAATTAATCACACCATTTATTGGGCAGCCATGACTGTTTGAAACATGATCGTAATACTTAACATCTATTGTTAGATTTAAAATGTCTGTGTCATAAAATTCTTTTGATTTATCGATAAACATTTGCGGAAAATCACAAACATTCGACAAATTAAGACGAATATAGTCAGCGTTTAAACGCATCACTCTTCTTCTGCCTTAAACTTAAGTTGATTTTGCTGACACTCTTCGGTATTTACGTCTGTTCTTTTTCCAAGATAGATGGGCTGATATAAAGCACCAGATTGCTTTCTTGCATAAAGATACTTTACTTCAACCACATCACCAACTTCTGGAATATCGAAATTTACAGAGATGGTGACGTTGCCAGCCTTTACAAGCTTCTTGCCCTTGTAAAGACCCAATGCGGCACTACGCTTTTTGTTAATGGCTGTTACAACGCAGCTACATGTGCTGTAGAATTTATACTTAAGATACTTACCACCACTTGCAGGGCGACCAACATAATAGTGTGCATCAATATGTTTGAATACAACACCCTCTTGATTGCCTGCCAATAGATTTTCGTAGATTTTACGCTTTTCCTTTTTATCAGTATAAAAAGGAGTTAAGACAATATGCTCAGAAGAAATATGCTTAAACAAAGTCTTAAGATGCTTCATTCTTTCAATAAAGCTCTTTTTACGCAAACACTCTCCTTGATATTCAAGAATATCAAATACATGGAAAGTTTCTCCGATTAATTCCCCATCAATAAAAAAGCTGTGTTGTAAACTGTTTATGGAATTCCAGATAACAGTGGGGATGTTGGTTCTTTTGCCCTTGCGATTAAACGCATTGAGAGATTCTTTTTCTTTTTTACCAAGCATAAACCTAACTCCATCAAGTTTATGCTGCAAAGCCCAATCATCATTATCGATAAGCTGCTCTGCTTCATCCTGTTCAATAGGATTGAGCAACACACATTGAATTTCTGTGGGAGTGTCGGGCAAATCATCGCTCACAACATTGATTGCTTCATTAGAAGCCTTGTCAATATATTGGTAGCCCTTTCCCGTCTTTTCCTTGATAAGACTATTGAAAATAGATTTTGCTTCATTTAGTGAAGTGGGCGAATTTGTCTTGCTTCCGGTCTTTAAAGCACTTCCCCTTCGACCATAAGCAAAATTGACAACATAGTTGCCGCCAATATCTTCAATAGTGGCGTGATAAACTTTATCGCTGGCGCCTTCTTTGTAGTAAAGATTAGCAGATTCAATTACAGACATTATATAGTTCCTTTATTATCGTTGAATACGTTGATTTAAAACTTGATCAAGCATATGTTGGCTTTCGACTCTTTTCAAATCCTCCAGAAATTGGGGATCTGTATTGGGGGGACAATCAAGATAAACACGCAACGCTGTCATTCGTGCAACGAGATTTTTAATCCAATCTCTTTCCTTAGAATAATCCCTTGGATCTTGCAAGTATTCTTCTATATCAGAAACAGCATCGGAAAGAACATCAGAAATCATCGTAAAACCTCAAGAGCCTTGGGTGCGACCACACAAAGAGCGTACCGGGAGGAAACTTTCAAAAACTATTACTCGAACCAATCAGGTCTAAGCTTTCTGATTAGTTTATCGAATACTGGGTCATACGCTAGTGAGGATTTTTTTGTATAACTACTCAAAGCACACCCAATTTTTGTTTTTTGCTTTGGTCTATTTTCACCGCTATTTGCCATTCGTATCAATTCTTGTTTCTTTTGATTAGAAACTTGTTTGCGAGATAATAACCAACTTGGTGCAAATTTTTTGATAGTTCTATAAAATTTTGGGCAATAACTGCCTGATGATTTGGTTATATAGCTTTTAAAATATTGAAAGAGTTTCGACTTCCAGTGCGGCTTATCTTTGCCATTCTTCGCCATCTTAATCAGTTTTTGTCTTTTTTGATTGGCGATTTTCATTCGAGATAAAAACCAATGTGGTGCTAGCTCTCTGATGGTTTTATCAAACTTTGGGCAGTATGAACCGGAAAGTTTGCATGTATAGTTGCTTAAAACTCTTCCCAATTTTGTTTTACGGCTAGGTCTATCTCCACCTTTATTTGCTATCTGAATGAGTTCTCGCTTATTACGAATACTCGATCTAGGCAGTCGAGCTACTCCAAAAAAATTAGATAGATCATAGCGACTAGTCATTGTTTTGGTAATCATTTTATAAACCAATCCGGTCTTAATTCCCTGATTAACTTATCAAACTCAGCATCATACACACATGAAGATTTTCTAGTGTAGTTGCTTAATGCTTGACCTATTCCTGTTCTGCTGTAATGCCCCTCGCTGGGTCTATTCTCACCATTCTTTGCCATTTCTATTAGCTTTTTCTTCTTTTGAGAAGCGCCCTCTTTTTGAGACAAAAACCAATCAGGTCTGAGCCTACTGATTGTTTCATAAAACTTAGCATCAAAATTGCTGCTTGATTTTTTTGTATAGTCGCTTAAACGTCTACCCAATTTTGTTTTTTGAGATGGTCTTTTCCCGTTACTATTTGCAATCTTAATCAATTCGTGCTTATTAAGATCGCTAGATCGAGGGATTTTACCTACGCCAAAAAAATCAACCATATCAGATTTTCTAGTTTTTGTTTTAGTAATCATGCTATGAAATTCCAACTTGGATGGCTAAGATCATCCTTCCAATTGTTTGGAAGAAAATTACTACTCCAGATTTCCACCTGTTTCTTTAATTCAAATTCTGAAAAATTCAAAGAAGCCGCAATTTCCTTGATAGAAAAATTATTTCTTTTCTTTTTTGCAAGTTGATTGATCTTATCGTTAAACTTTTTAAACTTTTTCAGCTCAGCATCCATCAAGTGCATTGCCTCATAGTCATCAGCAATTTTAGACTTATTGATTTTCCTGCCTAGTTTCTTTTCTGCAAACTTCAAAAGATAAGCTTTCTTTTTATTCTGTGTTTCATCATCCCAATTCTTTAGCCTGCAGACTTGACGAAATCTCTTCATCTCTGCTGGTGTCAAATGAGATGCGAAAATGTTTCCAGAAATTCCTTCTTTTTCAACAATGGTATCAAAGCCATTCTTTCGAATATAAGAAATGTCAACGCCCTTGTCTCGCATATTCTTAGAAGCAACTCTAATTAAAAATACTTTCCAAGCATTTTTAATTTCTGTGATATGCTTCTTGTCGTATCTCTCTTTATTGGGCAAGTACTTGTTTATAACCCTGGATATGAGTATATCTGCATTTTGATCATTCAAACTGCAGTCTTCGAAATAATTCAATAGAACCTTTTTGGCATCAAAATAATTCAAACCAAAGTGATCTGCAAGGGTTGTTTTAGTTTTCTTGTTTTCAATTTTTTCATTTTTATTTTCATTTTTATTTTTTGGAGCAAAATATGGAATATCTACCATAATGGGATTAAAAAGATCGTCCATCAGCATGTAGTGAAGCATAGAATTCACTGTGTCTGAAACAAACTCTCTCTTAGTCTTATTTTTTGTCAGAAATTCCTTGACATAATAGCAAATCTTAACATTATCTTTGCCTGGAAATTGGCGAAACAATCTTCCATTTGTCTGGAAACTTAGTGGGGGACTGTTTTCCATTGAAGTGTTGTGAAGCCTATCACCAGGACACCAATCACTACCTTCACGGCACTTCATACAAGCCACTACTACAACATATTTACTTGCATGAGATTGCCCGCTTTTTGGCTCTTGCCTCAACAGTTTATCATTATGGTGCTGAGTTTTTTTTGTGACCAAATCATTGACCATGCTTTTAGCAACTTCAAGGCTTACGTTATATTCTTCCATTATAACTGTATAAATAACATCAAACAGCTTGTACACATCTTCATTTTTTATTCGCCACTTTTTACGAGTAGGAGGAACAAAAACAAAGTGCTTATTAGTTTTGATTTCTTTGCGTAAATTCTCCCCAAGTCTCTTAAACAAATCTTTTGTGTTCTTATACTCTTCAAGATTCATATCAACTCGCTCAATCCCAAGAGTATTAAAATGCCTAAGAAAATCAAGCGAATATGTTACAAAATCAGCAGCTTGTTCCTCGGAAACAATACAACCATGATCTGCTCTATAGGGAGTGGCAGTCATAATAAAAACTTCTGACGTTAGATCATCAGCATTATCAAAAATATATCCAATGAAATCACCAAGATGATTTCTGATAATTTTTTGTTGTTCTGCCTTGGATCCCTTAATGTGATGACCTTCATCAATCCAAAAAGTCTTATTGTCAAAAAATTTACGAAGAAGTTCTGGGTTTTTCTTTTTCCTAAGCTTCTTGATAGCCAAAGACATACACTGATGCGTGACAACAATCTGTCTATAAGCAGATACGTTATCTCCGCTATCGTGATCGGGCTCATTAGTCATTATGTCAATAAAACCTTGAATTTTTTCTTTTGTAGACTTGCAAAAATTAAGCGGTGTGTTACACTTAATGATTTCATAGCCATTTTCGGTTGGAACTTGGATATTGCAAAAACTACCGAATCCATCAAGTCCAATGTCTGTTCTCGGGACACAATAAACTTGAGTCAGTCCATATTTTTGAGCTTTATAAGCACCAATGCTTCGTGCCGCAATAGTTTTACCAGAGCCGCAGAAAGCCTTAATAAAGCCTCTACGGGCGTCTTTAAGAATAAGATAGGCTTCATTTTGCCAAAGCTTGAGACTAATATAGTTAGCAACACCCTTGGGTTTGATCTTTTTGACAAGCCAATCGTGAGGAGACTTTGGGTTGTGCCTTTTGCTTTTATTAAAAACGTATGATGTATTAAAATCTTTTGCGTCCATATTGCTCTTTCTATCAAATAAACGTTAAATCACACCATTCTTTGTGCTTTTCAAAAGCATTAAACAAATCAGAATCTTTTGGAAAAACTCCCTTGAAAAATATATAACTCCGCATCACAGTGCAGCTTGTTTGATATTGATAACTGTGAAATACTTTTTCATCTTTATCGTCCGGGGAAATATTCCAATCTTTAAAGGCTTCTTCGTTATCACTTTCAAGTAAATTGTCTATAACAATATCTGGGTCATAATAAACCTCTCCAAGACCGGCTCTTGGATTATTCATCATAACATTACAAATTACCAAAGTGTTCTTTTGGCAAAAATTTAGAGTTTCTTTTAAAATATCTACCGCAGGCTCTTTTATACCAAAAGAAGTTGTATCTAAATACACAAGAGCGGGATCAAAGTATTTGTTTTGCTTACCGGCTGCTAAACGTATTGTTTTTTCCCAATCGCCAGCAAGCCATTTTACTTCTGCGTAGTGTTTTTTATTTTCTTTGATTATATCCTTATCTCGATCTACGCCATATATTCTTTCCATTGGCACAAACAAACCAAAATATCTTTGTTTTGTTAATTGGTGTATTTCGCTTGTGTCTGTATTTTCCTGTAAACTGCATAGAAACCAATATTGCTTTGGCTCGGGTATAGAGAAAAAACCAGTAAACAATGGATATAGAGTTGATATGTGCAACTCTCTTGCCATATATTTGGTAGTAGACTTACAATAAAGAGGTTGTTTACTTGGCATATTATACAAAAAAGAAATTACAATCGGCTAGGCTTCGCGCCTAGCCGATTGTAAAATTTGATAATCAAGACTTAGACTTACGCTTGGTAACAGCAGCCTTGACAGCAGCCATAACTTGAGTAGGCTTGGCGTTAATTTCAATGCAACGCCTCTTAACATAAGAATTGAGGCGGCGAGTGGCATGAGCCTTATAAGCAGGATTGATATCTGCGTTAAGAATACTGCTAACGACATCCTCAATAGTAAAAATCTTCACGGTATATACTCCGTTTTTAAGTAAAGAAAACAAGGGCGTAGATGCCCCCACAGCAGCACAGCGTACCAAGAAGAAACTTCTTCGACCAATTTCCTAGATGTAGCCATTTTTAATGGCATTTTTTATTTCTTCGGCAGTGACTTTTCTACCTATAGTGTCTGATACACTTTCAACAAAGTGTTTTTCAATATCTCTTTGGATTTCTTTGTAATACATAGGACCCATTTTCATGGCTTCCATAAGAGATTCAATATCAACCTGCCAATCAAGAAGCTCTCCATCAATAAATATAGCTTTTTCAATTCCGCCGCCCTTGGCGGGTCTCATTTTAACTTCAAATGTTTTTCTGTTTTCTTCCATTTAAACCCACCTTGCTATCTTTCTAACTTCTGACCCTACATATTTAGCATACTGTTTTGGACTTTGTGCCAAATGCACTGTTTCAAAAGAATTAAGTAATTCTATACCGTTTGGTAGTTTATCTAGTATGGGTCCGCCGGTATTATGAATCGTATTGTTTATTCTATCGATGAAAAAACATAGCTTGTCAAAGCTGTTTGTTTTGTTTAAACTTTCACAATAATCCGCAAGAGAATTCCAATTAGCATTTCTTCTTTGCATATCGCTACGATATGTTTTTGACATCAATGCTTTAATTGTTTGAAAACTCATATCTTCGGATAATTCTTCATTACTAAAGTCGTCATCAACTCTATTTAGAGAAACATATTTCTCTAACTGTTGAATTAGTAATAACTTAAAATTTTTAAGATATTTTTGTTTTATTTCATTTAAAATAAATTCTGCTTTATTTTTATCCTCATCGTATAATTTACCATAAGAATAAGCAGAAAAAATATAATAAAAATTGTAAACATCTCTTGGAGATAAATTCCAAGAAGAAGCACTATGTGTAAATTCTGCAAAGGTTTTCACCGAATATATATTATTATTCAAAACAATTTTTTCTACAGGCTTCCTCTAGGGATCCGAGGGTCTCAAGATATAGATTTGATAATTCTTCGTCAGAATTTTTTAACATTTCAAATAAATTCTTTGACTCTTCAATGTAAGAAAGAATCTTCTTTTTCTTGTATTCGTTTATAGAGTGTATTCTTTTAGACATATTGTCAATTCTATCGCATAGCTTTATTCTTTTAGCCTTTTTAGAAGCTTTAGTCATATGCTCAAAAGATCTGTCTAAGCAATGATCTATTGGATTTGTTAATTCTTTCACCAAACTAACCACTTCTTGACCAAATTCTTCGAGAATATATTCTTCGGAAAGATATGTGTCTTCGAAAATATCGTGCAGATATGCAGCAACTATTTCCACATCAGACGGCTTTTCATATTTGCAAAGAATGTTCACAACACGCTTTGCGTGTTCATAGCGACTCTCCACCAAATAATCTTGACTAACCTTTTTCGCTTTGTTTACCATAACAAGGTAGCGTACCGGGAGGAAACTTATCTGATCAGATCTCGTTTTTAACTAGGCATACATTAAGTTGTTTTTTATATACTTCACATGCAAAAACTTCAAATCCTTCATAATCAGAAAAAATAATTCTCGTATAATTATCAATATCCTCAATATCTCCTGCGTACAATATGACTGAAGGTTTTATTAGATTAGATACGGCTGCTATTTTCGCATCAGCATCCAAATCAACCTTTAAAGCGATAACAGCACCAGAATACAAAACTGGATTGCCTGCTGTTATTTTGCCATGTCTAACTTCGATTTTTATATCAAAGCATTCTTTATTAAGGCTGATCAAGCGGCACCTTTATTAAGCTCGTTTGTGTTTATAAATTGTTCATTAAAAGCTTGTATAGCTTTGTCTTTTTGCTTTAGTTCCAGGTCGCAGTCAAAATCTAGCTCATGGTTATCGAACTTTTTGCTTGCATAATCAGCGTGAGCGCGAGGATTATTTCCCTCTCTGCTCTCGCTGTAATGAAACAATGGTTTTGTATCCCAAGTATCAAAACAAACATGAATAGCTTCTTCTTCACTCATATTGTCGGGATGACAAGCATGATGAAGATAATCAAAAGTAATTGGCAAACTGGTTTTCTCGTGAAAATACTTTAATTGTCGAACACTCCAACAATTTAGTTTATCATCATTCTCAATTACCAATCGAGCCTTGCAGTTAGCATCCAGTTTTTCAAAACTATTTAAAAACCGTTCAATCACTTCATCATCAGATCCCAATTTGTTGTTAATATGCAAATTCATGGGATTAACATGACTTGCTTCACAGCCGATCCGGTCGAAAAATTCACTGTAGAAGTTAAGTTCTTTAATTGTTTTTTCGACAGCGGGAATATTGGTTGAAGCCAACACATTAAATTCACTAGGGTGAGCAGAAACACGTACATTGGTATTGGATATAGTTTCTTTAATTTGATCAAAAGCCATTTCAATTTCATTATAATTAACTAAGTCCTTGAGTTCTGTTCCAACTTCATCACAGGTAATCAGCGGAAAAAGATCGCTACTAACTCGATAGCAATAATCATTTTCATAACAATATTTGATAGCCTCATTGGTCACCATCATATTATTCAGAATTCGCTCTCCAAGAATCTTTCTTGCTTCATCTTTTGGCAAAGCAAGAAAGCGTGTCTTGGTCATTTTCTGAAACTTTAAAGGCGGGTCACGCTCTTGAAGAATCAAAGATATACAGCAAAGCCCTAGTTTGCCCACAAATACTCCTTTTATGTATCTCTTTTTTCTCCGTGAACAAATTTAACAGTGGGGAATCTTAGAGAAGTTTCACCTTTTTCATTAAAAGATTCAGAGAAATATTGTACAGAAATTATTTTCCCAATAATTTTCTCTGGATTCTTATAATATAACTTTCGGTCTTCGATTGTCCATCCTGAACCAACACGAACGGGAAATCCCTTGTGTTTGATTGTTACGCACGAAAGCATGGTTTCCTCTACTTCCTTGCCGTCTACTACTAAGCGGAAGGGACCATTCTCAACATCAACCACTTTATACTCTGCGTCAAAGAAGGTTTTTACTTTCAAAAGACTTCTTGATCTTTTTCCTTCATACGCAGAGTCTCGTCTAAGCATCAACCCTTCCCAATTTTTATCACTTGCTTCTTTCAATAGTTCGGCAAAGTGATCCTTGTCTTTAACTACGGTTTGCTTTAAAAGCTGGAGGTATTTGTTTTTCTCTGGTATTGTTTCTTTTAGCTTCTGCAGTCTTGTGGATAATTTATCCTTACTCTTCTTATTAAAAAAATCATTGATATCAATCATATCAAAAATTTTATAAGCAGGATTAGGTATTGTGTAGTCCTTCTTCCTGATCAACTTCATTATTGATTGAAAATCTTCTATGCCGTTTTTAATTGAACACAACTCTCCATCAAAAACAACATTTTTTAAACCTAGAGCTTCTATTTCTTTTTCAACAACACCAAGGGTTGTAAATATCTTGCCTTGACGGCTGTAGCTTGTAACTTTACCGTTTTCATCAACAACACAAGCACACCGACAATTATGTTTAAGAATACCATTGGTGAAAAAATTTGAATTATCTTCAACTTCTAGTTCGTATTTATCTCTATTTTCTATTCTGGTGATTTTTTTAATTTTAATAGCCTGCATATTCTTCTTTCTACTTTTTTTGAATCGGAACGAATGTCAGAGCCCCAAAAAACATAAACTTTATAGCCAAAGCTTTTTAAATGATTCATTCTATTTTTGTCTTTTTCCCATATATCCAAAGCCTTAAGCTCTCCAGCCCATGTTACCAACAAATCATTTGGTTTATATTTTTTGGGATTAGCATGATAATAATCACCATAAATTTCAAAAATAATTTTCTCTTTATGTAAAATAATATCTGGTCTGGGATTGTAGTTTCTTTTTAATTTTTTGTTATACTTACCAAAAGATATTCTCTGTTTATTTTCGCTATCGTAAACAACTTCATATTTATCCAAGATTTTTTCTATTGATCTATGCTGCCAGGATATATTGCCGACATTTCTTCTGTAGTTGGGAAGAAACACAGGGTTTTCAACCCCGTATCTTTCCACCATAGTTTTTTTGCTTTTTTCTTTGACAAAATCTAACTGAAAAACATTTGTAATATTTTTGCCATATTTTTTCTTTAAAGTTTTGATTGTTTTTTTTGATTGAAAATTATTTTTATAGCCATGTTTTTTAAGATTCGATTGTATTCTTTTTTGTTTAGTTAGCGGATTGTTTGCAGCCTCTTTAATTGTTTGTGTCGGCAAACCTAACTCTTTTGCTTTGGCTATTATATCACATGTTTTAATTCTTGGATCATTTAATTCCAATTCCAAATGATAACAAGAATGACCTAAATCAACCAGTTGTTTTTTTAAATACTTTTTAGTTAAAATTTTATTACGATATTCTGTAATAAAATTAATGTAATCCTGGCATTTGGCTTTGTGTCCACGCAATTGATTATTTGTTGAAAACTTAGCTTTTTTACAAAATTCACACTTAATCATTTTTGCCTCCTGTTTATATATGAACAGGAAGCAAAAAATTAGACGGACATTTTAATCAAACAAAACTTTTTCATCTCCTCTTAATTCTTCAACTTTTCTATAGCATTTAAGCTCTGGGAGATAGATTGTATCATTTCCTGTGATATTCAATTTATGCCCATTCTCCAACTCTATTTCATACCAATTAGTTTCATTTTTATTTTCCGAAATATCTTCGGTATTTTTCATATAATTCAAAATACGCTTATACTCAATCTTTTTATTTTTGTGATCATAACACTTAACTTCTCCTAAAATTTTATTGTCTACCACATAGCCTATGGGAAGTTTTTTACCATCTTTGAATTCCACAACAGTATTATAGTCTACGCAGCCGTCCATTTTTTGGCTGGCATACCAAGTGTCTTTAAAGTTTACATTCTTTTCATCATATTTATCGGCTAAAGCTACTTCAAATTCAGGTATTAAGTTTCTAATTGCAGAATTGATTGTCTTTTCTGCAGTTCTTGTTTTAAGATCTTTGTCTATAATTGTGTAGATAATTTCTTTGTACTCTTCATTCTTTTTGATGTATGCATTAACTGCTCCAACTGCGTCGTGTCCAGTTAATTTCCTTAACCTCAAAGAATCTAGTAATTCAAATATACATTCAAACTGTTTGCCAGAGAGATGAATGTTTTTTTCACAAACATCACTTGTTATATAAAATTGATAAAATGGATTGTATGTATAATAAACAATATTTTTTAAATTTTCATTGTCGGCAAGGTGTTTTTTGAGAATCTCTTTTTTCTCAAGAGAACTAGAGGTTGCCTTTAATTCATCTACTAACTGTTTGACTTGTTTTAAAATCATAATAATATATTTCTTTAAAAAAATACACGGGGGGATATTGAACTATCCCCCCGTGTAAGAATAAAAACTACTTAGTGATCTTTTCGATAGCCTTTACAGCAGAAATAATTCTGTCTGCACCCATGGTGTCATAAAGGTTCTTAACAGCAATAAGATCTTCAAAAGAATCAGACACATTTGATTTGTGTCCACTCATTCTTCTTTTAGCAACAGAAATGGGCTTCTTGTTACCAGTCTTAATTTTACTCTTGATAATACTCACATACTTATTATCAATTTCAATACCTTTTTCGGACATAATCTTAACTATGTCCATTGGCTTTAAAGATGGATTTTGTTCAAGAATTTCCTTGACCATCTTTGTCTTTGAAACTTTCTTTTCTTCAGACATAATCAACTCCTTTAATTAAACAAAACAAAATGAGTGAAACTTCAATCATCTTTCATCAACCATTCACCAAGTTTTCTGGTTTTATTCCCAACTCCTCTTCCAAGTCTATAAGAAGTGGAGCTTGTATCGGGATTATACCAAGCGTTTAAAAAAACAACAACCAACACTGCAAGAATAATGTATTCCATTTTCCTCACCTGTGTAATCAAACAAAAGAACACCCGGAGAGGAATAAAATCCTCTCCGGGTGTTTAACTTATCGCCAAGAGCGAACACGATACCACATGCCATTTCTACCCTGAGCACTGGCATCACCTGTTAAGCTCATTCTACCGCTGGGCGTGCAGGTGTTGCAATTTGGAGAAGATCCATAGCCAACACCCTCAAAACTACCAATACAGCTCCAAACGTGACCAGTGATGTTATTTGCAGCCATATGATTGGCTTCTGCCTGACATCTTTCTTGATCACTATTTCCCTGAGAATTTGGAACAGAATTGGTGTATGAATAAACCTTTTCGGATGGAACAGAAGAATAGGTTGGGGTTGAATAATTATATCTCTTCCTTGGGGCAGCATCAGAATAATTTGAAACAAACAAAACAGCCACGACGGCAAGAATCAAATTCTTAGAATACATAACAATCCTCCTTGAACAGAACAAATAGCACAATTTGTTCTAAGATTAAAACACGCTCTGTGCTGAGCTACCTTTTTTGAAATAGTATTTTTTGTAGCCAAGTTTTTCTATGAAGTCAATGGCTAATCTCACACAATCTTCTGTTTCTTCTTCAATCACATATTCATACTTAGAGTGCTGATTGTAGTAGCCTGTGGGAAGAACGCTACAACAAAAATCAAATTTCTTTCGTAACTGAACAACATCTGTGAACGGATCGGTAGATATGTTTTTCACACCATACTTGGCAAGAACATCTTGTATTGATTCAAAATATTCTTCAGACCAAAGCTTGTGACCGCTGCAACTTTCGCTGAACCAATCATTAGTAGGAGCATCGAACTGTACAGCATATCCAACGTCATCAAAAAATTCAAGGTCGCATAATGTTGAGCCCTTCATACCTATTTCTTCTTCTACGAAGAATGCGCACTTGATATTATCCATCTTCTCCAAAAGTTTCAAGCATATGTATACACCGCATTTGTCATCGCCGCCAATACCAGTTCTTGTGTTTTTTATTGGATCTATGGCTGTGAGGATTGTCTTACCGTCTTGCTTTTCTTCAAAAATATCAAGACTTGTGCCAGATTCAATCAAATCAATCTGGTCTCTATGAACAGTGTCGGTGTGTGCCACAGCACAAGGAAAATATTCATCTTCGTTCAATTTTCCCTTAACAACATAAATATTATTTTTTGAATCTTTTCTATATAGCAAACTGTTGTCTATACAATAATTTTCTATGTAGTCTACGACCAATTCTTCTCTTGTAGAGAAAGATGGTATTTTCAAAACATTTCTTAAGGAAAGAATATTATTTGAGATTGCATTGTCCTCCAAAGCACACAAGACCATCTTCGTTTTCATTTTGTTCAACAGAACAACTTGAACAATCTTTATCTACAGAATTGAGAGATATTATTTTTTCTTTTGAAAACTTCCAAATGTCACCAACTTTTTTCATAGTTATGATTGATGAAAACTTGTAATGCTTTTGGTCATTATCGCAAGTAATCTGATAGGAAACTGCCAATTCAACTTTTGAATCTGTTTCTTGCAAGATGTGTTTTTCAAAAATAAGTACAGTCGGCTCATGTCTTAAAAAAAACAACGACATATTCAACCTGTCTTTTTTTGTAAAAGACATGAAGTTTTTTGAATATTCTTCTAAATTCTCTTCATTAATAGATTTTACAATAGAGTCCAGAACGTTGTTGTAAATACAATTTGGATTTTGTACAACTAAAATTCTGTCTGCGGCAAAAGAGATGTTACAAACAAATAACAAAATTAGGACTGATCGCATAACTTGCCTTGCATTAACCTGCCGGCTCTATTTACATTCAAAAGACGGCAACACATAGACCTGATGAAAACCTCAACGCAATAAATAACCTTGGCATCTTCTTTATTATCGCAGACATTTCTTAATTTATTTATATTGAACTCACAAGCTTCAATAAAATTTATAGTTTCTTCGTCAGACATTAAGAAACAATCTCCTAAAGTCTGTTCTATAAAAAACTTATTAGCCTCAGATTCAAATTTTTCAATCATTCTTAAATGCATCCAGAAGGCTTCTTTTTTCTAAGAAATTATAGTCTGCCAACATTTGGTCAAAACAATCATCCTCAGAATCAAAAGAATATGTTTTGTACAATTTCCAATAATGCAAAGATCTAGCCCAAAAAGAATAAAGAGAAAATGCCCCAGATTCTTTTAAAACTTTTGATCTGTATTCAAAATTATTACAAACAGAAAGAAAACCAATCTCTTTTTCTATGAAGTCTAATTTCAAAATTTCTTTGATAAAAGTTGGATCAGAGACATCTTTGTAGCTCGCCATTACAGAAACAGGATCTTCCAATTGCCAATATTTATGAGGCTTCTTAATTTTAAAAATTAAAGAATCATCAATTGGAGTAAGACCATCTGTTTTCAGTAAAAGAGATATTTGCATTATCAGAAAAAGCAAAAATTGTTTTGCTCTTCGTCGTACCCTTGTTCTACATAGTTATTCTTTACCAGAAAAGAAACAAGATTGCTTGCAAACCGTTCTCTCAAAGAATCATTGCATTTCTCCAGATCTTTGTGTCTGATTACAAGGTTGCCATCAATTTCTTTTGTATAACCAGAAATAATAGACTTTACCTCAGAGTCTGAAATCATCTTGGAGAAATCTTGATTTGACAAACTAATCTTGAGCTCTCTTAAGAACAAACCTGACAAATCGTTGCTCAAACTGTCGGAGAAATTTTCCAACAAGTTTACCGTGTTTTCTTTCATTTTTTTAACAAACTTATCATAATCTTTGATGACCAAAACTTTTTTCATCTTTTGTTCCTAGGAATAAAAACTCCAGAGGCGGTTCTCCCGCCTCTGGAGTGTGAGCGTACCACAAAGAAAGATGGCGGCACGGGCAGGATTTAGTCTTCGTCATCCTCTTCCTCAAGGTCTTCTATTTCGTCATCAAAATCTTCATCTTCATCCTCATCCTCATCTTCATCGTCCTCTATTTCTTCATCCTCATCCTCATCCTCATCCTCATCCTCATCCTCATCCTCATCCTCATCCTCATCCTCATCCTCATCCTCATCCTCATCCTCATCCTCATCCTCATCCTCATCCTCATCCTCATCGACTATTTGATCAACAACTTCATCTTCATCTTCAATAACTTCTTCGACTTCATCTACAGACTCATCAACAACTTCATCTTCTTTTGAAGCTTTGTTGATCTCTTTTTGTTCGTCAGAAGTAATAAGTGACTTGGTTCGAACCTTTCTTGGTCCAACCATGAATTTGATTTCATTTTCTCTTGCTACCTTTGAAAGAGTTGTGATTGACAACAACTTCTTTCCATTTGCCGAAAAAGTGAAATGCTCTTTTTCACCATTTTCATTGGTGTAGGTTACACCATTATTTAAAAGATAATCTCTTCCCTTGTGAAGACCATGATCTCTTAAAACATCACAAACAGCTTGAATTGCTTGGGGTTTATTTTTCCAAACAGTGCTGCCGCTTGCAGTCGGTCTGCCCTTTCTCAAAGAATGACCATTCTCCTTGATAATCAAAGCCAGGGTTGGCACACTGATGCTATCTATAGCAACAGAATTTTTCCCAAACTTCAAACCTTCATTGACTAAATGAGATGCTATCGTCTGCATCTTCCCCAAACTATCAACTAGACTGGCAAAAGCTTTTCTTGCTTCTGCGTTTTCTCTGAGGAGAGTTTTTAACTGATGTTCTTTTCTACCTCTGCCGTCCTTGCCGTCCTTTGACATAAGAATCTCCTATTGTTATTGGACTACGAAAATGACTACGCCTTATGAGCGTACCACGAAGAAACAAGGGGCTTATTCCCCCGTGCGATGGGCGATCATATCCGCCGCAAAGAAAAAGTCAACTAAAAAATTCAAAAAATTTTTGGATAAATTTTTCTATAAATAATACGATTATCCAATCATCATAAGTTATCCAGCTTTCCAGTCTCCGTCAAGATTTTTAGTGCTTGACGGAGACTGGGACGGCTAGAATTAGCTTCTATATTCGCAAGAATCTTCATAATCATCTTGCGACTCTTTATTATCATATTCATCATAATTTCGAGGCTTTTGAACATCCTCAAGTTTGCTTAAAAGAGCATATAAGCAAGTAGGAACACTCTTTCCATGATCTTGTGTAATTTGCTCATGCTTTTGTAAAGCATAAGAAAGAACTTTTGCCATTTCCTTATTCATACTCAAATTAAATTCACTCTGAAATTTATGAAGCTGAAAAGCTGGCATCTTTTCACGAGTATAAAAATCATCACGACTCTTGTAATCATCCCGACTCTTGTAATCGTCCTTAGCCTTGTAATTTCTGTTAATCATATTTCAAACCTTTCCAAAGAATCCATTAAATTAAAATAACTAAAAGTTCCGTTTTAGTTAAACAAGTTGAGAAAAAGAACCCTTAATTTTTACGTTTTAATCTTCGTCTCCTCCTATAGATTGAGATTCAAATATATCAAGCAAATCTTTTTGATACTCACCAGTCAAAAGTCTTTCACCACCAGAAAGAAAGCTTAAAACCTTTCTTGGATCATTAATATTGAGTTTTTCAGACAATTGTATACAAGGCTCGATGTATTCTAATCTGCCGCCTTTTGAAAGAATATCTTTCTTCAAAATAGATTTCAAAATATTTATATCTGGTCTGGGAAAGTAAACATCATTAACACATCTGGAACTTAGGGCTCCAGGTTTACTTGAACCGTCACCACCCATCATTTTGTCGAAAAGATTCTTATCGTTAACCGTACAAATGAATAATATACGAACTTCACGAACGAGGCAAGTGCGGAAGTTGATTTTTCTTATCTCGCCGCGATCGTCCAAGGCTCCGAGCCAGATTTGAAGCCATTCTTCTTTGGCTTTTTCCATTTCTTCACAAACAACAATTGGTGGTATCTTCACAAGATCTTTAAAGAAAAGCTTTTCAAGCCCAGCTCTTGTGGTGCTGGTAGCGTCCAATCTCAGTACGGAATTCGGACCCAAAAGGTTCTCAAGAGCAAGCATAACCTGTGTTTTGCCACAAGCGGGCTTTCCCCATAAAACAGTGTGATTTCTTCTGTGTCCTTTTGTATCTATGGCAGATTTAACACTAGATAATATTGTTCTTATTTGAGCGTTTAAACCATAAATGTTTTTAAAGGATTCGTGATTAGATAAAAGACGATCATCATACAATAACTGTTCTGGAAAACTTAAATCTTCCCAATCAGGCACATCAGCTTCGCCTGGAGCTATGTGTTTGATATCTTCGATATTTAAATGATGGGATGATTCTTCTTCTTTTTCAGGTTCTTCAGAAAACTCAATTTTATTATCCTTAGTTGTGATTGACCAAGGAAACTTTCCAAAAGAAGAATAATTGCAATAAAAAGAAATTTTCTCAGACAAGGCTGCCTTTAACTCTTCAAGGCTTGATTGCTTTCTATTGTATTTGAAAGAAATCTCATACTTATACAGCCAAAGCCCTTCTTTTGTTTTTTTACCATCAAGTATTTTTACTTTTTCCAAGAAGGAAAAACCAGAAGAAGACTTTACAGATTTTTCTACAATAAAGTCTACCTGTTCTTCAATCTTAGATATATTTGTGTTTTTTCCATTCAATCTTTGAATATAAAAAACGTGAATATTCTTATCAGACAAATCCGTCTGGCATTCCATCGGGTCTTTCTTTCCAATTTAAGTTTAAAGATATCTCGGATATTTCTCTAATGTAACCTAGATTTTTCGCAAAAGTCAAAATCTTTTTATATGTCGGAGCACCAAATTCTTCAATCCAACCATCACAATAACTCAAAAGCTCTTCGTTTGTGGACAAATCTCTTCCACACATCATAACAGCAACAACAGCAAGCGCTGTGTTTGGTCTATACTTTTTCTTTTTACAAAGAAGGACACCTTCAATCATCGGGGAAGACATAGAAATTTCTCCTGTGGAATTAACAGGAGAAATATAATCATTTTTTACTTCTAGTCAACCGTCTTTGTTGTTTGTGCTTTTTATTTGATCTTTTACAATTAAGGTCAGATAATGCGCCCCAAATTTGAAAATTTGGATTATTTAAATCTTTGCAAGAAACAATTCCAAATGAACCGGCTGTTTCAAGCCATTTTTTAAAACTAATGTTCTGCATACATTATTTATGCATTAATAATATATTTGTCAATGTTTTTATGCAACCATACCTGTAATTCACCGTCAACATTTACCAAAACTGCATTGCATCCAATTTCTGAATCAAACACGATGCCCATCTCACCGGTTTTTAAATCTACCACAACTTCTCCAATGTCGAATTTTTTCAAGCTATTTCCTCCATGATGTCGGACTCTTCAATCAAATCTCTCTTAATTAATTCTTGCATACCAGCTTCGGTTAAACAAAGACCTCTTGGTGTTACGGAAACCAAAGAAGGTTGTTCATCAGTATCGCTCACCAGGCACGGCAGGATATAATTTTCAATCTCTTCAATCTTTTTATTCAAAAAATAAGGAATTCTCTTCATCGGAACAGTTTTGTGTTTAGACAAAACCTTCAATAGAGCGAGACTTGACTCATGCATTCCATATTTGTCAATTCCTTCGTTTTCCGCAACCTTTTCGCAAATTTCTTCCCACGATCCTTCTTTCTCCATGTTTCCATAAAGAATAACATACCTTGCAAACTCTAGTGCTTTTCTCGGAATCTGAGGGTTGTAGTGAGCAATTAAATCACAGGCTTCCTCATCTAATTGAGGGAAGTTACTCTTAACAATCTTGGAGATATCTTTTTTGCTCAAATACTTTAATTCAATAGTGCTGAATCTTGATCTGAATGCGTCGAAGACCTTGCCAATATCTGTTGTGGCAATAATCCAACAAGCATTAAAACAATTTACTTTCAAACCAGATTCAGTTACAAGCTGTGCATCTTTAGGCTCTGTGGCTTTCAACAGTCCTTGAACGATGCTGTTTTTAAGAGCATGAACCTCATCTATGAAAATGATACATGGAGGTAGAACGTAAAACTCGTCACCACACTCAACAAGAGGAACATTCTTTTCTTCTGCCGCGTCAGCAATCTGTTGCATTAGATCATCAAGAGAACCCAAGCTTTTCGGACTAATCTCAGCAAGTGGTAGCTTTAAAATTTCGGCAAACAGTCTAACAAGAGTTGTTTTTCCACTACTTGCAGGTCCAGTTAAAGCAAAAGAAATGTCACTGCACACATGGTTGTATCTTTGAAGGGCATTAAAAGCCACTACAGAAAGTTTAGAGATAGCTTTTCTGTTTCCTACAAATTTATTAAATGGAGACTCTTCGCACTCAGGATCTACAAGTCTTTTGAACTTTTTAAGCTTGTCTGAGTCTGGTGTTGTTCCTTTTTGGAAAAAAATACTCTCTTGCTGGGGTATCAAGAATCTCTCCTTCTATAGCAGTCTATGGGCTGTCGCAGAAGCACATCGTACCGAGAAGAAACTTCTCGGGTTAACTTTTTCTGTAAAATCCGATTATAATATTTAGAATATCCGACCAATCCACCAATCGTAGCATAGCAAACCAGACTTGTCAACTACCCAGCTTGCCAGAACAGTAGCGTACCGGGAAGAAACAAACAAACCGAGAAACTTTCAATTCAAGTATAATTCCATTTTAGGCTTAGTTTTCTTTAAAATATTTTTATTTGATTCTACCTGGAGTTCTTTTATAGCTTTTACGCAATTTTTAGCTTGATTTAGGTTGTCTGCAGAACCAGCTTCAAAAAGTTCTCTGGCAGAGTGCAAGTTCTCAACAGAATACTCTAACTCTATTTCTTCTTTTAAAGATCCATCTTCTTTATATTTCTGTAGTGTGGTTTTTGGAGCAGAAAAACAAGTGAAGCATATTTTTGGATAAAGTTTATTATCCACAAAAGGCTTGTTCTTATGAGAAGTTACAAACAAATCGGATTTTTGATGACATATAGGGCATTTCATGCACATAATTATATCCAAAAATTAAACGAAATCAACTCTTTTAATCTATATATTTTGAAGAAAGGTCTACTATGGTAATGAGTTTAAAAGATTATAAAGATGCAAAAAGCGTAAAAAAGCTTGTAGAGAAAATGTTTGAAGTTCGTCAAACAAGCCATAATTTTCATCTACAAACAAAGAGCTACAGTGCTCATAAAGCTTTAAACTCTTATTATGATGATTTGCTTGAATTTATTGACACTTTTGTAGAAACATGGCAAGGTGAATATGGAATACTCACTGGATATGAAGGTATTCAAGTTTCACCAATCGAAGATATAGTAGAATATCTTGAAGATGCAGCAAAAATATTTATAACAGGAAGAGATTCTTTAAAAGAATCAGACAGTCATCTTAAAAATATATTAGATGAAGTAGTGGCTTTAACTTATAGAACTTTATACAAACTAAAAAACTTAAAGTGATTACTCGTCTTCGCTTTTAATTAAAAGCTCCCCAGTAACTTCTATTTTGCCAACAAGCATTTGAAAATCAATTTGCTTCATATTTTCTACATCTTTGGAGCTCAATTCTTCTACCAAGGCTTTATATTGTTTTTTGACTTCTTCTTTATCAAAAGACTTAAAAGCTTTGTCGTATATCGGCAATTTAACCTCAAAATGCTTTTGGGTTAATACAGCTATGCCTCCCTTTTCTTTTGCTGCCATAACAATCGCCATGGCAGAAGATTTTCTTTTATTGGCAAAACTCTTAAGAGTTTCTTTTTCGGTAACGCCACTTAGTTTCAAAATATCTTTATTTTTTTTCATTTTTAACTCCAAATTTGACAATAATATATACCACAAAAATTTCAAAATACATAATTGTTTTTATTATTTTTTAAATATGTTAGCGAGAATAATAAATATATTTGTGTTCAAACTTTCAAGGAGGAAGAACTATGAACAAAAATTTAGAAATTATTGATTTTAGCGAAGACGATGAAAATGAAGTGTATTACATATCAAGAATAAATGAAAAATTACCTTGGCCAGCAAATGGAAATATTGCTGCTTTCGTCATGAAGGGTAATGTAATGAAAAAATACAAGATATTATCAATAGGAGACGATAATGTCAAAGTAGTATCAATTAAAAAATGAAAAAGAAGAATGTAAAGCCCATCTTTTAGGTGGGCTTCTTCTTTTTTACGACATGCCTTTAATCTTTATAACTCTTGCCGCTAGTTTTTTCATTTGGGGAGAAACTTTGTCTAATAACTCTGTCATAGACTTTAAATCTCTCTTAAAATCTAGGGCTTTTTGTATCCAACTAAAATCTAATTTTTCTGATTTATAACCCATAGAAGATATGACGGTTGTCTTTTTAGCATAATCAGAATTTTTTGTAAATACGGAGCCATTGTTGTGCTGTAAGTCATAAACATGATCTATAGCGACTATAAGTTGATTTTTGTTTGTTGCAGAGTCAAGCCTTCCATAAGCATCAGCTATATCAGCCCAGCTTTTACCGCCATAACTTTCATTCCAATCCGCTTTTAGAAATAAAATTTTTGCTATTCTCATGAATGAATGTTTGCTGAAGTATTTCATAGCAATTTTTAAAACAGAGGCGCTGTCTATGTCTCTTTGATATTTAACATGCTGGTGCTCATGACCGAATCTTCTTTTATGCCAATTTTGATAATCATCTTCGTCTGAGATACTTTTAATATCACTATCTGACCATTTTTTGTTTCGGTAGGTATCTTTATTATCACCATAAAAATCAAATGAATCATCGTTTGAAGGGTGCATAGTTGACGCCAACTCATCTACAAAATCAGAGAAGGCTTCTGATTCCTGAGGGCTTTCTTTTTGCATTAACAACTGCAAGATATATAGCTCGTTGAAATAAAGAGCGTCTTTAACTTCACCCGCAACACTTTGAAGTAAAACAGATAAAAACTCTTTTTTCAAATAAGGAAGAAGTTTATCAGAAACTTCTTCAAGCATATAATCTGCTTGTTTTTCGTCACTTTCAAGATTTCCTGGTTCAAAATCTCCAGGTTCATAAAACGGCTTAACACCAGCTACTCCACCAAATTGAGTCGCGCTTCTTTTATTTGCAACACCTCTAAGGTTAGCAAGCATATAAAAGTCATACATTTGCTTTTCTTTATCCGGTGGAACAAAATAATTAAATGCGCCGAATATTTCAAAAAATAGTTTAAAATTCATGATAGATATATCTATGTGGGGTGTTATAAAAAAACTATTCATTTTTGACAATAAAATAAGCAGTTTATCTTTCGAAGAAATACAAATCTTGGGGCTGCCAAGATCCTCGAAATGGAAAAAAACCAGAGAAGAGCATCTAAAAAAACAGCCTTTTTGTATGATTTGTGGAAACACTAAAGATTTAGTTCCACACCATATATTGCCATTCCACACAGACCCAGAAAAGGAACTGGACGGGGACAATCTTATCACATTATGTGAAGGAAGCTTTAATTGTCATTTATTTTTCGGGCATTTAAAAAATTGGACAAAACACAATCCAAACATAGTAGAAGATGCAAAAATTTGGAGAGAAAAGCTTGGCATCAAACTAATCTAGGTTTTATTTTTTTGATTTTAATTCCAAAAACTTCTCTATTTACAATGGACCAATTGCTTGTAAATGTATGAAATATTATTGTGTTGATGTTTTTAACATCCTTGTGTTCTTCAGGAATTTTAACATGTTGTTTTTCAAAAAAACATCTATTTATTTTTTCTTCTTCTACTATCTTGCTTATTAAAAATTCTTCTCTGACGTATGTGTTATTGATAGAGACCATCCAATCCCAAATATCTTTGTAGAGAATATTCATATACTTTAGCTTATAACTAAAGTCTTCGTATATTTTTTTGTGAGCAAAATTTTTAAATAAAAGAACGCCACCGTTGGTCGGCTTAAACAAATTAAAGTTCTGTTTATATGCCCAACTATTTTCACAGCCAACAAAATCTTTTTGATAGTAATCAAATATTTTTTGAACATCATCAAAAATAAAGGTATCACTATCAATGTATAGGATATTTTCAAATTCAAGACTGCCCATATGTTGTCTGTTGACATGAATATATTCAGGATCTATGTCCTTGACCTCAATCAATTCTACATCTAGAGACTCTGGTAGATTTATTTTTGAGGTACACAAACAAACTATTTTGATTTTATCATTAAAACTTCTAAGCATAGAAATGCTATTAGAAGCCATTTTTAAATAGACATTATTATTGTTTAATAAATAAACAACTGCATTACTCATAATTACCTGGCTATCTTGACAAACTTTGCACATTTACTGAAATCTTTTAGGTGCTTTGCGCCAATGTACGCACCGCAGCTTCTTATTCCACCAAGTATTTCTTGAACAGCATCTTCTACTGGTCCCTTGTAAGGAATTTTAGAAATCTTTCCTTCTGATGCTCTATATTTTTTCTTACCAACTCCGTGTTTTTCTTGAGCATAATGACTACTCATTCCATAAAAAGTAAGATAAGTTTTTTTAGTGCAAGATGAGTTGTTCAGATTAAATTCTGCGTTGGGTTCGTATTCATACTCCCATTCGCCCTCACACTCATCAGTTCCTGCAAACATTCCACCTATCATGACCCAATCAGCTCCTCCACAAATTGCTTTACAAATGTCTCCTGGGTCTTTACAGCCTCCATCGCTCATTATTAGTCCCAACCTACCAGAAGCAGCTCTTAGCCCGTGGGCGGCATGGGCACACTCTGAGACACATGAAAATGTTCCATAACCAACACCAGTCATTTTTCTGGTTTCGCATTGAGAACCTGGTCCTATTTGAATCTTACAAATATCAACCTTACCATGAATAACAAGCTCTTCGCAAATTTCGGGAGTGGTGACATTACCAGCACAAATTATGCTTTCCGGGAATTCATTTCTCACCTTTTCACAAAATTTAACAAAACTTTCCATATAGCCATTGGGAACATCTATCACAATGTTGGGAGAAGTGCCAATTATTTCTTTAATTTCTTTTAATTTATTTATATCTTCATCAGACTTACCAATACTAACCCAAGCATAATCGACTCCAGCAGCTTTAATTATATTTGTCAATTCATCAGTCTTATAATACTTATGCAGAGCGGTCACAATTTTATGCTCAGCAAGCTTGACAGCCATTTTTTTTGATGTCAAAGGAACCATATTGGAACAAATTATTGGTATTCCACTCCAAGTTCTGGGACTGTGGTAAAACTTAAAATTTCTCTCAAGTGAGACTTCGCTTCTGCTTTCGAGAGTAGTTCTCTGTGGCACAATTCTCACATGATCGAAATCTAGCTTTGTTTCTTGGTCAATTATCATAATTTTTAATTCCCTAGTTGGATTCAATTATACAATCTCTGTAAACTATGATCAACCCTCTGAGAAATTACATGAATAATCTCAATGTTTGGAGAGTTCATTCCCAAGCTTGCAAAATAAAACAAGCCGAGAAAACTTGTTTGGGAACCGCAAACGAAGCTGCGGTTAAATGGTGTGGACCATACACATCCGCAAATCAATTCGGTTTTTGGTTGTATCCTCCTGTGGACATGCATTTTGTATACGATGGGAATAGATTTATTTATGATACAGAAAAATATTCAAACGAAGATTACGCTACAATTAAATCTTTGGTTAAACCTTCTGATAAATCTGTTGTGGAAAAGTGGTGTATGCCGGACACAGGTAGGACAAAATTCACCTGGGGAGCTGCCGAACAAAACGTAGTTCAAATATGGACAGGTCTTATTTTTGAAACACCACCAGGATATTGCTTACAAATAAGAAGCCCGATAAATTTTCCAAGGACAGATTACCATGTGATGGAAGCAATTTTGGAAACAGATTGGATGCATTATGATATATGGATAAATTTAATCTGTGATGCTAACGACAAACAAATAACAATAACAAAAGAATTGCCAATAGCGCAGTTAATACCAGTTAAAAGAGAATCAACAAAAGACTGGGATATAAAAGAAGAGCATATAAACAGAAATACAAAAAAAGCAAACTATGTGTTCAAATATTGGCTAAATTATAACAAGAAAAAATTTGAAAATGGCGGAAAACAGTTATTGTCATCAGATGGGTCGCTAACAAAAGATTCAACAACTTATTTTAGAGAAAAAAAGAGGTTGTTAAATGGAGAAGACAAACCAAAATGTCCATATCACAACTTTATAGGCAAATTTTTTCCTAAAAAACATTAGTCTAGGTGCTTGTTGATTAGATTGTCTATTCTTGCCCAGTCTGCCATTTTACCAACGGTCGTATCCTCGCCAGATAATTCAGGGTGAACATAATAATCTTTCAATAATTCAGCCAATTCTTTTTGTCCTCTAAATCCTTTTTTGGCAAAAATTTCATCAAATAAATTATGAACAGACTCGTACCATAGTTTACTTACATTTTTCTTACCAAGTATTTTAATCATTCTTTCAATATAATCATCTTTACCAGTTTTTGTATTAAGAAGTATTGCATCAACTGACCTCACGCCGAATTCTACACCTACATCCATTAATTCCTTAACCAAATACTCCATATCTTCTTGAGAATGTTTCGCTCTAAGATACTCACTTATGAATATAACATCAATATGGCTTGATGTTAATGCTTTCAAAGAATTTGGCTTGAAAATGTCCAGTATTTCTTTTATATCACCTACTGCGTGAATCATCCAATTTGTAATATCAAATATTCTAATATTATTCAAAACTTCTTTTCCCAATAATTTTGCCATTTCTGATCTATTTGTGGAATTAGATAAAATAGAAATTATAAGAGATGAACTGAGTTTCATTAAATTTTTATGACCCAATATTTCTATCATTTCATCTGTTGTTAATCTTGTTTTATTAGAATAAGTTTCCTCATATCCTATTGGTGGAGAATGAGTGATTAAATCATGGATTTCCGCGCCACTTAATTTATTGATATTTTTAGCAATCAAATTACGAATAATAGGATCGCTTGTGTGTAATGGACTTACACTCCAAAGAAAGTTAAAAATGCTGTCGCTGTCAAAAGAAATATTAAGATTTTTGACAATTGATGTTATTTTTTCAAAATCATTTCTGTAGGAAACATTAAGCAATTCCGCCAGATTTTTACCTGATATTTCTTTTTTGATATCATCACTAATTGTTGAATTCAAAAAATTTGATATACCAAACTTCACCTTAATTTCATAACAATGGCTTGCCCCAGGTGCATATTTTTTCAAGAAGTTATAATACTTTATGTCTAATTCTTTAACGGGATTGTCTTCGGCATCCATAAATTGATGATTGTCTTCGCCTTCATCTAAACAATTTACAAATTGATATTTTGGCTTATCATTTTCGTGAATTATATAAATGTTATTGCCCAAATAACTTTCATGCCAATCACCATCTGGAACTGCTGTACACCATTTTGTTCCCTTGCCATAGCTACATAAAACTCTTTTTCTAGATTTAATTTCATTTTCATCTTTTGGAAGCCCGTATTCTGTTCCGCTCCCGATTGCAGGGAGGAAATAAAGTTTTAAATTTTCATCTGTGGCTACCAACTGTATTAATTTATTATCATCTTCTAAGGTTTCTCCGCTTTTTCTTAATTTTCGTTCTTGTCTATTACTTAATTCTTGACTTGCTTTTATGTATTCTTCAACTTTTTCTTTAGATTCTTGTCCAATTTTAAACCAACCCTTAGAGCCTATTTCACTTTTTGGCAACTCTCTGCTGTCTATTCTTTTTTTAGTGACATCTATGGCTAATTCAAGATCTTCTTTAAACATGCTAACTTTAGATAATAAATATCCAATACTAAAGCTGAACCAATTAAAATTTTCAAGGTGTTTTTCTTTTAAAACTTGAATTATAATAGATTTTTGAAACCAAAGTAAATTTGGTCTTTCTTGTTCTGGGGTTTGTAAGTATGCAGAAATTTTACGATGAGAATCTAATTGATTTTTCTCTTCAGGCTTAGCGTATTTAACCAAATTAGATAGGTAGGTATCGAAATTTGATTCTATATTTTCGTTTAATAATAACCATTCTTTGAACAACATGAATATATTTAGCTTGTTTAAAATATAAAATAACAACTAAATACTATACAGGGATGTATTAAAACACTTAATTAAGGAGGATTATATGAAAAATTTAATGATAATATTAGCAACGTCTTTTATTATAATGGCAAGCGTATTGTGCTTTGCAGAAGATGAGATAGTATCAGTTGTAAAAATGGGTCCTGGAGAGGTTGAAACATACGAAGATGCATTGGATCTTTCCAAATCTACGAACACAAAAGTTTTTGTTTACTTTGGAGCTGACTGGTGCGGCTATTGTGTTAAAATGAAAAACACTACATTCAAAGATAAAGATGTAGAGAAATATCTGGTTAAAAACTTTGTGGTCCTAAAGATAGATGTGGATGATAAAAAATTCAAAGATGTAAAAGAAAAGTTTAAGGTAAAAACTTTGCCAAGCTTTTTAATAATTGATAAAAACGAAGATACAGTTAAAAGATCTTCCGGTTATATGGGATCTAAAGAGTTTCTTAATTGGCTAGGCAGCTAGATCTTTGAAAATTCCGGCTTGATATAATCCCATATCATTTGGGATATGTCTTTTTTATCTAGTAATGAGAAGAGGATAGAAGGTTTTTCATATTTTTTGGCAGTTTCTGCAAATAGCTTTCTATTCTCTTTTTCATTAATTTCATCAAATAATTTTGTATAAAAATCTTTCAATTCTTTATATTTGGACAACAATTCCCCTTCATACTGTTTTACTTTATTGTAAAACTCATCTGGGAAACCCTCAAGCAATTCGAGAACGCTTTTACCGGTAGATATTGTTTCCCAAATAGCGGTTGTAGAAAGATTTGTGATAATTTTGTGGAGTCTGAGGTATTCTGTGCCTTTTATTTTCGCTCTGTGTCCGTTTGAAAATCTTACTACGTATCCTTCCCTATTCTGCCCTATTGTGTCTGCAAGAGTTCCGTAGTCATTTATGCCATCATACTTTTCACACAGTCTAAAACCAATGTTCTCTAATTCTTTGCGATGAATTTCTTTTCCACTCTTGTTATCAAACGCAGACAATAAAACTAAGTCTTCAAGGTCACCATAGTCAACTACAATTCTATTGTTTTTACCTACTATTTCGAATAAATAGGTTTTGTCTGTTTCTAGGGTAGCCAGGTCGTATCGATTTAAAAAGCTTTTGCCCAAAACAGACTGTTCTGAAGTGAAAGATCCTCTTGTAGCTATGTGCCAATTATTTTCATAATAAAAAACAATACCAAGAGATCCGTCATATTTTTCATAAACTTCAAATTCATTTGTGGGAACAAAACGACCTTGGTTGAGGTTAAAAAATTTGCGAAAAGGTCTTGCGACTACTTCGCCATAGTCATCAAGCACTAACCCTCGTGCTTGCAAGGTTATATCATCCCAATGTTCTTCGTATTGGGTTTTAATTGAATAATTATATATTGTAATTGGAAATATCGGGTGTCTTTTGGAAATTATCCACCCATCTTCAGAATATTTATCGAAAGCTTCCTTGAGCATGACACCGATCATACCATCCTAATGGTGATCGTGTCCAGTTTGTATTTGTGAAAGGAGTTTCAAAAGCTTTCTGTTTTCCATTTCAAGCTTGATTATGGTGTAAGAGGCAGCACTTATCATTTTATCAAAATTATCTATTTTGTCGTTTAGTTCTTTATTTTCTTTGATATAGGCGGATATTTGGTATACCGCAAACCAAAAACTAAGCAAAAATGTCATTGCTGTATAAAACAAAAGGTCGTATTCGTCAATCACAGTTTTCCTTCATATCTCTCTTTCCACTCACCATCTTTTCCGTGCGTCCAAACAACCCACTTCTCAGGCTTTCTTTCGCACGAAAATTCTCTCCAAACCTTACAATAGCTGGGGTCACTTCTTATAGATCTGATTTCATTTTCATCAGCATCTTTTCTGTTGATTACAGTACCGTCATTTAACTCAAAAGAAACAACCCAAAAATCATAATCACCATATTTTAACTGATCGTGTTGAATATCTATACAGTGCTTAAATATTTTAAGAAAAGAATCCAAATATTCTTTTTCATCTGCTATTATTGGGTTTGGTGGGTTATTTAAATCAAGAGTGTGTTTTTGTATGGCTCTTAATTTAAAGTTGATGCCAGCATACCTTTCGTAATCTTGAACAGTTCTTTCTTTTCCAAAATCATATATTCCAAAGTCTATATCCTTCTTTTCTCCATCCATTTCGAAAAGTTTTCTGTTTCTTAGGTGACATCTTTCATTTTTTTCATACCACTTTTTATCATCATCCCACTGTTTTGTTCTATTTTTTCTTGTGTATTCATGCCAGCATATTATTTTATGTGGATGAAAAAGGTCATAACCCCAAGTATAAGCTCTTACTGCAACACTGATTTCTTCTCCATGAAAATAATAATTTGGATCATGAGGAACTTCTACACAAAATGATCCTGGGGCGAAGCAGAAATGAGCACTATAGAATCTTGCATGAATTGGTTCAGTTAAATTCTTCCAATTTTCTATATGTCCTGGTAAAAAGAATATTGCACCTTCTGGAATAAACCTATCAAAGTTCATTCTCCACGGTTCTTGAACTCTACCTTTTGGGTCATTATCAGGATCATAACTGGGGACATATGATGTTAATAATGGTTTTTTATGACCCTTTTCTTTAAGTTGATCCAACATCTTTATACATTCAGTATCCCAATTTTCAACAAACCTGTGGTGGCTGTCTATTTGCAGGGTGTAGTCTTCTCCATTATATTTCTGTTGAACTGCATTTCTTGCCCAACAAACACCCAAGCTATCTTTATAATTTGTATCTAATATTATAAATCTATCATCGTTTTTAAATTCATCCAAATTATCCCAAGCATCATCTTTAGAATGCTGCCAACATATACATATTTTTAAATTTTGAGGGTTTTCAGCTTTTTCAATCATATCTCTTAAAGTAGGAGTAAGCTGACTGTCTCTGTATGCTGCAATCTGCACAAATATGGAATTTTTCATTAAATTAATCCTTTAAAGTTTAATCTAATGTAGTTAATTTGTAAAAATATTCAAAAATTACAACATATATAATACATTGCAATTTTTAACGAATAACAAAAATGAATATAGATAAAAAAATCGTTATATTTGAGTATTTCTCTGGCTCACCTCTCACCAGAAACCCCTCTGTAAAGGGCACATCTATCGATTTGACGAATTTTCCAAATTTGAGCAACGCAAAAATAGTTTATGGTCTTAGCCTAACAACAGACGCCGCATTTCCAGGAACACGCAAAGCAAATAATTATAAATCTTGGACCAACACGCCTTTAAACGATAAGCTCAAAGAATTCACAGAATATTATGGATATTATATAAGAAATAATCCAGGAACGGGATCTTATACGCTATACACAGAAACATCCCAACTTCCTTATGCAAAAACTATAACGTACCAAAAACAAATAGCAATGTTTAGAGGAGATGGAAAACCAGGAACTGCAGGTCATGCGGGATCAATTAATAATAATAGTACTATGCCTGTGACAATCAACAATGACTTACCGTTTATACGTGATAATAAAGTTGATACTATATTTGGAACTAACACTGCTGGCACTGGCTTTATAAGTTGGAATGCCGCATCAAATGGAATGAATCTTTTAAGGCAACTGGTACCGAATCAGTCGTATGTTTTTATATCTACTCTTCCTGGCGGTAGCGATCCAAATTGGGTACTATATAGTTTTCCGACACCAACACCTACTCCGACCTCTACCGCTACACCAACAGCTACACCGACAGCTACGCCGGCGGCGACGGCAACAATTGGACCAACATCTACACCTGGACCTACAGCTACACTTGGACCCACAGCCACACCCACAGCTACGCCCACAGCTACGCCCACAGCTACGCCCACAGCTACGCCAGGACCAACACCAAGTGCAACACCAGCATTTGATGGAATATTATCATGTGGTGGCTCAGGATCTGTTGCAGGAGAGCTTTGCCTTGGTTGCCCTTCGCCGGGGGGCTGTGACATACAATTAGGCGTAAACACTACCGCTACATCTAGCTTCCCACATTTAGGGATAAGATTAGGCAATGGAACAGGAAACAGCAGTCCATATAATAATATTGATTTAATATCTGTGTCTTGGAATACAGGATCACCGTCAGATTTAAACGGAGCCAGAATTCAAGGAGTGGTTAATGTTACATATTATGGCACCAATACTAATTGGGGGCAAGTAGCCACCAAAGTGTTGCAATCTATTGGACCTGGTTTTAATTGGTCAACTTCACCTGCAGTTTGTGCTGCAGCAATAAATACTGAGACCGGCTTGCCATTTACCGGGACTGTCTGCACCGAGGTGAGCAGTTCCATCTTGCTGAATTTGTTTAATATAACTTCAACTCCAAATGAACAATATTATTTCTTGGTGGAGATAGACGCGTTTGATTGCTCCAACCCTCCAAATTATGCAATAAGCAAAAGAAGAATAGGAGATGATTATAATCAATGTTCCGCAACGGTAGATTACAACGGAGATGGTAATCCTGACGCTTGCCGGGATTGCGTGTGCTCACCGGGAACTTACGACTTAGGCTGTCCTAATGATGGATTTGATCCATCACATATATCGGGCAGACAACCCTGCGGAATGATCATAGTGTACACTTGACACATACCGCCGGTCTCTGAGAAGGGCGTATAAAAAAGATTTTTTAGAGTCCGTTGATTTCCTTGGTAATTAATTCTGATCTTACTACTGTAACTTCCCTTGGAGCTTCTATTCCTATTCTTACTTTATTCTTATTATCAATTTTAACAACGGTTATTTTAATATCCTCGTTGTTGGATGTCTTTAAAAGAATGGTCTCGTCTTTTTTTCTACTTAGCACTAGCATATAGTTTCCTTTCTAATAATTTCCTTGCCAAAAATATTAGAGTTTAAAATTTCAAAAAAAAACAACCCCCGATTTTATTCGGGGGTTGTAACCAAACTTTAGGTTCAATTTAATTAGAACAATTTTTGATTGCAAACTGTTATTGCAGGAACAATAGCATTGCTGTTAGATGAGCAAGAATTACTTTTATATTTACATCTGGTATAAAAAACTCTGCTTTCGGTATAAGTATATCCTAGTGGTGTCTTGCACTTAAAGTTAGTCATAATTTTAATATACTTTGTTTTGATCGAAGTTGATCCATAAACAGAAACATTTTCATACTGATCAGCAACTGGCTTAACTTTACTTAAAACTGATGTGGCTTCCGAGCTCATATATTCATAATCAACAACAATAGAGCTGGCACCTGGATCTTGATTCCAGGTCAGTGTAATTTTTTTGTCTTCTATTGTCATGAAGCCAGTTGTAGCTCTAATTGTTGGTTGTGATGCTCCGATTTTTTCAATAACAAGAGTTGTTGAGCCCCTAGCGACTGTAAAAGTTTGAATCGCGGTCGTACCATCATAAATGGTTCCTCTTATATAATTATCTAAATTTCCGACTGTTGGGGTGTTAACTAGAACATATTCCACACTAGTTCCACCAATTTCACGCAAAATAACCTCATCCATTACAGGAAAATGCTTAGCCACTTTAGCTAAGTAACCGGTTGGTGTTTCTGAAAAACTCATCAAAGTTCCATTAACAGTCATATCAACAGGAAAATTAACTGTTTTTATTTTATAGTTTATTGCCCCCAAAGAGCTCGCTATATCTGTGTTTGAGGGGAAAGCCAAAGATTCGTTTTTTCTAGCAAGATAGTAAGCATCGTATCCGTATCCGTGCTCACCGGTAACTACTGTTAAATTATTCAACATATCAAACTCCTTTTAAAAAGATTGTGCTTCATTGCACTATAAGTATATATTATTTTTATATATAAAAATTTAAAAAGAGTTTGGAAACAAATTTACGGATAAGTAACTGAAGATCCGGCATAATACAGATATTTGTTCGGAGATCCTTGCAATGATTGAAAATCACTGACCCCACCTCCGGTATCAGCAATGGTGTTTTTTGCATTTGTTGAAATATAACTTTTGGCAGCAGCTTGATTAAATGATGGGTTTGTGCTTGAGATACAAGCCAACATGCCAGCCACTTGAGGTCCAGACATGCTTGTTCCAGTGAATTTAGCCAATCCATATCCAGAATTTCTTGAATCAGCAACACTATTAGCCTCTGCTATCAAAACAGAGCTAATAATTGCATCTCCAGGTGCATAAACATCGACGGCTGGTCCGCAATTACTATAATTTGTTTTATATTCAGATCCTGATATTTTCAAACTTTTTATAGAACCAACAGATATTGCCGAGTCGCTCGCTGCTGGAGAGGCGCCACGATGGTAATAATAAATAAACTGATTAGATGGGCTACCATTATAATTTAATATAAAATAATTATTATAATCAACTCCCCCTGAAACATCACATTTAGCATAGTTGTTGCCAGCACTTGCAGCAACTATTATTCCATCTGCAACCATATCGTCAACATCAGCATTAACAGAAGGTATAAAATTACTATAAATATAAAGATTTCCATTCACAAGTGATAATATACCTTTTGAAAGTAAGTCATTTACTGCATTCCAACCTCCTGCGGGCCTATTAGTTGTAACCCCCCTATAAGTCACACTGGCTATGTTGTTTATTGGTTGGTCACTAAGGTCGTAAAAATAACCCCAAGAATTATTCGTAACCGTTGGATTTTTTGTACCATTAGGTTTTAGGGGTTTGTTTCTGTGGAAAGCTCTGATGTATTGTGCCCAGTTAGGAGTGTTATATCTTATGTGATATATGTTTGCTTTTTTAGCCCAACCTTGAGTATTTCCAGCAGTAATTCCAGCAGTGTGTGTGCCATGTGATTCTGTATTATCTACTGTGTAGTCGTACGAAAGACCAGAAACATACCCCAAAACTTCAAGATCGTATATATTCCAATTAATTCTGTTGACTCTGCTTCCTCCTGTTCCGTTTGGATTTTTGGCAAATTCAGGATGATTTGCTTCAACATAATTATCAACAATCACTACATCCACATCTATTCCGTTTGGAACATTTGATATTGTTGCATATTTATCGCCCACAGCTTGTGTTTGAAAATTGTCTTGCAGATTATCTTGAAAATTTTTTAAACCAACTATTTCATATTCTGGCGGTGTGAAAATGGCTGGCCCCATTTTGAAACCAGGAATTTGCTCAAAAGATAATTCGATGCTTTTTATTCTCGCATCATTTTTTAGAATTGAAGCTTCCTCTTCACTTAAAACATAAGTTGTGTTTCTGCTCATAGGTCCTTTGACAACACAATCGCAACTTCTCTGTGGAATAAATCCTTTTGATAAACCAAACATAGATTTATCCATTTGATCACAAAACTCATCTTTGTCTTTTATATCTTTTAAAGTTATTATATATTTTTTCATCTTAATATCCTTAAGGTTGAAGGTTAAAACTGGTTGGTGGCTGAAAGGCACCTGAGCAAACCCCAGTTTTTTTGCTGATTGTCGATTACGATAGAGGTGGTATCCCAGCCAACTTGACCACTTCTATTATAGTTTTGAGAAGATGGAGTTATTGGTGTTACTGTTGGCACTGGAGTTGCCGTCAATGTAGCTGTTGGTGGTGGGCCTGGTGGTGGTGGTGGTGTTGATGTTGGAGTTTTGGTGGGTGTAGCTGTTGATGTTGGAGTTTTGGTAGGTGTAGCTGTTGGTGGTGGAGTCTTAGTAAGTGTTGGTGTCGATGTTGGTGTCTTGGTAGGTGTTGGTGTCGATGTTGGTGTCTTGGTAGGTGTTGGTGTTGATGTTGGTGTCTTGGTAGGTGTTGGTGTTGATGTTGGTGTTTGTGTTGGTGTTGGTGTTTGTGTTGGTGTTGGTGTTTGTGTTGGTGGATATGTGAAGCCAGGAAGTGTTTCTGTCAATGTTGGTGTTGGTGTGGCAGTTTGTGTGGCTGTCGGTGTTGGTGTAGCTGTTGGCGTAGGGACTATAAACTCACAAACTTCAACACAATCTACTGCCGCGCCGAAGCAGCCGCAAGAACTGCATGTGCTTTCAAATCTTAAAGTTGTTGTGGTATCAACAGCGTTGAAAACCAAGGATTGTGGAATCCAACCTATTCCCTCATAATCATATTTTCTTCCTGGAGTTAAATTTGGAGTCCCAGTCATATCAAACGAATAGTTTTGTACAACTCCCGAAACAGAAACCCTAAAAGTTTTAATAGACTCCGTATTATCATTTCTTCCACTGCATGGATTAGAAGGAGTACATCCATTATTAGCCCCCATATTAAAATGTAATATATAATTTTTTCCGACTACCGTTGAGAAAGACTGTTCGATATAACCCATAGAGCATGAATTTAAGTCTATCCAGACGTTTTTATCGGGTCCCGTTAGTTCTACCGATGTAACATCAACATTAGACACGGTCCAGTATTGAGAGGTGCCACCATCAGATTGAGGGGCATCAAGTTCAAAATCTCCATTTAGTATCAAATTACTTGCACAATTACCAGGACAGCTAAATGGCGGTGCCGTTAACGCAGGTGTTGGCATTGGACAATAAACCCAACTATCTAGAAGTGTGGCTATTATCTTGTTGTCACTTGCTAATAGTGAGCAGTCAAGCTTATCACTTGGCACTTGCACCCAAGTTCCATCATGAGACTTAAACTCAAGTCCGCAGCAATTACCCGAATCGTTTCTAACACGAACTTCGTAAACTCTGCTTCCATCTTCTAAAATTTCTTTTTCAATAACATCCAGGATTTCAAGGCTACACTTACAGCAAGAGAAGGGATCTATTGTAAATTCATAATAAGCACCCGAATGATACAATGGATCTAACGTATCAACACTAATTTCAATTACATTTAAACCCTTAGGAAGAATTTTAGAATAAGGATTGGCTGGGATAGCCGTCACATCTTCAACAGGGTCGCATCCTTTATTGCCTCCGGCAGAATGCGCCAGTATAGACTTAGATCCATTTATCTTTATTTGCAGTTGTTCATAACAAGAATCTTGAACTTCTGCTTTGCCTTCCCATCCTATAGTTATATTGGATGGATAAATCAGTTGAAGATATATTTTGCATGTTGATTTTTGAATATTTTTATTATATTTTTCGCAATTTATATCATTTTCAAAATCTATCCTTATTTTATTTCCATTTATTGTCCACGGACTTTTATTAACTTTGGATCCATCTTTATAGAAAAATCCTTCTGCTTCGCTCCAAGAATATCTTCTTATATTTCCTTCTTGATCATCTCCAATGAATCCTTGCTCAAATATTTCTACGCAGTCATTATTTCCGGCATCACAAAAACCTCCGATTTTTATTTTCTCACAACCAGGAACAGATAATACCCCATTAATTATATTGGACTTCCAATTTGTAATAGTCTTGTTCCAATATGCTAGTCCTTTTGAATCACTTATTGTCAGGTCATTTAACCCCAAATCTATTGTTATTTTATTTCCACTATCGTCTGTTCCTTCCCAAGTTTTTTCTCCAGATTTTATAAGCTTTAAATTAAAACATGGTATGTTACAAGTAGTTGGATCTCCAGGGTCTTCATAGCAACATTGAAGATATTCAAAAGTAAAATCAAAATTAGCACCAGTATCACCCGCATATTCTAGATTTTTAATGTAACAAGGAGTTTTTAGATTTGTGCCATCTACTGAATAATTCCTAATCCCAAGAATTCCCCAATTAGCATTATTGTTAAGTTGAATGTTTTTCATTTTGACCGTATTCGTTCCTTCAAGAACAAAACTTGGATCAAAATTATATTTTACCATTTTAGACAAAGGGCAAACAAAGTCTGGATCTGTTATTGTAAGGTTAGTATCATTGCTGGCTATAAAAACAGATCCGATTAAATCATCTCTCGATAAATCAGCAATACCCAATAAATGATCATTTAAATAAATTTCGAAATTATCATCTCGGGCGGCGTTGGCGTTGCATATAGAAAAAACCATAACCCTATTACAACCAGTAGTAGTAACTGTGGGCGCTGGTGTGTTAGTTGGTATGTTGGTTGATGTGGCAATTGGTGTTGAAGTAGGAGTGGGAGTAAGTGTTGGTGTTTTGGTAGGTGTTGGTGTTGGCCGCCCGGGCGGCGGGCCCGCCCATGTTGGTGTTGGTGTAGCTGTTGGTGGTGATGTCTTGGTAGGTGTTGGTGTAGCTGTTGGTGGTGATGTATTAGTAGGTGTAGCTGTTGGCGTGGATGTATTAGTAGGTGTAGCTGTTGGTGTGGCTGTCTTGGTAGGCGTAGCTGTTGGTGTGGCTGTCTTGGTAGGCGTAGCTGTTGGTGTGGCTGTCTTGGTAGGCGTAGCTGTTGGTGTTGGTGTAGAAGTTGGTCCAGGCGTAGGCGTAATTAAAAAACTTTGCCTATATAATTCTGCATCTGTGTAGATTGAATTTTTTTGACTACCTGAGAACATGCAATACGTATCATCATCTACATAATCCATATAATTCATGAACATATCACCAGTTGAACTGCATATACCAAGTCTATGAGGATGGGTTGGCTTTCCTACGTTTGGACCTGCTTGAAGAGGAAGATCCAAAACTCCACAACACTGGGTATCAGGGCAGTCATCCCATATGTGATGTAATCCCAAATAATGTCCAGTCTCATGAACCAAAGTCCTCCCCAGGTTATAGGGAGAGCCGCTAGAGCCTGGGCTGGATAAGCTTCCTATAGAATTGTATAGGATTACAACACCATCTCCTGTTGCGTAACAACCCCCAAATGTTTTAAAGTATGGATAATAAGCATATCCTAAAAGTTGATTATTGGCGCTTGGTGGCTGTCCATCGCTTGTAAAATTACATATCCAAACATTGAAGTAGTTTTCTGGATCTATAGAATTTGAGCCTCCCAAAGAGTCATACTTCATACTTTCTTGGCAAGGATCCATGCCTCCGAAAGCATCAAATCCTGCGGAATATAGTGTTACAGTAGTTGTTCTTCTTATTATTTGATGTGTATAAAAACTGATTTTCATGTCGCCTGCTTTTTGCGATTGAAAAACAGAAGGAACATGTGTTATATCCGAATTAACACCAGAATAATCAACATTTAATTCTTGAAGTTGATTTTGAATCCTGGTGTTTGTCACATAGTTTTGAACAGTACTATTTCCCACAACATGAAAAACTACCGGTATACTTAAAGAAGAGCCATTGATTGAGGCTTTTGAGAAAATTGATTTATTTTTAAGGCTTGTTATAAAAGCCTTCAACCCAGCATCTCTATTTATTATTTCGTTTGTTCCGCAGCGTTTCATTTTTTTGTTTTATAAGGAATAAATGTATATAGGTTTATTAAGTAAAACTTGTAAGTATATATACTTATTATGGAGCACATTAAAAAAGAATTAATTGAAAAATACTTATCAAATTTCAAAGAAAACAACACAAAAAACATTAACGAATGCATTTCTTTTGTGCTGAAGTGCGTCGATGATAGCATCAACCAAGCCGAGAATCTTCCAGTTGACGGCGCAAGCAAAAAAGCAGTTGTAATATCTGTAATCTATTCAATTTACAACGTGGTTATAAGCAAAAACTTACCAATATATTTAAAGCCTTTTGACAGCATTATAAAGGTAATTGTTATTCAGTTTTTGATTTCTAGTATTATTGATTTTCTAGTGCATAAATATAATGAGGGGACATGGAATAGAAAGGAGTCTAATTATGCCTCACAACGAGAAAACATATAGCTTATTACCATATACTAGAGAAGATGTATATTCTCTGCAAGAAGCTCAACAGGCGGCAGGATGGCAGATAACACGTTTTAATCTCCCTGATAAATGGAAATTAAGTCAGGGAGAGGGCGTAAAAATAGCAGTGATTGACACAGGCGTCGATTTAGAACACCCTGATTTAAAAAATAATTTACTTCAAGGTAAAAATTTTGTTGAAAGAAACAAAGAGCCGATAGACATAAATAGTCACGGAACTCACGTAACAGGCACGATATGTGCTGAAAATAACGATATTGGAATGATCGGCGTGGCTCCAAAATCAAAAGTAATTCCAATCAAAGCTCTTGATGATAGAGGGAATGGAAATCCAAGAGACATAGAAGAAGCAATAATTTGGGCTGCAGATCAAGGAGCCGACCTCCTAACTATGAGTCTCGGATCTCCACATCAAGTGGAATCAATGAAAAAAGCTATTTCTTATGCTTTAAGTAAAAAATGTGTAACATTTTGTGCTGCTGGAAATGCTGGTAAAACTCATGAAATATACTACCCAGCAAATTATCCAGAAACAATTGGAATTGGAGCAATTGATGAAAATTTAGAAAGAGCTCCATTCAGTTGTACAGGTAGCGACTTAGATTTCTTGGCTCCTGGGGTTAAAATTTTCAGCACAGTTCCAAAAGGCTGGTATGCTTATATGAGCGGGACAAGCATGAGCAATCCATTTGCTGTTGGTTGTGCAGCGTTACTTTTAAGCTACGTCAGAAACAACAAAATAGATATAAAGCTTGAAAACGATGAAGACTATAGAAAAATTTTAAAGAAAAATACAATTTCTTTAAAAAACCCAGAATTTTCGAAAAATAAATTTTTCGAAGGATTTGGAATTATCGATCCAAATCATTTTGAAAGTTGGCTACGGGGTTAAATTCCGGAAGTGTTCCTTATTGGAGATTTAAGAGCCTCCAATAAGGAACTATAATCCATTTTTTCTACTATTTTGTCATTTTTGTGACACCAATCCAACATTTTCAATATTATTTTTTCTTTTGATTTTAGAACCCAAAAATTATTTATTTTCATATTAATTTCCTTGTTGGTTAAAAGTTTCATCAATTATATCATCAAATTCAAAAAATACAACATCAATATCATTTGAAATCTTCTATATATTGTGTAATTTTTAATTATATTAATCATATGGCTATACAAGAATCGGACATAAAATTTTATTATTCTATTGGTAATAATGGCGGCAACGAAGTGTCGCTTGGAGGGACGTATAATAACGAGATAACAGGAAAAGTTTTATTTACAGATATCTCACAAACAAAACTAGCCAACGGTGTAGTAGATTATAAATGCATATATCTAAAAAACAGTAATCCGTCAGAATCATTTAATGATTTTACAATCTCAATAACAGAATACACCCCTTCATATGTGGAGTACGGTTTTTATGGAGTCTATTCATTAAATTCGTCGGCAAATATTATTAATGTATCGGGAGATGGAATAAATGTTATTTACACAACAGCTACTAATCATGGATTTGTGACAGGACAGCCTGTGCTGGTGACAGGAATCACAGGTGCTGACTTAAGCGGCTATAATGTGAAAGCCAATATTGAATCTGTAACTTCAAACACTTTTACAATTAACAGCAATGCAACTGGGGCATATGTAGGTGGTAGCGGTGGGGTAGCAAGCCAAACAGCAATTAAATTTGTAGACGAAGAACAAACTCTTACAATTAGTCATTCTTCTCCGCTTCCAACACCTGATCCAAGTGGAGTGATTGGATATTTTTATCTTCAATATGAAAATCAAACTGTGCGAGTTAATTATGTTGATGATATAGTTAACCAAGCAACAGAGTTACAAAGCAAACTTAGAAGTTTAAACAAATTAGACTCAATTTTGGTTGAGTCTATCGGTGGTACAGATAGATCTTTTAAAATAATAATACCAAATCAAAGAGCAAATGACACAATAACTATTGCTGAGAGTGGAGCGGATATTAATCCATTAAATCTAACTATAAGTGGAGTTATTGTTAAACGCGGAGGTCCAGCAACAGGAGTCACAAGAGCAGATAGCTCCGCTTTAATAAATCCTGCTGTTGAATTTAGTGATTCTCAAACAGCACCCTCGGTTACTTTTTTTGATATCACAAGAAGAATAACTCTGAATCATTTTTATCCCGGGGATTATTTAGCAATGTGGATAAAAAGAACAGTTTTGGCAGGATCCGTACCAGCGGATGGAGATGGATTTTTAATTAACATAGATGCAAAAGGATCAACAGTCGATGTAACCAGATCTCCTTTGTGTCCAACATGTCCTCCTGCGGAAACTCCAGCAGTCACCCCCACAATAACACCCACAGTCACGCTTGGCCCAACGGCTACTCCTACAGCGACACTTGGACCAACAGCCACGCCAACACTTACTGCCACACCAACGGCAACGCTTGGACCGACAGCAACGCCGACAGCAACGCCTCCTGCTGGCTATAACGATGGAGATATAATAACAATTGTATGCACAACAGAAATTCCTGATGCGTATGACGATGCTGCTTCGACTGGCATGACAATATGTAAATATAACCCAGCCACTAACGCCTGCGAACAAAAATATTGTTTAAACCTGACGATGAAATTTAGATTTTCTTGCGCCCCATCGCCGGCAACGTGCGCCGATATAACAACCCCAATGACTATTAATCTGCGCATAAGAGGTACGAGTTGGGGCGTGGGTGTTCAGTCGGAACAAATAGCGTCAATAAATATCCCTTCTGGATATTTGGGAAAACCCGTACTGTTGCGAGCAGAATTATGCGACGGGGCTGACAACACTGTCATTGCTGATGTGGCGACGCAGCTTCAGGATCCAAACAATCCGGACGATTCGCCGGTATTATTTCAAAGTGCAGCCAACAACATTATGGCTTGGATAACACAAGATATAAATGATAACGATCTGCCTCTACCTGGTAGTTGCCCCTAGTGTTGACCGGTTTTAATTATTTTATGCTTTTTTGAAATATTTGTTTCTTTTTCTTTGTTTTCTTTCAAAGCTTCTTTTATTTTTTTATTCCAAGTGATAATTTTGCTTCTTGGAACACCCAACAAAGAAGATAAACCGCTACTGTTATTCAAAACCAAAAGAAAATCTTCCCAAAAACTATCATTTATGTTTTTGCCAGTTTCTATTATGTTGTTGATTTCTTTTTCTTCTAGATATTTTTCGAATTTTCCCATATATTTTCTCAGGATTAAAGTTTGATTTATCTGCACTTACGCTATTTGTAAAGTATTTACTTGAGGCGCCACTTTTTTCAAAATCGCTATCCGAGTTGGAGAATGTCTGGGACAAATCTCCAACCATGCTTGCGTCCATACCTTCAATAAATTCTTTAAAATTCATGATATAAATATATATCAGAAGTTTTTCCAAATATATTCGACTCTATTTTTATTTATTATTTTTTTTCTATTTAAACTTTTATATAACTTTTTATAAAAATTAGACTCAAGATTATGAATTAAAACCTTACCGCTAAATTTAAGTACTAATTTAGAAAATTCTACGTGATCTTTTTCATCCATTTCGGGCTTATATGCTGTTTTAATACACTTGCTTCCACAATAACAAGGCATATCACAATATAACAAAACATTGTCGCAATTGAAGTTTTTTAATATTTCTATTGGTGGTCTATTGTAGAGAAAAACTCCATTTAATCTTTCGGATATAGAAGAAAAATTATCTACAGAAGTGTTCCAAGAGCAGCAGTCTGTTTGTTTTTTCTTAGAGCTGGACCAGCTGTATGTTTTGCAGAGTCCCGCTCTACTCATTCTATATAGGATGTATTGATTTATGGAATACTCAATATCATTTTTGAATTCCTTTTTATTTATTTCATTTTTAAAAGTAGTTTGGTTGAATTTTATAGATTTCAATTTGTTTGAAAAATGCTTTTCGTTACTTTGCAAAGTTTTTATTAAAGTGTATATTCCAATATTAATATCATTTAAAACACTAATTTTAGACTGTTCTTTTCTTAAAAATGTACTGCAACAACCACAAAAAGGTTCACAATATACTAATTCCTTGTAATTTTCTGGGAATTCGGAAATTATATCAAACTTTTGTATTTTTTTTGGTTTACTAATTTTAATTTGTTTTTTCTTTTTCTTCATTAATTATCTTTCCGCAAACACTACACTTTATTTCAAATTTACCATAGCCTTTTATTTTTCCATTCCAAAACCAGCCACCATCTTCTTCTTTTTGGCAATCCAAGCATTTGGCTTCGATGTGTCTTTCTTCTTCCGGTTTGGTTGAGTCTATGTAGAAATAGCAATCTTCTTGAGTTTTCACAACATAATTAAGTTAAAATTTTCGAAAAAATGCTTTGAAAGTTAATAACTATATTACATTATGGCTTGGTACGACTATTTCAAATTATTTACATATGGATTTCAAAGAGATCCATACTCACGAAGTCAGGATCCAAAAAACCTGACTGGTGCCGGTGTGTCTCAACCCGACGCCCTACAAACAATGGGCGGTGACGATGTTGCTGCTGGTTCTCAAGGATTAATGGCGTATCGTCAATCAAACGACATGATTGACATAACCACTCTGACCAACAGAAGTGGAAGATATAAAGAGTATGAAAGACTTAGGAATATACCTGAAATTGAAACCGTTATGACGGTAATTTCAGACGAAGCTTGCGTTAGTGCAAGTACAAAAATTGCAACTCCATTTGGATTCAAAACAATAAAAGAGCTTGTAGATGAAGGATCAAGTGAGAAATTCTTGGTTTATTGTTTCGATGAAGAAGCAAAAGATCATACACTCGGATGGGCATATTCTCCAAGATTTGTCAAAAAAGAAGAAACTCTAACGATAGTGCTTGAGGATGGAAGTAGCTACACAGCCACCAAAGATCACAAAGTGTTATTACGCAATGGAAAGTGGGAAGAAACAGGAAATCTAAAAGATGGCGATGAATTGATGGCTTTTTATAGACTTCCGGTAACACACGAACCAAAAATCAAAAAAAATCAATTTCCAAGAATTTTCACTTACAACACTGGGTGGACGCACGAAAGATTTTTTGTAGATAGGTGGAGATTTGGAAAAACAGATGAAAAAGAAAAGCGTTTACACAAAGCCCTTCACATGCTAAGCAAGGGAATAATGGTTAAAAAAGTGGCTGAGACTCTAGGTATCACAACAGTTGGATTGCAAAACAAAGTAGAAGGTTCTGGGTTTACAGCAAAAGAGCTCAAAAAACTAAGTCGTAAAACTGACTATAGAAGAGTTGTGGGAATAGTACAAAATGAACCAGAAGATGTTTATGATATTAGTGTTGAAAAACATAAATGCTTTTGCACAGATAGTGTTGTTTTGCACAATTGTCAAAAAGACGATAGTGGAAATATTTGTACAATTTCTGTTGGTAGTGATGACATTAGAAATGAAATAGAATTTCTGTTTTTTAACAGAAATATGATAAATTTAAATAAAAATGGATGGAGTTGGTTTAAAAATCTTTGTGTTAATGGAGATCACTTTTTAGAAATAATAATCAATCCAGATAATCCAGAAGAAGGTATATACAAAACATCAAATCTTCCTGCAGAGACGATGTACAGAATAGAAACAACCCGTGGAAAACTAATTGAATTTCAACAAAGCAAAGAAGGTCCAGACTATAGCGCTTTAACAAACCCGATAGATCTTACAAGTACCAAAGATATAGAAAAAAGTACTGCTATAAGATTTAGCCCATATCAAATAATTCACTTTAGAATTGGGGAAGATAGAAAAACATTCTATCCTTATGGAGTAAGCTTAATAGAACCCGCCAGAAGTCCTGCTCATCAATTAAGATTGATGGAAGACAGTATGGTTGTTTATAGACTTGCAAGAGCAAGCGAAAGAAGAGTTTTCTACATAGATGTTGGTCAATTACCTCCACACAAAGTTGATTCCTTGATGGATCGAATGAAGGATCAATTTAGAAAACGAAAAGTTGCAGGAGGATACGGAGAAGGAGCAGACAAAGTAGATGAAAGATGGCAACCTCCTGCTGTTGATGAGGATTTTTGGCTTCCTCTCAGACCAGGAAGCAATACAAGAATAGAAACACTTCCAGGTGCTCAATCGTTGGGCGAAGTAGATGACGCAATTTATTTCAGAACTAAACTTTTCGTGAGTTTGAATTTTCCTAAAAATTATTTTAGCGGAGATGATATCAACATCACTAAGGTGAGTCTAAGTTCACAAGATGTAAAATTCGCCAGAAAAATAGAAAGACTTCAGGCTAGCTTTGAAGATGGATTATATGAATTAGCAGATAGACATCTAACTCTAAGAGGCTATCCGCAAGAATTATATAAAGACCTTAAAATAAAAATGACTCCTCCAAGTGATTGGAGAGAATTAAGCAGATTAGATGTGATTAATGCAAGGCTTGGAGTTGCCACACAATTAAAGAGTGCCGTTTTGATGTCAGATTATGACATATACATAAATTGGCTGAAGTATTCACAAGATCAAACGGACGAAATGCTCGGTAGACTAAAGATACAAAAGTTAGAAGAGTTGAAAATACAGGTTCTTTCACAAAATCCACAGTTGCTTGGGGTGGGAGTTCCAAAAGAAGATTCTTCAGAGACAGAATTGGGAACAGAGCCTGGTGGTCCTTCCGCAAATCTTGAAGCACCAACAGAACCTTCAACTGAGGGTGCTGCTCCAGAGGAACAACCAACAGAAGAAAATCAACAAGAAAACCCCACAGAGAAATCTAACTCACAAGCGCTACCAGAACCAAGTGATGAAGATATAGAGAAGTATGGTTTAAAAATAAGAGACTATGAAACTGAAATGGATGAAGAAAATCCAGACTATTCTATAGAGAGTTAAAGCAATGTTAATATCATATTGCTCTCAAATAAAAAATAGATTCTATCAATTTAAACAAACATTTGACCATAACTTAGAAATAATAAAAAATAAAGAAAACACCGAGTGGGTTATAGTAGATTGTGATTCGTGTGATGAAATGTCAGATTTTATGAATTACTTTATAAAATCTCCTAAACATATAAATAGAATTCATTATTATAAAACGTTAAATTTCAAAAATTATTCTATACCGATAGCAAAAAATTTCTCAGCAAGATTGAGTTCCGGAGATTACTTATTTAATCTTGATGTTGATAATTTTATAGGAGATGCAACAGAAAATATAATGAAATTAAGACCAAAGGGAATTTGCTGCAATGTACTAAGAAAAGGAGTTTATGGAAGAATAGGATGCTCCAGAGAAGTGTTTGATAAAGTTGGGGGTTATGATGAATCATTTTTGCCTGCTGGTAAACATGATACTGATTTAAAGCTACGTTGTGAATTAATAGGATATGAATTTATAGACACACCTTGTCAAATAGAAGCTATCCTAAACTCTAAAGAGGAAACAACAAGAAATATAAAATCCGATCTAGATTGGAAAGCTATGAATCTTATAAATAATAAGAAAATGCAAGATAATATATCAAAAAAAAATTATAGCCCAAACAAAGAATTGACCAAATGTGAATTAATTTACAATTTTTATAAATACTTAAACATATGATATATTACAATAAAGAAAGAATGAAAAATATTCCCAAAGAATATATTAGTGCTTTTATTGAAAACAAAGAAAATGAAGAAAAAATAGAAAAAGGTGAAATAAGTATAACTCTCAACAAATCTCATATAAAAGAGATAACAGGAGCTAATAACTATACAAGCCTTGCAACTTATTACCATCCAAATCCAAATTCAGAAAATGGATTTCCATATATAAGAAAAGATGGAATTGCAAATAGAGACATTTCAAGATATTCTGATAATATCTACCTTCACAAAATGGTTTTATCTACAAAACTTTTAAGTGTTTTTTATTATGTAACAAAATCAGAAGAATATGCTCAGAGAGCAATTAAAATTATACGATCATTTTTTATAAATGAACAAACCAAAATGAATCCAAATCTGACTTATAGTCAGATTATAATGGTTGGAGAAAAAGATGTTAAAGAAAGAGGATTGATAATAGATGCAGATAAACTTTTTATATTAACAGATACGATAGAAATTTTAAAAGCTAGTCCCGGTTGGAGAAGATCAGACGAAGAAAACATTAAACAATGGTTCGGTGATATGTCTGATTGGTTTTTAACAAGCCCAAGAGGCATCAGACAAGGCGGCTATTATCACAATATAAGAACATCTTACTCAAAACAATTAATTTCTTATCTATGTTTAGCTGGAAGGGTCGAAGATGCAAAAAATTATATTTCAAAAAATATAAAAGAACTGTTGAGTAAACAAATAAATTCAAATGGGCTGCAGGTTCAAGAACTAGATAGAATTAAAAACAGACACTATTGTGATTATAATCTGTTTTTATTGTGTGATCTGGCAAAAATTTGCTCTAATTTAGGTCATAATATATGGAATTATGAAGATGAAAATGGATGTGGAAGCATAAGAAAAGCAATGTTACATATGGCTAGTTTTTATGAAAAAGATTGGGAACACTCAGATGAAAAAAAACCCAGTGACCCAATGACAAGAGGATGGTTGTATACTGGCGTATATGTTTACGATGATCCAATATTTTTAAATTTATTTGAAAAAGTAAAATTAAATAAAATTTACTTACCAGAATATATCAGCCGACCATCTTTAAGAGATATTTAACTATATTAGTTCATATGTTAGTTAAAAGATGTTTAGAAAATGGAGGTTTTATAAAACCTCTGCTTGTAACAACAGACTCAATGATAGGACCATCATTGAGCAACCCAACAATATACATAAATAAAATTGGGGAGATATTAGTTAATCTTAGGAATCTAAACTACGTTCTATATCACAGTGAGAGTGGTATTTTTGAACATAGTTGGGGTCCACTATGTTATTTGCATCAGGAAAATGACCAAAGATTAGTAACCAATAATATATTATGTAAATTAGATGAAAATTTTGATATAAAACACAGCAGAATTATAGATACAACATTTTTAGATGAAAATCCTATGTGGGAATTCGTGGGATTAGAAGATGGAAGATTGGTAGAGTGGGATGACAAATTATTTTTAAGCGGAGTAAGAAGAGACACGACTGTGAACGGTGTTGGAAGAATGGAATTGTCCGAAATTGTTTACAAGAAAGATAAAGTTATTGAAAAAAGTAGATTAAGAATACCCGCTCCCGGTGCGGATAGTAGTTATTGTGAAAAAAATTGGATGCCTGTATTAAACAGGCGATACACATATGTAAAATGGACAAATTCAACAGAAGTCGTTGAAGTTAATCCAGAAAACAAAACATGTAAAACAATAATATCAAAAGAAGAAAAGAAATTAAATACCAGTGACTTAAGAGGCGGTTCACAGGTTATTTTTTTAAATGATCATTATTTGGCTTTAGTTCATGAAGTAAAATTGTATAAATCAGAAGCTGGTAGGAAAAATGCGATATACACACATAGATTTGTAGTTTGGAACAAAGACTTTGAAATTGTTGAGGTCTCAAATTCTTTTTCATTCATGGGAGCCAAAATAGAATTCTGTTGTGGAATGGCAGATTATCAAGACAAATTGCTAATAACTTTCGGATTTCAAGATAATGCGGCATATATTTTAGGAATGCCCAAAAACTTTTTAGGAAGTATTCTCAAAACTTATGAATAAAGAACTTACAGATTATATAAAAGAACCAGAAAACGATATCGCTAATTTTAATTTGGCATATTGGTATGAAAGTCAAAAACATCTATCTCCTGCCTGCAGCTACTATCTGCGATGCGCCGAACTAACCAAGGATGAAAATTTAGCTTATGAATGCTTATTAAGACTATATTTATGCTACTACTCTTTATCTAACAGGGATTACACATGTGAAAACCTATTAAAAAGTGGATTAAAAATAAAGCCGAAGAATCCTGAGGCGTATTTTTTTCTAAGTCAATTCTACGAAAGAAAACAAAATTGGATGGATGGTTATCTGTATGCATCTCTTGGTTTGGATTTATCAGATTGTGAGCCATCAAAATTTAACACATCTTTTGAATATCAGTCAAAATATATGTTAATTTTTCAAAAGGCTGTTTGCTCTTGGTGGTACGGGAAGCCTAAAGAATCCAGGATTCTTTTCAGAAAATTAAAAGATGAATATGGCAGCAAACTTAACGATAATTATTACCACTTGGTACAAAATAACCTATCTACTTTAGGCTCCGGATCAGTAAGTGAAAGTGAAGTAAAATATGATAAATCAAAATATGATTTAAGATTTAGATTTGAAGGATGTGATAAAATAGAAAAGAATTTTTCTCAAGCTTGCCAAGATTTATTTGTATTGGCTGCTTTAAATGGAAAAAGAAATGGAACTTACCTTGAGGTAGGCTCGGCACATTCATTCCATAATAGTAATACTGCTCTATTGGAAAGAGATTTTGATTGGACAGGAGTTGGCATAGAATTCAAACAAGAGCTTGCGGATATGCACAAAGCAGAAAGAAAAAACAAATGTATAAATGCAAATGCTCTAAAATTAGATTATGAAAAGATGCTTGATGAAAATTTTTCTTCAAATATTATCGATTATCTGCAGTTGGATATAGAGCCTTCTAAGAACACATTCGAAGCGTTGCTATTAATTCCTTTTAATAAATATAAGTTTAGAGCAATCACTTATGAGCATGATCATTATGTTGATATAACAGGAGAATATAGAGAGAAATCTAGGCGTTATTTGAGGAATCTTGGTTATACACTTATTTTCAATGATATTGCGCCAAATGAAGGTTCAAACTTCGAAGATTGGTGGATTCATAAAGATTTAATTGACGAATCTATATTCGAAGAACTATCATCGTACCCTACATCCGACATAAATTTAGTGGAAGATTTGATGCTTAAAAAAAAAGTAAATAAACTTGCAAATTTTCCAAAAGTTAATTTTATTGGAATTGAAGAATCAGTTGAAAGAAGAGAAAATCTCATAAATCAGTTCTCTTCATACGAAATTAAAAATTTAACTCCCCATATATTTAAAAGATATCACGAATATGATCATATTTTGACAGGTAGATTTGTCGATAGTTTGCATGAAAATAGTAAAGGACCTACAACATCTCACATAAAAGCAATCAAAAAATGGTATGATTCAACAAATGAAGCGTATGCATTTTTTTGCGAAGATGATCTGTCTCTGGATCCTGTAAATTATTGGGATTTTACTTGGGAAGAATTTTTTAATAATCTTCCGTGTGATTGGGAATGTGTTCAACTAACTTGGATTCGACCTGATAATAAAAATATAGAATTAAGAGAAAGAGAGTGGGATGATTGGGGCGCTGCCGCTTATGTCATAAAAAGAGAATACGCTAAGGAAATAATAGACAGGTACTATATCGATGAAAATAGTTTTCATTTAGACATATATGAAACAAATCTAATTCCAATAGTAGAAAACATACTTTTTGCTGGTATTGGTAAAGTTTATAATATTCCTATATTTGTCGAAGACGTTAAAAATGTAAAATCCACATATTTTGGGAAAGACGCCACAGAAATAAATGGTCAAGGAGAATACCACTGGGAATCATATTACTGGATAATAAATTGGTGGAAAAATAAAGGACAATATGTTGGTCTTAAAAATATAATTAAAAAAATACCTCATATTTATCAATCTACTCAATTCGGAGAAGATTGGTTTACATATCCAAGCTTATACAGAGATATGGTTTGTAGATTTCCATCTGGGAGTAAATTTGTTGAAATTGGATCGTGGAAAGGGAAATCTTCTGCTTTTATGGCTGTGGAAATTGCAAATTCTGACAAGAATATAGAATTTTATTGCATAGACACATGGCAAGGAAGCTTTGAGCACAAAGATTCAAAAGAAATAGACTCTTTGTATGATATTTTTACTGAGAATATGAAGCCTTTAGATAAGTATTATAAAAAAATAAGAAATAATTCGATTGAAGCTTCGAATCAATTTGAAGATAATTCATTAGATTTTGTTTTTATAGATGCTTCACACGAATATGAAGATGTAAAAAAAGACATTCAAACTTGGTTGCCAAAAATAAAGAAAAATGGAATATTGGCAGGTCATGATTACTATGTTGGAGAACATGATTATTTTCCTGGTGTGAAAAGAGCAGTCGATGAATGTTTAACAAACTTTTCAACTTCTGAGCTGTGTTTTATCTACCAAAATCAATAAATAAAATATGACATATAATATACAACATAAAAATGATGGGAAAAATTACATATACAGGGATGGATCCGGTACTATTAAAATTTTATATAATCAAGATATAGTTATAAATGGACTAATAGTACATTTAGATTCAACTCAATACGTCGCAAGTGCTTCGGCAAGCATTACTTGGTATGACTTAAGCGGATATAACAATAACGCAAAACTTTACAATGGTGTTATACATGATGGAAAGTTTTTTGTTTTTGATGGAATTGATGAATATGCAGAAATAACAAATAACAGTACAATCAATAGTTGCTTGAGTTCTAATTTTACCTACGAAATTTGGGTTTATCTACAAACAGGAGGCAATCTTTGGAGCAAAGTTTTTTCCAAAGGATTGTATACTTTTAAAACAGGAGCTTTTAACGGGTTGACTCACTATCTCCCAGGCAGTCTTTTTTGGCAATATATGCCAACAGGTGGAAGCAGTGCAGAACTCTTTTATTCAACACCAATAAAAAATGCATGGACACAATTGGTGTATACCCGAACATCTGGGGTGATGAAATTTTATAGAAATGGTGTTCTGCAGGCTACAGCTAATAATAGTGTAAATTTCGGAAGTAATTATAATTTGAGAATATCTGCAAACAGTTCTACGGCACTAGAGCCATCTAGGCAAAAGGTTATGATATTCAGACAATATAATAGAGGGCTTAATGCTGCCGAAGTGCTACAGAATTACAATGCATCTGTGGGAAAAACAATAAACACTGGTTTTACTGCTTTAGCGGACTGCGGACATTGTAATTATAATTACAATTACAGTTTGCATGAATGGCAATTATCAAGCAGTGATTGTTATGGCAATTGTTCTTGTCCTTCAAAGCAATACGTCAACGAATATGATCAATCTGCGAACGGGTGTGCAAATGCGGCAGACTGCTCGGCTTGTCAAACTTCATGTGTCGAAGATCTTTATGCCAATCGAAGCTTTGTTGCATTTAATTCAAGTGAAATAAACAAAATAGATTTTAATTATATTCTTGAAACAGATGAAACAACACTTAGAAAAAGTGCAGATGGATCTTTGACGTTTGTTAAATGGACAGGATCAGCCCCGAGTTTTATTCAAAATATGACAACAAAACAAAATACATCAGGCTATAATCAACTTTCATCAGATATAAATAGTTCCGGGTGGAGTGAGTCGAGTGCTCCCGTTCCTTGAAAATTACATAAAATTTGATATAATATTAGTATGAATGAAAATAAATTAAATTTAAAACAAATTTGCTCAGTGTACAACACAGACAAAAACTCCCTTCATTGTTATGTGGATGAAGTATATGACCCTATTTAAAGAAATTAGACACACATCTAAATAATTAATACCCCCTGTTTTCTAGTTCCTGAAGCAAGATCATATCATCACAATAAATTTGTCTAACTTTATCTTCTTGCTCTGGTGTTAAAGTTATTTTTTCTGTTGTTATACTAGAATTAATTTTTTCTATTGGAGTTTTAATTTCTAAATAATTAGCCATACCAGCAACATCTGGAAATAAAAATAGTTTACTTTTTTCATTTATTAGATGAGTTACTGGAGTTAAATGATACCATGAAGTGCCTCCACAATATTCTAAATCGTGTCGGTCTATATGTTCTGGTTTGTTTCCCAGACCATGAAACCAATATAGCCAACAAAAAGCTTTTTCGGGAGAGATATTCATTCTCCATAATAATGATATAAATCTTTCAACTGGGTTTCTTATCATTACGGCACAACCATCAGGAAGGTCTTCTCCCACTACATAATCATTTAGTCGGTGTCCTTGTCCATCTATTACTGGATGATCCGGTATTCGTTCTGGATAGAACTGTTTGACTGCCATCAGCCCTATTGATGAGGTGCATGATCTGCTGGTAAAACAAAAATTTTTATTGTTCGGTAGGGAATACCAAATTTTCCATCGCATCTGGGGCCTCCTTTAAATTCCATCCTATACTAACTCTCCAGCATCTTGACCACACGTTGTGCCAAGTTGGACAGTCAAATGTTCTAATGTTCCAGCCTTGAATATCTTGATCTATATAAGGAATTCCATCTTTATCCAAAAACATCATACCGCTATCTCCTGTTTCACTCCAAGAAGCATACATTCTAGTGCCGGGGCAATCTCCATTAGTGTGCCAATTCATATATCCATTTGGAGGATAAATCATTCGACCACTTATTTTCCTAGTTGTTGTTTCATAAGCTTTTTTACCAAGAAAGAAATTAGTATTACAACCTCTACCCCTAAAAACTTCAGTTTGTGGTGGCTTGGTCAACAAAAAATCATCAATATTTATTTCTGGAAATGGAGGAGTAGTAGAATGTTTTTCAATCCATTCATAATTTATATTTGGTAGATTTACATTACATATTTTGATATTCATAATTATACTACCCATGCTGATAGATTTGATACCGTGGCATTTCCATATCCACTTAACTCAATAATATCCCCAATCGACACAGATACTGACCTTGTTCCTGCTGTTGTTCCTTCAGGAAAAGTTTGACCAGAGTATACTCCATTTTTATAAATGTCTAAGGCATCACTATTGTCGTCTGGATAGTTGCTAACTGTTGCTGTGGCATAAAATGTCCCAGTTTTTTTGACTGCAAAAGTAGCTTTTTTATTGGGTAAAGTTGCACTAAAATAAGATGTAATAAAAGATCCAGACATAGAGTACTTAGAATCTACATTCCCCAATCCAGTCCACGATGGATCTCCCCGAACATTTTGTACTAGAGTGATAGGTGATGTTGTTCTGGCCACGGCGTATGCCGACACGCTGGTGTATGTGTCAATGGGGCCATGGTCTATCAAGGTTCTATAAACTCTTACAGTAACGACATCTCCTGCTGTCAACCAGATTGGATACTCTACTGAATTGGAAATGAATCCTTGGATGTCAGTTGCAACGCCGTTAACCCCAAAACTCAATGGATCAGTATCTACGGGACTTCCATTTATCAATATTTGTGTTGTTTGTGCTCTATAATTATCGTCGCTAGTACCAGAGTGGCTCCATTTCAGGTAGAATTCACAATTAGAAGTTGCTGTAAAAGAGAATGGCAACAATTCTGATGCTCCGCCAGAAGGACGAGGCGAAAAAACACTGCTGGTTGTATATTTTGATGCTGCTGTTCCGGTTCCACTCCAGGATCCTGCTGTATATCCTAGAGTTATGAAGCTTGAAGGAGCCGAGGATGGGGTGGGAGTGGGTGTATTCGTTGGTGTAGGCGTTGCACTACCTGCACTATATTTTATATAATTTTTACCACCAGATCTTCTGAGAAGTCTTTTTGAGTTTTTATTATTTATAAATATTCCCATTATGTATATTATCTATGTAATTAAGCTTAGAACCTTAAACTATATATAGTTATAATCATATAAGGAAAATCATGCTATTAATTTTTAATAAACAAAGAATGGATCAGCTAACTCTTGAAGAAGTTGCTAATTATCAGCAACAATGTGGAAATATTCTAGCTTTAGAACTACCAAGTATCACACAAAATACTTCAGAAATAAAACATAAGACTGGAATTAATAATTTCACCAGTTTAGCCCCATATTATCATCCAGACCCAAATTCGTCAACAGGATTTCCATACATAAGAATAGACGGAATAAGAAATACTGAGTCTCGTAATAGTTCAGATAATAAGTATTTGGGACCTATGTTTTCCTTATTATACCCTTTATGTCTTTTGTATTATTTTACTAAGAATGAAGATTACGCACTAAAAGCCATAGCATCTATTAATACTTTTTTTATAGACGAAAATACTAGAATGAATCCAGATTTGACCTATAGCGGTATAGTCATTGGCAATAGTATGGATGATTTGCGTATTAGAGGAGCAATTATTGATACCAATAATTTATCTATATTTCCAGATTTAATAGAGTTATTGAAACCAAGTGTAAATTGGACAACAGAATTAGAAAATAGCATGATTTCATGGTTTGACTCATTGAGCGATTGGTTCAAAACCAGCCCCAGAGGAGTTCTTCAGTCTGGTTATAGTCACAACATTAAAACATCATACATGAAACAATTGTGTTCTTATCTTTGTGCTTGTGGAAAAGAAGTTGAGGCGAAAACTTATTTAGAGAATAATTTAACAGCTTTATTAAGTGCTCAAATAGATAATGACGGTAAGCAGGTATTAGAGATGGACAGAGTAAAAAATAGACACTATAGTAATTTTAATTTAACTCTACTTGTAAATTTAGCTACTATAGCCAACTCTTTAGGGATTAATGTTTGGAATTATGAAGACGAAACTGGAAAGGGAAGTATTAAGAAAGCTATGAAATATTTAGCCTATTATTATCTTAATCCAACTGAATGGACCACATCTAATGAACAGAATAATTCTGCTATGACACGATCATGGCTACAAGCTGGGGTAGAATTATATGATGATCAAATCTTACAAGATGTTTTTAGAGAAGTTAAGATTTATAATTTTACCAGTGTTCCAGATTATATCTGTCTGCCCAATTAGGTAAAGTATAACACTAAACCTCCGGGAGATCCGTTCGTGGCAGAGGTTGAGGTTGAAACTCCCTTAAATCCAGCAGTAAGACTACTTCCGGAAAGTGTAATAGCAGCAAGTCTTCCTTGGAAATCAAGAACACCTCCGGCATTAAATGTTCTATTAAAATCTCCACCTGAACCGCTACCTGCTAGAAGTGGAGCAGTGACGCCTTGAGAACCTCCAGTAGCTGTAATTGTAACTCCTCCGTATGTTAATGTTGTATTTCCGCCATTGGTTGGATTTGATGTATTTAAATCTGACTTTACTCCTGCTGCTCCTATAACATAAGATACAGTAGCACCGCCCGTAACAGTATAAGTTTTTACAGATTCTCCACCATCAAATCCATCTGAGTTACCTTGACAACCACTACTATCGTATGCACCACCACCACCGCCACCAATAACCCAAGCTTTCATGCTTGTGGCTCCAGTTGGTACAGTTCTGGATGTGCCGGAAGTTATTACAAAAGCAACAGGAGTAAAAGAACCAGCTCGTGTTGGTGTTGGTGTGGGTGTTTTTGTTGGTGTTGTCGTTGGAGTAACTGGGATAGCACTAGATGTTGGCGTTGGTGTCGGTGATGACACTAAAGATATTTTCTTAAAGTGATTAAATCTAGAGCTAAACATAAAGATTAATAGTTTTGACTATATGCTCCATACCATGAAGTTCCATCACTAACAAAGCTTAAAATGTCTACTTTACTGGCTGTTACAGTGATTGTGGGAGCTAAACCTCCTGACCACTTAACGCTAGTAAAAGTTGATGTAAAAGAACCAGACCCAGTATTTATAAATAAGGTAAAGCTTTTCCCGGCAGTAGCGGTTGGCATAGTAAATGTACAATTACCAGTAAGAGTACAAGTTTGAACAGTTCCGTTTGTTAAAGCGATTGTTTTAGCGGTAGAACTATTACCAATAACTACAACACTTTCTGTAAAATCGTTAAAAGTTAAAGTGCCAGCTAAATTAGTATTTCCTACTACGTGTAATTTGCTAGTTGGTGAAGCTATTCCCACACCCAAATTAGTTCCGTCGAACACAAAATCAGAAACTCCAGATGCAATATTGCTTGAGTTTTTGTAAACAACCTGATTTGCGCTTCCGGCTACAGTTCCAACTGTTCCTTGACTACCAGTAGTTCCAACTGTTCCTTGACTACCAGTAGTTCCAACTGTTCCTTGACTACCAGTAGTTCCAACTGTTCCTTGACTACCAGTAGTTCCAACTGTTCCTTGACTACCAGTAGTTCCAACTGTTCCTTGACTACCAGTAGTTCCAACTGTTCCTTGACTACCAGTAGTTCCAACTGTTCCTTGA
>Ga0209085_1000002_pt1 | contig 192459 bp, 256 predicted proteins | sample C_131016_EF_Meta_FD_187310 | JGI IMG/M metagenome (GOLD analysis project Ga0209085, IMG submission 187310) | Freshwater microbial communities from Lake Croche, Canada to study carbon cycling - C_131016_EF_MetaG (SPAdes) (version 2) | ecosystem: Environmental > Aquatic > Freshwater > Lake... | reverse complement strand
AACCTCTTGTTTTAGTCTCTGGTATACTCTACTGCTTGGGATATATCTTTTTTTAGTTTTATTTTGTTGACACATTGCGTAAGCAGCATAGAGTAATTTGCTATTTCCTCGATGTATTTCACATAGCAATAAATGAGCGATAAAGTGTTCTTTAGCTGTCAAAGCTACTATGTTTTCCTTACTATTATCACCTCCTAAACATTTAGGTACTACATGATGTTTTTCTACATAACCTTCTAATTGCCTACTCTTTGCTCTTGATATTAGACTGTCGTACAATGTACTGTAGTTCATACTGTCTTTATTATAAATAGGCAAACTATGTGGTTCTAGTGACCTTCTTTCATATTTTTTGCAACAGCTGGTTCTGCAATAAGTTTAACCCCGTCTAGCGGAGTTGTATTTTCCATACAGTCTTGAACTATAGGTACTGCTCTCTCTACATCCTCTTTCTTAACAGAACAGACTAATTGATCGTGTATCTGTGCTATAACTACTCCGTCGATACCTTCTTGTCTAAATCTCCTACTAATCTGAAGTGCTGCTCGATTTACAATAGAAGCTGCTAAACTTTGGATCTGAAAATTAAGTACATTGTTTAGACCGTTTTTGTAGTCTCTATATAAGCTAAGCACCTTTTCTTTACCGTAAATTCTTTCTAGATCTTTTCTAACCTTCCAATCAAGTATACCATCCTGTATCTTACTATAGATTGCTTTTACTTTAGGTAGGTGTCTTATTCTACCTACTTTATTCTTAATGTACCCGTGAGTTTTTACAAACTCTCTAGACTCTTCTCTCCACTTTTTAAGCTCTGGGAATCCGTTTAAATAACCTTCGACAAGTTTTTCTCCTTCTTTTTTATCTATGTTTAGAGACATTGCGAGAGCGTAACCTGACATTCCATACGGCACTCCTAGAGAGTAGGCTTTAGCGGTCTGTCTTTTAACAGGATTTACCTTTTTTAAATAGTTAGGTGCTTTTGTATGTGCACTCACTCCTTCTAGCTTTTCAGTTTGAATAGCAATATGCGAATAAAAATCTAGATCTTCTCTAAAGATACGTTTTAACTCATCGTCTCCTGCTACAGTTGCGAATACTCTAGGCTCTAAAGAAGCGTAATCTGTATCGATGAACATCCTACCTTCTTCGGCTACCAGGAACGCTCTCACTAGATTATTATAGTGTACGATTATAGGTGCTGCCTCTCCATCTTCTTTAGGCTTGGGTAACTGCTGTAGATCCGAACCGTATCGACCTGAAACTGTGCCGTGTTGTTTGAAGTAGAAGTAGTAACGGCCATCTTCGTGGTTGTCATGAAACCTATCTACGTAGGTGGATTTAATCTTGAGTAGTTTATTGTATACCCTGATATTCTCTGCCCACTTTTCGGTCTTAGCTATCTGCTCAATAACATCATCGTCGAATTGAGGCTTACCGCTAGCTGTCGTAGATAGAGGTTTTCTACCCAAGACATTGAAAGCAATCTGCCCTAATTGGTCTTTGGACTGTATATTAAAGTATTTACCTTCGTTATCTTCTTTCCATAGTTTGAGGCTTACCTTTAACACCTGCTCTGCAGGTAATAGCTTAACGTCTCCCGTTAATAAAAATTGTTTTAACTCACCCTCTGGTAATGTCAAAACAGTGGCTTTATTCAAGGTAAATTTACCTGTCTTCTCCGATCTTGGTAATTCAATACCTGCCTGTTCGATCAACTCTTGAGCATAAGTTCCTTTAGCAGAAGGTGGATAGGCTTTGGTAGCCATGTCTATGACCCATTGCTTGACCTTGGTCTCTTTCAATAGCTCTTCCATCACCAACCTAGCATGTTCGGCTAGATCTATTTCAATCTTCTCTTTAGTATCCTTAATTAATTCCAAGTCTAATTCAACACCATACTCCTCCATCGGGATCGTAACCTCTCTATAAATCGGCATCACCTCTTCTTCAAAGAAAAACTTCTCTAGTTTCTCTTCCTCTAACTTAACGATGAAATGGTTATAGATACGTAGAGTTAGATCGGTATCTGCTGCACCATACTTAGCTAATACATCCAGGTCAGCTTTATAGATCTCGTAATTATCCTTAGTCGTACTCCCACCATTTCTTTTAATACTCTCCTTCAACTCTATCTGTTCTTCGTTAGCATCTCCTTCAACGTCTAAGCCAATATGCTGCTGGATTAATTTAGCAATAGGTTTTAAACCAAATGCACTCCCCATTCCAAATGCTCCTTCTTCGTTTACTGTATGTACTAGTAACATCGTATCGGCATGTAGATGAGGTATGAGATCTAGCTTGTAAAAGTTCTTAATAAACCTCAAATCAAAGGCAGCATTATGACAAACGATCTTTTTACCTATCAGTAGGTTTAGGACTTTAAAAGCTAGTTCATGACAGCCTCTACCACTGATGGTCAATTCTTCGAGTTTACTATTCTGATAGGCCATCGTTGGCATATAAAAGCTCTCTCCTTCTTTACCGCAGATAGAAAAACCGATCACCTGACCCTTACGGGGATTAAGTGAATCGGTTTCTATGTCTAGAGTTAATAACTCGTAGGTACGGATATGTTCGATTAAGGCTTTTAGAGTCTCTTGACTATCTACGGTTGTATATTTCTTTTGTATTAGCATATATAGTAAAGATATGAAATACTGTTCAAACTAACAACTTATGCCTGTCTTTGTTCTACATCTATCAAAGTGCCATCTTGTCATTATCTGCTTTTTACCTTCCTTACCACAATGCGGACATTTCACAATAGGATTTGCTTTATCTCTTTTTGCTAATTGATTTGCTCTATACTCCGGATCTTTCCATAAGCTTGAAACGCTGCTTGCTATTTTAGATCGTACTTCTTGCTTTTTAGATACATTACCGCTACCTTGCTGTCTTTCTTTCAATCGATTATAGACTCCTGTGCGCTTTCTAGTCTCTACATTTTTAGCTATACTTTCAGGAGTAGTTCCTAATTTCCAGAGCTCTTGTTTTTTTGCTCTTTCGGAAAGCTCTTTCCTATCTGCTTCTGTAAATGATCTATACTTAAACGTGTGACCCCCGGCTGTCTCGTTGTAGAGCATCGTACTTTCTACTCCTCCATATTCCTCTATAAACTTAACCTCAAGTAAGTTAGCTTCTTCTCTACTTTCACAATCTGCTAAAACCTCCCATTTAAAATTTTCAAATCCGTACTTCTTCAGCGCTTTATGAAATGCATACTTCGCATACTTAGCGTTATAACAATGCTCTTGTATTCTTTGATCTAGATTTTTTGTTTGGCCTATATAAGCTTTTCCATTAATACAGTTTGTTGCTTTGTAAATTATCATTATATACTTTATAATAAATAGCTTGATAATAACTTTATTGCCATTGTCCGTCTTATTTATTTTGCTCTAACCTCTGCTTATCAAAAGCCCATTGACCATCGTAGAGTTCAGCGGGTTGACATTCGTGGAAATAAATCTGAGCCACTCTTGCATTCTCCTCGATAAAAATTGTCTCGTGAACATACATTAGTGTACCCATGAACTGAGTTTCAAAGCCTGGATCAAATACCGGGCTATTGATGATCGAACCATTGCGGTATAGAGAGGAACGCTGCTTAATAAATGCTACTCTATTATCGGGTATCCTACATCCTTCGTTAAAGGTTAGATCGTATACACCTGGATATAAGATCCATCCTATTGTACCGTCTAGAGTGGTTAAGCCTTGAGGGGCATAGGTAGTGAGATGAGTCTTATCTTTTAATACCTTGCCAATCTTTCTTAACACTACTTCGTGAGGGGTATTAGTTTCATTTGGTATACCTATTTTGTTTACCTGTTTTAAGGTAAGGTCATAACCAACCTGAGCAGGTTTGCCTTGTGTGTGTTCTAATAGTAATAGACCTTCGTCTATGATTTGTTTTGCGTTGAGCATGTTTTTATATTTTATAATTCTTCGGCAATTCCTAATATCTCGGCTACAATCAATAAAGCACCGGCTGTCGGTAGACTCCCTAATATGAGAGCGAATCCTGCTCCGAATCTAAATCCAGATTTAATTAAGCTAATATAGAAGTGCCAATTTGTTTTACTTTCTTTTCGTTGCATATTAGTATGTTTGTTATTAGTAAGTCTCTCAATTCGTAGTATATGTCCATGCTTGGATCGATATAAATTACCTCTCCTGCTTTATACAATACAGGTACTCCTTGACGGAGTATTCGGGCATCTTCTAAGAAAGTAAACTTACGGGTACCTGTAAAGACGTATAGGTCTTGAGATAGGTGTTTATAAGGGACTATATTGTTTAGTTTCCTTCGTCTTCTATCACAACCACAATCCTCCTTACCTCTCAATCTGGCGATAAACGTAGCTAGTTTATCCAGGCCAAAAAACTTGGTAAACTTAGCTACACTATCTCCTAGTCCTATAGACTTCGATGTCTTCATTAGTTTTTACTATTCTTTACGAATTCATAAAATTCACTTCTACAAGCATCTTCGTCCATAAAAGCACCATCTAGTTTGGAAGTAATCATACTCGCTCCTTGATGCTTAACACCCCTACACGATACACAGCTATGACCGGGCTCTATCATCACTGCTACTCCTTGGTTACCTTCACAAATCTTCGATACCGCACTATGTATGGCTACGGTTAACTGCTCTTGTATAGCTCCTCTTCTTCCGAAGTGCTCTACAATACGGTTTAGTTTAGATAGGCCGATAACCTTACCTTCAGCTGTTGGTATATACGCAATATGTACTCTACCTGAGATTTGCTGGTGATGATGTGAGCACATCGAAGTAACTGGTATATTACCTTCAAATACTAATCCTGTATAACCATCGGATGGAAATGATACTACCGAAGATAGTACTTCGTATCTACCTCTCCATAAATCTTTGACATAGGCCTTAGCCACTCTCTTGGGTGTATTAGAACTATTTGGATCATTCTTCCAATCCACTCCTAGAGCGGTTAGGAAATTACCAAAATGTAGAGCAGCTTCTTCGATGATAGCCTCTTTATCTCCTTCTGTTAATTCACTCTTTCCCTCTTTTAGGTTATGAGCTAATTGCAGAGAGATGCCATTAGCATGACCGGGTTGAGCTCTATTTAGCTCATCGATTTTTATTTCTGTGTGTTTATTCATAATCTATAATATATGGACTTTATTGCTGTTCTCCAACTGCTTGTAATTCTTCTTGAGAAGGTTCCCAATTAAACTGTGATTCAGGCGGTAGCCCGTTTCTCTTCTTTTTTGCTTTTTGTACTCCGTACACTAAACTACCTATACAGATAGCTATAATTAATACCACGATTGTTAATACTGTTGTTGTCATAGATTAGAAACTTAAGGTGTAAATAATTCTGATTGAAATTGATTGAGGGTCGTATTTTGATATCTCAGCATCTTTAGCTACTTGGAAATCTAAAGAAGAACCGTTTTTGGTTTGTACCCATAATTCTTTAATGAATTTAGTATCTGTAATTTCATTTTTCTCGTTACGGATTAATTCAAATACCGCTACTTTTGTTTGTGTTACTGTCATTTTGTTTGTGTTTAAATTTAATGTTGTTCCTGATATTACATATCCTTGAAAACTGCTAGTATCGAACCACTTTGTAGTCATATCTAGATATGTTGCTGTAAGAGCTTCTCCATTTGTTACATATGTACCTAATGAAGTTAGAGCTGGTCCGGTTGTTGATGTATTCATTGTTATCTATTTAATTATCTAATAAATCTCTCCATCTCTTCTGAGTTTCCCATGGATTGGTTACATACTCATTTACTTCTTTCATAGCTGACTCTGCAGTTCCAAAAGCTATACTTTTACAGCCCACATTAACAACACATCCTCTACTAAGGAATCTTAGTGTAATTTCGTACTCCTGTAATACTTGTTGGTTGCTTGGTCTATACTCTTTTGTATCTGGGTAGCATTCTTCTACTGGCATTGGTTCGGGTATTGGTCCTTCCCAACCTAATGGTGCTAATTTGTCAAAGCTTGGCATTTTACTTATTTTTATGTTTGTTATTTAATTTTATCCTAGTCCAAAGACTACGTGTGCAAATAGTAAACCTAGTATACTACTTACTACTATTATACCTATTTCAAGTAAGGTATCTTTTGTTCTCTGTGTCATACTATTTAGTTTAATGTTTTATCCCATATTGTACTGAATACAAATGTGTTTCCCTCTTTTCCCTTTCCCGAAATATTCATTCTTTTATTGGTATTTTCACATACAACATATTCGATGCCCTTTGAGTCTAGTTTACCAGTGTAGTTTTGATGTGTTTTTCCGCATCTACCGCAGTTATCTGTTTTCCACTTATTACTAGTCTTTTTCATACTATACGTTTAATGTTTTAATTATCAATCCATTCCCATCCTAAGCACAACTTCATCATTTTCCTGTGTAGCCATTTTGGTTTCTTTACAAAATGGATTTTCAATCCGATGTTTCCTCCAAGAGCGTAGCATCCTACATAATCAGGTGTTGGCACGAACGTGTTACAGAAAGTAATGTTTTTTTCTTGAATAGTACTGCTATCCGATTCTCCTGCGTAATTATTTGTTAGTTTATTCATATTGTATGTTTAATGTTTAATAAATCAAATATACATAAAATTTTTGAATTTGCCAAATCTTATAAATTAGTTATGTATTGTAGTAATAGATAACTTAGCTTATAACCTGTAAATGCTCCTAATGTAGACGGTACTGGAAACATTATCTTTTTACCTAATTCAGTTACATACTTTGGTCTATTCACAACTTTGCCCAATAATAAATAATAAGTCATATAACCAATCAATACTGCTATATCTGTTTTAGTTGCTATGAATACGACTAAGGTAGCTGCTACAAATCCAAATATAAAATTATCACGAATTGCTTCCCAAATTTCTTTAGGGTTGGCTTCACGCCATTCCTTTACTATTTGTTTGTATTGTGCTTTTGTTTTACGCATTATTTTATTAGATGCGGCCTTGCTTCATTGATACCTGAATTTGTTACTTGTACGATTTTCGGGTAGAAATTTTCCAAATTACTTGCTCCGCCATACGATAGTGCCGATCGAACTCCGTCCAATAAATCGTTTACAATATATCTTACGGCGCCTTTGTATAATATCACTGTACTTTCACCTTCAACATTCCTTGCTTCTTGCCCGTGTAGCACTTTAGTTTCTAACGATGCAGAACCTCTATATCTTTTATATAATACGTCGCCCTTATTAATTAAACTACCAGGCGCCTCTTCGGTCGCTGCTATTAATGAGCCCAACATAACGGTATTTGCTCCCAATCCTAGTGCCTTTGATATATCACCAGATGTCCTTATGCCACCATCGGCAATAACGGGTACTTTTGATACGGCAATAATATCTTGTAAGCAAGTTACATTTGGTACGCCAAACCCTGTCTTAATTCTTGTAGTACATAAACTACCACCGCCTATTCCAACACGTAGTGCATCTGCTCCCCATGCACATAAATCTTCTGCGGCTTCTGCGGTTGCTATGTTTCCTGCGATTACATCCACTTCCGAATTTATTGCTTTTATATTTTGGATAGCTATCTTTACATTTTCGTGGTGTCCATGTGCCACATCAATAAGAATAATATTTGCTCCTGCTTTTATTAAAGAAGTAGCCCTTTCAATATAATCGCCGGTGGCACCAACTGCCGCCATAATAGGTATGTTTACTATTTCGCAATCCAACCAAAGCTTGTGTATGTTTCTATGATTAATTTCAATTATAAGTTTTGCCACTTCAATTGATTGTTCAGCAATAGACATGAATCTATGAATACATCCAACACCACCAAGTTCAGCCAATGCTAGTGCCATTTTGTGATCACATACCGTATTCATTGGTGACGCAATAATTGGCATTTGTAATTTGTAATTGCGTGTAACATTCGTAATTAATGAAATATCTTTACGACTGATTACATCCGAAAACGAAGGTACTAGTTGTATATCATCATATGTCAGTGCTTGTCTCATATTATTTTAATTTTATTTTAAATTTGCTTCAAAGTATTTTGATTTCCAGAATTGATACCATTTTCTTTTTACAAGTGGTTTACATTCTGAAAATGGATTACGTCCAAACGATACTTTATTTGTATATTTCGATGTTAATACATTTATGCAAGTCTCGTGATACTTATCGGGTATATCTGCAAAATCGCAAGTTATTTGTGTATTGAAGTCCACCGGACCTTCCATAGTATATACAGTAAAATTTTCGTTAAGTTTTACTATTGTACTTGTCTTTATTGAAATTGAATGTTGACCTGAATTTTGGTCTAAGTTAAATTCTTTGTAACTTGATTTGCTCATAACTTATAATCTTATTTTATCTAATTCTAAATCTGTAATTATTTGCACATAACATAATATATTATCTTCACTTCTGAATTGCCAAATTATATCTACATGCGTGTCTTGATGTATTTTTTTAATTTCTTTAACAAATCTAAAACGTCTTTCGTTTCCCGTATTATAATTCTTAATGTAAAATTCACCTCGCATACTAGGGAATGTTTCCGCGCAAGCATTACCGTCGTTCAATAAAGCAATTAAGTCCCATGCATCTGCGTAAAATGCACGTTCATATTTATCCCAAGTAAATTGCCATATATCATATGTGTATTTCATAACTTATTTATACTTTTGTATATCAAATATACGAAAACTTTTTTATTTTACCAAATACATTTTAATTATGTATTGTAATGTATTATCTTTATATTGCTACCATTACTAATCTGCCACCCGTTTCCTTTACAATAACATTTGCGTTTGTAAAAGAAAATACGCAAGCTTTTAAGTCGGATGGTTCTGCTGTACGGCTTGTCAAATCATACCTATCACACATATCCAATCCTTCCATTTTTTTAAGTAGCATAATAATTGTAGGCGACTCATCTACCAAATTACTAAACATTGTGTATTGAAAATTCTTATTTGGTTTTGCTATCCATTTTTCTGCCTTACTATCATAATCAAATGTCCTACTAGCTTCACCAGCCTTTAATGCTATTTTATCATTGATACCGGCTCTGATTGGCATCATTCCATATTGGCCTTTTTTGAAAGATAATCCCTGAACATTATATGCCAACTTGCGAATTTCTTTTGGTGGATTTTCCATTGCTACTACCGTATCAACTGTTGATCTCATTACATCACGATTAATTTCACTCTTATCAATTGGAAAAAATATATCTTCAAGAACCACTCCAAAGAATTTTGCTATTGTTGGTATGTAATCAAACCACATTTTTTGTGAGCCCTGAAATAACATACGATCACTAACAAGTGCTGCGCCTAATCCGTTTACATATTCATAAACCATTGTGTACATTAGCTTACCCAATCCCTGTCCCATTTTTTCCTCTGCCACATTCGACCAATGTATTTGATAACATTTTAAGTTGAATGCTTTTCTTGAATCAAAACGATAATTATGATTACCAAATTCAGTTTTGATAATCCCTACAAAATATTCGTATATGTATTTTGCTTTCGTATCAACCAGATGAAATACAATTTGATTTGCATATTTTTGCATACGAAGTTGATACCCACCACTACTTGCCACAAGCTTTGTTTTTGAATCAATGATAGATTTGAACTCGTTATTAACTATAATCAATTTGTTTACTTTGTTTTCTGTGTCAGCACCCATTTCAATTGAATCAATTGGTAAACCACGGTTTATCAATAGCCAATCATAGACTATTTTATATTTTGTTGGCAATATTTTAAAATCATTAATTATATTACCGAAAAAATCTTCTAGACTATTTCTATATCCGGCATCGCCACTCATTAAATTAATTTCTCTTATTAAATGTTTTAGTTTTATCATAGTTATAAATATAAAATTTATTTATTCGTTGCCAGTCAATTGTACATCATTTACTATATCAGTTATACTATCATCGGTAGTAATAACTTCTGCTTCGGGTATCTGCTCACAATAAAATAAGTAATTATTTTGCTTAAGTACAATATCACATTTTAATACTTCTCTTAGGTACTGTACCTTGTCAATCCTTATAGTATTTTCACGATACTTTTGCTTTACTAAATAAAGGTTATCATTAAACCTTACAAATTCATTTTTTATCATTTCCAGTATATTTGAATTAATAATATTGTTAGTGCCAATATTGTAGACACTCCTGTCTTAATTGTGAAAGGCTCTTTGAATAGTCCCCAGCTCATTATTGTAAATACTATCGTACCTACACCAAATCCTACTAGACGTGGGGCCCAAATCTCGCCATTAAATCCTAACACAAAATTTTCTACAGACTTAATAAATAAATATGATATTGGTATCGAACACACTAATACAATTACTGGGTACTTTTGAAACCATCCATACTTTATATTTCCCTGCAATTGTAAGAAGGTAAGCACGTGTGCTATAATTGCGTATAGCAATCCTATCAGTAACTTATTCATAGTTTGTAACTTATTTTTTTGTGATTAATTGCTTTGCCGCCTGAAATACTGGCGATTTTTTATCATAACTCAAAGCAGATTTCACTTTGATTGTATTACCTGTTTTGGGATTTTTTACAGTTTTATTTAATACATTCTTTGGTAATAGGGATGTCAATTTATTTATATCTGCTTTGGTATCAATAACCTTACCGAATATATTTTTTTTCGGCTCTTCTTTTGGTAAATCAATAATCTTATCTCCAGGTTTAGCAAAAATAAAAGTGCGATTGCCCTTCATTCTAGAATATGCCTGATTGATTTTGTTTACATTAAATTTACCAATATTTTCGGTACTACCATCTCGGTACATTAAATGTGCATCATTATCTTTATCACCATAGATAACCGAATCCTGATCGTATTTTTTTCTTAAACCCTCTACTTGGTCCTTCTTAATGTTTGGGACGAAAAAGCTTTCTTCAGTCGCATCAACCAATTGGTCTTCTGGACAATTTTTGTAATCAACTTTTTTGTTTTGACATTCACGCCAATGACCCTCAACTTTGAAAAAACCATAACCCATACCACGTAGGTCGGATTCCAATTCTTTATTTAGCTTTTTGTTTTGTTGTTTACTATTAGCTGACCTATGTGCGGTCAGCATTCCCCACGAAGGCGATTTCTTATCTACGACGTGTTGGTAAGCTCTTGTCAATGAAGCCTCATCCATTATAAAAGGACCACAATGTTTCATATTTTATTTTTTTTTAATAGTCTTCATCCTCGTCAGAAAACGCGTCATTCATATCATCTGTATATATTTCATCTTCAATTTGATTTAATGATTCATACAGTTCATCAATTACAGAAGTTGAAAATGCACTATCTACGCTTTTTAGTGTTTCCTTCATTTCGTTTACTATCTTTAGTATCGTTTGTTTCATTATTACTTTTTTCAATAAGTATTTGTAAGTCACGAATTTTAGCACATTTTTCGTAATCTTCGATGGATAAAAAATAATCCATTGCTTTTTGAATAGTAATATCAGTACCATCACGCTTAACTACGAACACTATATTATCAGCCAAATTTGAAACCATTATGGCCTGAATAATATCCAAACTATCAGTATATAACTTTTCGGTAAACCGTATTAATTCCGAATAAATTATATATTTGTTATCTCGTATCCAATTTGTCAAAGACTGATTACCCAAATCTATATGTAATATAATAGGTTGTTGCTCCATTTATTTACGCGTATTTTTCAATAAAATATATGATATAAAGTGCGTGAACAATAAATAACTTTAATATAAATATCTATTTGCTATTTATTTCTTTCAGTATTTTAAACATATACTCAATGTATCGTATGCATTCAATATCGCCAATTAAAGATTGGCACTTTTTATAGCGTGCTACAAATCCTTCGAGTCCCAAAGAATCATATTGCTTCTTTAAGGTTTCCAAATCAGGCATGTGACAATGATGGTATCCCATTATTCAGTTTCGTGTGACATGTAATTTTCAAATTCTGTTCCCGCTTTTGGATTCACTTCTTTCAAATGGTCCAGAGTTAATTCATATCTTCCGACTTCTACATCCCTTGCAAAAATTTCGTCCTTCAATGAATCACACTTATTTTCTATAAGTTCAATATTTACTTTGTTAGTAGCACTCAATTTCTTAATTTGAGTATCCTTACTATAAATTACAAATAGGAGTGCTGCTGCCGTTCCTAATCTTAGAAATCCATTAATGTATTTTTTCATTTTGTTTTGTTTTATTAATTTAATTGGAAAGTTTGGCTTTAATTGCTGGGTGTGATTGATAGTTTTCTATCTGAAAATCCTTTGGGTCTAGGTGACCGTATAACGATTGTTCTTCAGATAACGATTTATAAAACGCCTCAGTTTTCATATGTTTTAGTGTTGGTAATGGAAAAGGTTCTCTAGTTCTTCTAGGTATTCCATATCCATCACATATCTTATGCGAATGCTCAGCGGTTACAATTAAACCAATCCCAAACTCAAAAGGGTCAAAATGAATATCGGCCGATGCTAAATCAATTCGTTCGTCTAAAGTCATTTCTCTACCTATCTGCTCCTTAGCTTGTTCAATGTGGTTTGAATAAAGATGTACATCACCTAAATTTCCTATTAGCTCGTCTGGAACCATATTAACTTCTTTGGCTATGATTTCAAGTAGTAAACCATAAGAAGCAATATTAAAGGGTAAACCCAAGAACGTATCTACGCTGCGTTGATTCCACATTAGAGAGATTGCTCTGGTTGGAATTTTAGCGTTATTATATCTCGTAGTTAATTGGTGTCTAATAGATTGAACTTCCATTCCACCTGGTCTAAAATCAGATACAGATTTATCAGGATATGTTTTTTTAAAAACTTCACCTCTTTCATTTAAACTCAACTCTCTTGTATAAACTTGAAATCCATAGTGACAAGGTGGAAGCACCATATTTGGTAAATCGTGTACAGCCCACGCACTTACAACCATACGCCTAGAATCTGGATTTGTTTTAAGGTCGTTGATTAGGTTTGCGATTTGGTCTATTGGTTCACTTTCTCGGTAATCTGTAGTATACTCATCTTTTGGTAATTTTCTATAAGTTTTCCATCCTCTCCATTGATGTCCATAAATTTTTCCGAGTGACCCCCACTTCTTAGCAAACTCATCATCTGTTTTGATTTTGTTGATGAATTCTTCTTGTGTGTATATTAGTTGTTTTTCTAACGACTCTATAGCAATCTCACTTCTATTACCTTCAGTTCTAATAGCGTGTTTGTGTTTTTTCACGTATGCTTGATAGCAATCGCCATCCCAGATATGACAATTATTATCAACAAGGAACTTGATATTGGTATCTCCACGTAAGAACCATAGTAGCTCGGTTACCATAGTTTTAAACGCCATTTTTTTGGTAGTAATCAACGGAAATCCTTCTGACATTTTGTGACGGATTTGTCGTCCAAATACTGATATAGTACCTCCATTACGAGTTTGTTTAGTTACCCCATTGTCTAAAATGTCTTGGAGTAGGTCTGTGTATTGTTTATCTAAGGTGTTCATATTAAATTACTGATTACTTTGACTATGATTATTACTACCAATATTGCTATTATAGCAAGGCTAGCTATAATTATTTTACCTACATCTTCTAAAGGATCTCCTTGCATTGGATTATTCATAACTTTCCTCTTTAAGTTCGGCAAGGTGTTCCTCAACCATATCAGGATACGTTGTAGCTAGTTGAATAGCCATCTGCTCGTCCATTCCCACTTTCTCAAGTATGTATTGCATCAATTCGCCATCGACCTCCATTTCTTTTAGAACATCAATTATCGTGACGATAATTGGGTCACCATTCATAGTATCCGCTAACTCATCTTCAAGTCCATCTTCCAATGTAGTATCCCAATCACTAAAATCTTCACTCTCATTATCTTCCTCTTTATACTCGTCTGCCCTATCAATTACCCAATCCTTAAATCCATCGGGGTGATACCCTAATCCGGTCAATAGGGTTTGAAACGCATCCATAACTTTATCAATTGATACGTCAGAATGGTTATACTCAACAGATACTTTTGTACCATACATTTCGCCAATAAATTTTGTAGGCTCATTCATTTTATTATTCATATTTTTATTTTAGATTATTAATGTCAAAATTTGGGTTTGCTTTATAAGCTAGCTCGCCCTTATCCGTAACTGCCATATTAACTGCTCCTTTCTCTACAAGCCCACTAAGAGTTTCGCCAATCATTTCATTAGATACCTTATTACATACTTCTATAAATTCAGTATCGGTTAATACTATTTTATTTTGTTGCTCCCATTTTCTTTGCATAGCAATTTGTAATTCATATTGTAAATTTTCAGGATTTAAAAAAATAGAATCATCAAAGAAACCTTCTTCTAATAGGATACCAATCATCTGTTCTGATACCTCAATTATTTCAGTCAGTATATCCATTTCTTAAATTATTTAGATTATTTAATTCTATCATTATTTCATTTGTAAACCGATGCATATCCTCGCCTAATACACGATCTAATATAGATTGTACATCACTATCGGAATATTTTAGCCGTAATGAATCAAACAATTCTTGAACATATTGCTCCTCGTATTCTTGTTCGTTATTAGTATCACAATGTTCGTACATACCTGCGTTTATTTGCTCAATGTAGAGCTCTTTCATCTTACCCATGTTTTAAAGTTTAAGTTTATTCAAAAAATTGTTTAAGTTTCGTTTCCTTTTCTATTATATTTTCACTACAATAATCGGGTACAATATAATCACCGGGCTTACGAAATACCAAAATGTATTCATGCGTTTTAGGTGCATATCGTTTACATGCGGACTGGTATGATGTTAGTGCTGCAAATGGTGATATATTTTCCATAATGATAATGTCGTGGTATAGCCAACCTGCTTTTTTAAATGATTGAGTTACATCTCCGTGAAAATCCATTAGGTTTCCACGTTCAGTATTCAGTTCTTTATCTCTAAAATCAGCAACAACCCATACACAAAATGAACCAGGTCTAGCTACTCTATAACAATTCTCAGCACATACATCAACCATCTCCATAAATTCACCATACGTTTTGCTATCACTCAACTGCCCATCTACACTTTCATATTTTTCAATGTTGTAGTAAGGTGGACAAGTTAATATCAAATCAGAAAAATCATCAGCCGTATGACTCAGTTTAGTTCCATCATCTAAATAAAGATTAGGCGATATGCCCAACTTATTAAAGTGCTCTAATGCCCTTTTATGTGTATTAGGAGTTATTTCATATCCGTGATATTCACGTCCTAATCTGGTTGTTACAACTGCTCTAGTCGCACGTCCTGCAAACGGGTCAACTACCTTAGCGCCAGGTAAAGACCAATATCGTACTATGTTCTCAGCCACACCGGCGTGGAACTCTGACATTTTTTGTGGTCCTCCTCCTTTAGATTTAATATAACCACCATTTACCTGCCTAATATCAACTTCACCATCATCAAAGTATGCCTCATTCCATTTTTCTTTACTTTGCTTAGTTGGTTTGATTATTGATAGAGGTAAAAATCCAAACTGGTCTTTTACATTTATATCTTCTCGTAAAGGTAGTAACTTACTTATTGCTCTATAATGATTTTCATTTCTTATTGCCATATATCAAATATAATAAAATTATTTCGTTTTACCAAATTCTATCTGGTCTTTTTTTCGTATTGCCTATCAATAACTATTGATTTTATACATTCATTATAAGTAATGCCGTTTAGCGATGTATTACCAATTCCTTTTATTTTAATCATTTCATCCGAATTGGTTGTAATTGTTATATCGTAGTAGGTTTTCATCATATAGTTGCTAATTTAGTTTTGACCTCTTTAATGTGCTTACAATCGGTACCCGGAACTTTGTGATATGTATAAGCCGGACAAGTACAAGTCCAAATATCCGTACCATCGTTTAATTCCACAATATCGTATGTATTGCCCGTACTACCTTTTACCGAATGATGATTTGCTGTTGGTACTGGTGTTGTTAAATGTGGATTGGTAGCTTCAATACCATCTATTCTTTTCCATTTTTCTACAATTTTGGTTTGCTCACCATAGTAATCATCGTGGATATTAGCATGTCCCCAATTCTTAATGAAGTCCTCACGGAACCAACGGTCTTCCATAAGGGCATCCAATACCAAATGCGAAATATCTTTACCTTCATTATCAGCAACGATATATAAGTTTGTATCTTGCTTATCAGCCGGTAGGAATTTACCAGTATCTGCATAGTCGCCTGCTACTACAATCGGGTCGCCTGCCCAACTTCCTATAATAGAATTTTCGGAATTGAGGTCGCCACCACCACGACCATTACCATCTGCCAATAGTACAGCCAATGCGGTTAGTGTACCGCCGGCACTCATACCAAATTCCATTAACTTCATCCCGTCATTAAACATATGCGGATTGATGTATTCACGTTTTTTTACGTTTATAATTTTATAATATTGTCCGATAAAATATATGCCCTTTAAACGGGGACATCTTCGTTGTTTAATTTGTTAATTAATATTGTTTCTCTTACACCTTCATCTACTTTTCTACTGAATGAGAAAAATTCAACTCCGGTCATTTTCTCAACTGCTTCTTTTACTGAATCCAGTCCTTCTTCATTTTCACAACTTCCGCAAGTAGTTCCTATTTCTCCTATCATTTTTAATCTATAAGCACAATACGGGTTTGGTGTCTCACTATAATCCATAATTACATTATCAAGGTCATATCGGTCAGTACCATCTTTTGTAACCAATTCACCATCTCCATCACGTCTTAATTGAGCACTACGGCGATAACCACAATTATTACACATTACATATTCCTCACCCGTTTTATAATAAAAATCACTATGTGCTTCATGGCCGCAATTCGGGCAATCTATATAATCTATTACACTTCCCATTTTTTAAATTTTAACTTTTGAAAAATAACATTATACCAATCAATACTAATTGTTTTGAGCTTTGGCCCACAAATACGCTTGAAATCTATCCATAAAATTCACTTTAGATTTTACTTCATCTAAACTGATTTTGGTATCACAAGCCTCGCCATTTACATTAGTACCAACTATAAGTCCATTACCGGCGAATGGTTGGTGCCCACCCTTTACAAAAAAGAACTCATTACATTCACTATTAAAGAGTCCTTCTTCATCTACCATAATCGAGTCTTGCTCATCGAAGTATAATGCACATTCAACCATACCACAACCAATAGTTTCATACCAACTTTCCAGGTCACCGTTGATGTCTACTTCCTTTACTTCTTTGTTTTTTGAGTCAATAAAAATTGCTTTCATTTTGTTTTAAGTTTTAAGTTTTAATTAATTCCCATTGCTTTTCGGGATATACCTAACATTTTATTGGCTTCATCCCCACTTATTACAGCCAACTTAGTAACCGGCTGATTAAAATGTAAAGGAACAGTCGATGTTATATATTTCATATTTGTTTCAATGTATATATCCTCAGGTGTGAATCCAAAAATACCTTCACCATTAGTACCATAAGAACCATCTTCTGCCGGACTTGGAAGAACTGCAAGTTGTCCAACTGGTAAATCGTTTCCACTTCTTGAACCTGATATAATTTGCATTGTATTTGTTAATTGAGAATTAACTGAACTTACTTTATTTACTTGGTAATATCCTATTGGTTGCGCAACTCCTTCAATAAACACATACATATAAAACATTACGGAGCGGTCATTTTGTAACTTAAATCTTTTAGTAAGATTATCACGTTCCAAACTCCATGTAATCGTTGGTGGTGGTTGTATCTTATTTAAGTTTTGCTGATTAAATTCAGTATGCGATTGTTCCTTAATTGCCGATGTATTATCGGGTGTATTTATACGGTCACACGATACTAATACGATTGATACTACTAATACAATTGATAATAATTTTTTCATTTTGTTGTTTTTATTTTATTTATTATAATTTGAAAATTGATTTACGTCTAATTGATATGGTAGAGCGCTACTCTTCCAAACCTTTTTATCAATGTGCTTACTCTTAGCGTTGTATTCTTCGACCCATCTATTAAGATTTTGCTTAGTCGAATTGATACGTTGTGCTTTACTAAATTGGTCGAATTGTTTATCATTACCAGGTGTGGATTGAATGATACCCAAATCGGTATTTATTTTATTACATGTCGCATAGATGTCTTGATACTCATCATAACTAATCACTGCGTTTTCCATACTATTATACACATGATTCCGAAAGATGTCACACGACCTAAATGCGAACGATACTACTGTAACCCCTATAAGGATTAATACTACTAACATAACTGTCCCAAATTTTCTCATTTTTATTTGTTTTTATTTAATTATCTAATAAATTTCTCCATATCTTCTGAGCTTCCCATGGATTGCTTACATACTCATTTACTTCTTTCATAGCTGACTCTACAGTTTCAAAAGCTATACTTTTACAGCCCACATTAACCACACATCCTCTACTAAGGAATCTTAGTGTAATTTCATACTCCTGTAATACTTGTTGTTTACTTGGTCTATACTCTTTTTTATCTGGGTAGCGTTCTTCTACCGGCACTGGTTCGGGCATTGGTCCTTCCCAGCCTAATGGTGCTAATTTGTCAAAGCTTGGCATTTTACTTGTTTTTATGTTTGTTATTTAATTTAGTTTTTAATTCCATCAATTACACTCGGGTAATAAAATGTATCTTCTATCTTTATAGAAAGAAGTTTACCACCGGTTTCGTTGTTATTAATTTCGTTTGCTTTTTCGGGTCTACTATCCCAAATAATTCCGTCCAATGATACTTTGTACTCTGATAATCTTTTAAATGATTTTAATTCCATAACTTTACTTTTTGTTTTATTGTTTATAATTGATTTATTTTTAAATTGTTCTTTTTAGTCCACACTTCCTACATTCTTCCTCACCGGAATATGAAGAGTCATTATTGATTGCTACCCAATCACAACCGAAACATACATCGGTATTTGATGTTATTGTACCGGGTTCGGTATCACTAATCAATTCAATAGTTGAATCGCCACCATTATCACCGGGCTCCATAATATCTTCGGTTTCGTAAAGATGCTCTTGCTCCGAAAATGTTTCACTACATAAATTATCATGAAATGCCTCAATCATTTCCTTACGAGCCGCTTCATAACTTTCAGCCTGAATGTTGTGCGTTTCCCTAATCCATACCGTTACTTTTTTATCAACATAGAAACTGAAATCTTGTTTATCAATGTGCTCCATATTCTCGTTGTGTTTACCATCTCCGTAAATTGCCATATTGTTTTGTTTTTATTTGTTATCTAATTTTTCAATAAATGCGAAAGGATGTGCTAAAGCAATCACTCTTAAATGCGATATACAGTCGCCATCTGCACTACTAATAGCCCCTCTTAAATCATTGTTACAAATTGCTTGAACAAACGAACCACCCTGCATAATACCATCCCTAGTCAACATTACTGATGCGATTACATCAACAATATGGTCGGTATATGTGTAAGTTCCGCAATTGTGTAGATGTTTTTTAGCAGCATCTATATACTGCTCTCTTTGTTTTTGAAAATCCATAGTTTTATATTAAGTTGGTTTTAATTAGTGTTTTTAGAATATCTTTTATGAAATGATTAATGAATAAATCCAAATCTTTCATTAGATGCGGTATTAGTACCGCATCGGTTGCTAATACAGTACCACTTCTACCATTACCAGGTAGACACTTTATCAATGCGTATGTTTCTTTTCGCCAATCAATATCAAAAAGTAATGGATTATATTTACGGTTATCACTATAAATCCACATATCGCCTAGTTCAGTAGAGTCTACTTCGATATAAAAATCATTTTCATTAATTTTAAATTTAACACCATCTATTTTATTAAAGTTTATTGGTATATTCATTGTATGAGTTTTAGTTATTAATATTCTTCTTCATCTTCTTCCGTATCATCATCGTAAAAGAAGCCCTGAAATTCACAATTCTCAGGTCCTTTCGGGTCATATTGCCAACCCTCAGCCATCTCAACTAAATTCGGAAACTTCACTTCGGTATTATCACCATTCGGCGAGTCTTTAAACGCCAAATTAATTCCATACGCTCTAGCTTGATCGGTGTATTGTTCACCATGCGTTTCGTAACTAATATCGGATGTGTACCCATTCATTTCAGCCAATAGTTCGTAGTAGTCCTTACCCATAAATACACCATAGCCTTCGTAATCATCTTCAGTCCATACATTACCTTTATCATCTAACATTTGAACACGAAAGGTACTATGTGTTGAATACTGGTTAGCTATACTAACATCAGTGTCTTGCGTTTTCCAACTAAAAAATCCCATATTATTTTGTTTTAAGTTTGATTAATTAAAGTATAAAAATTCTACACAGTCTGCGTGGTTGTATTTACCAATATCCTGAAAGTGTGAATATGCTCCATCAGCATCCGATATATCAACTACTGTTCTAACTTCACTTACTAAATTACTACCAAAGATGTCAATTGCTTCGGTTATCAAATCATTACTTGTCAAGTTCAAATCTTTCATTTTTATTTTTGTTTTAAGTTTTTATTTTTGTATAATGCTTTATTATAAGATCAAGAAATTCTAAAAATATATGGGGTGATTGTAGATTGAGTTCCCAAATCGTAGAATCTTTACAAACATCATCAGGGCCTGTATTTTCCCAAAAACATATTGGATATGCCATAAAGGATTGCCAACGTTTATACTCGCCTTTTCTATTAATCTTTAGGAAAAACTCTCTACCAGGCCTATCCGTATGTGTAAAGACAATATCGTATGTATGTGCTGTGTGTGGATAGCTATAATTTGGTGTGTGTATTGCTAATACGTTTGCCTTATACCCATCCATTCGTATTATCTTGTTTATATTCTTAATGCTTAGCATAATTTTCAGTTATTTCGTGATGATCAAATTTAAACATTGATTTAATAGGCTGGTCTTTCATAATCGAAACCACTTCGCTCATATCAATTGGATACAATTTATTACCGTCAACTCCAACATCCATCATCTTACCCGTACCAATTCGTTTATCAGCCGTAAAGTGTACGTGTCCGTGTAAGTGGATAGCCCCTCTAGCCATATTATCCCACGATGCTATTGGAAAGTGCATCAAAGCAAATCGGTATTCCTTAGCTGCCAAAGTACCTACATTAGTTTTCACTACGAGGTTTTGGTATTTACTAACCGATGCGAATAAGGATTGACATCCATCTCTATTATTTTCAATGTGGTGGTCGTGGTTACCTGTAATGATATGTACATTCTGGCACACAATACGATTTCTAAATTCCTCAATCATTTCAAATCCACCAAACGACCAATCTCCCAAATGAAATAGAATATCATTCTGCCCTACCACTTCATTGATGTTACCAACCAAAGTAGCGTTCATATGCTCCAATGATTTAAACTCTCTACAAGTCACCGGGTCAATCCATTTAGTAGTAGCTGAACAAATATTATCGTGATTATAATGTGTATCAGATGTAAAGAATAACCTTTGTCCTTTATTTAATGTTAGTTTCATCTTTTTTTGTTTTTATATGTTTACAATCTTTACCCCTACCGAATCCATGTGCCGGGCAACTACAACTCCAAAACCCTTCATCATTTACAACCCGATATGTGTTGCCCTTACTTCCCTGTACTTTCCATTCCATCTTCACTTTGATATATTTGGATTTAGCTTCGGTTTTAACCATTTCCAATTTTTCCCACATTGGTTTAATTTCATTCCAAGAATATGGCCTATCAACTTTGTGCCATACACCACCCGCGATAATATACCAACATTTACTATAATCACCATATACACATACTGGTGGATATAAACTTTTGAATTTCATAATTATTTTTTAGATGTGTGTTGTTTTGAATAGAAATGTAATTTGTGTTAAACCAAATATGGTATTACCACCAGCTTGTGTAATACACATACTCACCTTCTTCGATTGCTTTTAAAGCTTCTTCAACAAACTTCATATCGTTTTCCATATCTTCACGCGAAGATTCTCCAAAGAAAAATCCTGAAGTTTCTGGCAGAGAATTTGTTTTTAAATCTTCGTACAAATCCTTTAAATCCTGAAGGGTTAATTCCAAATTAACACAATTAAATGAATCACTACCACCTTTAGCATAGTATAGGGTTTCCATCCAACCATGTAAGTTAGGATGTTTACGCCAATATTGTATTTGAGCATCGTTATCATCCCCTTTAAAATCCGTTTCAGTTTCAGGCTTTACTTTTGTTCTGTAAGCGTACATGTCTAGTCCCATAATGTTTGTTTTTAAATTTTAAATTTTAATAATTGATTCAGTGTTTCAGCTAAGCATATCAAAAAGATAATTTACTCCAATGTAAGTCCATTTTGCTGTACCATCGGTGATATTGCCTCTGGCGTGTTTAGCGGGTGCTTTCCAAGTTGCCGGTTTCAATAAGTCGCCCTTCTTAATAGGTACTCCTTTGTGGTCGCCATCAACTCTACTAATGAAACCCCAACAACGAGTCCCAGTCCATAGTCTGATAAACTTATTACCAATATCAGCCCTAATATATTCAGGGGTTAAATTAGTAAGATATTTTTCGTAGTATGTTTTGATTGCTTCGTTCACTTCAACAATAAACCCTTTTACGATTGGATTGTTATCTAAGTAGTCTATATCTTTTTGTGTATCGCCTTTCATATTAGTTTAAGTTTATGTTATTCAGATTTAATGATTGTAGTATGCTATCACCCGTACTAATCCTTTCTTCTTTTTGTATTTCAGTTTCAATACCCCTCACAATATTTGTTAATTGAACTCTCAAATTGGAAATACCAAGCTCCAATTTCGCATCCTCACACACACTATCTATAGCTGCATCAAATGAATCAATTAAATATATATCTTCGGGTATCATCGATGAATTTATCATACTAATCATTGCCGCTGCTACATGCGTACGCACATTGATAGGAACTTGCCCGTCAAACCCTTTTAAAATCTTCACTAAAGTAACGGCCATTGAAATACGTTGTTCATTTGTTTTTTCAATCCTGCTTTGTATTTTTTGATTATTCATATTTTTTTGTTAGTTGTTTAAATATTAAGTAATAGTATTTAGGTGTATTTAATGTAGCAAGTATCAATACAATTGGAAACATACACAATGTAATTTCTATTTGTTTGTTCACTTCGTATATTATCGGCAATGTAACCAATAACCATGCAATTAGTAGTATCATTTGATTTGTTTATTAATTATGTTTCATACCACGACAAACACCATAGCCCTGTCGTTGTGCCAACCTTACAATGTTATCGGCAATATCTTTTGGTAGTATTTGAATTGTGTTACCTGTTTTATGATTTGTAATAGGTGCTCCGCCAACACGTTCTACGGTGGAACAATTAACACAATCTCTATAACCATACTTTACTTTACGAAGTAGCGGCATATCACCACCACATTTTGTACAACTAATCATTTCTAATTTTTGTTTCACTATCATATATTTACTTTTAAAGGTTATCATTTTTATATTGTCCGTTCACCACTCTATCTTCTTCGGTGAAACCGGCGGAGTCATATTCAGGTCCTACATCTTCCAACTCATTGATTTTACTTTTAAGAGAATCAATTTTAGTTTGTCTGGCATACTTACCCATATTATTTACGGGAGTCATTTCTTGCCATTGCTTCAATTCTTTTTTCAATTCATTAATCTTATTCATATTATTTCACTTTGGTTTTAGTTTTAGATTTTATTTCTATCGGTGCGTAAACACTAAACTGGCTATCCATAGGAATAATAAATTTATTATTAGCCGTATCAATTTTGTTACGAACTTTCTTAAACTTAAGTCCTACAATAACACCTTGCTCGTCAATGTGCCTCATATCATATGCATCACCGTCAATTACTTTGTAACCCATAAATTCAATAGGTAGCACTTTACCTTCAAATACCATAGCCACACGTCCTTTATTACTATTCAACAATTCTAAACATTGAAACATATTATATCCGCTGAATGAATAAGTCAAATCGTAGTTAGTGTATTTATCTAACATACGGAAACGTTTGGCAACTTTTGTATAGTCATAGAAGATAACATCATCAAACAGGTCAAATATAACTTTACCATTATGTTTGAATGTTGTAGGTTCAATATCCGATGTACCATTTAACCTTACTGAAAACGTATAACCTTTACTTTCAGCATCTGCTTTAGCTTTCTCAATTTCAGTCACTAACCAACCCATAAAGAATGCTCTTTCTTCAAAGAACAATTTAGTTTTTTTGATACGAGCTTTATTGATTGCGTTTTTCTTTACATCGATACGATTATGACCCGATTCAGTCAAACAAGCTTCGGTACATTCTGCAGTACGCATCGGGCAAACTTCATAACCACTTTGATTAGCCGGCGCAAGATATAAAATATAAGTCATTTCGTTATACTTTAAACCTTTAGCTATCTTCGATGAAGAAGCAACCGAACCTAAATAAGATAATCCTGTAACTTTTTTGGCGTTACCAACCGTAGTAAATTGTAATGTACTCATATTGTTATTGATTTAATTATCAGATAATAGTGTAATGGCATTACTTAGATGCCTTTACTTTGTAAAGATACAACTTATCTTGGACATGGCCTAATGTTTTTGAAAGAATGTTTATTGATTATCAACAGGTTAGCTAGAGATGCCCCTAAAAACACGTAACCCATTGATAGTCAATAAAGCATTTTATCATTGATTATCAACGGGTTACTTAAAATTACCTAAAAACCTGGTATTTTTAGCTAAAAACTAGCATGCGTACGGGTTTATGCTCTCTGGCCAATAATCTTCATCATCTGATACTGGTTCATTTGTATCGCTAAAGTACCATTTTTGAGTTTCGTTATTATATAGAACTGTACGGTTAGTTTCGTGATCAGAATATATGTAATCTCCAATTTCAGATCCGGTACACTCGCCATTTTCATAATCAACAAAACCACAAAAACTCACACCCGGTTCTTCGTATATCAGATGAAATGATAACTCAGGAAATTGCGCTGATATTTTATCCAACCATGCAACCGGTGGTCCCCACGCAGTATCAAAACACAAAATTAGATTTTGGTCATCATTGACGGTGATGACACTTCCGGAAGCATCCCACTTTGTTCCCCAATTAGATATACGCCACATATACCAATCACTTGACCCGTATTTTTTGATTAAGGCCTCATAATTTTCACTTTGTTCAAAAACATTTTCTTCAAATAATTCCAGCGGAGTTGGTAATAAGTTATTGAATGTAAACTCCGCATCCCAATCTGGGTGTTCTTTGTTAGGTATTAATACCGCCTGTTTAAATTCTTTTAATCGTTCTACGTTTGTTGAATGTACATCTAATGTGTTACTGCACCAATTTGGCATGTTGTTTAATTTTAAAGTTTATCTAAATTTATTATTATATTGTTTTTATTTTCGTATAAAGCACCATAAATAATTCTCATATCTTTTTTATGGTTTTTTAAAATTGTTTGTAGTCCAACTGTATGACCCGCTGCTCCAACTTTCTTCCAATCTTCCTTCATCAAATTGGTAAAACAAACAAACCATCTGTCCATATCTTCATTGTAGGTTACTAATATATATTTACCTTCACGTATACCTTGGCCACCTTGCCATTGTGTTTGAGTTCCTTTGTAAGTAGCTACTTTAATCTCAACCCTATCATCTATATCTTTATGGAATATATCCGGATCAGACCAGTGACCTTTCGCCGTAACAACATCATGCCCATCGGCTCGTAACAGAGCGCCACCTATTGTCATAATAGTATCAGATACAATCCCTGCTATCCTAGCTGGTTCAAAATCATATAAAGGATTATAATCTTCATCGCCAATCTTTACTTCTAATCCATACATTCTATTCATATAGCTAGATGTCCTTGCCATTAGTTTTTTAAATAAAGTATCGGTATATATACCATCCCAATCATAGGTTAAATTTTGAGATGTTTTTACCTTCACACCAGTCTTACCAGTTGCCTCATCATAGGCAGCTTTTATAGTAATATCATCATCATCAATAAGTTTAAGCAATGATGGCTTCTCTATAAGAATTGTATTTAATTTATCCAAAGTAGCCCTTGTTGTTTCCAATCTTTTTATATGTGCATTTTGAATTGAATTAGGACGCTTTGTTCCAAACTCTATTTCATACGCATCATTCATCTTATTAAACTCGTTCAATTTAATTGACCAAGTCATTTTACGATAAAGATTTGTACTCGTTATTGTGGTATATGTCTGATATGGTTTATTAGGATCGGGGTATGGCTCATCGGAATATTCTACCCATAATAACTCAACATCGGCCCTCGGAGCAGCGGCAAGACGTGTATTACCGGCTTCGACTAATCCATCTTTCCAAATCAATACAGGTTGCTGATTTGGACATAGCTTTTTAGAAACTCTTTTACGGTATGTATCTGCTATTTCTTGAATCTTACTTCTTTCTTCGTTTGTATCAGCATAGACTACGGGATTGAATGGGTTTATTTTCAAATCCTTTACATAGGCGTATCTTTTGCCGCTAATGATTTCTAATTTAATTGTTTTACCTTTGCTCATTGTTTTTAAATTTTAAGTTTTAAAGTTTATTTTGTTCCGTAATGGTCTTCAAATTTGCCACACACTATTCTATGTAACATTGTATGTAATGTATCATAGAAGATAGGCATATGTTTTACTATATCAATATTTATCCAAGTATTCCACGTTTGAGGTGATACTGAATTAGTATCTCTATATGAACTAAATGCTATTCTATATCTATTACCAAATTCGGATGATTCGTACTCACGTCTTACAATTGCTTTGTAGCTTATACCTTGATACCGTATCGAAAATGTATAATTATATATATCCATACCCACATCGGTAACAATAGGATAGATTGTAGGATTGCCAGGCGGAGTCCATCCTTTTAATTTTTCTATGTTTTCTATTTTCATTGTTTTAAACTCTATAATGAACGTAATTTGAGATAATAATACCATCTAAAAATCGGCACCATGAGTGCATATCGTTTAGAACTTCATGTCTAACATTCGTTTCCGATATTTTTAAATTAATACCAAGGCTATAATCAGCTGCCCATACTTCAACTGGCCAGCCTGGCATAAAATCTCGCTCTCCACCAAGTTTTACAGACCATTCAATATCTTTATATAGAAATTTAAAAAAGTATTTACCACCTACTTCATCCCAACACTCAACCATTTGCTTTTCGTGATTTCTAAAAAAATTATTTGCATAATCATTAAATTTCCAAAAGTTTTTTATAACCAGTTTCATTTTATATGAGTTTTATTTAATTAAACATAACTGTAGTATATTTATTCTGGTCCCTCATCTTCTGTTGGGATAGAATCTTTCCAATCGTCTTGTGTTAGTATTGAGTTAATGTATTGTTCTTTTATAGGAGCATCATAATCACGTCTTTCATAATTTCTTTCTTGATATTCTCTGCTTACACCTGCTACAAAAGCATCACTAATTACTTGTTCCAGTTCTTCTCTACTTAGAACATATTTGTTTGTTTCTTCTTTAACTAAACCTTTATTTGTAAATCCTTGATTGATTGTATAAATCTCATCTAAATAATCAGGTAGTTCCTCAGCCAAAGTTACAGGTACAAATACCTTGTCTGTTATTGTTAGTTTCATTGTTTAATAGTTTTGATTATTTCTCAATTTTATTAGTATTTAGGAGTTTTGATTGTTTGGAAAATAATATTGTATATAATTTACGTTTGGTTGGATATATACTATCCCAAAAGAGTGCTGTATCATTTTTTATTCAATTTATATTTTTTCTGAAAATGATATTGAAGCCATAAAACATAATCTCTAAAGTAAAATATAATTAATAAATTAAATCTCATTTTATTATTTTTATACCTAACTCTTGGTATATATTTTCTAACCCAATCAAAATCTTTAAATATTCCACAATTAAAGTTTTTGTATTCAAACGACCTTATTGATTTTGCAGACATAATTAATCATTTTTTACTTTTAATACCACCCAATTCTTTGTAGTGTCTATGTTGTTTGCTTTTAGAAAGGAATCCCAACTCTCTAATGCTGTATTTATAGTTTCATATTCACTTGTATAAGAATGGTAAGTATTTCTTTTATAAGGTTTTACTACATAAATTATTTGTTCAACAAATGGCTCAACATCTTTATCAGTTAATGTAGATGTAGTTCCAATGATTTCAAAATTATCTGCATTATATTTAGAATCTTCCATTATAGTAATGTCAGTAAATCCATCTTCTTGTTCATAAACTAAACATATATCATTTTGGAATCCATTTATATAGTCATCTGATAATTTAAAATCATAAGCATCTAAAGGAACTTCAATTAGTATTAATGTATCTCCTTTATGTGTTGTTATTTTATTCATTGTTTATTTTTTTATTATACAATTTAGCTATTTTAAACCAAAACTCACCTTCTACTAAATCTTTTACTCCAGCTTTTCTTGTTCTTTCAATTTCTGCTATTGTAAGATTTTTTTTATCTAATTCAATATAACATTCAATAAATGTTTTTTCTTTTTTATTCATTGTTTAATAGTTTAAAATAATTTGATTTTGGTTGCATATTCATTATTTTTTCAACTTCTTTTTTATTAGAAGGACAATACATAACAAAACAATTCTTTATTTGAACTTCTAATGCTTTAAGTTTTTCAAAATCATTATCAACAAGTCCTAATAACATTTCGGTCTGACCTTTACTTCTATTTATTTGTTGTGATAACCATTGTAATTTGTTATTCATTGTTTACTTTTTTTCTTTTGATGATACTCACCTTTTTCATCTTGATACCAATCCCCTACTTTTAAAGATTCATAATTTTCACACCAGCTACACTTAAAATTCTTAGTATCATTTTCTTTTGATGAATAATGTATATTGGGATTTGAATAGTCCTTAAATACTTGTTTTTTACAAGACGTGCATTTTATATAACTCATTTTGTTAGTTTATTCATTGTTTAAAATTTTAATAGCTTTTTCAGCATCTGATTGACTAAGTCCCTCTGTTGGATGTGTATGTATAAAATATGGATGTTGGGTTAATAACATATCATTATCATCATCTAATATGACATAGGTATAATCTATACCAACTCTTTTTTTAACATAAGCCCCAGTACTATTTTCTCTACAAATGTAATTATCAATCCAATGTTTTATTTCTACACCTCTTGGTATAGACATAGGGAATCCTTTTTCTATATGTTTATACCCTCTGATAGTAACACCAACTATTTTGCCACCAAATCTAAAATTAGCATTGGTTAGTTTTATTACAGTTTCTTCAACGTTATGTTTTCTCCAACTGCTGCTAATAACTAACTTAGCATTTGTTTTTTCCAAGATGTTTCCTAATAGGTCTTGCTTACTATCAACCAATCCCCACATTCTATCCTCTGTTAAACTTTCTGGGGTGGCAATTACTCCATCTATATCAAGAAATATGTACTTATCCATTGTTTCCATTGTCTATATCATTTAATTCCTTTAATGTTCTAAAAAAGGCTGTAACAGCTTTAGGGTTAGCTTTGAGATAATTAGTATTGTCTAATGTACCAGAATTACTAAAATTAGTTTGACTATAATCTTTTGTTGAAACTACACTATCAAGTATAGGACTTCTACTTGGTGGTAAGCCAGTTAATTGATTTATGATTTTACTACCATTACATACAGTGCATATTGGAATATTAGAATGTATTCCTATTGTTGGTTCTACACCACTTCCTTTACATTGGGGACATTGTTGCCACATAGTTTTATTATTTATTAGTTACTCCTCCTGAAATATATCCTACTATTTTACCACCTATAACAATAGGCTGCCATATTTGTATCATTGTTTACTTTTTAAATGTTATTGTATCCCCTACTGAATATTTGTTACAACTGTCTTTAAAATAAGAATATTGTCCTCTATTTATAATATAACCATATTCACATATATTATTTCCTTTATATTGTACTGATGTTATCTTACATTCAAAAGGTTCTATTTTTGTACTATCTGGAATGTCACACCCAATAGTAAACATAGATGCAATAAGTAGTGTTGTTAGTGTTCTTTTCATACCTTGTTTTATTATAGTGTTAAATATTTTCTACAGATGTCTGCTTGTTCCTTTAAAGATTGTTTTCGAGCTGCAACACGAGTAGCAACACGAGTAGCATCAGCAGCAGTAGCAGCAGCATAAGCAGCAGCATAAGCATAAGCAGCAGCATAAGCATCAGTAGCAGCAGCAGCAGTAGCAGCAGCAGCATAAGCAGCAGCATAAGCATCAGTAGCAGCAGCACGAGCAGCACGAGCAGTAGCATGAGCAGTAGCATGAGCAGCATGAGCAGCAGCAGCATAAGCATCTAATTCTTCTCTACTTATCTTACCTTCACCAAACTGGATAGCTGCATCTATTGCATTTATACTATGTTCATCTCGCATAAGATTCCTAACAGTATTAACACAATGACCCTTGGCAAGAGTTAATTCTCGTAAGTTGTCAGGATAGAGTTTTGCATATGTCCATAACATCCAATCGGCTCTTTCACATGTTGCAAATGCTTCTTGCAACGTTTTATTCCCTAACCAATTTAGAGCTTCTTCACAAGCGTTAATCGCTTTAAGTTGTTCTTTAAATGTCATAACTTGTTTGTTTTAATTTTCATATTCGTTATTACAGCAATCACATCTATAATAATACTGGTTGCTAAATCCCCATACTATTTTATAGAATGTTTTAAATTCCTGGCAAAATTTACAATATAAGTGTTTCATTAATTACTTATTTATATACTAAAGATAAGGACTTTATCTTGATTTACCAACTTTAAATTCAGAATTTTCATAAATTAAATATTCTCCGCTGCTACCCTGTGTATCGATGAAGTAGTATTTTCCTCCGGTTGATTTGCCCTTGATGTCAATTTGTGATTGATGGGTATGCCCAACTACTTGGATTAAGTCCTTCTTTAGTACACTCTCCTTATTTGCCTTCATTAAGTAGTCGGGTCTAATCCATATTGGTGTCTGACCTTCACTGTTTCCGTAGTTATCTCCAAATCGAGTCGGAGTAAAACAAAACAGCTTTGGTTTGTGTTTAAACAATTCGTTTAGGTCTGCAGCTAGTGTATCTATTGACCATTCTCCTAATTCCAATTCTCGGTATGTATTATCCATAAATACACTTGATACGCCAGCATGTGTACACAATATGTTTTCAAACTGATAGGCCATTTGTAGGTGTTCTCTATTCTCGTCTACTACCTGTATGATAGAAGGTGCTAGATTATATTGATAGCCACTAGTACCCGTATAACCTATTTCTGGGAGGTAATGATGATCGTGATTACCAATTAGCAGCACTACTTCTTTACCAGATGTCTTCTTATATTCAATAATCTCTTTGAAGTTATGAATTTGGTCTACACCCGGTATATCAAACGAATCAAAATAATCTCCAACAAAGATTACTCTATCAGGATTTTCTTGATGCACCATTAGTTTCCAGGTTGCCCTACCGTGTACGTCTCCTATAAAAATTGTTTTCATAATTTATTTTTTTTAAATTGTTCAAAATTATACATAGCATGTAGCTTGTTTTCTGATATTTGGTGGAATGGTACTTTCATAAGCTCACTAATATAACAATAAGTGTCGAAAGCAAAATTAATTATATCTTCTTCGGTAAATGTATTTTTCATCCCACACCTATACCCATGCATCCAATATTCTCTTTCACTTAATGTTCCTTCATTGTTCATATTCTCCCATGCTTGTTCGGCTTGTAGTTTCTCTTTATGTCTCTGTAGCTTTCTCTTAGTAATAGCTTCTTCACTCATGTCTGCTGTCATAATTTATTTAATTTAGATTGTCCTATTGTATACACTTGATGAAAGTCTTCCCATTCTTCAGGTGTTAGTTCTAATAATCTTTCTCCAACACTTCTTAATTCCCAGTCTTCACTACCCTTTTCTATAAAAGCAATAACAATACAAGTTTCTGGTAAGATAAAAGAACCCTTTGAAATACTACTTCCTCCTTTCTGTAAAAAATTATCACCAAAACTATCTACATACCCATCTTTTCTGTATTCTTCTTCTTTACCAAAATAAATATTTGTATACCATTTTACTATTTCATATAATGGTTTTTTAGTTTTAGTAGATGTGTATTCTCTAAATTCAAGATTGTTTATTCTAATTTTCATAACTTACTTATTTTATATTCTACTTTATCAATTAATTCACCTGGTAATCCATCACAATAAAATCTACCCATCCCAAACTTTTCTTTTATTTGTGTAAACTTAAAGCCTGGGTATGTAATAAACTTTTCAAATTGTCCGTCTAACCATTTGATAAATTCATCATCTCCTAAACTTAATCCATAATGTCCTTCTTCTAAATAATCTTTATATTTTTCGTTAAATTGTTCTATTGTCATAATTGTTTATTTTGTTTCAAATTCTTTTTTAAGTTTTAGATACTCTGTATATCTTTCTTCTGTACGTTTAGCTTTTAATGCTTCCAAATGAAGTTTAAATTGTTTCTTTTCTTCTTCTGTTTGTTCTCTATAATGAGTTATAACTACATGGGTTTCTCCTTCATCCCAACCACTATTACCAAATTCTCCTCTTTCAACATTTATCATTATGTTATTCTCAGGTATTAATAACTCTGGAGGTAGATCAGAAATAGGTATAGAAACTCTCTCTCCACGATATGTCTTTTCAAATAATGTTGCTGTTATTTTCATAATTCTAATATTTTATTCTGTTTTAAATAACTATTTAATCCAATTCTTCCCATTGACCTTTTACACCTAATAAAAATGCTTCTTCAACTGTAATATTTTTAGGAAAGTATAATACATGTGTTTGTTTATATTCACCCATTAATCCTCCACCTTCTAAAGTCCATTTACATAAACAAGGATATTCTTTTGGGTAATTTTTAATTTGGTCTTTTGAATATGGATAAAATTCTTCAAATTCTTTTTTATTATTAATTTTCATATTTTATTTTTTAGTAAATAATCATCTAATACAGATGTGATTGATTCTTTGTCAATCCAAGTAAAGTCCTGAATAGATTTAGTTGGGCACTCATCTTGAGTAAGTATATTAGCATTATCAGCAGCTTTATCTAATAACTCTTTACCAAATTCTCTTTTGAATTGTTCAAATTCTTCTGGTGTGAAACAATAGCAATTCATTTCAACTAAATCTTGAATATATTTTCCATTAGAATTACATAATGTAAATCCATTGTATTCTTCATTAAATACTGAGTCTGTAAATTCTACATATACTTCTTGTATTTTAGGTTGTATCATAATTATTCTATTAATTGATAAATGTATAATGTTTTGGTTTTCCAAGCCTTAACATATTCTCTTGCTTTTTCTAAAGTAGAAATAGGATTACTAAGTTGAGATAACCCATCATTTTCAGAAATTTCAAATACTACATAACTATTCTCTTGTTTAGGTTGTATCATAATTGTTCAATATAAAGTTTAAAAAGTTGTTCTGTTGTTAAAATAGTAACATGTCCTAAATTAAACCAAATGTTATCAATTAACATATATTCATTAATATTTAGCCATTCAGCAAATGCTTTACAATGTCTTTCTATACTTTCAAAACATTTTTTAGTTGCCGCATCAACATCTAATTCTCTTATACATTCATCTTCACCATTAAAAAAGAATCCATCAAGATAATTACTTTCTATTGACCATTTAAGTTCGTGTTCTATTTTATTCATTGTTTAATTTTATTTAATCAGGTAATTTATTCCATTGGCCGGTTACTAAGTACCAAGTCAATTCCAATACTTCGGAGTAACACATACGTTCTTCAAACAACCACATTATACTTCCCATTAATACCGTGATGGGACATAAGATAATTCCAAATGGTATTCTTATTATTCGCTTCATAATTTTTATTTTTTATTTTTACAGGCCATCTCTAAAAAGGTACCTGCAGGTAACTATCATGTAGTATTTCTCCTCCAATCGCATCTACTGCATTATCTATATCAGCAAACCAATCCCCTGCTACCTGACTACCACTACCAAAACGGTAGCAAACGAAGCCGTATTCATTAAGGGTTGGACTTCTATCTAATCGAACCAGTACTGAGTCACCCACTCCATTCTGGCACCCAAAGATGTATTTATCAAGGATTACATCTGCAAAATAGATGTACCAATCCGTATAGGGTATCCGCCGGCCGATTATCTTTGTTAGATTTGTTATATACAATTCACTACTCATAACGTTTTGTTTTTTTATTTAATGGTTTCTTCGTAACCGGTCTTTCCTACCTGTTGAGTTGTACTGGTCTCGCCCTTATTCGTAAAGTAATGAGGAATGCTCCCATCGTAGAATCGGTACACCTTTATACCATCGTGCTCGAATAGGAGGTCTACCTTAATTCCATTGCCTTCTATATTTGTGGTTTGTGGTTCTTTGTAACATCCCGTAATCCCCATTGCCGCAATAATTGCTACCCCTAATAACTTTTTCATTTTGTTTGGTTTATTTATTTATTAATTTATTAATTTATTAGGCACTGGTAGTACCTTAAAAGCATTTTATTTAAACTATCAAGAAATTTTCCTATTTAACGACTGGTCTCCCCAGCCCCTCCGAATGTTTCGTTATAGTATTGTTCATAGCTTTATTATTTCTTGCTTAACTTGTTGATAATATTCAATTCCAAATTTATTATATTTTTCATTTACTGTATTCAATCCTTCCAATACTACATCAACTGATATTAAAGCAGATTGTTTTGAAAGTAGACTTACTATAATTTCGTTTCCATAATCTTCGCCATCATTCATAAATAACATTCTATATCTATGTACTAATTCTTCTGCTTTTTGTTTTGGTATCATTGTTTATTTATTTTATTATTATGTAATTCTACTATATATTCTGCCATAGCTTTATTAATTGATGCCGATGAAACTATACATACTTCTTCTATATCATCTTTATCAAATTTAATAGGAACTTTTGGAACAATCAATCTACACCAACATTGTTCTCCCGAAAAGCAAGGTTCTACTTTCCATTCTACTTCTAATGCTTGTTTATAAGCCTCTTGATATGTCATTGTTTATTTATTAAAATTTTGATTGTAATATTTTTCACCACTTATGTATTCTTCTTGTTTCTCTTTGAGCATCGCAACTCCAAAACTGAAACCTTTGTCGTAAGCATCAATTATCTGCTGCTCAAACATTTTATTAGCTTGTTCTAAAATTTCTTTTCTCCTAACCCAATAAGTTTCTCTACTAATTAAAGTCATATCAAACTCTACATCAAGTCCAATTATTTTATCATTAAGCCATTCTACTGTTGGCATTTGCTTATTCATATTCTTCACGATTTATTTTGATTACATAAGGAAAACGGGGTATACCTGCTGGTGTTAAGTTAAAATATTTTATAGTTGCCGATTTACCAATTAGCTTCTTACGGTCTTTCAACATTTGTGCGGTTTCTTCAAACGTACCCTTTACATTTGATTTGAAAGTTTGGCCATCTTCCGTTTGGAATACCATATATCCACACGTACCAGTCCGATTACCTTCGCCTTCCACTACATCAATAATTTCGTATTCATCGTCCTGAAATGATTTGTGTTTCAGCAGAAACTTACTACGTTTGTTTTCGTACATATCATTCACTCTTAACATCTGTCCCTCATAGCCCTGCTCCATATACATTTCGTACAACTTCATTAACATAGTTTCATTAGTTGCTAATCTAGTATCTACAACCACACACTTCGTATTACGGAATACCTTATCATGCTTTTCCATAATTGCCAACTGATTCTGTCTGCCGAAGAAATTCGTTTTGTAACTTGGTAAATCGTAAATATGATACTCAATAACGTCTGCACTCTCTTTAAGTTCATCAGCCGTTGGTTTGCTTTTCTTTACCAATGAAACAATTTTGTTGAAATCATTAGCCAACTTATCACAATACAATTCCCCATCAAATATCAATTCAGGATTTGCTTCAAACAACGGCTTAAGCCCTTCAAATATATGTGGCGCTGATAAGATTGGTTTGCCATTACGAGTCCACATTCCGTCCTCTTTAACGATACAACGAATACCATCAAGCTTTGGTTGAGAATGTATTGGAAACTCCACTTTGTGTTTTTCATCATTCCAATCTTTAGCCAACATCGGTTTAAAGTATTGTGTTTCATCAATGTTACTAATCGTTTCATAGTAACCACGCTCCAACTTCAACTTGCGTTTTGCTTCAGCCTCTTTCATTGCTTGCTCTTTATCGGTAGTTTCATTTGCTCTACCGGCGTTCTTACCGAACACTACAGTCCATTCATTGATAACTTTCTTACCGTCAGTCTGACCTGATATGGTGCGATACTTATTACCCACTACTTCAATAGTCCACTCTTGCGTTTTACCTGTCTCTGTTCTTTTGTAGATAGTTGCTAATTTCATATTTATATTTCTTTAAAGTTTTTTAAAAATGGTTTATCGTATTTTGGTTTGATTAGTTTCCATATGATGTGGTCATATGGTTTCTTATCCCACATTGCGAAACATACTGCTCTCAAAGCAGGTTCGGTATTTTTAAGATACTCAGCGAATTGCTTTTTGGTAGGTTCCGGATATACATCGCCATACTTACCATATCGGAAGTGGTCGTATATCTTACCATACCTTTCACCAATAGAGAATTTAGCGTATCGTAAGTTACCTATGGTTTGCTTTACCCATGCATCAAATTCATCTGGCACCCTATCTAAAAATTCATCCAAAGGTTTACCGTCACGTAGTAACTCCCATATATCAACGGATGAAAAGTTAGTTAGTATTTTATGTAAGCGTATGTATTCAGTACCTTTTATTTTCATTCTCATTCCACCTTTGAACCTGATTACATAACCTTCGGCATCCTTTGATATATTTTCTTTCAATTCCTTAAAATCAGTTATACCATCGTACTTTTTCACTACGTCAAAATTATCCATATAGTAAGGAATGTGTATATCTGATTCAATTCCATCCGCTGAACTATCTATACAAGCCAACATAACCATTCTTTCGGAGTTACCATAATCAACCACTATTCTATTTCCAGTGTATATTATCTCAAACAAATAGGTATAGCCGGGCGATAGTAAATCGGTATCATACTTCTTTAATATCTCTGCTCCCATTATTGATTGTTCCGATGTGAATGAGCCTCTGGTTGCTACTCTCCATTTACCTTCGTAATAAAACACAATACCCAAAGAGCCATCCATTTTTTCAAACACTTCAAAAGATTCATTTGGTATCTTTGATGTTCTAAATGTCATACCTTCCAATTCTTCGTAGTTAAAGAATTTAGGAAACGATTTAGCCATTACATTACCTTCTCTGTCTAATACCAGTCCCCTACATTCAATAGTCAAATCATCCCATTTAGATTCGTACTGGCACGTACGAGAATAATTGTAAATTGATATTGGATATTCAGGGTGGTCTTGCTTCACTATCAAGCCATCTGCTATGTATTTGTTTATTCTATCTAAGTCGTATTTCATATATTAAAATTTATCGTATAATGCCCTACTACCTGCCGGACAATACAAAGATACTACATTTTTGCGTAATGGCCTAATATTATACAATAAAAGTTTATTGATAATCAACTAATTAGCAAAACCCATATTTTTAGGTAATCATAACTGTTTGATTATCAATAAACTTTCTATTAGTCTATTCTAAGGTTTTTTACAATTTCACCACAAATCTTGCTTTCATTTGATTAATTTTATCAGCGGGTACATTATGTATGTTTTTACCATTGTGTGTAGTTTCAACTATAACCGAATGAACACGATACCCGTTTGCTTCGGCTAACATATTGTAGTGCTCCATTTCCCATTCCATTGTAAAGGTATTAGATACCACAATTTTTTCAACTCCATTTTCCATAGATAATTTCACTTTGTTTTGACACCAAGCATGCGCATCTTTTATACGAGATGGGTCAAAGTTATAGTTTCCGTTATCATCTACAAAGTACATATCTGCCTCATAGTGTACACCACCTAGTTCGGTTGCTAATGTTGATTTACCACTTCCAGGCAAACCACGCAATAATATTAATTTTTTCATTGTTATTTCTTTTTAAATTGTTTAAACCAATCTTTTGCAAGTAATAACGGTAATCTTTCTTTGTAGCTTTTTAAAACAAAAGCAGAGTATTCTTCCATATCACTATACATTCTTTCAGACTTCCATCTACTAATAGATTTTAAAGCATTAATAGAATTACCATACTGTAAAGCATTCATTTCTATTTTACAATTAGGGTAAAGATAATTTAGTACTTTATCACAAACTTCTTCAAGTGTTTCTTCTGTCATTGTTATTTCTTTTTTAATTGTTTAGTTAAAAGTAAATACTCAGCAGTTAATCCTGTTGTCTTGCTTTTTTCTACTATTGCAATAACTTCTTTCTCACTATACATTCTTTCTTTCTGCCATTTAATTATTTCTTTACAAACAGCAATCATTAACATTCCGTTTGGAGTTGTAGTTTCAAATGATTTTGTATCTACTCTTGTTTCATAACCAAAACTTGGTGCTAACTTCTCATAAGTATTATGAAATAAAATAGCTAATTCAACTTCTTCAAGTGTTTCTTTTTTAGGTTCTACCTTATCAAGCATTTGAGCATCTAAAGAAGTTTTATATCCTAATATTACATCTTTAGGTTCTTCTTTTGGAAAAACTACATTATACAAAATTTTATCTCCCATTGAAAAAGTATCTAAATCAACTTTCTCACAACTTGGGTTCTTAACAAACCATTCTAAGAAATCGTCATCAATACTCTGTACACCATCATTAATTAAGTCTTGGTCTGTTGTTAGGATGATTTTTTTACAATATGCAATGGGTTCATAACTATCTCTATCAAAATAAATGTACTCTATTTTAGCATCAGAGCATTTAAAAACACCCTCATAAGTAGTTTGTATAAACCAATCCCCTTCTTTAATTTCTTCATCATTAGTGATGTAGATGTTAAACTTTTTTCTATTTTTTCTGTCATTTTTAAATGACTTATTAGATTGGTAGCATAATTGATTTGCATCATTATAAATTATCCTACTTGGTTTATCTGTTGGTATTAAATGTATATTTTTCATTGTTGTTTATTTTATTGACCACATAAACTTAAATCAAAGTCTATTTGAGGGTCTCCTGTTACAAGATAATCGTTATTAAATCTACTTCTATATGTATTGGAAGGTTTATGGTCATTCATAGTATATAACCTATGTTTTAATTCTATTAAAATATGTCTTGATAAAGTAACATTTCCACATTTTTCCTTCATCCATTTTAAATAATTAGGATTAATCTTTAAAACTTCTCCCACTGTTTTATCTTTGTATTTACCAAAAGGAATTAAAGAATTATTTGTTTCTAATTGAATATTCATTGTTGTTTATTTTTTTCTGTCTTCTCTTATCATAGTTAATACCATATTAGATATAGTATCGTACCCTTTAACCTTATTGATTAATTTCCCATCCTCTCTAAAATTAAATACCACGCCTAGATCATCAACTATCCCTAAATCATTAGCAGTCGTATGAGATAGATTACCTAATGCTACTTCGAGTTGAATATTTCTAACGTCATATTCTGTTAATTCTACTTCTCCAATATAGTATTTGGGTGGTGGTATGATAGGTATTACCACGTGACCGCTTTTAATCTTTATAACCTTATAGTTATTGTTTAGTACTTTCATAATTTTTGTATTTGATGTTCTCCAACATATAAATCTGGAAATAATCTTCCTTTTAGGTTTTCACTATCAACTAAGTAATACCATGTACCTTGATGAGTTTCTCTTGTATACCAAATATACATTTCCTTATCATGCCATTTAGGATATTCTTTAGCTATTACTTTTACCCTTTCCATCTTTAACAATTTCAATTAATTTAATTAAACATTCAAGTTCTGCTTCTTCGTAGGTTCTTGGTTTATTAAAATCTGTAACTTCTTTGTTTGGTGTAATTTTCAAATCAGTAAATTCTAAAATTTCAAATCCCCATTTAGAAATATGATAATAAGAAAATTGACAACATAATCTATACCTCTCTCTAAACCATCTAAATGCTTGTGAGAATGTTGGTGCAGATGTAAATAAAACTTTATCTTCAAATTCTGAGTTCTTACACCAGCATCTACTTTTAAATGAATCTTTCATAAACATTGCAAAACATTCTTCATCAAAACCTAATTCTTTAAGTTCTAATGCTTGCTGATATGGAATAAATTCTTTAGTCATTGTTTTTAATTTGTTTAACAGCATTTTTAAGTTCTAATAATCTTTGTTTGCTTGGGTTCATAACATCATTATAAATCTCTATTGGTGTATTCATTGTTAAATTATTTGTTTTGTACCAATATTAAATACTGGAGATAAATTGCGAATATTAGTGTATTTGCCAGTAAATTCTTTAGTTAAAAAATCACATAATAGCATTTGAGGATAAGCATTTCCATCAAAAAAAGCATAATATAATCTTGAATGAAATAAAACTATTGTACCATATCCATAAGACTTTAATTTATGTTTAGGGAAATCAGACCATTTGTAATTTAGTAATGTTCCGTGTTTATCAATCTCAAAATTATCTAATTTCTTAAAATAAGAATGTTCAAACTTCCATTCGTGTTTATTGTTTTTAAACCAAATATTCAATTCTTCAAGATATTTGTTCTTTTTTAGTTTAATAGGATTGGAATTATCAAAATCTTCTTTACTAATTTCTTTTTTCAATTCATAAGTAGATTTTAATCTATAAGTATTATTAAACTTAACAATAATTCCCAAATCTGTTTTATAATAAAATGTATTGTTATTCATTAGATTAAATTTTAATATGACCTTTGCCTTTATTTAAAGAATAAGGAATGTTTTTACAACTATGATTATCTTCACAAACAAGTTTACCTAAATATTCAGTTCCACTTTTATAAACAATAACATCATAATTCCATTCACTTTTTAATTTATCTCCAACAAAAATTGGTTGTTTATTATCATCGTAATACCCTGTAAATTTATTGTTATTCATATTTGTTATTTAGTTTTAAGTGCTTTTTTAATTTGTTCTAAGGTATAGCATCTAATACCATTTATAGTATACATCATTGTTATTGTTTTTTAATTAATGTGTAATTGTTTTGTTTCAAAAACATTAAAAAAGAACTACTACTACCATTATTAATATCTGAATTAATAAAAACATTCCATACTTCATCCCAACTATTATCTTCTACTTTAGGTTGTGGGCAAATACATTTTTGACTTAATGAATTTCTGCAAGAAGATGGTTGTTTACAATGTATATTAAATTGCAAAAATGCCTCATTTAATATTCTTTCATTTTCTTGTTCTTCTGTTTCTTCATCCATTTCAACATCTTTATTTACTGATAATGGTTGTTCAGGTATCATTTCAGCTTCTTTGGTTTCTGTTTTTACAGCCCAAATATTTTGAACCTCTCTACCTGTTAATTGAGTATAATTTAATGCTGGAGTAAATACTTTTGATTTATATTCCTCAAAATAATGTCGTTTACTAATAATAGTATTTGAACTATCAAATGGCAATGTTTCCCACCAATCTAAAGCTATTCTACGATAATTTTCTGTTGGTTCTTCTTTAGAATGTTCTTTAAGGTATCTTTCTTTTATTCTTTCTTCGGTTGAATCAAATACTGATGCTGGGTTATTTGCTGCCCATTTAAGAATTACCTCATTATAGAATATGTTTTCTATTTCTTCATCTGATAAATTATTATGAGGTGATAATCTGTGATATTCTTTAATATCTAAATCATTGAACCAATTTAAGGCTAAGTTTTTTATAGTATTCATTGTTGTTTTATTTTTTGTTGTTTAAAAATAGAAAATAGTAGTCTGAATTGACAGACATTGATTAATTATTCTTACTTCTTTTAGGTGTTAAAATACCACATATTACTGTGACTGTTAAACCTTTAATCAATTAAACCAAATGTTTATACTATTTTAATGTTGAGAACTCATCTGTGTTTTAGTGGTTACTTGGTTCACTATTTACGGCATTCCTTTCTCAAGGGAAAAACACACTAATTTTATAATTTATTTGTTTACATTCTATTATGATAGAAGTATTTACTGTCATGTGAAGGGCAGCTTGTTCTACTACAGCTACACATACCAATAATTAATAACATAATTAAGAAGATTTGTCCTGGAGTTAATTCTTTTGTCATGTTTTTAATTTAGATTGTTATTGTAATAGATGGCTAATTAAGATGATTAACCCACTTAATATGAACATTAATAAATTAATGAAAACTAATGAGTTCTCATCATAATTAAAGTAATCTTTAATCGTCCTAACTGTTGTTGTTTGTCGAAGCGTTTTGAATATGATTAAGTTACTATAAAGTATCAAAAACAACGCTAATAAAATTGAATGTCCCATAATGTTTTTTTTGTAAAGATATGAAAAAATATTTTATAGAATTAGGGGAACAGTATTATCTGCTCCCCTTTAATTCCAATCCACCATTAAAAACTACTACCAAGTAATAGTGGTGCTATCAACTGAATCATCAGTAACTTCATTGAATAACTTACTTTCATCTTCGGTTGATTTGTTGAACTTTTGTATCAACTGCTTCATAAACACTCTTTCACTATCCAGTCCACCATCATTACTGAAATATGGTAGGATTGCTATTTCGGCCGCCTCCATTAAGGTAAACCCATCATAGATAAGTCCGGCTGCTTCAACATTCACACGCGTTGAAACGATTGTTGAAATTTTACTAGCGTCCGTTTTGATTAACTGACGAGTAGTATCGGCGATTTCAGCCAAAGCGTTCAATGAATAATCATCAGCTTCAGCGAATTTGTATTTCAACAATTCGTATTCACTTTGCTTATCTAATAAATCCATTTCAATTTGAACAAATCTGTCCATAATAGCCCTATCCATTATACGAGTCGATGTGTACTCATTACCGATATTAGCCGTAGCGATAAAGGTAACACCACTGGCAACTTTTACGATTGGTGAACCTTCGGCCTCATCTAATCTTAGGTATCTTTGACCAGCATCTAACACAGTCATTAAGATATTCCAAGCTTCTGGGTGAGAACGAGAAATTTCATCCAATAAGATAATAGCGTTTGGCGTTTTGATAGCCTTAACGAAAGCCGATTCACTAAAGAATGTACCACTCTCTTTATTAAAGTGCGTATTACCTATTAGGGTTGCTCGGGGGTCTTGCGTTGCACCTAAGTTGAAATAGAAGTCAGGACGTTTCAATGAACGAACAAGCGATTGAGCGGCAAGTGTCTTACCACAACCAGTCGGTCCGGTCATCATTATATTTTTACCACGTACCGCTGAACGTAACAAATACTTCCATTTCAAATCTTCAATGAATAACCCAGTCGGTTTAAGCGATACACCATTATCATGTATAAATGCTTTAAGTGCATCGTGCGTTTCAAATGCTTCACTTACCGAGTCACAAGCATTTTCTTCAATAATGTTAGCAATCTTTTTGAACTCGTCCATTTCAACCAATTTGTAAGTAACACTACCAGTCTTACCTACATACCCACGGATTGCTTTGTTTTCAGCCTCCGCCTGTTTGATACGGCTACGGCTGATACCATTTACCGAAGTTACTGGCTTATTATCAGTAGTCATAAGAGCGAATGTTTTACCTACTAATATTGGTTTGTAAATTTCATTCGTAAACCCTACAACAATATCGGATTTTTTTGTTGTTACTCTTTTTACCGTAGGTTTTTTTGTTGCTACTTTCTTAGCTACTACCGTTCTCTTTACGGTTGTGTTTTTCTTAGCTACTACTTTTTTCTTAGCTACTGGTGTACGTTTAGCCGTCGCTGATACTTTACTCATACTTTTTGTTTTAGATTTTAGTGTTGAAGATTTATTTACTTTGTTTGTTACTTTCTTAATAGCCATATTTTATTTTATTTTTTTTATAATTTTTACTGAATAATACTTTGTGGTTTCCACTTCATATACGAAGGTACGTTTAACTAATAAACATAGAAACACAACCAATACACATATATACTTTTTACTTACTACCATACTATTTGATTACCTTTACTTTGTAAAGATACAACTTATCTTGGACATGGCCAAATTATAGGATAAATTGGTTTATTGATAATCAATCAGTTAGCAAGACCCCTATTTTTAGGTTGCCATAACTGATTGATTACTAATAAACATTCTTTTCAGTATCTAGTATTTTTGGTTAGTCCCTATTACTTTTTTGTAAAAATAGGTCATTCATTGATTTAGCAACTTGCATTATATTTTCAACATTTACATACTTAGCACTTTTATCATACGATTTTTGGAATGTTCGCCAGTCTTGTGTATTTTCAAAACTAGATTCACTTTTTTCAGTAATGAAGTAGGATAACACATTTATACCACTCTCACGCATTTTTTTCACTTGCTTATTTGTATGAAGGGCGGCCGATTCACCACCATAAGTAATATTATCAGTTTTTGATATGATACTATAACAAGGTTGCCCATCTGAGAAGTTTAAGAAATAAGAGTCAACTGAATTATCAGCCGGTATCAAATACTTTTGGATTGCTTCAAAACATAAACCTTCCGGTGTTGTATTACTACAATCCAATATAGTCATATACTTAGCGAATTGTTTGAATGAATCTCTACGAGAGTCGTGTATCAAACAAATATAAGGTAACGATTTACCACCACTACTACTACAATCAGTTGAACGTATTGAAACCTGAACATTTAAGTTACGAGCCATCTCACACGCCTTAACTATTGCTACTACAGAGGTAATTGTTTTTCTTAACTTGCTACCACCCATTGAGCCCGAATAATCAAGAGATATATGTAGGTTTGCTTTCTTATACTGGTCGATTTCGTTTGTATAGAATACACCGTCATTATCATACCCAAGCGAAGCAATCATTCTCTTATCAATTCTACCTTTTTTCAAGCGGCTGAATACCGTTTCACGACTCTCACTTCTTATTTGTAATTTCTTACCTAACAATTTACCCAATGTTATACCACGATTAACTTCTTCTTCTGCCCATGCTTTAACTACCGCATCCTTTCCCCATCCGCTAGTATGTGAGAATGGAAAGTCTTTGGATTGAATTAGATTATTAGTCAACTTTTTAACTACGATACAATCAACACCTTGCGATATTCTACCATAGCCGGTTTCCATACCACTACCTACACGAACCAATTCAGTTTCACTTTCAGCAATATCTTTAAGTTTGTTAGAATCTGCGGTACTCAAAGTTTTTTTCTTTATGTTACCATTAAGGAAGTCCTTTTGTTTTTGGAATTTCTTACTTAGAATATCTGATACTTTCTTACTTAGTGCATTATCCGATGAGTTTGATTTCTTACCGTCAGTAGAAGTAGCATCGGCATCCATACCACTACCACCTGCCTCATTATCCATATCACCACTCATACCGTCTGGTGCCTTACCATTACCGGCTGTATTTTCCTCAGCTTCATCATTTCCACCATTAGCCCCATTACCCTGCGCCGATTGTGGCATCTGACCTCCGTTTTTATCCATTACATTTGTAAGGATGATTTCCATAATATCAATCGCTAAATTCAAAGAATCAGTTGAACTATTTAATCGGCCGATATTTTTCAAATCTAATAAACGATAAATGGCTCTCAATCCTTTCAATTTTGATAAGTCGGTATTTTCATTCATTAGGTTAATGATACGAAACATATACGAATCTATCGTTTCATCGGTGAAATCATCAGAAGCTATACCTTTTGTTACACTCTTATCGTTAAAGTAGTAATCATACATCGAAGTATAGTAATCTCTATAACCAGGAGCCGATTTGAATATATACATATCAATACGTCTATCCTCAATCCAATTTGTTAAACCACTAATAGTATTAGTAATTTGTTCCGTTAAAATACCCTTACTACCAATCTTACCATTGGAAAGGAATATCTCATTTAATTGATTACGATACGCCGGATATTGCTTAATAACCTCTAGTATAGAAGCATCTAACGAATATGGAATATTAGGGTATGTTGGTGGTAGGTTATTTTCAATGTCCTGAGCGTTTGTATGCTCAAACCTCGAAACATCCCATTTATACGAATCACTACAATTAGACATTGCGTATAATAATTTAAAATCTGATAAGATAATATGCGAGCCCTCATGCAATGCCAATCCAACCGATACATCAAAGTTATCGTCAACATCGGCTGATAATATCACTTTCTCACCATCGGTTTTACTATCACTTTTTGTAGCAAAGGTAACCGGAACCGATTTAGTTGTTACGATTTGTACGAAATTGGCGATTGCTCTACGAACTGATGCCATTTTATATAAATCATTAGAACGTTTATACGCATTCAATTCATCGGTATTATATGAACTATACTTATCAAGATATTCATACTTAGTATCATAATCATCATACCAAAATGAAGATACTGATTTTTTACTGCCTGTATAGCCGGTATTACCACTACTATACTTACTAACGTTTTTACTACTTTTACTCATAATGTGTATTTATTTATATTTTACTTAATAAAATTTGAACCATAGAGGCATTACTCTGATGCCTTTACTTTGTAAAGATACAACTTATATTTGACATGGCCAAACTGGGAAAGAAGAAGGTTTATTGATAATCAACCAGTTAGCAAAACCCGTATTTTTAGGTTGCCATAACTGGTTGATTATCAATAAACCTTTATTATAGATAATTTAATAAATTACAATTTTATAAAATAAAATCTTCGCTATTATCTAATTTTATGTTATTTGTTGTTGCTTTATTACCTACAACGGTAATTTTTGTTTGTGGATTTGTTTGTTGTGCTTCTAGCAATACGTTTTGATTCTCTAATAGCTTCTTAATATCATTCAATAATGAGATTATACTATAACTTTGTTCTGGTGTCATATATTTTATGCTTTTCTTTCTAATGTAATATTTTTACAAAACCTTATTTCTTTATTATTCAATGTCCATATTTCGCCATCATCCATAGCACACGTAAATAATAAGTCATGCTCTTGTGAATAATCTATAACAAGAAAAGCATATCCTTCCATTTGGTCGGATATGCGTTTAATTGGTATCATAGGATTCAATTGTATTATCATAATTTTAAGTTATGAGTGGATTAGTCCCACCAACCACGAAGACCGGAGCCATCAAATTGCTGATTGAAATCTTTTTTCTTACTGAATTTTGAATAATCTTGTCCTTTGAGTATTGTATATAGTTCAGCCCATTGCTCTTCTTCAATCTCTGAAGATCTTTTAAAGATTGCTCTGTTATGTTCTTTCTCTTCGGGTGTATCATTATCTACCAAAACAGATAAATTCGGATTATCTTCCGATGGAACAAACTCCATTGAACGCATAACTAACTCACCTAGCTCTGCTTCGGCTTGATCTATGAAATTATCTACCATAAAGTTGTTATATAGTTCAGCTGCTCTACGCATCTTTTGGACTTTTTTAAGACGAGATTCTTCAACTTCATATCCATACTTTTCAATTGCATCGGCGATAATAGTAAGACCGATATTATTCATTACATAGATGCCATACGGGTCATATGAACGAAACTGCCATAGCCCCTTACGGAAGCGCCATATGTTTTTTAAGAAATTTGGTAGATCGTATCTAACCATATACAATGCTTTTCTAATTTTGTATTTTATACTCATAATTTTTATTTTAAGTCTCCATTTTTAATTGCCAATCGTGTCGTTTTCACTTCGCTAGAAAGTACTCGGTATGTGTGTTCTATCTTAACCATTACACAACTTTCTTTCAATTCACAACTTTTTAAATAGCCGTTTATGTGGTTCATTATATTAATAGCTCCTACCGGATTTGCTGAATGACAATATACTTTTGGTAAAGGTATATGATTATCCATAGATAAATTCACAATGTATCTTGCACAATCCAATCCGGTTTTTTCGGTTATATTGTTATATTCCAAATAACCATTGGTTTTTACATTACGATAATACTCCTGCATTGCTTCTTCACCTAAATCGTGGTCAAGAGATATACACTCATAATTTTCCAATCCGTGTAAATTTACATGCTTTACAAATTCATCATAATTCGTAACCACTTCCCATTGATTATCTTTTGGGATACGAACATCATCTAAATATAACCATATTTTTCTTTGTATCATTTTATAGGAGTTTTTTTTTAAAATTACATTATCGTTCTTTGATTATTTTATTTTAATCGTTTAGTAATTGTTTTTTGTTTTGTACTTTATCAACTCTGGAGTCCGTATAAGCCATACATTCACGTCTTAAATCTTCCGTATACTTGTCAATATTGTTACGGACATTGTGTATTTCACTATACATATTTCTCTCAACATCCGATGTCTGTCTATGTATAAGTTCAACTTCACGTCCGACTGTCTGCTCTAAATTTTCTAATTTGTTTGCTAATCTAATCACCTTTACCATACCTACAACAATTACTACCAACATTGTGATAGCAACCATCGCAAGCATACCAAAAGCAAATGCTAATTGTGTATTCATATTTTGTTTTCTCCTATATATCAAAGAACGATAATGTATAGTACAGCAGATAGGATTTGCACCTATATAGTTTAGTTACCTATTTAACTGACCTCCGAAGAGCCCTACGTCTAACTTACGGATTTATGTCGACATTATCCGTTTCCGCCACTGCTGTATGTTAGGAAAGTAGAAGATGGGCGAGTGGACATCTACTTTTATGAACGGCTTTACTTGCTTACACCTCCGATAGAATGTAGATTTTCACTAACTCGTTTTAGCGGTCTATCTTTCCCCGTTCAACCTATTGTAGTCAGGACAGGATTCGAACCTGCTTGAGGGCTTACGACCTCGGCTATTCTATTTACGACAACACCATACCGCCACCTGACTATTTTGCAACTTTTAACAGGTCAGTATGAGTTGCCAACATATCCAGCTTACGATCTGGCTCCATAGTGTGCATCAGTTGAGAGGCGAGGAGGAACTACGACCTTGTGGCCTGCAAGGTACATCGTACCACCGAGGAGAATCGAACTCCCGTTTGAAGAATGAAAATCTTCCGTCCTAACCGTTAGACGACGGCGGCATTGTTATAAATTCTCTTTAATGTATTTATGTACCTTTGCCATATTCTTATCACACTCATAATCATATCCACCCGTACTAAATAGTTTGCCTTTACCCTCGTACATTCTATACCACAATGCTTGTCTTTCAGATTTTTCCAACCTAAACTGGCCTTCAAATCCATAGCACGAACAATGTGAGCCATGCATTTCATATAATTTACCTTTATTATCTTTGAATAAAAAGAATGAAGTGGAATCACATCCCCACGACCCTACTGATTCGTATGCCACTAAAATTTCTAAATCTTGCAAAGCCTTTGTTATTTCATCAACATCCACACCTTCACCGGAGTATTTTAATTCCAAATGCTGCTTGATTTGTAATTCAGTCATTGCTTTTAAATCTTCTAATGCTAACATAGTATGTAATTTTAAGTAACAAAAAACCCCAAACTCATGTTCGGGGGGTTCTTCATATTATGAGCGGGACCAAAGAATCGAACTTCATCCTGCAGCCTGGAGGGCTGCTGTGCTACCATTACACTAATTCCGCTTATAAACCATGAGATTATTGGTTTGGGTGTACCATCTTTGGAAGGGTTATTGTTTTCCTTCGTATCCACTTCCTTTTGAGAAGTATCAGTACAGTGTCGGTCCGTAATGCGAACCACTCATAAAGTCATAAACTACTCTCTAACTAATCTGCTTCTTCAAGTCTGCCGACCTGATTAACACTTGCGGCGTTAGAAGTTTTTCATTAGAATCACAGACCACTTGCGGTGGTATCGTGGCAACGAACAACTCGTTACTATGTAGACACCTTTCGTCTATAACTGGCAAACACTTTTGCTTTATGATTATTTTTTGAATAAAAAAAAGTTGTTGTGGTTTGTAGATTGATTCAGGTAGCGGTCTGCCACTAGCTCTCTCACCTTTTGAGTCAGAGAATACTAAACTACCCGATGCAATATCCCTATTGCCATATTTTGAGTCATCTTCATACAAATATGTTGGTACATAAAATGTAAGGATAGTAACAGCACCACCTGTACACAGTCTTATCTAGCGTCCTTTCGGATAGATTGATGTTAAGACCACTCTGATATTGAGTAACGAAATGATACGAAGGGATTAAGTTCGTATTTCTCACATATACTCTATGAGTTATTCCTATTGCTCTTCCGAGCTCAATTAGAGTATCTACTTACCCTAATCATTCAAACTTTTCTGTTACAGTGTCACCCTCACATACAGAGCTCAAACAGTATCTCACTTGTCTACATGCGTTCCAACCTTACAGGGTTGAAACTGCAGAATGCTTAACCAAACATTCCACTTTATCCTACTTTCGTAGTTTATCTAAAACCGAGCATAGACACCCGTCGTTAATTGTGTAAGACGAACTTACTATATTAACAATATCTTTATAATCAAAGAACTTTCTTTGTTTAATTAAAGATACGATAAATTTTTCATTCTACCAAATCTTTTTTAATCTTTTTTTTTAAACTGATTAATGATAACCGGCTTTATAGTATCGTTTCACTCTCAAGATACTAATGTTTATAGAGTCACACATTCGGTTTTATTAGATGTTGGCTTCAACCATTCATCAGTTTGTTTGTTAAAGATACGATAAATTTTTTAATCTACCAAATCTTTTTTTAAATTGTTTTTGTATTCGGTATATCCGTAGTATATGTAGATCCGCCAGCTATTGTTCTATTGCCTGTACCTGTATATGTAAACATTGTAGGCTTTATACCATCCTCAACAATATCATCTAATACCTTCGTAAGTTCATTTTTAACTTTTAAAGGTAACTCATTACTACCAGCTATATAACCTCTTAACCAATTTGTAAAATCTTTTGATGTCATACTTATTATTTCTTTGATATATTAAAGATACGATAAATTTTTCATTCTACCAAATCTTTTTTATTTTTTTAACTTAATTAAGTTTGTCATAGTATATGCTATTATACATATGACAAACTCAAAAAAGTTGACGGTGGAGATGACGGGACTCGAACCCGTGTCTTGATATGGAATTGCAACACCAACGTCTCACACGCTTAGCTACTCTGTTCTACACAGAAGCAGGAGGTAAATCTAGGGTGGAATGCTTATCACAGCAGCAAACGTACTAAACGTTCCCTTGATTAGTAATGGGACTATATTGGTTAAATACAGTAGATCCACCACTTAGTTGATTCGGGTTCAACCAAGAAAACCTTTAGAGATCGCCTACCAAAGGTAAATGATTAACTCAACCGCCCCGATTACACACATTCTTGACGGGGATCATTCCAACATTGTGACCACTTTACGGTAGTTGGATATGCACTTTTGTAACTATTCTGTTCCAAGGTCAGTTACCAACCTGAAGACTACGCTGCTACAGCAAATGACTCGAAAGCCATGTTGATGATAGATGCACCGATTTCTTGACGAGATGTTTTTTCTGCGTTTATTGTTTTACAAGTATTTAAGGACATTCATGCTTTGTCCGCGTGTGGTGCTACCCTTCTGCATACCAATCAAATGCCAGGACATCCCCATATTATTTCAGTAGTCAGTACAGGATTTGAACCTGTATGAGTTTTGCTTGCGCCTACATGACTTTAACTCAAAAAGTTCTCTTCTTATTTAATGATGGAAGGTCACCATCGTTTGCGTCTACCAATTCCGCCAACTGACTATCCTTAAAAGGTAATGGAAGTTCCTCGACCTCTCCCTAAGTTCAGTATCTTTGTGCCCTGCCCTTTGTTTTATACCTCTTCGTTATTATATTTCATCTACTTTAAGGTATCCCTTTGCTAGTGTTATAATACCGGTTATTATAAATAGTACTCTAAGAAACGTTACTGGTTTATCCATAGCATGTATCACGGTAAATGAACCCAATGTTATTTGCAACATGCCCCATATAAATCTTAGTAGTAATCTCATAATTTGTTGATTTCTTTATTATACCTTTGTTATTAGTTCTAATTATTATCTCCAAGAAATGCATGATGTATAGGAGTCCACAAACAATATACCCCAACACCTTCCAAAAAGGTTAAATGTGGTAATATATTAGAAAATAACGTTGTCAAATATGATATTAGTAATCCAATTATGCAACTTACTATTGTTATATTAAGTATTAACTTAAATTTTTTCATAACTATTTTGTTTTATTATATATCAAATATACGAAAAGTTTTTGGATTTTCCAAATTTATGGTAAAACCCCAAGCATTCCTCTCCACTTAGCTCCTATTGAGATACAATTCCACATTTCGTTAGCATTTATTGTATCTAACGAATTACCAGTTCCACTACGCAGTGGTGCCCATCCATTTTCATTATTTATACTAACAGGTTGCTCAGTAGTATTAACTATGATTATTGTTCCGCCATTATTAGTCTCTGGGTTTGGAAATGCAATTCGTCCATTTGGGTTTACTATCTCAAATATCCCGCTATATGGTATATCATAATATACAATATCGCTTAAATTTAGTGTTGTTGTATAGTATGGTACTATACTTCCCAATTCAACTTCTAAATGTTTATTTATTTTAACTTTTTGATTATTATCATCGACTGTTAGTTTAGTTCCGTTATAATTTTGATTGTAATCACCTATAATTGTCTGCTGGCTGGTGTATGAGCCAAGTACAATTGATATAGGATTACCTAAACCATCCGCAAATTCTGACCCACTAACTTGTACGAGTCTTCCGTATGTTTCATCTATGTATGAGCCTGATAATGTTGGTATTGCCATAATTTAATCATAACTTATTTTAATAATTGCTTAAGAACATTTGTCCTTTGTAAACCACTTTTATCACAAAATTCGTTAAAAACCCTTCTATTCCTTTCGCTTGACATAGCCATCTTTAAACTTTCTGCGCTTCCATTGTATAATGTGTTATCTTCAAGATAATTTTTTATTTCACTTATTGAAGATTTTTTTTCTATCTTCTTTACGGGTTTTAATTGTTGTTTTGGAATATCCACAACTACTTCCACCATTGTTTTTTTAGTAGTTGAATCGTTCTGTATTACTTCGACAGTCACACCTTTCGATTCTTCTAACTCATATGTACTTTCGTATGGTACAAATAGTGTATCATCTGCAATGACCTCTAATCTAATCTTACCACTTTCCATTAAGTTACTAAAAGTTTTTAACTTTCCCAAATTTACTCTACAACGAGTTCCTTCTATATTCCCTTTAAATGAATATTCGCATCCAGTTCCTTCTAAAAATAGTCTAACTTTTGCCGTTTTTTCACTAGCTCCAACGAGTTTAATCTCACATTGAAATTCGTTATTTTTATCCTTTAATAATTTGTACATCGCTTAATATTATTTGTGTTTTTAATGATTCTTCTATTTTATTACGAATATCGGAAAGTAATTGAGTAGATATATCATCATTGACTTCCTTTTCAATCATACTCTTGTTATCTCCACAAATAAATATCAATTTTATTTTTCTTTTTACTTTTTTCTTCTCGTAGTCTTCAACAATACCACCACCACCATTAGATACTGGTTCTATTACAACATCAACAGTAAATACATTATTCCACAATACACTACCACCAATTGATACTGTTATACCATACTCGTCTAACAAATATTTCTTATATGCATCTCCTAACTTAAAATCACTCCAAAGATAGTGTGCAGTATTCCAATTTATTTTATGTATTGTTTTTGACATAATTCATCTTTATCTATTATAAGTATACTATTGCCATTTGAGTCCAAAAATACTTCTTTAATAGGTAAAACCCTATGTATGTATTTTATTGCTATTTTATTCTTTCGCTCATCGTTTACAAACATTCCATCATTTGCAGGCTTTCCACCAAACAATTTAATGTGTGGAACTTCGCCATTTACTTTTGGAACTAATTTATATAATGATGCCAAATAGCATTGAGAAAGTATATTATATAAAGTAAATGCATTCTTTATAGATACCTGCTCATACTGATATTCTTCTGTCTTATACAACAACTGAATTTCATATCCACCATTAGTTTCATCTACTCTATAATTAATTTCAGCATTATAGGTATAACCTGCTAATCCGAATCGGTATATATCACACCCAAAATATTTTTCACCATCATTAAAAAATTCAAATATTAATTCAAATGGCTTATCATTTTCCATATTACGAATATACAAAAACTTTTTGAATATACCAAATAAAAAAACCCAACCTTACGGGATTGGGCTATGGTCTATTGTCCTAAAGGTAGCACTTTAGTATTTTTATGCTAATAAAGCATGATATTCTTTGAAATGTTTTAATCTGTCTGGTAATCCGATTGTACCACCATTTACACATTTAGTTACTGCTGTTACAGCCGCATCCGATGCATCGGTGCATTTAGGTAAACATCGTGTGAAAAACCAAGCTGCTGATGCTAATGGGTATTTAGTTGCTACTAAATCTGGATTAGCAATACAATCTTCTCCGATTGATTTTGAAAAAGCTTCGTAGTTTTGTTTGCCGGTTAATTGTATATATCCTCTACCATGAAACTTCCATCCATCACCCGTTGCTTCTACACCATTACCCATTCTACCACCATAAATTCTATTAGCGATTTTTTGTGGTTGTCTTTCATATTGCTTGGCTAATGCTTCATTTGGAAAATACTTTTTAAATAATCCTAACAATCCCTTTGCACCATAGTTAAGATTTTCTTGTGTTAATTTAAAACCACCACTTTCGTGTCCACATTGTGATAAGAAATGTGCTAATTTTAATGCAGTGTCAATTTTGAATTTGGTCATAACTTCAGGTATCTGAGCTATAACACTGTCAGGAATGTGTCCTTTGAGTTTTTGTAAGTCCATATTTTATTGGTTTTGTATTTATTAAAAGTCTTTATTAATTCCAAATGAAAAACTATTCGTTGTAAGTCCAAATGCACTTTGAGCTCCGTAAGTTATCACTATTGATTTATTCTTTGGTAATTTAATACTATAATTAAAATCATATTCCAATGTAATATCATTATAGTTGTAAAAATATCCGGCACACAATGTAATTGAAAAGTTTGAATTTGGTATTGGCAATCCAACTACAAAGTCCGTATATATATTATCTACATTTAAAGAATATATTCCCGTTCTAAGTCCGATTGATACATCTTTATTCAAATACTTTCCAACTTCAACACATCCACCTATTAGGTTTTTAGTATCTGATAATTGCGTATCAAATGCTATACTTGGTCCAATATAAGTATAATATTTTTGTGAGTAAGCTACTGAACTTATTAATAAAAATATTGCTAATATTAATTTTTTCATTTTTAATTATTTTTTTTGATGTGATTCAAGAACACTTAAACGTGCTTTAATATCTGCCCTTTCTTGCATTGCATTGATTTGAACTGATGTAATCTTGTCAGAAATCTCCATTTTCATGTCCGCCCTTGCTTGTGCCGCAGCTGCTCTAAGAGTTTCCAATTCAATAGTAGTTCCTTGAGGTGGAATTGCTTTATTCTCAGCATTAACAACGATATTAACTTTATTTTGTAGTACTGTTACCTTATCACTTAATTCATTTACTTGAGTAAGTAGCCAACCTATTGCTGATACGCATACCGGAAATAAAATAAATACTAATTTTTCTACTAATTCCGATTTACCTTTATCAATAGCGATTGTTTTTTCTAATTCTAATGTTTTTTCTTCGTGCTTTGTTGCTGACATGTTACTTTTTATTTGTTGGTTTTTTAATAGGTTTTTTATTAGTAACTGGGTTTTTAGTTGCTGTTTTCTTTTTTGTAACCGTCTTTTTGGTTGCTTTCTTTACTGGTTGTTTTTCCCTCCTATCTCTAATAATTGAGTATATGATTGAACCGGCTAACATTACTGCTAATGCCAATGCTCCAACCATAAAATTATCAAATGTTGCTATTAGTGATAACATTTTTACAGTCTCTTCTTGTCCAACTCTAGTTTGCAAATCAGTTAACCAGTTTACTTTATTTGTAATCGATGGTATTGATTCTTTAATGTGACTTTCATCTAATAGTTTTTGTGCTGCGATTTTATCTGATACTGCTAAATCGAATAGTGCATCAATTTTCTTATCAAGTTCTTGCATTTCTTTATCGGCCAAATGCGCAACCGAATCTTCTTCCGGTACCAAATATGTAGCAAGATATGATTTCCAATCTTTTCCCGTACTTTCTCTTGCTTTTAGTATATCAGCTTTATGAGCAAGTAAAGTATCTATATTACTTATATTGGCTGAGAACGCATCATCAATATATGTGCCATAATAATCAAATCTATGCGATAGGAGTGGGCCGGGTTTTAATCGGTCTTCAAGTATTGTAGTTGCCGATGCGTGTATTTTACCATCAACATATTTACCAAAAGATGCTACAGCAACTATGATTGCCGTAAGAATAATCATTATTGTAGAACTTTTCATATTAACCGTGTTTTGTTCTTGTTGTCTTTTTAGTTACTTTTTTAGTAGGAGGTGCACCACCTGTTTTTATATTTTTAAGAAACTCCGCTGGATTATTAGCAAAATTAGTTGATATTTTTATTATGCCTGTTAATATTTCGGGTGAGTTCAATCCCACCATACCATAAATAATAGCCTTATACATAGATGCTACTTCAAATTGCTCTAATATAAACCAAGCAATTAGTGAAGCAATCATTGCCGCAGCAATATTGCCAACAATATGTCCAGGGGTTTTATCCTCTGGGTTTTTACTTGTCGCAAGTCTAGCTATCATTCCGGCTGCTCCAATAAGTAATACAATCCATCCACCTCCAAAAAATAGAGGAATGAATTTACTTAAATCATCCATTTCAAGTCAATTTAAAAGTTATAGTAACCCTTATATTAACCTATTATTCTTCCGTTTTTTCTTCTTTAACCTTTTTATGAGTAAACTTGTCCAAGCTATCTGCTCCCATTCCGATTGCTGTGATAACCATAACTGCGTTTACTAAATTATCAGCTGGTTTAAAATGTTCTTCTGTAAAACTATTAGCCAACATTGTTCCACATAGAAATAATGCGCCAACAAATGCAACTACCGGTTTTATTGATGTTGAACCCCGTTCATCTTTGAAAAGGTCAATTATCCATTGTTTGAAATCCATAGGTTTATATTTATTTTATTATAAATTATTTTTCAGATGGTCTAAAAAGTCCACATTTAATACATTCTTCATGCCCATCGTGGTCTTCATCGGCCCATTCGTGTTCACATTGTCTATGCGTATGATATTCAAATTCCAACTCTTCCATTTTTTGTTTGTGCTCTTGTTGGTCTTTTACTAATTCAAACTCTTGTCTATTTTCTACTACTGCTAACTCCCTTGCTGCTTGAGCTCCTACTACAAATGCATCTGGCATAAGTGGGGCAAATGGTTTGTTAGTTTCCTTCATATCGTTTGTATGAGATAATGATACACCATCTTCTTCATCCATTTTTTGTACTAACATTTTATCTTTATCAGTATCGCTAAACCAGTAATCTATAATTTTACCATAAGAACCAATAAATGCACCTAGCAATAACATTAACAACTCTTTCCAAGCTGCTGCCATTGGAGTTTGCGATGTGATTGCCGCAAATATGCCACCAATGATTAATATAAACCCACCCAAAACCATAGCGGTAATGTACCACCTACGTTTCATCATTGCGCTTAATAAATCTCTAAATCCAGTCGGTTTATTGTTTTCCATAATATTGCTATTAGTATAAATAAAAAATGGTTATACCTGCTTTCGCAAATATAACCAAATTAAGTTGTTTAATATAAATATAAAATCTATTTCAAAAAAGAAGATAATTTAAAATATCTTTTTTCCGCAATTGGAGCAGGTCCGCCTCCGGCTCCGGTATCAGCTGCTTTGGCCCGAATACCAATGTGCTCAGCGAAATCATTTGAAGTTTTTACAAGCGGTTTAATTGGTTGGTCGATAACTCTTACATTCATATCAATTTGCTTATCAGGGTTTGCTGCGTTATGCGCAACTACTGCTGCCCAACGATGGTGCCCATCTAATACATACCCATCGTTACTTACATAGATAGGAGCTGTTATTTTCTTATATGCCGGATGGTCTGGGTTATCCAATACCTTACTCATTCCGGCAACTTTAACTCCAACTAATTCAGATTGAGTTGCTTTTAAACGGTCGGCCGGTACTGCTGCTGGTTCTGATACTTTGATACCTTTATCGTTTAACATTTTTTTGAAAAACTCTTCTGTATCTGCTTCACCGTTTTCATCCTTTGGAAGTTTATCCGCTGGTGAGCCTGGTCGAGGTGTACCTTTGAATTGTGGCATATCCGCTCTATCAATACCTTTATTTCCCTCACAATAGAGGTTTGTTCCAGGTATAGTTACCTTACACAAATTATAATTGGGAGCCTTCTCACCCTTTGCTTTTGCTTCTGCACCCAATTTGGCCAATTCATCAATCTTTGCTGAAATCTTTTGACGTTCAATCGGTGAAATATCAGCCAATCCCTTTTTGGTTGTATCCATTCCAGGCATTAATGCTTTTAACTTTGAAGTTTCTGCATTACCACTTTTATCCGTTTCAGCAGATGTTTTAAAATCTGCAGCTCCAATTTTAGTAGGTTCTGGTTTGTTACTTGGTTTAGCGTTTGGTGCCGGTTGCTTTGGTTTTGGCTTATCTCCTACTGGCAATTTACCACCATTTGCAGCTTTTGTTTTTTCTACTTCCGCTGGTGTTGGTTTATCGTGCTTTGAAGGGTCGAATTGTTTAACTTTATAGACATTACCTGTCTTTTTGTTTTTAACAACATCATCTTCATTAATAAAGTTATATAATTTTCTTTCTATTGTATTCATAATTATCTACCTTGACCTCTATAGTCTTTTGGTTTTGATGTATGTTTGTTATAGCTTTTTTGTGCACTACCTGTTTTTCTTTTGCCAAAACTAACTTTATTAGATGATCCGTTAGAAACTTTTGCCTTTGCCATTTTTAAGATGTTTTACTTTACAAATATTTTTATATAAATATAAAGTTTTATCTTTAATCCTCACCATATAGCGAAAATCTTTTTAAAGGCTTTTCAACTTCTTGCTCTGTAATAATTTCTACAGTTCCACTACGTGCATCTATATAGAATCTAGTATCACCATTTGTTTGATACCAACCCTCCAAAGCATCAGTTAGGGATGGGAAAACTATCCCACCCCTCTCTGCTGCGAAGACCCATTTATCTCCTGGAGGAACTCGTTTAAGTACAATTTCTTTTTGCTCTTTGATTTCCGTTTCCATATTAGATTATTTCTATGATTTTTGTTTCTGAAACTTTCTCAACTTGATACTCCAGCTGGACTGCCTCTTTTGTGAATTTTTTTACCAACTTTGCTTCAGCTTCGGTACAGGACATAGCATCTACCAAATATTGTTCTTTTTGTTTTTTAATCTTACCTTTAGCATCTTCTATTTCTACTGCTACAGTAACTGCGTAATACTTTGCCATATTTTGTTGTTTTATTGTTTAAAATTTATTACATCATTCCACCCATTGTATTTGGTTGTGATTCTTTATCTTTTGTTTTACCAACAACACATTCAGTTGTAAGTAATAATCCAGCGATTGATGCTGCATTTTGTAATGCTAATCGGGTTACTTTCGTTGGGTCAATGATACCACCCTCAACTAAATCACCAAAGGTTTCAGTACGGGCATCGTAACCGAAATTACCTTCACCATTTGCAACTGCGTTGATAATCACTTCTGCTTGTCCACCACCATTTTGAATAATCGTTCTCAAAGGTGCCTCGCATGCTTTACGAACAATTAGAATACCAGTATGATAGTCATCCGATACTTCTACCTTAACCTTATCTAATACACTTTGTACTCTTAATAGTGCCGTTCCACCGCCTGGTACAATACCTTCGGCTACTGCTGCTCTGGTTGCATGTAGTGCATCATCAACTCTATCTTTCTTTTCTTTCAATTCACTTTCAGTTGCTGCTCCAATGTAGATAATTGCTACACCACCTGCCAATTTAGATAATCTCTCTTGCAACTTTTCTTTATCATAGTCTGATGTTGATTTCTCAATTTGAGCTTTCATTGCTGATACTCTATCTTTAATCTCTTCAGGCTTACCACCACCATTAATGATTGTAGTTGTATCTTTATCTATATTGATTTTCTCAGCAGTACCAAACATATCCATTGTGAATTTTTCCAATGTATATCCTTTATCCGCATCAACAAGTGTTCCACCCGTCAAAATAGCAACGTCTTCTAAAATTTCTTTACGTCTATCTCCGAACGCCGGTGCTTTAACTGCTGCAACGCGGATAGTACCACGCATTTTGTTTACTACTAAACTTGCCAATGCCTCGCCATCAACATCTTCAGCTATAATAACTAATGAACGATTTACCTGTGCAACTTTCTCAAGGATAGGCAATAGGTCTTTCATTGCTGAAATCTTCTTGTCATAGATGAGAATGTAAGGCGCTTCTAATTCAGCATCCATACTTTCCTGATTTGTTACAAAGTAAGGTGATAGATATCCCTTATCAAGCTGCATACCTTCTACAACCTTTACAGATGTTTCAGTACCTTTAGCTTCTTCAACTGTAATGATGCCATCCTTTCCAATTTTTTCCATAGCGGATGCAATCATAGAACCGATTTCAGTATCATTATTAGCCGATACCGTAGCTATTTGTTCAATCTCTTTGTTGGTTGATACTCTCTTACTAATATTACGAAGTTCCTCTACAACCAACTCAACGCCGGCTTCAATACCACGTTTCAATTCCATTGGGTTTGCACCTGCTGCAACATTCTTACTACCTAATGTGTAGATTTCTTGTGCTAATACAGTTGCAGTTGTAGTACCATCACCAGCTTCATCTGCGGTTTTAGATGCTACTTCCTTTAATAGCTGTGCTCCGATATTTTCAATCGGGTCTTCGAGCTCAATTTCTTTTGCTACTGATACACCATCTTTTGTAACATGTGGTGCACCATACTCTTTTTGTAGAATAACGTTTCTACCTTTTGGCCCTAAAGTAACTTTTACGGCGTTCGCCAATTTGTCTACTCCGGCTTTTAATCCATTTCTTGCTTCAGTGTCGAATTTAATCGTTTTTGCCATAGTTTATTTTATTTTGCTTTGTTTTTAAAAATAATGATAATTTTTGAATTTACCAAACAAAAATGGGAAAACTTACGTTCTCCCAAATTTTCTTAATATGTGTAATAATTAAAACTTATAGATAACACCGAATTTTGCTGTTGCAAATGGGTTTGTTACTCCGGTAAATCCAATAGTTGTTACTGAGCTACCTTCAGCGCTTTTATAACTGATTAAATCGGCTACATGCATTGTAAGTCCTAAATGTTTGGTAACTGAATAATTTGCTACCAATCCTAAATTAGCTGATGTTGATGTTGATTTAACACCTGCTACTTTTGATGAATTACTAGTCAAATCTACTTGCGAAAACACGTGACAGTGTTGTCCAATGTTTAAGAATACGCATCTTGCAAATACACCTACATTTGTAGTTGTTTCAGTTGCGGTTTCGCCAAAAGAACCCAATACACCTACTGAAACTTTATCAGTTACAAAATATCCAACCAACGGGTTGATACTATAAGATGCTTTTACATCAGTTGCTTTTGAATACGATACCGTACCACTTACGATTTTTGAACCTTTCTGAGCGTTCACTCCGGTTATTACAGCCAATAACATTGTTATTGCTAAAATACCTACTTTAAATCCTCTTTTCATTTTTGTTTTTGTTTTGTTAAAAAATTGTTTGTTAAACTACTTTTATTTCGTTTACTATGTAAATATAATGATAATTTTTGAAGCTACCAAATTTATTTAGATTCTTCTTTTTTCTATATGTAGTTATCTTCCACGCTTTCTATATAACTCCCATGCTTTATACATATGGGCTTTGTATGAGTATTCTACTGATATTGGTCCGTTTGGTTGCTTTGCAAGGTCATATTTCCAAATCGACTTACAATCTTCATCTTCAAATATTCGTTCAAATTTTGTTGGCTTATCTATCGGAGAGTTCTTCTTCATCTGGTATTCCATTTTCTTCATACCAATTTTTTACATTACGTTCTCCAACTAATAAGAAGAAGCAATTGTAACAGAGTGGTCTGATATTATCTAATTTTCTATTATTTAAGTTTCCATCCAAAAAGTCTATCAATAAAGGCATCTTGCCATCTGTGATTCTTTCTTCGCCAAATCCACAGCTTCCACATGCCTTTGGTATATATCCACTATCGAATAGTTTGTTTTTAAATTTATGCAAAGGATAACGTAAATGCTTACCATCAATTAAATCTTCAATATGATACTTATTATTTCTTATACCAACTTTTCTATCAATACCAATTCCTCGAGGGTTTTTTAAATCTTCAAATATCCCATAAAGTCTTGCATATTTCTTATAGGTATTGTATGATATACCCAATGTTCTTGCTGTCTCTAATGCTGATCTTGATTTAGCTTGTGCTGCTTTTATTTGCTCTTGCAGAATTGGGCGAGCTCCCAATCCACGTTTTGTAATTCGATTTTCCAGGTTCGGAAAAAATCCTTCACTTTGTTCTTCCATACTAATAACTATTTATCTTGTTACTTATAAGTATATCAAATTTTATTTTTTCTTTAATTTATAAATAAAAATATTTTTTGGCAACGTTTCCAATACTTTGACATTTGGGTCTTTTTGTTTATATCTACGATTGATTTCTACGCCATAAGGTCGGTCTAACATTGATAAAGTTCTTATATGAAAACGTTTGCCATCAACTTCTAAAGTCTTTCCAACTCCAGTCACACCGAGATATTCAAAATTTGATGCTCTATATATAACTCCACTATGTCCTTGTTCCATATCTGCATAGGATAGTATAAACTCCCATTTGGAATTTTTCTTCAACCATTTAATTGTTCGTGATACAAAAAATGATTCTGCGTTTTTGGGCGTTGCATCTATTAGACACAATCTACGAAGTTCCAATACCCTATCAGGTGCTTCGGGATAATAACTCTGCGCTGCCGTTGGTCCAGCTGGTCTTGTGTAAATACACACACCTACCATTTCTGGTATTCCAAAATTGCCTACTTTAAAAAGACAGAATGTATGTTTTGATTGGATGTTGACATAATCAGAATAATGCCATTTTTTGAGAAATTTTCTAACTGTATGATTGAATGTAGTTTCCTCAACCCAATAACCTTGTAATGCCATAATTAACAAATATACGAATAAAATCCGAATATTCCAAATTAAATTAAAACCTTTAAGAGTTTTTTAAACGTTTCATCTATTGAATTTGTTGTATCCAAATCAACAAAGAATGAAATAGGAGGCTCATAGTTTTCAATTATTGCCGTTTTATTTTTACTATTATGACAGTAGATTTCTTTAATATCGTATTCTGATTTATATTTTTCACGTAGATTTCTAATTGGTGATGTAGTCGAAATTATAACATCACTACCGTTTAAATTTATATATTTACCAATATTGAAACACATTTGGTCAATATCGGCGTATTCAATTAGATTATATGTTTTTTTAATTTGCTCCTCGTCTATATGGAATACCGTCTTACGCCAATTACGTTTATCGGTTTGCAACCAAAATTGTAAACGTTTCGCCACAGTTGTCTTTCCACTAACTGGTTGACCAATGAGCCAGTAGATTTGCGAATTTTTCATAACCTATCTTATTAAATTAATTATTTTGTTTTTAATGATCGTACTGCTGCTTTATATACTGATGAATTTTTATCATATCCCAATGCGGATGTTACTTTTATTTCACGACCCGTATCTGGGTTTTTAACTTTTCTATCTAATGCAGATTTTGGCACCATCGATTTTAGTTTAGTTACATCATTTTTAGATTTTGCACCTGTTTTATCAACCATAGCCGGCATAGCGGGCATTTCGTGTCTAACTGTTCTTACCTTTAATTTTATATCCGGATGTTGCTTTTTTAATGCATGTACTGCTGATACGTTTTTATGAGAGTCATCAATAAAGAATACATCATTATACCCTGTTTTTATTTTATCGGAAATCCAATCTGCTTTCTTTTGGGGATTGCCATCTGCTAATGCTATTACATATATACCATCTAGTCCAATATCTTTTAGGTATTGTTTAACAGGCTTATATGCGCCTCTTGCTGTAAGTATTACGGTCTTTCTATCTCCTTCTGCTGCATGTATTGTTCTTAATAATTTTGTTACACCTTTGATTTCCTGCGGTTGTTTCACCTTTTCAAAATCAGAGAAGTCAAACTTATCATCTTTTTTTGCATCGTATATTGCATATTGTCCTGGCGTTAATGTTGATTTCTTACCATCGCCATGCGTAACGTATATATGTGAGTCGGTGGTCACAAGTGTATCATCAAAATCAAACACACGTAGTTTCTTACCCTTTGGTAATTCATCTTCATTTATAGGCGCAGCAAATGCATTGAACATTGGGTCAGTATATACTTTGCCAAATTCAACTTGTCTACCATTCCAAACGCCGATTGTTGGTTTAGTTATAAATTCTTTTAATATATCTACCAATCCTTTCATTAGTTAAATTTGGTTTTAGTTAAATCCTTAATTCTTATTTTAATTTTTGGTGTGTAGCCATCAGGTAATTCGGTTCTAACACCAGTAAATCCTTCAATTCTATCGCCAAAGTAGTTTAAAGTAAATATACGTTTTGTAAGATTAAGCTGCATTTGTGATGTAGTTTTCATCTTATCAGTATTTCTAGTCATATTATTTGGGTTGTCGTGTGAGTATTTGTTTTTTCTCAATGCTTCCAACTCCTTTGTCCAATCTTCTAATTGACCAATAGCTGCTCTTGCAGTTGCTCTACGAATTACTGAGCTTTTGTAATCAGGCCCTTCCGTATATCCGGCTTCAGGGTGAGATAAACCGTGATTTGTCCTTACATATATTTCCGATGGGTCTTGCTTTTTAATTATTGCCTTATGCTTTGATGTCATTTCAATAGTAATCAAATCATTAGGGTCTGCAAGGAATGTGTGTCCCTTAATGCCACCATCATATAATACAACGGATTTAACTGCATCTTTTAATTTTTTCTGCCCTAGTGCGTAACGTATTCTTAGACCATCCTGCGATTTCTTTCCGGTCTTTGCTACTAATTGTTTTTCTTTCTCATCGAATCCAACCATTAACGCTGAATTGACAATGCCTATGCCATATTCATTCATACCCTCGCTCCAGTCGGTTGTTATATCATGTAGATAGACAACTTCAACCTCATTTATAAAGGTATGTACTATCTCTATAAGTGGTTTATAAGCCCTGTCACGATTTTTAGCGAGTACCATATCGTTGCCAAATTTCTTTGAAACGATTATACATTCTTTTAATAGTTCTTTAGCCATTTAATATTTTCTTTGTTGTTTTAAGTCCTTTCTCTAATTTTTCATTTTCATCGGTAAGGAACTCAACTTTAACACGTAGTTCTGCTACTTGCGCCGTTAATTGTAATATTAAACTACGAAGTTCATCTTTCTCTTTTGCACTTGCTTCAAGTAGGGCTTCTAATTTAGAAATTCTATCACGACAATCGTGTCTGATGAAATCTTCATCCTTCTCTTTATGTGCGGCTCTTCTTTCATAATATCTCCATGCTGCGCCACCACTTAACATTGTTATAGCAGTGATTATTATACTAGTTACATTACTATCTAATGCCATAATTATTTAGATTTTAATTGTCCTTTATTAGTTGGATCGTTATAACCTGTATTTGCTTGGTTAATAAAATTTTGGGATTGCGATATATGGTCTTGTACCCACCCTGGTAAATCTATTTCAGTTGTTCCAATTTTACCTTTAAGTTCATTAGCGTTTTTAATTATATCATTAAGTAAATTCATAGCCATACTCACTTCATGATCATCACTTTCATATATATTATTTTCGCCTATTTGTGAAAGATTGTATTTGTTACCATCCATGTCAAGATATTCATTATCCATAACTTTAAGGTTCAACTCCTTATTGCCATCTTGTGACATTAAATCGGCTTGATTATTAGTAGAATTTTTTACGCTCCACTTTCCCAAGTCTTTTCCGTTTCTAGTTACGGAAACTTGTACGCCTGGTCTTAGTAATTCGTTTATTTTATTTTTTTTTTCTTTTATTGCGTATTTTAGTAATTCTGTAAGTTTATTAAATACTTGCTCACCCTTACTTTCTCCAAGTCTATATGCTCCGCCTAACTTTTCATAAACTTTAATCTTATGGGATACTGGAATATTTTTCTCTTGTAGTTTTTCCCATATTTTAGGATTAGTTAATTCTAATTTCATATTATATAATTATACCTCTATAAATATAAACATTTTATCTATTACTAAAATTATTTAGCTCTAAATTAAAATTTTGTTCTGCTATTCTTCTAAATTCTTCTTTTCTATTCTTTGATACTATAAAAGATTTAATGGTATTATTTGTTCTAGTTTTGTGCAACTCACCTGCTATAAGGTTTGATAATACTAATTGAGATACAATCTCACCACGTTGTTTCATTATCTGACAACAATACATAACAAATGTATCTTCAAGTCCATAATGTCCAAATGATTCTGGTACACCGGTTTTATCCAATATGGATTTTGATATTAAAGTAAACCAGCCACCCGCAAATTTGAATGTAGGAATTTCGTATATTTCAATTTCATCCGAACTCAATAGGGAGTCTTTTTGAATATTGGTTGTTTTATAGTAATCAGTTGGTGCGAAATGATAATTCTTATTAACAATAACATCCCAAGTATCATCCCATTGTTTTACAAATTCTGGAGTTACTACAACCATATCCAATCCATTGCCTTTTGCTAATTTGTATGTATCGGTTATATAATGTAGTGTTGTATCTTTGAAAAACATATCAGTATCTAGCCATATAAAGAAATCAGCATCTGGATTGTTTTCTAAACTATAGCGTCTTTGCGATACGCACCCCAATATATTGTTGGAATCGCATATCAACTCCCATTCACACCAATCCAAATACTTTTCAACCAATTCAATAGTCCTATCTTTAATATATTCTTTTGGCAACCGTGTCTTATTCCAATCAGTCAATTCATCCGAAAGGCACATCGTTATTTCAACTCTAAAATTAATACTATCATCTAAAAATACTGAATTTCTTTTTAATCCGTTTAATGTTAATGCCAAATCTTCCAACTCTTGTGGTAGACAAAATATTGTTATAACTCCTTTCATATTAAATCTTTTACTTTTATCATTTTACCAAAAATACTTAATTGGTTTTGTGCTATTATTGGTAGATTATCAGTCAATGCTAACAATTGCTCTTTATTAATCATAAATTTATATTCATCCGATATATAAACTGATTCATTATTTTTAATTTTATTTTTTAAATAATTTAAAAATGTATTTGGATTACTACCCCACATAATGTTTCCTATTCGTATTATATTATAATTTTGAAAATTATCCTTTATGTAATCTTCCATTTGCTTTTTATGTTGTAAGTATTTACTTATTTCATATTTTTCGTTATTATCAATTGCTATTGAACTGAAATAGAATATACATTTTGATTTATCTTGTTTAGATATCAAATCCAATTCTCTTTTAAATTCAGATTCAGTTGTTTCCGAGCTATTTGAAACTCCTGATGCGAAGAATATTATTCCATCTCTATCATTTAAAATTGATGCTATATCGCCTGTACCTACAATCATAACTTATTTATATTTAGCCTCTAATACCGATTTCCATTCAGGAACTCTATCGTATTGATGTATTAATGTAAATGGTATACCCGTGCTTGTTTTAACAATGTCGCCATCTAAATATGGTTGTGGTTCTACTAAGTTATTCTTATTAATTGATACTACTTTGGCATCTACGGTTGTACCGGCTTGGCATGCCCAAGCTTCTTCGGAGTTTGTAAATCTTGTAACCGATTTATATACATCAAACGATAATAGAGTATTTAGTGCGGCTTGGTCTGGTGTTTCATTTGAGCTGCCTATACACATAAGATATATATTTAAAAATAATTCACTCATTATTTTCCATTCTCCACTTACAGTTCCACAATTATAAATTAAATTATCTTGACAACGTTCATATACAAAATCACCAAAGCTTTCAATTAAATTATTTTTACCCCACTCTTCGTGTTTATACTTTAAGCTTTCAGATCCAACATTTATTTTTTTATCTCCTATGTTATTCTCAATCCAAATAGATGGATTTTGCTGAAATATTACATCGCGTGGGTCACAAGCTATTACATACCTCAAATCGCCATATTCTTCATTTAGAGATTGTAATGATTGATAATAATGCAATTGCCTATCGCAAATTATTCTAAAATTATCTTTATATGTATACCATTGATTTACCTCATCACGGTTAAACCCAACAACTATCCAACCACGTTTACGCAATTCATCAACGGTTGAAAATGGTACATTATAGACAATCATTACTTTATATCCGTCAAAGCCTGATTTTTCTAATGAATTAATAAATATTTCTATTTTATCAAATGTATAATTTGTTATACAACCTAATACTACGTCTTTCATAAACTTATAATTTAATTATTGAGTGTTCTTTTAATCCACATACCATTTCGTATTCTTGTCCAAGATAATTTTTTCCGCCTAACCAATTTGGGTCTTCCCATGGCTGTGCTGTATATAAATTTTCAATAAGATCATAACCTCCAATCATCATCACAAATTGAACTATAAAATCCTGCCATCCAATTATTTTGTTAATACTTTTTAAAGTATCATAATCGTTCCAAAGTGGTTCTCTACATTTTTCCCAAGATTTTACAAACTCATCTGGTTTAAAAATGCAACCACCACCAGCTCCATATGTGATTGCGCTGGCTAATCCTCCCAAATTATAAGAATACAACATAAATTCATTTGGTAAATAATTAGGGCGATATGTTCCAGTTGCCGATGGTGCGGATGCATGTATTGCCATTGAAAAATCCGTATTTAATATAGATAATTCTTTTAAAAGATAATTATCTTCTTCTAGAATCATAATATACTTTGTAGTACATTTTTTACAAGCCTCATACAACCCACGTATCCATTCAAAAGTTTCTTCCCTAGTCCAACATGGTTTTCCAACTATTACATCGCCAAAATCACCACAATATCCTACTTGAAAATTATTAACTGTAAGTTCTGCTTTATATTTTTCTGCTACCTTTTTATAATTTTCAACATCCCCATCATAATCTACATTTATAAAAATATCGGAATCTGGGTAATATTTTTTCAATGTTCCAATTGCCTTATCTCCTGCTTCATAATTCGTCCAAGCCCATATGTATGCGCTAATTATTTTTTCCATATAATTTATTTTAAAATTTTTTACCATAATCATCACTACGCAATACTTTATATAAGTCATTTGCATACGGTGTTCTGCTATCATTTAGCCCTCCAATAAAACGGTCATCTAGCCATTGTACTTGCTCTTTGCCTACTCTATTAACGAGTGGAATATAAAAGTTATGCAATCCTACATTAACGCCTCTTGGTGGCACTATTTTCATTTCTATAATGCAGTCAATCATAGTTTGTACCATAGAATGTGGAAATACAATGAATGTATCATTTACTATTGGTAAATCGTGATACTCCGGTTCTCTCCATAAAAAATTACATTTTGTAAAATCGTAATTATAAATTTTAAATGGATTTTTTAAAAAGAACATATCAAACCTAGTAGAAACTACAACATCCAAATCTTCACCAATTAATTGATTTAAACTATTAATATAAGTTAGTGCCTGCATTTTGAATAAATCCGTTGGTAAATCTATATTACCCATAAATTTATTATAATTCTCCTCTACAAATGTTGATTTTTTTATGTTTGGATACGCTTTTAAAATATCATTCTTTTTAATACTATCATATGTAAATATGTAAGTTGATAAATCGTGCCCATCTTCTATTAATGGTGTGATTATATTATTTGTAAATCCTTCCAATGAATCCACATAGTTTCTGTATCGTTCTACTATACTACCATCATTATAAGATACTCCGGTTAAATTAAGTCCTATTTTCATTTTTAATTATTAATAATATTTGCTATTGTTTCAATTTCTAAATTTGTTAAGTAATGATGATTTGGTATATAAAACCCATACTTATCAATTAAATTGGCATTATGTAAATCATTTGAATTTCCATTAACGTTATACCAAAATGGTTTATTCGCAATATTACCAGCTATTAGTGGTCTAACTTCCACATTTTCTAACATTAAGGATTTTATAATTTCATTTCTCTTATACGATACAATAGGATATGCAAAATTTGATATAAAATCTTCATTTTTTACTCTTAAATTGAGTTCATTATTTTTAATCAAAGAATTATAATAGTTAAAATTTTTGTTTCTTAATAAAGAATACGAATCAAGTTTATCAATTGCCCTTAATCCTATAAAGGCTTGTAAATCGGTAGACCTCACATTTAAACCAGGAACGTAAAAGCAATACAATGATTCAAATTCATCAACATTGTATCGTTTTCTCAAATAATCTTGCTTAAATTTTGGTAAATCTCTATCCCAACCATGACTTCGCATCATTAATAACATATAATAAAATTCTTCATCATTTGTATTTATAAATCCGCCCTCTATTGTACTCAAATGATGTCCAAAATATGTTGAAAATACAGAAGCAAATCCAAATGCTCCTAAATATTTTTTATTATATTTTGACCCCATTGATTCACACACATCCTCTAATAAGATAACTTCATATTTTTCACATAAATTTATCAGCGAATCCATATCAGGAACTAATCCTAATGGACATACTGATATAAAAACCGATGGTTTATGCTTTATAAATAATTCTTCTAAATGATTCAAATCGCATGATAAATCTTCCAAATTGCAATCGCACAAATATGTTTTATAATCTAATAGCATTGGTGAACTGACATCAGTCGCCCAACTTAAAGCTGGAGCTATTATTACATTATTCTTTAAAATTTTAAATTGCTTTAAAGCAGCAAGCATTAAAAGAATGGCAGAAGAGCCTGAATTTACAAATACGGAATATTTTGTTCCTATTTTTTCTGCCCACTTTTTTTCCAATTCAACAGTTAAATTACCTTTTGTTAATCTAGGCATTTCATCGGCCGATAACCATTCAATTAATGCCGATATATCGTTTTTATCAATAGTATCACTAACTAGTTTTATCATAACACAAATATATGAATAATTTTTTAAAATTCCAAATTAATATTATTATATGTTTTTTTAATCCCATTAAATAAAGATAATGGATTAAAATTTGGAATAACTTTTTTCAATAATTCTATTGATATATCTTTTTGATATTGCCCATCAGGTAAGTTTGTATCAAATTTTATTTCTAAATCATTCATATTGCAAGCTTCTAAAGCAATGTTAGCTATTTCTCTTATTGAAAGTATTTCATTTGTGGCAACGTTCATATTATCATATATTCCATTTTCCATACAATATTTTATAACATATGCCAAATCATCCGCATGCATAAATTGTCTTAAAGGATTCCCTGTACCAAATAATATTATACTGCTCTGATTAGTTTTTTTAGCAATATAAATTTTTTTAATGAGAGATGCTACAAAGTGACTGTTATCACCATACTTATCATATTCGCCATATAAATTGCAAGGTATGAGGTATTGATAATTTAAACCATATTGCTTATTATATGCATCGGTTTGAACTGCTAAGCATCTTTTAGCATATGCGTATGAAAAATTAGTCGGAGTTGGTGGGCCGGAATGAAGTACACTTTCTGTCATTGGATACGAATCAACAATATCCGGATAAATACAACTACTTAATATTCCTATAAATCTTTCTATGCCAAATTCATATACAGACTCTAATAATAATGTATTCATTAAAATATTTTCATTGAAATATTGAACTGGATATTTTATATTATCGAGTATACCCCCAACCTTTGCTGCTAAATGTATAACCATATCGGGCTCATAACGATATAATAGATTATCAATTTCTTTCTTTGAAGTTAAATTACAATCTTTTGATGATAAATAAATTGCATCTGGTAAAATATTTTTTAAAGATTTACCAACAAGGCCAGTTCCGCCTGTAACTAATATTTTTTTATATTGCATAATTATTTATTTCTAACGATATATCCATTTTCAAATCTAGTATCTATTACATTCCAATCGGGTTCATATATACTATCATATGGTGCTCCAGGCGTTTCACCACTCCATGTACCTGGACCCGATGGTCCGAACCATATACTTGGCGCATATGTAGATTTATTTTTATTTTTATTTAAGAACTGAGCCCACCAGCTGTATGTTGAGTTTGATATAATATTAGTATTACACATACTCATTAGCCACATTTCTTCATAATTCTCTAATCCAGAAACAATCCTCATATTTTTAAAATTCAATGTATTTGCGTATGCCTTATCATTTGAAAATATTAACAAATTATCGTATTCCCCAATATTACTTATACATTCCTCAAAGTAAGAAATATCAGTAACAGGCAATATATGTGAAACATTAAAAAAATCACCTCTACGAATGTGCATTGATACTGTTTTTCGACTTTGAATTTCAGGATATAATATGTTTGCTTTTTCTATAAACTCATTTGTTGGTCCAAATGTATCTTTTATTTTTTCATCATATCCCAAAAAGTTTTTCCAGCTTTCAAAGTAACCCCTAAATAAAACTGTTTTTTCAAAATTTATATTTTGATTTATAAATTTATTATAATTGAAACTATCTTCTTCAAGTAAAACATAATCACCTATATCATCTACAAATTTTAAATTTCTATAAACATTATTTATAAAATGCTGTGGCCACATATCGGGTTGATAACTATAAGATAGGTATAATTTAGTAGAAAACGCAGGCTCTATACCATATTTCCAACCTTGAGCACAAGCATGCGCTATTTGGAATAGTTGAGCTCCGAGGCCTCCACCTAAATTTGCTGTTGAGTATATTTCATTCATTTTTATATATTTAATTTAATTATTTAAGTAATGATTTATTAAATCGGATAAATTTTTGGCAGTTGGACGTGCGTTTACATTAAAATCTATAAATTGTTCTCTAGTTCGTTTATGGTCTAAATCATCTCCTGGATTAGAATTTGGATTTAATTTACTTTTAAAAGATAATTTTCTTTTTAAAGTTATTTCGTTTAATGGGCAATATCCATAATATAAAATAGCAAAATCGGTTGTATATGGTTTGTATATATGTTGATTTTGTGGTGTATTAAAATGCCTACCAGCGCCACCCAAATATTTTACATAATCTAAATTAAAATTATGCATGGACCTACCAAATCTATAAAATCCGTTTTCAAAAGGGCTTTGTCCCCAATGGCGTTCTTTAATCAAATCTTCTTTAATTTCAGTAAATTCCGTATCTGGCATATCTACCATAAGATATTGTGGTATTATGAATTGTGTTGGATTAGTTATATAATTCAATATATCGTATTTGCCTAATAAAAATTCAGTAGTATTTAAACATATTTTAAATCCATCAATTTCCGATTCTAATTCGCTTACTTCGGAATCTACAGCAACGGCTTCAAAATAAGAATTTCGACTTGTAACAACCTTCCAATCTGGACATATTTCTTTTATTATTTCAACGCTTCTATCTGTGGAGTTATAATCAATTAGAATACCATAATCAAAATATTTTTTATGATATTTTAACCAGTGTGGTAACAAATATTCTTCATTATAGAAGTGACTTATAATTGTTTTTTTCATTTTTTATTAATTAATTTTTTGTATAAAAAATTCTGGAAAATATTGTATGAATAAATCATCGGATATGTTTCTTTTTTGCTTAATCCTTTTACAAATTTCATTGAAAAAATTCCAAGCAAGTGGAACAAATACAACTTTTGCGGTTTTATCCAATTCTTCTAAATAAGAAGGATTGTATATGGGTATATCCATACCAGGCGTTAATAATCCTTGTTTTAATGGATTATCATCTATTATACAATCAAGTTCAATTTTTGTAAAATTTAGTAAAGTATTTCCTTTCGCTGCAGCGCCATACCCTATTAATGTATATCCATCATTTTTAAACTCTAATAATCTTTGCTTTAATGAGAAAGCTGCTTTATAGCATTTCATTGAATATTCAGGATATGTAAGAATGTTATAAAGACCATTTGCTTTTTCATTTTCATATTGAATATGTAAATTATCAGATATTTCGTTTTTATGAGAAATAATGAATACATAGCTAGTTCCATGTATATCTGTCTTTTTTACATCAACCAGATTCAATCCGGCTCGTTTAACTAAAGTCATCATTGAATTGATATTAAAAAAAGATAAGTGTTCGTGATATATTGTATCAAATTCATTATTTATTACCATATTTGCTTGAGAAGTTTGTATAAACAACTTCCCATCGGTAGCTAATATTTCTGAACATGCTTTTAGAAAATCATATGTAAACCTAGTATGAGCAAAAACATTTTGTGCTGTAATAATATCAAATTTAGTATCTTCAAGCTTTTTTACTGTTACGGTATTAAAGTAATCGCAAATTATATTGTGGCCTTTTTCTACGGAGTCATTATATAAATTTTCAGCAGGGTCTATTCCATAAGTTTCCAATCCCAATCTCTTATATGAATCTAATTGAGTTCCATCATTGCAAGCAATATCTAAAACTTTTTTTGCATTTGGAACTTGCTCAAGTGTTATTTTTGCAAAGAAATCAAAATAATCTTTCAAAGTTTTTGTTGTACCACTTACATAAAGATAATTTTTAAACATTAAATCAGGATTTACCGCATGGCTTAATTGTAAATGATAGCAATTGGTACATAGATTTAATTTTAAAGGATATTCATCCAATAAATCGCCTTTATGATAATCATTTGCCAATGGCTGTTTGCCTAAATCAATAATCGTTTTTAGATTAGTTGAACTACCACATGCTAAGCACTCATCATTGGCTATACATTTTTTTGAAAATTCGTTAAACATAATGTTTTATATTGTTTCTATTTGTAAATTTTGATTTATTATTTGTTTCTATTAATTCTAAAACTATACTTTCCGGTGTTTCTTGAAATTTATAGTTAAATGTTTCTGAAAACTTTTCGGAATTTATAGAAAAATTATAGTATTTAGGTTTAATATCTCCCGTTGCACTTGGGTCGGAATTATAATCCAATACCTTTACTCCTGTAATCTTGCCAACCATATATGCAAGTTTTTCAGCGGTACTATTAAATGATGCCAAATTATAAATTCCCCTGCAATCTTCAGTCGTTTCTATTATTTTTTGAATTGCTCTTGATAAATCACTTATACCAAGAATAGGCCTTATTATATCTTTAATGTATAATTGTATTTCTCCTTTATTTAAGGCACTGTAAGTCATTGAATTTAACATAACATCGTTTCTTATGTGAGATGCTGCGCCATTAACTGTACCAAATCGTAATCCGTAATATTCAATATCATATAGATTTGCATATAAATCTATAATATATTTTGTGGTATCGTAGTGGTTGTGTTGTACAAAGTTTGTAAAACTTTCATTTACGCATTTATCCGCAACATTTCCATAAACAGAAGAACTACTTGCATATATAAACTTTTGTTTCTTTGAAAGCTTAGGTAAAAGATTAACGAAGTTTCTTACATTGTTATTAAAGCTATATTGCGGATTACCTTCGCACATCTTTACGCTAGAATGAGCTGCTAATAAAATTACAACATCAAACTTATGTATTGTTGATTCTTGCAATTCATTGTAATCAATAGTATGACACCCATCTGGCACATCGCTGAACCAGCATAAATCCACATTTGTTATATCATACCGATTACGATAATCTTCTATTAGTCGGGTTCCAATATAGCCACTCCCACCAATTATTAAAAGTTTTTTCATTTATTTATTATTTTTAGGAGTATATGAAACATTACATATACCACCATATCCTTTGATTCTATCCAATTTTTCCCAATCGCTTTTCAACAATCCAATGTGAATACTATCAAGCCATTCTCCACATTTGTATATTGATTTTCTTCTAACTCCCTCTTTTGTAAAGCCAACATACTCCGCTGATTTCATACTAGCTATGTTATTCTCTAATACTTGCCCGTCAATTCTATTCATATTTAAAACTTCAAACGCAAAATCAGTACCGGCGCATAAAACTGGTTTTGAAAAGCCCTTACCTCTATGTGATTTGAATACATCGTGCGATGAATCATATGTCCTGTTATACCAATCAATGTTTTGAATCTTATACAACCCAACTCGTTCATCCGATGAAGCTTCAATACCAATTAAAATTAAATGAGTTTTGCTATTTAAAGATTCAAACCAACGTTGCTGGTCTAAATCATTTAGAAAATTAATATTATGAGTACCAAACCACGATTCATTTTTAAGTTCCTTTAATAGTGGTAAGTCTTCTCTTTCAAGCTTTCGTAATGCGATTCCCTCTTTGTGTATATACATTTTAAAGTCCTCCGTCTATTCTTAAATTAGTTCCACAAATATATTCGTTTTCAATTATAAAATTGATAGTATTATATAATTCTTCCATAGATCCCCAGCGTTTTAGTCCAATTTTATCCTTTGCCATTTCTTGATATTTTTTTTCAACTCTATAACACATGCCACCATCCCAATATCCTAGCTGAATTGTATTACAAGTTATACCATACTTAATATTTTCTTTATTTGCGGTTGCTATCAATCTATCTACAAATGCCTTTGAAGCGCAATAGATTGAATTTTTTGGTACATTTAGTTCTGAAAAAACCGAAGATATTGCAATTACTCTACCGTATTTTTTTTCAATCATTTTGGGAAGACATCCTGCCAATATGTTAATATTACCTTTCATATTAACATCCATCATAGAATCAATTTCATTGATATCGGCCGCATCTATCTTACTCAAGAATACATCATATTTTTTCCCACTCATATTTAATACAATATCAATATCATTGGAATTAAAAAACTTTTTAGTTTGCTCCAGTGATGTAATATCAACTTCTCTACTACTGATTGGGATTATTTGATATTTTTTTTCTAATAGAGGAATTAGCTTTTGTCCTAAACCACCACTAGCTCCAAATATAACCATTTTTTTCATATTATACTATTTAATATATTTTAAAACACTTACACCCCATGTCCAACCAGAACCTACTGCTGGCATTACTAATATGTTTCCATTTTTTAATTTATTTTCTCTATATAAACAATCTAATGCCATTGGGATTGATGCTCCTGCTGTATTACCAAAATTGCCCATATTGAATATAACTTTATCATTTGGAAAATTTAAAATTTCGGATGTTTTAAATAATACTCTATGTCCCGGCTGATGTGGTACTATCCAATCAATATCATTTAATGATAAATTATTTGAAAGTAATGCTTTCGTTATTGCATCGGGTAAAACTTTCGTTGCAATATCGTAAACTGCCCTTGCATTCATTAAAAATTTTGAAGAATGATGGCATGTAAACCCTTCTTTACCTGAGCCATCTCCATATAAATCCGTACTTATCCAAGCTCCATTCACATTTGATATAATCACAGCGCCTGCGCCATCTCCAAAAAATACACAATTCCTATCATTCCAATCTGTTATTTTAGAATAAGCATCTGCTCCAACTAATAATATGTTCTTATATTGTTTTGTTGAAATTAAATTGGTAGCTAATTGTATTCCATAAACGAATCCACTACATACCGCATTAATATCAAATGCTGGACATTTAATATCCAATTTATTAGCTAATATACATGCGGTTGATGGCGATATTCTATCCGGACTTGAGGTTGCTAATATAATTAAATCAATATCATTCTTATTTATACCCGAGTCGGTAATTGCAGAAATTGAAGCATGGTATGCCAAATCCGATGGTAGTTCATCCACTACATTTCGTCTTTGTTTTATTCCTAAATTTTTATAAGTCCAATCCGAATTTGTTCCTATATTTAGGAAATCAATATTTTCATTTGATACTATTTTTTCAGGAACATACGAGCCTATACCAACTATACCAACATTTTGAATTTTCATTATGTTTATTTTAACAAATATATGTAAAATATATCAAATTACCAAATTATTTTTACCAACCTTTTTTAATACAATCAACAATATATTGTCTTTGCTCTTCCGTTACCCACCAACCAACTGGTATACATACTACTTTACCAATAGTCCTTTCTAAATTAGGTAAATGGCTTCTAAATTCTTTAACGCAAGTATGCTTATCATTTCTTTCATGTACCTGTGATACAACTATACCACAATCTTTCATATGTTTGTAAAAGCCATTGCGGTTTTCAACTAACATAGAATATATCCAAAATGCCGAGTCGTGTCCTTTATGTCTATCTAATAGAGTAACACCATAAATTCCTTTTAAATTTTGGTCATAGAATTTTGCGTTATCTCGATGCTTACCAATTATCCATTCAGCATCTTTTAGGTTTTCAATACCAACCGTTGCACAAACATCGTTCATATGGAATTTAAAACCCCATTCCTCAATATCTGCTTCACAACGGAAGTCCTTTCTATTACCATCTCTATCAATACCATACCAACGAATTAGCTTTGCTCTATTGTAAAGTTCTTGATGTGGTAAAACTAATAGCCCACCATCAACTGCCGTAATATGTTTAATAGCTTGTAAGCTATACATAACCATATTACCGTGATTACCTAACTTCTTATCTTTATATTCCGAACCAAATGAGTGCGCACCATCTTCAATAATAGCCGGTGCGTATCCATATATTTGCTTTGATTTTTCTTGTATAGCTTTTAATCTATCCAAATCATTCGGATAACCGCCCCAATGAACTACTATAATTGCTTTTGTTTTTGGACCTATTTTTCTTTCCAAATCATCTAAATCCATATTCAATGTTGTAGGGTCTATATCTACCCACTTAATCGTTAAACCATTTGCTAATACTGGCCAATTTGATGCCGTACAAGTTAATGGAGTACATAGTATTTCATCTCCATCTTTTAAACCCGGCCAGAATTTATGGAGTGTAGAATATCCATCGGCCCATACGCGTGCTGATGGTTTTTTTAATAAATGCAATGCTAAATGCAATCCGGAAGTTCCTGAATTTAATGTAACTACTTTATCTGAATTAAAATATTCTTTTAAGTTTGATTCAAACTCTTCTACTTTTGGTCCTTGTCCAATATACCCACTATCCAATATTTTTCCAACTTCTACTTTTGCGTTTGGATTCATATGAACTTTAAATAATTGTATTGGTGTTTCTACTTTTTTCATATTTTTATATTTTTATATTTTTAATTCCAGTATTTCTTTCTATATTAAACGCATACGCTGATTCGGCTCCATCCGGCTTTTTATCATTAATCAATATCCGATTACCTCCACCAATGCCCATAATTAAACTATCATAAAAAATACCTAATTCAGATAATTGTTTTTCTGTGGAGTTTCTCATAGATTCCCTTCTTCCTGTAATCAATATAATGTTATATCCCGATGCATCCCACTCAATAAATTTTTCTATGGTTCCAGGCAATAACTTTAATTTTTTAGAATATGGTGTATTATTTGTAGGGTTTTCATGCTCAACCAATGTACCATCAATATCGCAAATTATGGTTTTAGGTCTATTATTCATATAACTGAATTAGTTTGTTTTTTATATTTTTTTTAATTTCAAAATCTATATCGACCATATCACTTTTAACTTCGATAATAAATCTTTCATTTGATAAAACGTAATGCCCACATATTTCTATAAGTTCTTTTTTATTTTTATATGGGTCAAAATTAGAATCTACCCATTTTACCCATTTTTTAGAATCATAGCATATTTGCCAATACTTTTCAAATATACTACTATTTTTTATATTTGCCAAATAAGTTTTTGTTTCAATAAGACCGAACTCAGGAGCTATATTAATACAGTCTAACCCAAAATTAAATTTCTCATTAATAGTTGAAATATCAATGTAATCTCCATTATGTTCTTTAGATAGTAGGTTGTATTTTTTAACTACACCAATCATTTCAATTAAGCGTTGATTATCATAATGACCAGTTTGAGTATTTCCTTTTAATGATGTGCCCGATTGAATTACTAAATATTTTATTTGTTTGAATATTTCTGGTGATAATCTTTCTTGGAGGCAATACATTAAATCTGCTAATTCATATGGTTCAAATCGTCTAATAGCTTCTTCTGTACCTACTTCGTATTGGATATTAGGATTTATTTCATAACAAAATTCTATCATTTTAATAGTTTCTTGTACTCCTAAATTGAAAGCAGGATATTTTTTCCAAGGGTCAATGTGTATTAAATTAAAATATTTACAATCATCCATTAACGAAATATATCCGTCATCCGAACACTGTCCTTGCTCTGGGCCGGAGTGATCTCTTTGTAATATAATTTTATTAGTTTTTGATTTAACATATTCACAAAATTCCGATGTTTTCCAATTATTTACATATCCACCATTATATTCAATTTGACGTCTTGATGGGATAAATCCTATACTATTATTAGTTTCTTCACAAAATTCAATTATAGTATCAACTATATTTTTAGACATTGGGCCTATGAAATATTTTGTATTCATTTTTTTAAATTTTTATGAAGATTATATTTTCCAAAATTAAATAGGAAATTATTAAAAGGATATTCGTGTAATGGTGCCATATTAATCCAAATCAAAGAAGTTAATATTTCTACTTTTTGCAAATCAAATCCATTTTCTTCTATAAACGTATGTAATAACTTTTTACATTCATTTAAAGTACTGTGTGTAAGTATATAGCAATTATCGCATGTATGTCCAAATAAATTTTTATTAACTATATCATGGTTAATTGTTAAGTTATGATTTAATTTTGCTAAATCATAATAAACATCTCCAGTTTCTAAATCTCCAGCAAAATCTTGTCTCCAATCAATTAATGTAAATCCCCGATTTGTTTCTATTACATTATCTAATATAAAATCACCATGAAATTGAGAAGGTATTCCATTGCACAACCAATCTATATCTAAAATATCAATTAAATCATAAACATCTGCAATACTTTCATTGTTAATAATGTTAGATTCTGGAGTTTCTTTTAAATAATTGGATATTCTTTCTTTTGTTTTTTCTATATAAAATTTATAACATTTATCTTTAAAATTTGTATCGTTACTATATACCCATAGATTATCTTTAGTCCAATTTAAAAATTTTAAAAAACTATTTGTATTAACTGATTTTGAAAATAATCTACCTTCTGCTTTTTTGTACTTATAAAAATTATCACTACTACCAATAACCTCCGGTACTAATCCTTTTAATTTGCTTGCTCTTTCTATTCTGTTTTTATTAATAGTTGAATTTGAGAAAAACTTTATTACAAAATCATCAAAGAAAAATATTGATTCATCCTTTTTATCCAAAACTTCAATATTACTTTTAAATGATTTTCTTGTTTTAATTAATTCGGATGTATTTCCTATATCAAACCAACTACCATATGAAACTTCTTTATATTGAAAGACTACTACAGGTAACATATTATTTATAACATGCACATCGGATATATCAATATGTCCGTTGTTTATTAACGTTTCTAAATTATCAAAAAACAATTTAAAATCTTTTATACCAACCATTCCAATATATGAAAAATCATATCCAATTTCTCCCTTTTCATTTATTTTAACCAATTCACCACGATTAAGATTTAAAGTTCTATATTGTGATGAATCTTCCTTATAAGAACCCGCTACCCAATTTGTATTTAAGCTGGGTATATTAAAATCTTTAGTAATGGTATCGGATGCGTGAAATATGAATGGGCTGTTTAATTCATTCTTACATTGTAGTATAGAATAACCCAAGCTACTACCGTCTCCGCTATATCTATCTATCTCTACAAATGTAAAATTATAATCTGGATATGCTAATTCTAAAAATTGTTTTACATGAGAACCATAATGCCCTAATGTAATTACAAATTCAGTATTGATTGGATATGATTCTACAATATATGATATAGCGGGTTTATCTGCAACTCTAATTAGGCATTTATTTGTATAATCGGTTAAATTACCAAGTCTACTACCAAGACCACTTGTTGTTATTAAAACTTTATATTCTACCATAATTATCTTCTATTCTAACAATATCATCTTCACCGAAATATTCACCAAGTTGAATTTCAATAAATATTAAATCATTAATACCTGTGTTTTTAATTTGATGTTTTGCCTCCTTTTCAATATGGTATGTATATCCGGATTGTATAGGAATAATACTATCATTTAATTTTAATTCGCCGCTTCCCTGAACTATAGTCCATACTTCGCTACGTTTAAAGTGATATTGGTAACTAGGTGCTTGTCCTGGTTTAATAATAATTCGTTTTACCTTACATAAATTACTATCTAATAAATTTTCAAATTCGCCCCACGGACGTTGTTCTTTATAGTTCATATTATCTTCCATATTTTACTAAATCTATGTGTTTAAAAAGTCCTTCTCCGTGTGCTACCTTATATTCCTGCTTTGCCCACCATCTACTAATATTCCCCTCCAATGCAATGCCATCTCCTGCGAAATTGGAAACAATATCCAAATAAAATTCTTTTTTATATAAACATGGGTTGTTTGTCCAATTTCCCCAACGAGAAGTTGATACAAAATATTCTCCTTCAGTTTGTATTTTATCGGGAAAAGATTCAGCAGGATTAAGCCAATGCACAGAGTCTAATAAGTGTGGCGATGTACATTCTAATTCATCATCATAATAATCCAATTCATGTCCCTTGTGTTTGAATGAGAAGTGTGGAAACCCTGGATCTTTACGATGTCTATATCTCACACAACTATATCCATTATCTAATAATCCAATACCGCTTTGTAATCGTTGGTAGGTAGTTTCTTTATCTTCAATTAGTTTCCAATCATGCTCCAATACCATAATATTATCGGTTTGAGCATTCTTAGTAAGTTTAATAAATGCCTTGCCAATACCAATATTATCATTCAAACATATAGAATCTAATCCAAAGTGTTTTGCTATTGCATAGTCTTGCTCCGAAGACTCCTGATATAAAATTGTAATATCGTTAGCTACTTCAAACAATCCATTTTGATAATAAGTTGTCAATGTATCTACTAATGTTTGTCCGCTTTTCCAAGCCAATATTCCTATACTAATTGGTAGTTTTTTCATAATTTATTTTTTTATATATTTTCCTAAATCGGAATTGTAAAAAGCTTTGTAGGATATTGGGCTTCCACCATCATTTTGGCGAAAATGATGTTGTCCTGATGGCGGGTTATTTAATGGTCTAATTAATGGAAATGATAACATTCTGTTTTGGTGATGCGTCTCTTCCGAATATGGTATTATACATTTATCAATAGATTTATACCCAAGCCAACTACTTATTATCAAGTCATCATTATAGTGCTTACTATACCATGTTGTGAAAAATTCAGAATCAAACCATTCTGGTTTATAACAGACCGACTTATAACCCTCCAATACACCAACCGTCATATATGAGTCCGAAGTTAGACACCCTACAAAATCCAAATCACCAGTTGTTTCATTTCCTGTAGGGTATATTCCTGCAAACCCAAGAGCCGAATTAGGCAATACTTGTGTTAAAATATTATATTCATTTAGCATATCTGGATGGTAAATAAAATCATCATCAACCGTTACTATCCTATCGTTAGTTCTTTGTAGAGTATAATAAAGTTTTGTTATAGCTCCTATATCTTCAACCCAAAATATTTTTAATTTATCGCTATTTGGTATATTTAATATACCCCACTCTCCATTTAGTTTTGATTCTTTTGGTACATTTAATTGAATTTCAAAATTATCATAATTCTGGTTTAAAAGAGAAATTAAATTATCTTTTAAGCTATCATTTCTATTTGGTAAAGTCGTTAATGATATTACGAATTTTGTTTGCATATCTTTTTATTATATAGTTTTAAAAAAATTAAATTTAAAATCAGGTTTTGATTTATTATTTGAATAATCAATTCCCGCAATTGGAAATTCTATTGATATAGGCTTTATATCCGTTGTTATATACTCTTTATTGATAAATGATAATTCATAAACATTTAGTATATCAATCCCATTATAGTTGAAGATTTCACCCCAAGTATTACCATGTGTATGTACTAGTTCAAATCTTTTAGAAAGTTTTTCCATCATATTCACAAAGTCAACTCTACATTCTTCTGTATCTAATCCATGAACTTCTATACATACTCCAACAGTTAAATCGGCTATAATATCAATATCTGAATTTAAAAAATATGGATATTCACCACCCTCAATATCTACTTTTAATAATACGGGTTGATTAATTTTTTTATCAAAATAATGATTTATAAAGCAATTCATATTTTTTTCAAAACCAAGACCTTCTTTTGTGTGGTTTAAAAAATCAGGTAATTGATATTCTATTGTATGGTCAAACGTAAATACGGGTTTACCATATGTTCTTAAAAAATCTACTTCATAACCAACATCATTTCCAATACCATATGTGAATAAGGATGAGCATTTTTCTAATACCAATTCTGGCATAACATATCCACCATCTTCATTTGGACCAAGTCTTTTCATTTTTAAACCAGCATCTACCGGTTTCAAATATTTTAGCATTATTTAAAATTTTTATATTTTTCAATCAATTTATCAACTATTTGAACTTGTGTATAATTTTCTAAAACTTTTTGCATTCCATTATGTGCAATTATTTCACGTTCTTCCTCATTTTCATTGTAATAATTCATCTTTTCTATACAACCAAACATATCATTTGGCTCATAATAAATTATATCTTTACCATCTATAAACATTTCGGATAATTTTTTATTGGGTGGTAATTTATCTGTTATAACCATTTTACCACATGCCATAGCTTCAAATATTCTACGAGTAATTTCTCCCCATCGACTATTTTGTATAACCATTAATCCTTTATTAAGAAATTCAGTATGCTCAATCCCATTCATGCCATTACGATTGCCAATTGCTCCGTCTGCCCATTGAGTAAGATAATCTAAAAATTGAGAATTACCAAATCCTCTAGTGGTAACTGCAACATATTCCGGCTCCAATCCCATAGGATATTGAATTGCGGTATCTGCAAAATGCGTTACCCATTCTGCATCTATACCACGTCTTTTATATTCTAAATATGAATCGTGGTCTGGTGTAATTGTAAAATGAAAACGATTTGATTTTGGAAAGTTTCTTTCAAAGTTTTGTGGGTCATCTCCACTTTCTTGTATCCAAAATGCGTTTGGTTTTAGACTTTTATCCAACCATTTAGAATCAAATCTGCCCCAATCCATAAATAATACAATATCCGTAGGCAAATCTTGTTGAATCCAAAGTTGTAATTGTGCGTCATCGTATATGCCCGTTTTATTTGAACCTATTGAGATTATATCGGTTTCCCAACCACGATTTTTAAATTCATTAACCAAAGCCATTGGAGTAGACCATTGCTCACCATCGTAAGCATAAATGAATGTTATCCTCATAATGTATTATAATAATTGTTTTGTCGTTCTTGTCTTTGGATATCTTTAACATGTCTTATACAAAATATTTCTTCACCTGGAAACGTTGTATATGATTCAAATCCAACTATTCGTTCGTGAACCTTTCCAGTCCATCCAATTTTTTCAGGAATATTTTTATATATTCTGGTTTGTACATCGGGAAAGTTTATCCAACCTCTCTCATTTTGTTGCCAACCCCATTTCTCAATATGCTCTGGCGTAATACCATTTACAATGTTTATACGTGGTACTACTACCAATTCTTTATCGGAATTATCCGTAAGTATATCTTCCAAATTAACAATAAGATCCCTATTAAGAGATTCATCGGCATCTAATTGGAAAATCCACTCACCCTTACATTGTGAATTTAAAAAGTTTTTCCATTTTGCAAAATCTCCTGTAAATTCGGATTCAATCAATTCTATTTTGTTTGCACTTGCTAAAACTTCTAAATAATCAATAAGTTCTTGTGATGCTTTTGGTGTATCTAATAATACAACTACTTCTGAATTTTCAGATTTATAATTTAATAGATTAGTAATAAGATTTATAGTTTCTTCAAACTCATTACATACTGTAACTGCGTAGCTTAATTTCATAACTTTAGTTTGCGTGTCTTATTTTACTTGCTCAAGTATTTCTTTTAGATAATCCCATTGAGCAGGTGTTACGTTATAGTGATGTACTCCTTGTACAAATCCTCGTAACCATATAACAAATTCATTCGGTGTCATAGTTTATTTATCTTTTCTTAGTTTATTTTTAGGAACTAAATTTGTAACATCCATATCCAATAATATAACTTTCTTTATACCGCTTAAATTATATGTTCTGTATGATTCTCTTGTAATCTTTGGAATTTTACCAATTACAGACTCATATACTTTTCTAGCTCCGCCTTTCATTTGTATAGTTTCTGTTTTTTCATTTATTAACTTACCAAAAAGCCCTTTAATCGTTTGTGGGTTTATATTTGAAACTTTTACAGCATGTACCAAATCTTTTGCCTTTGAAATGTATATTGTAAATATTATTGGTGCTATGGTATCCGCATATCTACCTTTTTCACCATTTGCATATTGATATTGCTTTAATAGATAAAATTTGCCATTCCGCATTTGTTCAGGCTGAATGGCATTTTTATCATCGATGAATTTTTGATATATCGGATTAAAATTACTCATTATTGTTTATTCAACATTTTTATCTTTGGTAACTCCAATTTTTTTTCTGGCTGACCTGTATTAACCTTTTTTAAGGTAGGTAGTTTTATATGTTGGAATTTTGGTTGTACCTTACTATAAATAGAATATTTACTCAATATTGAATCAAATAGAATGGTCATTTTTTCTAAACTAAAATTTTGTATATTTTGTTTAGCCAATTTAGCCGAAGCTACTTTGTATTTATCATAATTTTTATAAACATCACGTATAATTGGTAATGCTTTAGAAATGTTCACATTATACCATTGTGATTCTTTTAATAAGAACTGGTCTGCAGCCGAGTCATGCACTGGTTTTAAATCACCTTCTAATAATACGGCGCCTTCTTTTAAGAAATCCAAATGACCACTCCAACCACTAACTATAATCGGTTTACCTGTTAAACTAAATTCTAATAAAGGTCTACCAAATCCTTCGCCTTTTGTAAAGTTTAGCATTGCTTTTACTTTCGGATGTTCGTAAAGTCCATTCATTTCTGATGAACTTAAATCGCCATGCAATAAATAAACTGGAACACTACCAAAATCTTTACCTAAAGCACTTTTTATACTCTTAATGATATGCTCTCTATCTCTTACTGAAAATGTTGCCGATGATGTTTTTAATATCAATGCTGGTTTTATTTTTTCATTTTTAAAAGCCATACTAAATGTTTTAATCATCATACCAACATTTTTACGGTCTTCTCCAAAATCACCACGTAACCAATGCCCTACAAATAAAAATCCAAAATCTTCTTCAACTTCATTCAAGCAATCAACAATCTTCACAGTATCAGTTCCAAATTCGTTTTCATCAAATCCTTCAAATAAAACCTCAACTGGTTTGTTGATTTTATGATGGGCTATTAACTGCTGTGTTTGTCTATCAACTTCATTGTAATTTGTATTTACTAATGTATCCTTTGCGTGCTGCGATGGTACTATTATTAAATCCATTCTATTACAACCATGTATCCAATCAATTGCACATATTGTGGTTTCTATTCCAGCGGTTATCCCTATATTATAGTTTCCAATTGTTTGAAATTCATTTGGTACAGATACTTGAACGTATATATCCGGTTTTTGCGATAATTCATTTATTACATTTGCAATAATCCATTTATGAAATTCATTATTAAAATTCAAAGCATCCATCGGAGTCGACCCCCAACGAGTGCTAATTATTTTTATATCAAATTTATCTAACTTATAAAGAGAGTATAAAAGGTCTCTTGCATGATCACCATATCCACTACGGGTTGCTATTGGTGCTTGAAATACTAATGTGGGTTTATTCATATAACTTTTTATTTATCCTAATTTGTATAATTTATATTTTTTTCTTGGTTGCCAATTTTCAAATGCCGTTTCCATTCCGTCTATTAATGTTTTACACATATTTTGCGTACTCAATCCACCTTCGCCTAATAACCAATCTCTACCTGCCAATCCTGCGGATTTTCTATCCTCTTTTGGAGTTTCGTACCATTCTCTGATTAAAGGAGTAATATCAGCGTAATCAACTCTATCATCAAAAATATATGGAGTTAGAATTGAACCTGCCGTTGAACGAACTGGAAAAATTGGCTTTACCCATTCGCCATGTTTAATTTTTTCATATTTCTTTTTATTGTGCAATGAACCAATCGTTATATAATCATCTGCTGTAAGATACTTACCGTCTATTTCAAATCCACATTGGTCTTGCAATCCGCCGGTAACATTTACTATTATCGGTGTACCTGCCATAATACTTTCAGCCGTTGCTAATCCAAATCCTTCATTTGAAGCCACATTAATTGTAACATCTGCTATGTTATATAGGTAATTCAACTCAAGTTCTGTATAATTAGTTTGGTCGAATATAACGGTTGAATTTGGTGCGCAATCTTTTATTACAGTATACAAATCCGTTCCGTTTTCATCTACAGGTTTTGTATGCATTAATAAACAAATCTTATCACGTTTTTCTTTTGGCAATTCTTTTACAAAATCTTCAAATGCAAGTATAATATCAGTTGATTGCTTTCTACGGATATTTCTATTATTCCAATATAATACAAAATCGTATTCTTTACCACCAAGTATATTTTTCTTAAAATCAGCCGGTACATCTACTGGCTTATACAATTCCGAATTAATACCGTGTGGTACATAGCTAACTTGCCAATCCTTTGCAGAGTCCCATTGTGGTTCGGCAGTTGAGCCGTATACACGTTTGGTTATACCATATGTTTGTTTTGAAATACAACCTATCCAATCACAACTTTCGTAGTAATCACGATTATATTTTGGATCCGGAAGGTCATCCCATATATGATAGAAAAACAAAGGTACTGATTGGCGTATCTCATGTTCAATATCATATAACCAAATCCAATAACGTGGGTCTGTGAAGTGTAAGATTGCATCTGGTTGCTCCACCATAATTAATTGGCGTATAACATCTGCATTGCCATATCCATTGAACGGTATTATTTTAACTGATGCATCGGTTACTCCCGTAGCACGTTTTATATCTTCGCTTAAGTCCAACATCTTTCCTTCTTCGGGATGATTGATTGCTGCTCCCAATTGTACCCAATCATACTTATCTACAGTTCCCAAAACCAATTGTTTGGAAACATTAGCAATACCACTTGCCATTCTTAAATCATCCGAAAGTAACAAAATTTTCTTTTTTTTCATAACTTGTTTAATATAATTATTGTTTATTTTATTTTTTTGCATCACACAATCCACGCTCAAAGAACTCACAATACATACAAAGTTTTGATGGTTTTTTTGGATATTCTATATCGGTTTTATAGTTTCCTTCTACATCAAATACCGTATCTACGAACTCTTTAAAGTTATTCCATGCTTTATTTATAGATGGTTTGCCGTTTGCTGGAATATGCTTTGATATTCTCGGAATAACAAATTCTGCGTTATCCATTACCTTTCTTTTAAGGATAATAAACTCCACATCAATAATATCAGGAGATACACTTAGGAGCTCTGCATAAAACTTTTTATATATTAGTATTTGTGCATTCTTAACTGGATCTGATTTTTGATATTTGCTCCATCCCTTTGTAGATGTTTTTAAATCTATAATACGATACCTACCATTGAAGTTATCTCGTATAACCAAATCTATAAATCCTATAAAATTAACATTATCTGCTAATTTTACGTTTAATGGTTGCTCTATTGCAACTAATTCATCATGCTTTAAAGAAAAGAACTTGTTGAAGTTTTTTGATTTTTGAAAATACTCTAATATGGTATTTCCGTCTTGCAAAAATTCAACAAGTTCTTCTTTGGTACATATTTCTTCGTTGCCTATTTCGCCTTCAACCTCTTTTAAGTAACACTCTCTCATTTTTAATTTAAGAGTTTCTTTTAAATCCATTAGCTTATCGGCTTGCGATTTTGATATCCTTAAACACTTATCAAGGTATTCTTGTATGGTTTCATGCATTGCCGTTCCAAATAGAGTATGAATACTCCCACCACCTGTTTTTAGGTTATCTATATATGCTAATTTGTATTGTTGTGGACATCCACTCCACATACTATATTGCGAAAATGATACTCTAGCCATAACTTCTTTATTTAAGTAAATATACGAAAAATAGTTGGATTTACCAACTATATTTTCAATTTTAATTTACCTATTTCTTTCTTATCAGTGCCATACAATTCACATATATATTTTATATTTTCTCTACCTTCTCTGGTAGCATACAATACTTCTATATAATCGGTTGCCTGTCTTTCGGAGCATTGATAATGTTTTACTATTAAATCTAATAAAAATTTTTCATATTTATCTTCTGCTTTTCCCTTTGTATATTTTAAATACTGCTTACCTTTCGGAAGAACATTTATGTATAACTTATACATTTCTTCGGGTTCAAGAGTTTGTGATAGTGGTAGTAATGTGGCAATCAATTCTACCCACTCCGGCTTCATTGAAAGAAAACGATTAATCATAAAGTTACTCCAACTTTTAACATCCTCTTCGGTCAATGTTTTAAAATAGTCGGGGTTTTGCTCCGATGTAATAGCGTTTAAGTGGTCAAATAACTTTTTGGCTGCCATATTATTGTATAGTTGGTTTATCTTTTAATTCTTCAGGTAAAAGTTCTTGTAAAGGCTTTCCACATTGTGTACACAAGTACAACTGAATTGGTAATACTGAATCTTTAGCTTCTCCTGTTATCAGTCTTGATATTTTTTTAAATCTATATCCATCCATATAAATACCATTACCACATTCACAGTTCATATCCCTCGCATCATTTAGGGAAAAGTTTAAGGGCGCTCCGCCCATTTGTTGTCCGTCCATTTTGTTTTATTTTATTGTTTAAGTTTAATTGTTAAAGTCCAATATCTATCAAACAACCAAAGTTGTCCTTTAAAATCTTTTAAGATTTTTATTTTATGATATTCAAAATCTGGATTATAGTTGAACAAAATACGATTTCTTTATCTACTACCAATGCATCTTTTGAAATACCATCTGCAATAGTAAGTATTGTGTTTGCCACATTACCAGCCGCATATTCATCGACCTTCTCATATAACATTGTATACATTTCTGAATAATCATTAAGCCGATTATCTGCTACTGATTGTCTGATTTTAAGAAATAGATTTCTCTTATCATCGCCGGATTTCAAGAGTTCTACTAACTTTGATTTGAAGTCCGATTCAACCATTATTTTATGGTCTACTTTCAACTCACCCTTTGCCGATTGTAGTTGGCAAGTGTTTAATATCCTACGAATATCTGGGTAATATGAATTAATAATATCTGCTACATTCTTAATGTCAAACTTAATCTTCTCAGCTTCAAGTATCTTTGTAACCTGAACTGCTACATCCTTTTTAGTTGGTGGAGTTATAGCGAATGATTGACAACGACTTTGTATAGGGTCAATAATCTTCTCAATGTAGTTACAAGTCAGAATGAAACGGCAATGCTTACTGAATGTTTCCATTAAGTTACGAAGGATTGCCTGTGCGTTTGGAGTCATATAATCAAACTCATCAAGGATAATCACTTTGAAACCTGCGAAACCAACCGAAGATGCGAAGTTTTTTACTTTCGTTCTTACCGTATCTACATTGTTTTCATCGGATGCGTTGATTATCATATGGTCACATTTGATTGTATTCACTATCAACTTTGCTAATGTGGTTTTGCCTGTACCGGCTTTACCATAAAATAAAAGATGTGGAATATCATTTGTGTCCAAATATTGTTGTATCGTTTCCTTTACAATCTCATTTCCTACATATTCGGAAAGAGTCATAGGACGGTAGCGTTCCACCCATAAACTATGCTCTTTTTTGTTATTTTCATTTGCGAAAAAACTCATATTTCGTTTTTATATTTATAATTGTTATATCTTTTTGATTTACATCTATATCGGATAGTTGATTCCGGTATTGATAATGTTATACTTGCTTTTGAAATTGTTTCATATTCAATCCCATCAATTAATATAGGTTTAGCCATTGGGTTTTTAATACCAATTAAAATTCCTTTGTTATGAGAATGGCCATAATTTCCATGCAACTCCCCTGCTTTCCATTTTACAGTTTCAAAAGTTTTTAATCTTTTTTCAATAGCGTTTTTTGTTGCTCCTGGATTTCCATTTTTCCACTTGCCTAATTTATCTTTTACTCTATTGTAAATTTCATCACCAACCTTATATGTAAACCCACCATCGCCTCCTTCTGTCATATTATACCCGTCTTTATATGTGTTATATTTTTTAATAAAATACATTTCATACTGATTTAATTCAATATCATCCTTGCATTTTATTTCAATTTCCCATATAAAATTATCTTTTGGATAGAATCGTAGAGCATTATGAAAGTTAGTTACAGAATTATACTTTACTCTTTCATAATGCGCTGCTTTTCTTTTTGATAATGGTTGCTTTGTTTTGCCTATATAAATTTTACCATTTACTTTATTAGTTACCTTGTATATTATCATAATAGTATTTTATAATAAATATATGTGGTCGGTATTTTTCAACCATTTGGTATTAAAATATTTAGGAACCCGTACTTCCAAATCCACCTGTTCCTCTTTCAGTTTGCGATAATTCATCAACTTCTATAAAATTTATATATGGGTATGGCATGATAATTAGCTGTGCAATCTTATCACCTACTTCATATCGAACAGATGGTGCACCTGCTTCTTTACGAAATGTAGCCTGAATTTCACCACGATACCCACTATCAATTACACCAACGCAATTTGTTAATGATATGTCATATTTACGAATCGATGAACGAGGAAATATCAACCCAACATATCCCTCTGGAATTTCTACTGCTAAACCTGTACCATATGTTACATTAAACCCATATCCATCCAATACTTCGGTTGCTACTAAATCAAGTCCGGCATCTCCGGACTTTGCGTATTTTGGTATTACTGCATTATTGTGCAGCTTCTTTATTTTCACTTGCATTTTCTTCTTTTTGTTGTTTTCTTAATAGTTTACTTTCTTCACTAATTTCTCTAGGAAAAATTCTAAATTGCATTCCATTTTGCTTAAAGGTCAATATTTCTTGCGTTGTTGGTTTTAATTCTAAAACCAAATTACCACTGGAAGATTCATCTGGTGAAAACCCAATAACAACAGGTTCATTATCAAAAAATTGAAAACACCATTCCGCGTCTTTAATATATTCCAAATTATTTAATTGCTCTTCGTTAAATAAACTTAATTGTTCTGCCATTTTTTATATTTTATTAGTTAGATATTTCAACCAGATAATATTTACAAACGAAGTCATCAATTTGAAACTCAACGTGCGATAAACCATCGGTTGATACTTTTAATTTTGCCGATGTTGCTTCTTTGTTTGCTGTTAGGATTTCTTTTAAATACTTTGCCGAAAAACTAATTGGTTTTACATCGCCTTCAAATCCTTTCTGGCAACTAAATGTTACTCTATTTGTTGATATTGAAGAATAACCGATTGCCATTTTCAAATCACCACCTTCGGTAAATACAGTAAATGTATCAATATCACTCAATGCTCCTTTTGCTTTAATGAATTTATCAATCATTGTAGAAGCCATTTCAATACTAATACCAAATTCAGGCATTGCTTTTAAATCCGGAACTGGAGGAATAACTCCTAAGTCTGCCAATTGATATGATGTTTCAGTTTCATCTGATGATAATTTCAAAGATACCGATTTCTCACCAGCCTTATCAACTTTCAATGTAATATCACTATCCAAAATACCAATCATATTTTTCAATAATGATGTAGTATAGATACCAACATTCATTGTATTAGATGTGAATGCATTAAACTCAACTTCACCTAATAGAGTTTTATCATCAGAAATAAATCTTACTGATAATTTGTTACCTTCAGCGTTCCACGCTACCGATTCAATGAGTCCTCCCAATGAATACTTTTGAATAAATCTTAATAGATTTTGTTTGTTCATATTTGTTGTTTTAAATTTTATTGTTAATGTAAATATACGAAAAATATTTTAAAATGCAAAGAATTTTTTAGCTGTTTTTGCTTCATTTGTTGCTTTTTCCCATTTTAATGCCGTATAGAAGTCATCAATTTTGTTTTCTAGCTCTGCTTTAAACATTGCGCCCCTATCCACATAGTTTTCAACGAACTCCAATATTTCAGTTGGGTCATTATAATCTTTAAATGCCATAGTTTCAAGTCCTAATGGATTGTTTTTAAGATATACCCATTTTACTTTATCACCATCTCTAATTGGTTCGTGCTTATATGCACAATTAAAGAATTTTAATAAACGATTGTATGCTATACCGGCTTTAACGTGCGCAGGCGTTCCTTTCTCAAATACACCAACCGCTTGTCCAACCTTCCAACTACCATCATCATACTTACTTAATTCCTTAATTGCTCCAGCTTTTGCTATTTTATTTACAGGTAAGTTTGGCATATTTTTTTTGAACTGAATTAAGCTCTCATCGATTTCTTCATGCGATTTACCCATTAGAATATCTTTTAGTATGCCTGCCATAAATGTTTGAAATGCTTTTGGAAACGAACTACGAACTACATCGAGTCCTTTCACATCAAGCTTATCACATTTGATTCCGTTTTTCAAAATCATCCATTGTGCATATCGTTTTTTTGCCACCCAAAATCCTGCTTTACTTATATACTCCTTTTTAATCTCAAAACGATGCTTATCCTTCGGTATAAAGAAAAACCTTTCGGCCAATATATCGTAAAACTTATTTAAGAATGATTGAGTTTCTTCGGCGATTGTATTAACTTCGGTTGCCATTCGGTCTTGGTCAAATGTTTTATAATCAGGAAACCTATGTTTAACCAATGGTTCGGCCATCATATAAATTGAATCCGTATCAATGTACACATTGTAATCATCTTTTGTTCCAAGTTCTTTCCAATACTTTATGTTAGCCATTTCGGCGGTTTTTTTAATAACCGTTTGACCTGTAATCGTAACGGCTTCAGCATTATCAATATCATAAAACCGAAAGGCAGGAAGACCAAGAACACCATACATAGAATTAAGAAGAATTTTTTGAACCAATTGTCTTTTTGCATAAAATTCATATTTTTCGGTGTCACCGGCTTCACCATATTTTTTCTCAAGTTTTCTAAACTCAACACGTTTATCAAACCAATCATTAAGAATATCGGCAATTAGACCGGGTTTATCCTGATTATATAGAACTCCATTTGCTGCTACTCCCAAATTACTATCTTTAATTACATCAGCAAGTTCCTGACGAGAGTATTCATATTGTTCGGTTTCATTTGCTACCGTATAGTTCCTATCTTCTCCCTTTATCCATTCTTCTGGATTCCAATTTGTAATCTTACCTACTTTTGTTTCCGGTGAAATATTCAAAGTCATAATGATTGATGGATATAGAGAAGTCAAATCCAAATCATAAATCCAATCATACTTGCCCACAATAGGCTCCTTTACATATGCTCCAATGAATTTCTCTTCATTGTTATCACGTAGAGCCTGCATTCGTTCCTTACGGTCTTTTGGTTTATTTGTTGCTACTAATCCTTTCTTTTTAAGATACCCCAAGCATGCTCCTTCCAACCACTTTGAAGAAAATATATAATCTTCATATGGTACAAACCCTGCGTGACAAACTGCTCTACATAACTCAATGAATTGTAACTTATCATCCATCGCTGCTACAAGCTCCACATCCACAATGTTATACTCAATGAATTTTTCCAAATCATTTTCAAAGAGGTCATCCAAATTACCTTCGTATTCAACCTTACCACGCCCTAATTCCTTTGTAGCAATATAGTTAAGTGTGTAGCTACTTTCCAATGTATAAGTGTAAGTTTTATATAGGTTAATGTAGTCCAAAATGCTCACACCACCAAAACTCCACTTCTCACGGTATGGTGAATAGAAACATTGTCCGATTGGTGAAAGCCGTTTAGCGTGTCCCTCACTACATACATTTTTTATACGATTGTAAAGATATGGAATATCAAAGAAGTCAATATTCCATCCGGTTAAAATAGTTGGGTTAATTTCTTCGTAATAATCAAGAAATGCAAGTAGGAGATTTTTCTCGTTATCGAAAACGTGAACATTAACTTTCCTACCATCCTTATCAAAGTTTTTAGCATTGTTTTTAATTTTTTTGCTTTTATCTAAAACAAACACATCGTACACTCTACTGATATTATCTTGTGCAGCGATTGCTGTTATTTCGTTTTTAGCTTCTCTAGTATTTGGTAATCCTGTAATCATTTCAACCTCAATATCAAAGGTTAATACAGTATGTCCTGTTGACGGTAAATCGGAATCGTACATATCCACTAATACTCTTGTTGTTTCTGGTACATCCGATTCAAACAGGTCTTCTGCATCATCTTTTTCCCACTTACCAATACGAGTCAATTTATCGCCATACATTGAACGATGCTGTCCATTTGGGTCTTTTTTATACGCATATTTTCGGTATGGTATTGTAGTGTACCCGGTTGCATCATCCCATATATGCATAAGGTTTTTATTTCTTTCGTAATATATATTTTTATATGCCATATCGTTATTTACAATTTTTTACTTAATACCTCAAACATTTTTTTATCATTTAAGGCCAAGTCGTTTGCTCTATCTATACTTCTAACCGATTGGTTGGTTATGTATTCCCCATCATCCAACAATTTATCTAACATTTCAAAAAGGTCTTTTTTGAATTTAAAAAATAAACCATTAGGGTCAATCTCTTTGTAACATTCTGATTCCTGAAATATCATCGGCGTTCCATTCATCATACAATCCGTAGCTGCTACACTCCACCCATAATTTGTTTGCCTCATTTGTATTCCAACCGTACAACTTTGTAATTTTTTATAATAATCGTGCTTTGCCACTTTTGTATTATCAATCCAACTTACTTCAGGCTTTCCATCTAATTGTGGCACCCATACTTTGAAATCCTGCCTACGTTCTCTATATTCCTTCATTAATTCTATAAATTTCGGATAACCTTTATAAGCGGCTGCTCTATGGTTGAAAACTATAATCTTTTCTTTTTTAGTTGGAGCTTTTATAATTTTTGATTTTTCAATTCCCAAATTCCAAACAGTCAATATATTATCTAAATTAGAAACAAATTCATCATTGAACCACATTTTAGCTTCGGCCAAAACCCTATCTTTTTGTTCTTGTGTATTTAGAAAGCAAGTTTCCATTTGTGATACACCAAGTAATTCAATAGGCATCCAACGCCATTTATTCTTACGGTCTTCAGCGTTACAGGTTTTCATTTCCCACCAATGGCAATATCCAATTATTTTTGTATCAAATGAATTTTTATATCTACCAACTTGAGGCCAGTCTGGAAGATGTGAGTATATTGAATCATAATCCAATGTTTCAAGCAATCTATTCATATCAGGTGGATATGTTCTCATTTTAATCATATCGCCTGAAAATGGTATTATATGTTGCTTTACGTTGTCTAAATTTAGCTTTTTAACTGGCTGTGGTAATAGTATGTGCCAATAGTAAGAACCATACTCTTTGAGTCCTAAAATATGATTATATATAACATCTACAAACGAGTCCTTTTCTATATTTTGTGAATTTGTAATATTTGGTATAACCAAAACTTTTCTTGCGTTTATATCAACTTCTGTTTCCCAAAATTTCATATTATCTTCCTACTTCTTTTAAATAATGTGATTTCATTCCTTCCCAAGTCATTCCGATTGCATCTACATAAAATAGTGCTTCTGGTTTGATTTTACCTTCACTATGCATTTTCTCATAGCGTTTGATTGCTTTATCCTTCCACCATTTTACAGTGTAAGCGTTTCCTTCTGCAAACTTTTGTTTAAGAACTAATTGAGATTCATCTATCTTTGAACATAGGAACTCATTGCCATTATCATACATTTGTGCGAAGTAAACACCACGTTGAAATCCGTGGTCATAAGCGTTTCCTTTAATTCCAAGCTCTTTGAATATAGCCTGAATAATCTTTTGTTTAATACCACTTACAGGTCCGTTTTTTTCATAACCCATATTTGCTCCGTTTCTTTCACGTTCTAATAGGATATGTGTTTTATACCAATCTGCACGATTTTCTTTTAACCATTGGTGCCACGGGTCATACACCTTATCATCTGGCTTTGTACTGATTTTGCCTTTACTTTCACCCAATGTTTTAAAGTGTGGAATACCATTATATTGTGAGTGGATTCCGTAAAGAGAAGTTGTACCAACACCTATTAGCACATTATCATATTTTTTCTTCCAATAATCTCTAACCTCCGGCGATGTTGCTAGCGCTGCGATTAACTTACCACCCAAAAAGTTATATCCAAATGGCTGTGTTGATACGATTGTAGTTGCGATTGTTGTATTATTCAACTTACCATTCTTAAACTTATCTTCCTTGCCCCAACCAATATATCCATCACGAACACCAAGTGAAGTAATATCACTACCTAAACAAATCTGTCCAAGTATTTTACCACTAGTCCTATCCTTTACATAGCATTTTACATTACGACCTGGATTAGCCTGAAACTCCATTGTATGAATTAACTTTCTAATATCCGTCCAACGAGTTGCTTCCTTTGGATTATCTTCAACAATTTCAACATAAGGGTCTAGCGCTTGAATTTGTGCGATAGTCAATTCCTTATCCATAATATCGGTTGGTAGCCATAATGAATCAAAATGTGATTGTAATACTGGCAAACGCTTCATATTAGTTGGTAGGTCTTCGTTCCATTCCATCCATTTTTTATATAGTGTTTGCTCTTCAACTGACATAGTTTTAAGATAGTCCAAATTTGCTATAAACTTCTCTTTCATTGCTTTGTAGTCAAATACTTCTGCTGTGGCTGTTTCGCCTGTTTCCCAAAATTTCATAATGTAATATACGAAAAATACCTGAGATTACCAAAAAGATTTTTGTATATTATTTTCAGGAGGTATAGTGATATGGCATTCTATTTCTTTATTATACAATTCAGCGGATTTTGGGTATGGTATAGTTTTATGCTTTAAACTTTTAATTAGTGCTTTTTTTTCTTTTTTATCTGCTACTACGACTTGTATATATCTGTGTTTTCCGGATTCCATTCTTCTCCAAAATTTTGGATAACCATTTTTTCCAATTTCTCTTTTTAGATGTTCTAAATTTGAAGAGCCCCACATACTATAAACAGTTCTACTATGAATCCAGTTATATGGATTTTCCGTAAGTGATATTCCGTAATTTGGCATCAGTGCTATTGATGTGGATGGTCCCTGATAAATCCAATTTGTTGCCTGGTATATTCCTCCTAAATGGTCTTGCCCATTATCCGCATATGATATTAGTACCTTAATTGCTTTATCGTTTTCTCTAAACCATTTGAACGATTGTCCGATAGCATAACTTTCAATGTTAGAGCCATATCCATCATCGCAATAAAGTCTTGTCAATTCCAATACATTATCTTTTGTAAGAGTTTCCGATATTGAAAGTGCTGCTCTAGCTCCAACCGGAAATCCATATACTAATACTCCTATGAGTTTATCACTATCGCCTAATACGGTTACTTCATCAGTCTTATAGAATATGCCCAATGCGTATCTACACGCAGTCCACGCATGCGTATAGTGTTTCTTTACAATTATTTCTTTTGCAGCTGATTTGCCAATTTCTCTAACTGATACTCTTGATGTATCGCAATATATTTTATTTAACTCTTTCAATTGGTTCTAATTTATGTATTTCTTCAATAAACTCCACATTTGTTTTTGGATAAGGTAACGAGGGATATTTTAATTCTTTCAATATTCTTTTCTTATCACGCTTATCTGCAAGAATGTAAACATACCTATGCTTACGTGGTTCTTTTTTAATCCAAAAGGGAGTCGATGTCATTGTTTGTATAATCTTCGGGTCATTCGTTCCGAACTTAACATATGATGTCCGGCTATGATGCCATTCATCATCTTCAGTCCATTTGAAGCTCCAACTATCATTTGGCCTAATACGATTACCCTGATATATCCAATTTGTTGCTTGGTAAATAGTTCCAACGTGACCTGCTTTCGGGTCGGAATATGAAACAAGTGCTTTGATATTGGATGCGTTTTGACGTAACCAATCGAAAGTTTGTCCTACAAACCAACTTTCAATATTAGAACCATACCCGTCAAATACGAATAGACGAGTTAATTCTAATACTTCTGTCCTATCTAATACTTCGGAAATTGATGCGCCGGAGTGTCTGCCGACTGGGTCACCATAACAGGCAACCCCTATTAGCTTTTCATTAACACCGCTAAAGAATTGGTGTGAGTCATCTGATGTGTAGAACAAACCCAACGCATAAGATACTTTAGTCCAAATACCACTGTAGTGATTATTAACTATTATGTCTTTTGCTATGGATTTATTTACAGGTCTTATAGATAACTTTGAAATATCACAATATAACTTATTAAACTCTTTCATACGGCCACTTTAACATGTGCGTCCAGGTTTTGTTTGTAACTATTTTTTTTATATTAGTTTGAGATACGCCATTATTTCTGGCAAGAACTTTTATGTTTCTATGTCCAATTTTCCATAAATCCCTTATTTGCGTAACCTGTACTTCAGTCAGTTTATGCATTGGATGCGATTCTCCTACTAATTTCATATGGTAAATATACGACTTTTTTTTGGATTTACCAAATTAAATATTATGATTTACCAACTACGCTAATGACTTTTTGATAAAATGTTTTAATATCACCCATTTCATCAACTTTTACTTTTAATTTATCAAGGTTTTTTTTAATCGCATTATCAAATGTAACATCGTAATTTGCCCCTTGCTTTTCTTTAATTTTAGCTACCCATATTATAGCTTGCATTTCTATTGGTTTCATTCCAAATTTGCTTGCTAATTGTTGTGTAAGTTTTGCCATATATACATAATTGGCAGTTTTTCCTAACAATTTTGTTTTATCTTTTTTTGACATTTGTGGATAGAAAAACGATGCCATCCAGGTATCCATTGTAACTGGCAGCCAACCGCCTTCTAATTCATATGAAGGGTCTAAAAGATTTAGAGTAAAAGAAAAAACTTTCTCAGCTGATATTACCGTTTGTTTTGTAAGTGCTCCCGTTGGTGTAAATGCTTTAGCGATTTCGGCAACAACATCAGCCTTATTAAATTTAAAACCTTTAGCTGCGTATAATCTCAATACTCTAGTTAGATTAGAAAGATACGATCTTACACTCAATGAATGTGGTATTATTTTTTGTACAGATGCCATATCTTTATATTCGCCAGCCTTTAATTTATTATATAACGTATTTGCATCTAATGAAATCATTGTTATAAATGTTTCTCGTTTGTTTGAATCATTAATATCCGATTTTATACCTTCAAAACATTTAGCTGCAAGTAGAAAGTTTTGAGATAATTTATTTTGAGGTGAAAATATGGCCATTAATATTAAAAATAAGCAACCATCGGATTCACCAAGTGCATCTAACATTTTTTTATTCATATCCTCATACCAGTTCTTTGCAATCATTCCTTCTTCTAAAAAGTTATTAAGATTACTAATTACGGATTTATCTATTGCAACAACGGCACCACTAGCTTCTAATTCATCAGGCGTCATTTTTGTATAGTTAGGCTTTGGAGCCTCATCCATATTTAATGTAATACTATCAATATCGGCATCAAAATTTGATAATATTTGTCCAAATGCTTTATATTGTGAGGCATTTAATTTGAATTGTTTATCAGAGCCATCTTCTTTGATAATATTTTCTAGTAAGTCGGTGAGTTTTATCATAACAATATATATTATTATTTTAATCTTTCGTTAATTGCATTGATGTATGCCATCTTTGAAGATAATCCGGTAAATCTTTCTAATTCTAAACCGTCTTTCTCAATGATTACGGTAGGAACTGAACTTACTCGGCATTTTTCTGCTACATGAGGAAAATTATCAACATCGTATTCCTCAAATTTCACACCACTAAATTGGCTTTTTATTTCGTTCATTACTGGTGCCAATGCTCTACACGGTCCACAATATGTTGCGGAAAACTTTTTAACTACTAACATAATTTATTTATTTATTTATTATAATTTATTTTCTTGTATTATATTATCTAAGGCATGTACAGCTTCTTTATAGCTATTCTTAGTTTTATCATACTCATATCTATTATTTCTTTTTAAATTGCTCTTGTTCTTGTTTAAATTTATCATATTCTTCCAATAGAGCATCTACTATTGAGTGTCTATGATTTGTAAGCAATGTCATTGATTCCATATCTTTAACACGTCTAGCCGCCGATAGTAAAAACTTAAATCCACTTTCACCACGCGATTTTAAATCCACTTGTTGTGTATCACCACATATAACCATTTTACTACGAACCCCCAAACGAGAAGTAATCATTTCCATTTGGTCGTGTGTGCAGTTTTGGGCCTCATCTACAATAATAAAACTATCCAAAAATGTACGTCCTCTCATAAATGCTACAGGTACAATTTCAACCGTACCATTTTCAATAATTTCATCAATTTTTTCTCTATTGTAGAGTTGGTAAAAGTTTGAATAGATTGGTTGCATCCAGGGTTCCATTTTCTCACGAAGGTCACCAGGTAAAAAACCGATTTCTTCTTTACTTACGGTTGGTCTTGTGATAACGATTTTTTGAATTGATTTCTTAAATAATAAATCCAATGCAACCTGGCATGCTAATAACGTTTTACCACTACCGGCTTTACCACTCAATACCGTAATAGCATTACTTAGTATTTTATCTTTTGCAATTTTTTGCTCATCGTTTAATTGTAGTTGAAACTTAATTGGACCTTTAGGACCTTGCTTTTGTTCTCTAATTTTTTCCGTCAACTCTTTGTGTTTTGTTGATTCGTTGCTTGCCATAAAATTTGATTTCCTTTTTGATGAATAGGATGATATGGGCAGTGTCTGCATTTATTTCCACAGCACCACCCACGCTCCTTATGATATTGTTCGGTGAATACAATCTTACCATTTTCTAAATAGTAGTGTACCATCTCTATATATTCTTTTTTCAAATTATTTTATTTCGCATGCCCCGCCAGAACACGCAAGTTCTCCGGATAAGTCTGTCTCATCATCCAGTTCCACTACTTTTGATAAATCAATATCCGTAAGAGTTGACATGAGTTTTTCATATTCTTCCTCTGTACAGTCAGTAAAAGGAGCTTGTATATAAGAACCACCGTCATATGGCAATACCGATAAACCGTTGTAAAATTCTTTATTTTCCCACATCCATTCACCAACTGCTTTCCACTCATGCTCACGGATTGAAACCGTTGCTGATACGTTATGGGTATTACTTCCACCTCTATGCCCAGGTTTTATCCATTCGTGATGTACTCTTTTAACCCTTTCCAATAATTGAATTGGCGATTCACTACGAAGGATAGCATTTTCAGGTGCCATTTGTGGAATACCAATTACTGCCGTATCATGTGGTCGGAAATATTCATCTTCAATTAATTCTGGATGATGAATTGCTAAATGTGTATAAATTGATTCATTCTTACCTACTCTTACTCTACGAATGTAGTAATCGTTGTGCCAAGCGTGAATGCCTGATGATGTACCTAATGTTAATGATGTAGTTCCTGCTGGCTTTACAGTTGTTGTTCTTGCTGAAACATTGATGTCCAACTCTATTGCAACTCTTGCGTTTTCTTCTTTAACTACCCTTGCAGCCTCTTTCATATTCAATTTAAGAACTGCACCACTTCCAATACCAGTCATTGATACTCCAATAAGTGCATCCTTTTCAGTTGTTCTCTGCCATATTGGACGAAGATAGTGGAAGTCGGTATAGCCGGCTTGCAATGTACCAATGAATGATGCTGCTTTAACTCTCTCATTAAGATCGGTTTGGTCTACAACATCGGATACATTCACTTCGCATAGATTGCAGAATTGGAAAGGTCTTAATGCAATCTCACAACATGGATTAGTTCCCCAATCTTTATCGTTTGAAAGATAGATGCCAGGTTCACCTGCTCCACTTGCTTCAATCCGCTTCCACAAATCCATAAAGTATTCCTTTGTCATTTTGTGTCTCATTAGAGAAACGGAGTTATTAGCCCGACCTCTTTGTGGGTTCGTTTCCCACCATGCACCACTCTTACAACTAATCATTTCATCATCAGATGCGCTGAATAGAGAAATAAGTGCTGCTCTACGAATACCGCCTGCTAATACCGCATCGGCAATGTGGCAAACCATATCATGTACTTCAATAGGTCTTAACTTATCACCATCATTTTTACTTTCTAAAATACCTTCTAATTTGATTAAGCATTCTTTAAGTGGTTGTGGTCCTGGTGCTTTACCGCCTGATGTTACAAGCCTTGCTCCTTTTGGTCTAATATCTCTGAAATCAAATACCGGCTTACTTCCACCATAGAAGTATGCTTTAACTAATACCGATATAGCATCTGCCCAACCTTCAATACTATCTCCAATAAGGAAACGTCTAGTCTTATCTGCGTTTGGCTTTCTGATTTCTGGCAATTGTTCTACGTGGTGTTTTTGTACCGAATATCCAACCCCCGTTCCACCTAAAAGTAGAAACATAATTTCTGCGAATACTCTCCAATCATCAATCGGTGCAAATGCACAATTGTAGATACGATTAGGACTGATTTCAATTGGTTTACCTGCGAACTGCATTGAACGCATCGATGGTAATACTTTTTTATCATATACAAATTTGTAATTCTCTCTAATCTCTTGCTCTAATTTTGGGTATTTTTTTATATGCATTTCCATATTACGCGTAACCAACTCATACCAAGTCTCACGTCTTTGTAATTCAGGTCTATACTTTGCATACTTCATATAGACTGTAATTTCTGATAAAATTTTTTGTGAAATGTCCATTTTGTTTGTAATTTTTTTATTTTAAGTGTGTATAATATTTTTCAGGAAAACCAGAAAATGTAAAGATAAATATTAACTATTTAACTAAACACTCTGGTTTTCTTTGAAAAAAATGTGGTTTTTTAGTAATTATTTTTTTTAAAATCTAATACTTATTAACCCATATTTTCTACATACTTTTTATGTAGTAACTTTTTTTCCAATCCCTCACCATTCTTACTCTCTTTTGTTGCCATTTGACCATCAGCGGAGTTTTCTGCGAATACATCCATAATACCGTGATAGGTATCAATCTTTGCTGGAAAGGTTAGTCCATCTGGTCCAAACCTATTCTTTACAATATGAATACGACCGGTCTTTGATAACTTATCTTTTGTTTTTCTACTAACACTCATTATGAAATCAGCGGTTTGAACTTTCTTATACGAGTCACCAACTGAATCCGCCTGAATAACCTCGTGGTCAATTGCTGCTCTATTCGTTTGAGTTGCTGTCCAAACAGGTATTCCTGCTTCACCACTTAACCCACGTAATTCTTCGTATATTCCACCCAATTCAGCGTATAACCCATCACCACCTCTATTGCCAGATTTGAGAAGGTCAGCGTAGTCAATGATTATTAGAGCGGGTTTGAATCCGGTTGCTCTTATCTTCTCAATATGAGCTGCTATTGTTTTGGCTGATGCGAATTGTGGTGGATAATATTTGATACGAACTCTACCTGGCATTGCTTTAATCCTACGAATAATCTCGTCCTTTCTTTGTAAATGCTCCGATGTCTGAATGCCTGTGAGGATTGTTGTATATCTTTGTCCTACATAACTTTCGGATAATTCCAAAGTATAATGTAGTACGTCCATTCCTTTCTGCAAAGCCGCACATGCAATCTTTGAGAGAAACCAACTCTTACCAATGCCGGAGGGCGCCATTACAACTCCCAACTCACCGGGTCCGAGTCCACCATCCATTAATTCATCAATAACATCCCACCCAGTCGGACAGGAGTCACGTTTTACATTATCCATTATAGATTCAAAGTTTTGAATATAATCCAAACCTAAATCGGATTCTACTCCTACCTTTGATGCTGCCATCATTGTATCTATAATCTTATCATAATTACCTGCTTTTAGGAGGTCTACGGATTGAAATAATGCTTCTTTTACTTTTTGATTTTTAGCGAATGTTAAAAACTCTTTTCTAACATATGGTAATTCCTCTGAGCCAATTTGCTGATAAACATTTTTTAATTGTTCTACAACCGTTTGCTTTAGGACTTTATCCTCTATTTCGCCAGTTTTGATTTTAAAAACCTCCATCGTTGGTATTGTACGATACTCCGAAAAGTATTGTAGCACCATATCTATAATCCATCGGTTTGCTTCGGATTCAAAAAATGCAGGTTTGGTGATTTCGTAAACTTGTTCAAGAAACTTTACATCTGATATTAAGGAAGCTACTACTTTAGATTGATACGATTGGCCATATTTGACTAGTGTATCTACTGCTTCCATTAATTACTCCTTTTGTTTTTATTTCCTTTCTTAAATTTAGTCTTACCTTCTACATTTTCTGGTTGCGTTTCCGTAACTACTTCTACTTTTACGATTTTGTTACGTGTCGCCGATTTCCATTCCATCTTAGGAATAAATTTCCAATAGCCCGTACTTACTTTCTCATCTGCTTCAACTTCGGTTACTCGTTTAATATCACCTACTGCTGAATGCTTTGTTGCTCTAATTGCTTTAATACACTTCATAATTCCATGTTTTGTTTTAGTTAAAAAATAATCATTAATATTTCGGATTCTCTTAATAAGGTATATTTTTTACCTGCGATTTTAATTTCTTGTCCCTGATGATATGGTGGTAAGATTACTTCATCACCAACTTTTACATTCATAGGAATAAGTGTTCCTGATTGTGTGTAAATACCATCGCCAATTGCTTCTACAATTGCTCTTTTAACATCCTCTTGTCTTACAGAATCTGGGATGATAATTCCGGTTGCTGTTTTTGTTTCTGTTACTTCGATTTCCGTAAGGAGAACTCTATCTCCAATAGGTTTTGCTAATTTGTCTGCCATAAATTATTGTTTTTTGTTTTTAAAATTTTACAAGATGTGAGAATGTGCTTTTTAGCCAATCATTAATATCTTTAAATCCGTCTATAACTTTGTTTTTCAAACCAAACTTTAAGAATGATTGCTTATCAAACTTTACAGTTGGTTCATTGTATCTATCCATAATTTTCATACGAAGATTTCCACTAAACTCTGGCTCCGATAATTGCATCAATTTACGATTTCTTTCGCAAATTTCCAAATTATTTAAGAATAATTCGTGAGCTTTTGTTTTTTTAGGTAGTGAGTTTACATATTCTACCATTGTATCAGTAGTATGTACTTTTGATTCTGTTAATATCGGAAACGATTTGATAATTGTTTTAAGCCCTAATCCATTCACTCCGCCAACATTATCAGATTTATCACCATCTACCATACGAAAATTAATGAAGTTATGTGGGTGTATTCCAAATTCCTCTACTACTTCATCTATATTATAGATTTTCTTTTTAGAAGGCGAATATACACTTACATCTTTATTAACTAATTGTAGGAAGTCCTTATCTGAGCTCATTAGTATCACTTTCTCATTTTCTTTACGAAGCGTTGTTGCTATGTAAGCCATAACATCATCAGCCTCAATCCCATCGTAAATCATTATACTAACGGGCAAACATGATAGTAATTCACCAAGTGCATGCATTTGACGTTTCATTGATGCGCTTTCTTCTTCTGCATTCATAAGGTCTTCGTATGCACGATTTAACCTCATTTTAATCTTATTCTTACCTCTTTCGGATTTGTACCCTGCGAATATCTCCTTTCTGGAATTAGAGCCGCCTTTGCCATCAAAAACGATAACTACTCTGGTTGGGTTGAGTGTTCGGATAGCGAAGCCGATACTTTTTAAAGTACCGACTATGCCTCCAATGTGGTCGCCATTATCATTAAGGTTTGGTGCTGTTGACCAAGACCTAATAAAAGTGTTTAAACCGTCTATAACCAATGTTTTGGTGTTTCTTTGTAAATCACCAAACTCCTTATGTTCATCATCTATTTGTTTTAGTATATCTAAATACTTTTTGTTAATCTGACTCATATGCTACGTCCGTTGTTATTTCAACTTCATCCGTTGTTGATTTGTATTGTAATATTGTTGCCTCACATATCCTTAGATATATTTGTGATTTCAATGCTTCATCTTCTAATATCTTTGAAAAATCTTTTGATTGGAATTTGATTATCTCACCAGTATCGGTATCAGTATATTCATACCAAGCACCGCCTTGCTTTACAATTTTATTTTCTTTCATTAGAGAAAGCCAACTACCATAGTTATCAATTCCCCTATCAAAGTAAATCTCAAAGTCAGCGTGTCTTAATGGTGGTCCCATACGATTCTTAACTACTTGTGCTCTAACTTTAATACCTACAATTCTATCTCCTGCTTTAAGTGAACCCATATTCTTTAATCTCAATCTAACTGATGCGTGGAATGCTAATGCTTTACCTCCCGATGTTGTCCAAGGGTCAGAGAATGCCATTGCGTTCATCTTCTGTCTTAATTGATTTGTGAATATTAATGCTATACTTTGACGACCAATCATATTGGTTATCTTTCTCATTGCTTTGGAAATGATAATTGCCTTATCCGTTGCATACCCATCCTTACCATAATCGGCATCCAATTCTTTTAATGTAGAAGCTGCTGCTACTGAATCTACTACGATTGTTACAAGTCTATCTTTATCAGATGTTCTTACTTTCTCAATAATAGTTTCACAAGCCTCAAAGATACCTTCTACCGTATCTACTGAAACATATAGGAGTTTGGATATATCCATTCCTAATGCCTCTAAAAAATCTCTATTTACTGCTGTTTCCGTATCTATTAAAACCGCAACACCCCCCTTCTTTTGTGTTTCAGCCAGAAGATGGGCAGAGAGCAGAGATTTTCCACTCTGCTCTAAACCCGTAAGTTCTGTAATACGGCCAACAGGCAAGCCACCATAAGGTCGGTTTGATATTGCTACATCTAACATTGCGTTTCCGGTGGATACCCAATCCTTTACATTGGTTGGAGCATCACCGCCATCTCCTGTTAGAAAGTATGCAATCTTACCTTCTTTATTTTGCTTGTTTAGGGAGTCAGCAAGAATACTTGCTAAGTCATCTACTACTTTTTTGGCCATTTAGTTGGTTTTAATTATGAATTGAATAAATCATCAAAAGCAGATGCTACATCATCTTTTGCTTTTGGTTTTGCTGCTTCCTTTTCCCAAGGTAAATCTGAAAGCTGCCCTGCTTCAATCTCTTTTGCTAAAGTAGATTTCAAAGGTGCCACATTTGTAGTGGTTTTAGCTGCAGGTTTTGGTGCTTCTAATTCATCAACGATTTCATCTTCACCAGCTGCTGCCGATGGATTTAACCAATTTTCAAGAATAGTTTTTAACTCTGCGTAAGATAATTCTGAATATAATTCAGTAATCTCTCTTTGATTGTTCATCAACTCATTTACAGTTTCCGGATCGGAATGTATCTTAGAAGTTGCCGGTTTAACACGGATTGTGGTCGTAGGATAAGATGCGTTCGATTCTTCAGCCGATGTTACTTCCAACACAATATCTCTACCGTTGTTTGGGTCAGTAATATCCCCATAATCAGGATCCGCTATGTAACCTAATATGTCCTGATAAACAGTCTTACCAAAACCCCAAAACTTTACTCCTTCGTTTTCTTTACCACGTACAATTACGGGTACAAATGTACGAAGTTTCGGCTCCATTTTCTTACCTGCTTTCCAATCATCGGTATCGCCTGTACGTTTAAGTTTTTCTGCAAACTCAACGATTGGGTCAGGTCTACCAAATGAAACGGGACTTAGATAAGTTTTGTTGTTAATGTTGTAATGAAAATAAAGTTCAATGAAAGGAAGGTCTTTGTTGAACTTATACGGAACAATACGAATAAGTGATTTTCCGTTTGCTGGCTTCCAAATTAAGTCAGACTTCTTTGATGTGTTTTGAAGGCTTTTAAAGCGATTCAATGCTAATGAAATGTCCATTTTTGTTGTTTGTTTTAAAGTTTAAAAATTAAGTTTAAGTTTGAGGTTTATTGCAATATCTCTATTACTAAATATAACCTTTTTATCATTTGATATAGTAAATCTACGAAAAATTATTGGTTTTACCAAATTTATTTTTCAATCTTATTTATTCTTCTTCGTAGGTAAAATTCTGCCTTTTTTAGGTCTTCCAGTTCCTTTTGTGGGTCTTTTTTACCGGCTCTTGCCACATATTTAACTACATTGAATAGGTAGGCATCTATATCTAATCCCCATGCTTCGCATACCTTTATTACTTCATACGGATTATCTGCTCCACCATAGTGCGCAGGCCCGTTTATCATTTCTTTGCTCATTGTAATTTATTTGTTTAAAAAGTTTTGTATATAATCAAGAGAAATATCTACTGATAAGATTATTCTTTCTGTTTCTCCATTATGTTTAACGCTGTGCATATATGGTCCGCCATCTTTAAATGCTATTAATTTTCCCTCTTTCCAAATTCTAGTTTCTTCTCCAACTTTTATTTCGCATTTTGGGTCACATACTAATCCTAAATGAATACGCATCCAATTTTGTGCCCATCCCGTATGTGGATGTATTATTGAACCTGGTACCAATCTACTAATAAATGAGTTTGCTAAATTTCCTTCGGATTCTAATTTTGAAATTATGTTTTGAATTGTTGGACAGTTTTGTTTTGCATTATCTATAACACCATTAATAAATTCCATTTCTTGCTCATTTGAATTTTCTGAAATGTATTCATCTTTAAATCGGGATATAGGAACAGCTTTCCAATAATTTTCATATAAGTAATTATCGCTGCCGTATATTTTGTATTTTGGATAATCGTGTAGCGCTTCTGGGTTAGATATAAACGCTAATACTTCTTTTTTTATTTGTGGATAGTTCTTAACTAAATCTACACATATAGGTAATTTAGCCAATCTATCATCCCAAAAATATGGCTCAGTTTGTACCTGCCGTTTCCGAAACATACTTAGTAACCTTTTCATTTGATTTTTGTATTTTATTTTTAAGTTTGATTGCCTTAGCACATAGTTCGTATTCTTCAAATTCTATTAAGTGTGGAAGATTTGTTTCTATCAGGTCTATATATTCTCTACTATCTATTGATAATGTAATATCTAATGTACCTCTAATTATGATATGAGCAAAATCTACATAACTCTTTTTATTACGAAAGCTAAAATCAATAGCATCCACAATTGATTTAGCTAAATCCAATCGGTGTGTAGTGAATATATTATCGGGAGAGTCCGTTGTAATCTCTATTGGTTTATATTTCCTTGCTGGCATACAACAAATATACGAAAAATATTTTAATTTTCCAAATTCAAAGTCTTAAATACTTTTGTAGGTATTTTTTTATGGCCGAAGTTAGATGTAATAAGAATACAGTTTCTAAATTCTTCCCAATCAATCATAAATGAATTATCAGTCTGTCCTCCTGTTTTGGACTTAACTACTTCGTTTAGGGCATTTATAGTGTATATAGTATTGGATTGTTTCTTCCTATGTACCAATATGGTTTTCCATTCGGATTGTATTGCCGCAGAACCCTTCTCCACATTGAATGTTATAAACGCTTCCTCTATTCTGGATTTGTTTTCCAAAATGAATACATTAGGATTGATTAGTGTGTAATTAGTAAGTATAAAATCTATTGATTTATCCAATTCATCCTTTATAGTAAATAAGCAAAGTAGTTGTGTATTCATTATCCGTATATTTCTTTGTTAGCTTGTTCTAATATTTTAGCAAAACGCTTATCCAATTGCATTTCAAATTTAATTTGTCCACCATATCCAACACCATCTTCTCTAACACTAATAGTAGCAATTGGTATAATATCTTTAGAAGTTGCAGCTTTATATGCCAAATATGGCGGTTCTGCATCTGTCACAGCTGTTAATCCTTGTTTAATTTGGTCAAAATCCGATGTTTTAAATATATTTTTAAGTATTGCTCTATCTAATGAATTTGGTCCAATGGCCATTGATTCCTCACCCTCACCAACTGCTTTAAGTGGAAATTCCTCTCTTATTGAGCTCAACATACCTTGCTTTAATTTTGGATTAGTTCCCAAAGCCTTAATAACAGCATGTTGATGTTCTTTATGGTTTTTTTGTACTAATTCTAAATACGATTGAGATGCTTTATCGCCTTGCTTTGCAGCGGATTGTATGGATGCCATTACAACTTTATTTATATCCCTAGATCCTTTACCAGCTTTAAGTTTATCCAATGCATCATTTAATGACATCTTTTTTGCTTTTAGGATTGATTGTAGTTCAGTATCTTTTTGAGCCGCATTTTCCAATGCTTTTACATTTTTTGAACCAAATGTATATAAATTTTTTCTTTCGTTTGATTGATATATATTTGGATTAATATTATCAGGTAAATTAGGATCCCATTCCGAAAGTTTACCTGTTCCTGAGTTTAAGAAATTTACTGCGGTTGATTTTTTCAAAGATACTTCATCCAATATTTCATCACCACCTTTTGTTTTTATTTTAAAGTATGCATCTGTTGAATATCCTTTATTCTTCTTATAATCTTTTAAACCCATAGCTTCAACTTCTCCCTGCGTATCCCACGCTCCAGCTGTTATCGTAGAATTTGGATATTCTTTAGATAGTCTATTACGAATTGCCTTTCTATTATTCATTGCGGCTTGTATCCAACTTTTAGTTACAATTCTAGTGGCCTCATTTTTTAAATTTGGATTTTTTGCCAATTGAGCGGCTTCGTGATCCATTAATGATTTATAAAATGTGTCTGCTGATTTGTCATCCATAGTAGTTCCTATCATTGTCATCAATTCACCAGCTTGTGCTGATATTTGCCCTGCTCCTCCTGGTAAATCGGAAAAATGACTCCATTTAGCAGTATCATTACTGAATTTAGAGTTCATCATTCTTTCCAATGCGACTAAATGTCTTGGTGGAACTTTTGCGTTTTTTACAACTTCTACTGGTAATTTATATAGTTGTGGCGGAGGTCCTACTTGATTTGCTTTATTCTTTTTTTCAAATGTAGCATCATCAGGTTGTTGTTTTTGTTTGTATTCTTTACTATTAAGTGTGTCTATTTTAGAAAGAGTTTTATCTTTACCACCAATTATTTTTGATTTAGTGGATTCTTTATCTTTTGGAAATACCGATGCACCTTTACCACCAAATACGGCTTTACCTTTTAACTTAGGGTCTTTATCGGATACTGGTAATTTTCCACCATAAAAGTCGGTAGCGGCCTGTATTTCTGCTGGTTTTGGAACTACATGAACTGATGGATCCATCTTTTTAACTTTGTAGATGTGTCCAGATTTTTTATTTTTTACTATAATATCTGTAGCTGCTTCATTTATAAACCCAAAATAACCTCTTGCCTTTTGAGCAAGTTCATTGGCATCGCTAACTCCGTTCTCACGAAGTATTTCGACTAATTTTGTAACCTGATGTTCTTCGTTTAAGTTTATAATACCATGTGGTACTCTATACTCCAACTCTTTAAGAATTTCTTGAAAATCTATATTCATCTTTTATTTATTTTTATATTTGAATTTGATAATACACTAGTCACATTCGCAGTATACAGCGTACCTTTATATGAAACAGTAACAATGTTTGGTTGTTTCTGATATGGTGTTGCTTCTACCGTAATTGTTTCTCCTACCTTTGCCGTAACTATGATAGGTCGTACTTCTCTTGGCGTTAATTTTATATTACCAGTTAGTACCAATTCTTTACCAATAAGCGTTGGCCAATCAGATTGAGTTATCGCTTCAGGTAATAGTGTCTTGAGTTTTATCATTCGGTTTATTTAATCAATTATATAATTACATATATGATTATATGACATAAATATACTTTTTTTAAGATAACACTTCTAAATGATTGTAATTATTTCCTTCGTATGTGCGGACAGGAAATCCACCCACTTCTAATAGGGCTTTAACCTCACTCAAAACCCAATCCCTTTCAGTCGGTTCGGTATCTATAAGGAACGCATCGTATGTATATAAAACAGGTTTGGATTTCACCTCACTCATTATTCGGTTTAACTCACCAATTTTCTTATAGTTTATTTCAGTCTCAAGGGCTTGTAATAGGTAATTAAATACCTTTTGTTTCGTTGGTGATTCTATCCGGCTAAAATGGATTCGGCGTTTGTATAGTGGAGTCGTAAGATTTCCCGAAATTACAAACCCGGCCCACATCCGGTCTAACCACTCCGCCACCTTTTGAAAGAATGGTATATCTTTGACTTCATCCGATATACCACCATATAGATAAGTAAATGTTATGGATTTTGAAGCCTCTGCATCTACTCCGTAGTATTCCGCAAGATGTTCGTGAGCCGTAACCCCCGTAGGAAACACATAACCTACAAGCTTACCGATTATTCGTATGTGATATGATTCAAAATCAAACCCAATCAATGTACCACCCCTAAACCGGCTTATTATGGACTCTCTACTTCTATCTCCTTTATTGAGAGCAGAGTAATTTATGTTAAGATGTCTATTGGAAGGTCTACCGGTTACCGTGTATGGATTATATTTTGTATACACTATGCCGTTGTAGATATACTGGGCATCGAAGCCAAAGGTATCAATAAATTTTTTATCATCGACCTTTACCCCAGCCCCTTCAATTTTTCCTAATTCCGTTATGGCGTCTGAATATGGTCTATACCAATCTTTTATATTTTGTATATCAGGTATAGTCCTAAGAATTTCATACCACTTCATTAATGGTATACAATCATGCATCTCGTTATAATCGTTCCTATACCCTCTATAAACCGATTCTACGAAGTCTATAAACACAAATGGTTTACCATACTCCTCAAAGTATACCCACTCATAATCTAGTCCCTGAGTCCTAATATAACGATTACCTAAAACTAATGTATGTGCATCTATTACCTTTGTTAAGTCGAACTCTGCAACAGTTTCAGCATCTATATGCTTAAAGTTTATAATACCTTCATCCTCATTTGTTCGATAGTATATGAATGACATAGTATTGCCAAACTCATGTGCCTTAGGCGAAGACCATACGGGCACAATTAGTCCAATTTTAGGTTTGGACTCTATGAAATTTGCTAATGTCAGAGTATTTTCTATTAAATTCATACGAACCAAATATACAAAAAATATTCTGATTTACGAAATTAATTTATTTAAGGTAGAATTGCAGTAGATTTGGCAGGTATAGTGCTATATTTTTTAGATTTTTTGCTGCCAATCCAATTGCTGCTTTATTTGAATTGGTAACACCTTTATCTATAAGAGTTCCATCATCTTTATATACAGGCGATATTGGGCCAGATATTCTCCACTTAACAGAATCTATTGTCCAGAATGGGTTATTTATATATTTGGAATGTTCCACATCGTCTACTTCAAATATATGCGCATCTATATCATTAGACCTTCTAATAAAGTATCTTCTAATAAATCCAATTCGATAATCATCATCATTTGGGCTTGGCACATTTGTGGTTGGTTTGTCAATTTTAAATTGGTCCAAATCTTCTGCTATATCGGTATACATACTATATAATTACTATTTATTCATTATTCTAAAATCTGCCTTTATGGTTGTTGTCCATTCCGATTTTTGTACAGAATGAGAAATTTCGGTAATCTGAAATACTCCAATTTGATTATATATTTCAGGAACACCATCTATATTAAAATACTGGCCACATCTGAATCCACTAAATCCGTCAATAGTTATAGTAACTTCAATCGGAGATAATGTTGATTTTTTTTTACCGGTTTTATCGGCATTATCTTTTTCAGATTTATGTATTTTATTTTGAATTAATGTAGAATCAGTATATATGAGGGTAATTGGATCCTTTGGTGATACCGGATTCATTAGAAATTTAATTGATTTATTTTTTATTACATCATTCAAATCTTGAGCTTCTTTTGTTGCCTCTTTTTTTGGATCTTCCTCTTTTATATTTTTTGCCCGTAGTGCTTGTGCCTGTTGGAATTTCTCTTTCATTACCAATAGCTCAACATTATTAATTGAATAGTATCCATCCGCATTACCAAATGAAGAATTATCAATAGATTTGTAAGCATCCGGTGGTAATGGTATCTCTCCGTTTATATTTTTTGCATTTGATTTTTGTAATGCATTATCTAAAAATTTTGACGAATTGAAAATAGTCCTACCAGCTACAAGGTTGCTCATTTCAAAATTAAAACTAAATTGCTTAACTATTGATTTAATTGTAGTTGGTTTAAATCTATAACCAGTATTATTATTTTCAGTTTGGATAGCTGGCGGCGCCAGTTTATAATCCACAACGGTTGGTTTACCATCCGTATCTTGCAATCCATATACAAGTCTGAACAATCCATAACTTGCATCATTTACTGTGCCAAGTATTTGCTCTAAAAAATCAATACGAGTATACGATTTTCTCCAAGCTTTTACAACTGTTTGGTATTTTATAAATATACTTAAAGCATCTCCCAACCTATAATCACTATTTTGTGTAGATGGAATTTGTATATCATGCTGGCTATTATATTGTAGTGGATTACTTAAATGAAAATTATATCCATTTATTTTACCATCTTTAGTTGTGGGGTCATCTGGTATTGTTATTTTATTATCCTCTTCTTTAAAATCCTTTCCTTTAGGATTTCGAGCAAACGGCATTGGTAATTTATCAGTTGGAAATATTATATCAGGAGAACTTGATATCATGTATCTATTTGATGTTACAGGAATTACTTCAACTTTTTTATTACCTATTTTAAAAACTGGCAATGTTAGTTCAAAGAAATCCGTATCAATTGCAGTTTTACCATCCTTTTGATATAGTACATAGTTCATCAATACAACTAATATAAATCGTAATGATATATACGCATCCGATGATGCTACGGTATCTTTTTGTAGCTTATTTATTTTTAAGAAGTTGAACCAATCCCTACTCCAATCAGTTTCCTTAGTTCCATCTGCATGCTCAACTACTTTATCTTTGAGTATTTGTTTAAATATATCGGAATCTAAATTAAAATCTGATGCTATTTGTTCAATTATTTGTGTCGTTTTAGTTATATCAACATCATTTGATTTTGTTTTTTCTTTTGATGAATCTTTAGTTGGGTTACATGGTATTGCCATATTTATCTGATTTCCCTGTGAAACTTCAAAATTACAACTATATGTCCCATCTTCATTTATAGAAAACGAATAATCTAAAACTTTACCAGCCACTAAATCGTATGAACCTAATGAGTTTTCAATTCTTTCTAAATATTTTGCAATCGCAGTTGTATCCGATCTAAAATATTTTGAAAAGTTTTTACAAAATGTATCATATGTTTTATTACCATCTTGATTGATAATTAATGCCTCCGATGGGTCTTTGAATGGCTTTACTTCGACTTTCGTTCCATTTTGAAACGTATTATGACTACGTTTATTTGTTACGGGTGTACCGTTTGTAGTTCCAGCTGGTTTTGGTTTAGTTGTTAATATTGTAGAATCACCCCATTCAACGATTACACTCATACCAGGTTTCATAAAAAACAATTCAAACATTTCAAACTGCTTTAATGTAAAGCATCTAACTGTAACCTTTGCGCTTTTTAATGCAGCATTTGTACCACCGGAGTCCATTGTAATTGATTCTATTATTGGAGTTGATACTTTTCTACCGGTTTCTCCGTTAGCTACTTTAATAGGTTTACCGTCAAAATCAATTCCAACTATCGTTTCCGCAGTTGAATATGATAAAGCTAGTGAATTTATGTTATTTGCAATAATGCACCCTTTATATGATTCTGGTGGTGGATTTTTTATTTTATTTTCAATATCTTCTGCACGAGTTTTTTCATCATTTGATGCAATCCCTGCACCCTGCACTACCAACGCAGCTGATGTTATCATTGCATATGGATTTTTAAATATATTTGATACTTGATTATCTTCTCTTTCTTGCAATATATCGGTTATCCAAGGCAGGAATGGCGTTAAATATGGGAATGGCATAACTTTATTTATTTATTCTTTCTAAATCATTTAATATTGCATTTATATTAGATGGTATTCTTATTTGTATCCCTTCCTTTATAAAGAAGTTTCCATCATTCATATTATTTGCAGTTGCAATAATCCACCAATATGCTTCATCGCCATAATATTTTTTAGCAAGTAAGTCGAATCTGTCGCCTGCATCGGTTATGGCATATATATCATTATCTGTAGCTTTTATCTTTGGATATATGGTGCTTTTCATATATACCCGTTGAGTATCACTATCAGCTGCCGTTAATGTGTATCTATATCTGTTTGCCATTATTTATTATATTAATTATCACTAATACCCTGTAAAATAATTTGTGTAAGTATTATTCTTTTCTTTGGATTCACCATATACATATGTATTATCTTCAATCGATGGGTGTTCTATTACTTTCATACCAATACTTACATTAAATACGGATGGGTATGGTTCTTTTGCATTTGTTCCGTCTAATTTAATTGTCTTTGGATCAGTACCAAACGTAGTTACCCATGGTACGGTATCTTCTATACTAATACCAAGTGAATCAACTATACCAAGTGTATCTTTGTATAATCCAGGAATAGTCAAATATACTAAGTTTGGATTAAATACAATCGGCGAGTATGTATTATTAGCGTATTGTATTGTTGATATTTTTTCATCTGGAAAAACTAACTTACGGATTCTATCTAAGTTAATCTTCATATTTTCCTTTTGTGTATCGTTTAAGAAATACATCTTTAATTCAAACTTTAGAGTTCTTTCAACTCCACCATATCTATATAAATTGAATGGCGACCCAACATATTTAAAATTAGATACTTCCGGTGAGAAATCTTCCGATATTCCACTTATTGTTCCCGGCAATATTATTAGATTATTCGTACCTTTACCATATAGCTTAAACTTAACATATGGCGTTGCTGTTTTATTATATGTAGTTAATGCAGCTTTAAATGTTTCATCTGTGTATTGAGTTTCTAATATATCGTTATTAAACAAATCAAATTTAGAAATCCCAGCTACCGGCGTATCGCTAATCCTATTCTGTACCACACTTCGTATCCATTCTTTCCTATTTGTACGTTGGTTTGTATGTTGCTCATATACTGGATATTGGTTACTAAATTTTGAAGTTTTTACAAGTGGTTTGCCACCAATATCTAATCTACTATACTGTGTACCATATCCAACTTGCTCATTACCGATGCCTTTAATAGCAGCGGATAGTTTTTTAATACCAGATTTACTACCATAATTATTTATTGCATTTACTGCGATTTGAGCCGCCACCTGTGCAGGCGATGCGCCCGTTTGTTTTATTTTTGCGATTAATGAACCAGGAGCAGGATTTTCTTTTATAAATACTGGCCTATCTAATTCATCTGCGGCTCTTCTTAATTGAGCTTGAGTTACTGCGGTTAAAGTTATTGGTTTAGCAAATATTTTATCACTTTTGAATATTGTATCGGAAGGTCTATTTGCATTACCACCCAATGCACCACCAATTTGATTACCAATAAGGTCTGCCAATGTGTTTGGCGATGACGTTAGTAGTGCGGCTTTTTTTGGAATATCAACAAAACCTCTGGTGTTGATTAATATTTTGGCAGTTATTCCGTATAATTCACTATTTTTCTTTTTAAATAAATCTAATATGGTTGCCATTTAATATTCTTTTATATAAATATGCTATAAATTAAAATACGATTATTTCTTAACCCTGCTTAACCTTTGGCCGGATTCATTGCTTTTGCATTATCTGCTCTTCTTTTAATCATATCAGTAACCTGTCTACCATCTATTTGTAATACAGTTGCGGCTTGTGCATTATCCGTCATTACTGCCATTAGTGCTTGTAGGTTTTTATTTACTAGCACAAGCTGTGTTATTTGTTGGTCCATATGTGCAATGTTTTTTGCACTATCCTGTGCTATGTTAAAGTTATTATTTGCACTTTGTGCCAATGTAATTCTACCACCTGCTCCTGCAAATGCAGTCATTCTTATCCAAGGTATATCATTAATTGCTTTTGTATTAACTGCTGCTAAACTTTGTAAAGCGGATGCAAGGTTCATAAATGCTAATGTTGTTGTTTCCATTAAACGTCCGACACCAGCCAATCCCATTAATTGAGAATTTAAAAATCCAATAGAAGTTGCGAATGCATTAACTGCGGCCGTTCTATCTGCTGTTAAATAATCAGTTGTAGCTTTTGCAACACTTGCCATACCAGTACCAACTGCTTCGGCACTTTCTGAATTAAATCCCGATAAATTAGTATTAAAACTTCCAATTGCTGTTGATATCGCAGTTACTCCACCTGCGTCTAATGCTGCGAATCTTTGGAATTTAGTAATTAAATCCTCTTTACCACCACCAAAGAAAGATGATATTCCTTCTCCTAAACTAGACCAGAAGCCTTCGCCTGAACCTTTGTATGTTGCCATTGCATTACCAAATGCGGTAAATGCTTCTGCGTTATTTTTTGTTTTTTGTACATCAATCCCATCTATTGCCGCAAATTCTTTAAATTTACCTAATGGGGTTGGTACTTTTAAGAAAGATGATACACCTTGTGCTAATGCATCACCAATTCCAGCACCACTTCCTTTATATGTTGCCATTGCATTACCAAATACGGTAAATGCTTCTGCATTTGCTTTTAATATAGTATTATCAGGAACAAGTAATTCTTTACCAAATTCCTTCATTTGTTCTATTGGTGGTTTTACTTTAAAGAATTTACCCAATCCATCTGCTAATACACCACCCAACGAACCACCACTACCTTTATATGAATCCATTGCGGTAGCAAATGCAGTAAATGTTTCCGCATTTTTCTTAATTGTATCCGCATTTGCAATTTCCGAAGCTCCAAATTTTGCCATCTTATCTATTGGTAATTCGGTATCACCTCCAAAGAATTTTGCAATACCATTTGCAATACCACCAACCATATTACCAAGTCCACTTGCAGCATTTCCTAATCCAGATGCTGCCATTGCTTTTGAATATGCTACGATTGCATCTGCATTATTTTTTACTTTATCAGCGTTAATATTTGCTTCTGCAAATTTTTCTACTTTTTTAATCGTATCTTCTATGCCACCGCCAAATAAACTACCAACTAAATTACCTATACCAGATAATACAGCTCCTGCTCCCATTGCTGCCATACCAACTCCTAATGCAGCAACTCCTACCCCCACATCTTTTAAATTATCACCATTGATACCATTGAATGCCATAAATCCTTCTGCTAATGTTGGTAATGCTTTACCCAATATCCAAGCAGCTCCTGCTATTCCTGCTCCTATCAAAGTGATAGAACCTGCTAATATACCGGCTCCTACTAATATCATAGGGTCTGCAAATGCTTTTAATCCAGCTGCTAATCCGGTTAGTACACCTTCAATTAACGCACCAAATCCTTTACCAACACTTTTTAAGAAATTACCTATTCCTTTACCAAATTCTGCTATTCCTTTACCTAAAGGTTTTGCTTTTTCTAATACCGGAGCTGCTGCTTCAATTTGTGCAGCTACACTTGCAATAGGCCCTTCTGCCGCTCCACCGCCTCCACCACCATCGCCACCTTCTTCGCCTCCGCCTCCACCACCAGTTATCATTCCTGCAATATCACCACCTTTTTTTCCAAACATCTTACTCATTCCGGTTGTTAATAAACCACCACCTGCAGTAACCAATCCCTCTCTTAAAGTTTTACCTATATCAAATTTCTCCTGCTCTTTTATTTGTTCGACCTGAAGTTTTTGATATTCTTTACTTGCTAGTACTGCGGCTTGGATTGTATTTGCTAATTCAGCTTCCTTTTTGGCCATATCATTTTGAGCCATTAGGTACGTTTTATACCCAGGAGAATTTAGATACGCATCGGTTATTTGGCCTGAAAGTTTTGCATCAATTATTGCCGTAGCTGCTGATATTTGTGCACTTTTTGCGGCTAATGTTTGTTCTGCTGCTTGCTTTGTTCCTAAAAATTGTTGATTGCCACCTTTTGCGCTTCCTGCTTGCAATCCACCAACTGCTGCGCCAGTATTCTGTGCTACCTTTGATATAGAGCTTAAATCCAATCCACCAAGAGCTTGTTGTAAGGCTTCTTGCTGGAACATATCCATATCTTTGGGGTCTAATCCTTGTGATTTTAATGCTTTCAAGCCGCCTTCCGTATCTCCGGATGCAAACTTAGCTCTAACCTCTGATAGGTCTACTTGCTTTCCTAATAATGTACTTAGCTGCATTTCCGATTTGATACTATCTTTATAATTTAGTACCATATTTTTACCTGCTTTGGCTATATCGCCAAAACTGACCCCCAAAGTTTGTGCGTATGCAACTTGCTTTGCTAATGCAGGTCCACTTTTAATTTGATATGAAAGTGCATCCTTTGAATTTTGTGCAATTTCTTCCATTAACTTACCAAGTCCAATATGTGCTTGGTCTGCCATTGCTCTAAGTCCCTCTTGTAAATTCATTGCAGTTTTTGCAGATACCTTATCAGTTCTCTGGAAGTATTCATTTATTTCTGCTATATTATCAACGGATTGTCCAGTCCTTGTTGCCATTATTGCCATATCTGCCGCTACAGCCGATGATGGCATTTTACCAGTTGCAGAAGCTGCTGCGGTCATTGCCGATGCAACTTGCTCAGCACCCACTCCTGCTAATTGCATTTGAGCTGCACCATATCCTATACTACCAATACCTTTGCCAAATAATGCGGTTTTAGAAGCTGCTTCAAATTGTGCAGCACCTTGCTTCAACTGCGAATTAAATTGAACCATTGCCTTTTGTACGGCAAATGCACCATCTATTTGGATTTGATTAATATTATTAGCTGTGTCAATCTGATTTCTTTGCCTTTCATTTTCTATTTTTCTAGGGATAAACTGTGCTTCTATTTCAAGCTTTTTAACATCCATAGCAGTTTGAATACGATTCTTTCTAATGTCAAACTCATTTTGCATTGCTACTTCAATCGGTGCACCAAAGTAATCATATGCCACCTTTGCCAATGCGGCACCTAATGCGAATGTTGCCGCCTTAAATGCTAATGTATCTTTTATGTTTGTTTTTAATAATGTATTTAATTCACCCATTGCTGGTATACCACTAAAGCTACCCATCACTCTATCTAGTCCTTCTGATTGTACCGTAGCTCCCTTCATACTTTTACTAAACATTTCCCCCTCTTTGGTCATACCGCCAATAACTCCTCGTAATTCTTCCGATGATACTTTGCTCATATCAATCATACTAGCTACGTCTTGAAATTCATCTGCTTCACGTTTAATAAGTGCTACACGATCTTCATTTGATATTCTACCTAATGCATATTCTTTATTGGCTTTTGCTATAGATGTATGCATGTTTTTATATGCATCATTTATAGCTATTACTTGCTTTTGGGTTTTTGTATTTTGTACCCCACCCTCTTTAAGCAATGTAGCTATACTTAATGATACATCTTTTACTTTTCCAAAATTATCAGCTGTTATTTGTGCTAATTTTTGGTTTTTTTTCATTGTATTTCCGATACTAATTAAAGTATCATCCATATCCTCATAATCTTGTACCTGATTATCAATGGCTTTATTTATTTCATCAATCTGCTTCTTTAAATCTTTTGATTTTTTGACTTGCTCGGTAATCATTGACGATTGTAGTTTATCGCCATCAAAAAGATTTCGTTTGAGGTCTTTTATTGTTTTAAGAGTTTTTTCATAATCTTTTAACAACTTATTCAACTGCTCTTGACCTGTTATTTCATTTTTATTTACTGCCATTGTATACTATAAATAATATGATTAATATCCTCTATATTTTTTAATAAGAGAATCGGTATAACTTGTATCCATTCCACGCTTTTCTTTTATTTTTTTTACTTTTGTCATAAGGTCAATAAAAGAATCTTCCCAACCATCAAATGCGTTTGCCAATTGGGGATCGGTTTTTCTAACAGTATCTAAGAATTTTTCTTTCTTTGCGGGATTACTTGAACCAAAAAAGTCAAATATTTTATCAAGAAGTTTTGCTTCTACCAGTCTACGTTTGGGCATAGTGTTATTATTATATACACATAAATATAAACAAACTAAATTAAATTACTTACGTCTTACCATTGATGCTGATTTGGACTTACGAGATGATTCATCAAATTGCTTTTTCTCTGCATCCTTAGCACCTGTAAGTTCTCGATAATAAAATTCTCGAAGTTTTGTAGGCATATAGTATACATCATTCCAATTGAATCCACCATTGGAATAATATACCATTTGAAATATTTTTTTATGAAGATAAACGCTATAATCAGTCGGTAGGGTAAAAAAAGCTCACTCCAAAAGGAATACGAAGTGCCTCCGTGTCACCAGTTACAGGGGATGTATAATCAAATGTCAAATCTAAATCAGGAGTTATTTTACTAATATACTTTCGCAATGCTTTTGAATCTCCGGCTAATAAACGATTTGTTACAAAATTACTGATTGCTCCGAACTCTCTATTACCATCAACTTCGATAATAATTTTTCTGTATCGTGTTGTAATCTCATTACCCGTCTTTAATGTTTTCTCACTAGCTTCAATATCCTTATTAATAACCAATTCGTCACCGTGTGTTAAAATTTTAAACTTAATAGGAGTATTTGATATTGGTAATACAAAGTCATATTCATTATTTCTATTTAATAATGATTCATCTATTTCTTTGATTTTTATTTTAGATAAATCAATGACCGTATTAACTTCATCACCGTCAAATGGGTCGTTTAATTTAACATCATAATTTGCTCCAAATGCAAGAATACGACTTGTTATGAGTATTGCGTTTTTATCGCCAATAACTAAATCGTTTATATTAACACCAGGCTCAACTACAATTGATTCTAAAAGCTTATCAAGTTGTATACCTTTTTTAATTAAATTGGCAGATGTTAAAATATCCTCTTCCTTTGCTGTCATTAATTTAACAGTAAGCTCTCCTTTGGATAATGGATTACTTTCTGGATATACCAAGCCTTTTGACGGCAATGATATAACTTCAGTCGGAAATGGATATGTTTTTTGTGATTGCGGTGGAGTGGGTGCTTTTCCTAATCCTCTAGTAATTTGTTGTTCGATTTGTTCGTCCATTTTTATAACTTTATTTTAGTTTGTAATAGTGTGTTTAATAATATATATAATGTTTTTAAAAAAAGAAAAGGGACAACACCATAAGTGCGTCCCTTTTTATTATTTTGTTTTTTAATAGATTAATACTCTAATATAGCGTAATCGTAGGTAAGTGTCAATTCTATTGAAAGTGGGTCATTTGAACTCCAATCTAGCTCACCAAAGTTTGCCGAACTGATAAATGCTCCTTTTAATGTCCATTGCTCTATTTTATCACCTACTGGTCCAAGTAAATAGAAATTAATATCTTTTTTGTAGAAAGCTGCGTATCCATCACGACCTGTTAATGATTCATGTGATAATCTCACCCAGTCCATCACTTGCTGTGCGCCGGATGGTACAATGGGGTCATATAATGTGATTGATACATCATCCCATGTAGATTTACCTTTTATTTTTCTTTTTACGTTAATATGGTCAAGCTCAACTACTTCCGATGTAAATGTTGGTCTAGCAGCGGTCTTAACTAAATATGATTGTATTCCGTCTATTTCCATTATAAATCTATTACCTAATTTCGGTTCAAAATTAGTATAGAACATTTGGTCAAATCCTAATATATCTGGCATTTTATTTTATTTTAATTGTTTCGTAATAATAAATATTGTTTTTTTAAATTATCCACCAAAAGATGCTCCGGTTGGTAAAATGTTGAAATCAATTTGGATAAATTCCGCCGTTTTAGTAGGTTGTAAGTAAATTGAACCTTTTAAGAAGTTTCTATCAATTACATCCGGAGTATTATTTGTTTCATCCATCACCACTTTGAAAGCGTATAAACCTTGTCTTTGTTGTATAGCCTCTAAGTAAGGATTAGCTATGTTTATGAACTTATTACGAGTTGTTGCTGTATTTTGTTCAAAAATTAAGTATTTAGAAGTTGATGCGATATATTTTCTAACAGTCAATAAAAGTCTGCGTACATTAATTCTATCTAATGCAGATGCTTTACTTTGAAGCGTTTTTTGTCCAAATACTACGATTCCGGTTCCAGGGAATTGAGCGATTGGATTTACCTTTCCTTCATACAACGTATCTCTTTCAGCGTGTGTTAATCTATTCAATACACTAACTGCTCCGGTAAGTCCACCACGATTTAAACCTGCTGGTGCGAACCATTCAGCTGCTACTCTATCATTGCTTGCGAAAACGCCAGGTAACAATACAGAAGGCGGTACGGATATAAGTTTGTTAGTATTTACATCAATTGTTTTAATCCAAGGATAGTAAGTTGCTGCGTAGTTAGTATCTACTGCTGCGGCCTGTATAGTCGCTTGTTCGATAGTATCTGCGTATGCAGTTGTATCCATAATATAGAAGGCGTCAGAACGATATTCAACCATATCAATTATAGATGTTGCCGTTGAATTGTGTAATCTTTTAATAACACCAGGTGCTACTACCATATTAATATCCCATTCGTCTGAATTTGATAATGCGTTAATATGTTTAGCGTATGCCAAACTACCCATTGAAGTAGATGTAGTAAGGTCAAATCCTTGTGTATTACCTGGTACAATATCAGCTCCTTTTGCCTTTACAATTGTTGGCGCCATACCATCAAATCCTTCTTGGAATGCTACAATCAAGTTTCTAACTGCAATATCAGCTGCGGCAGAACCTGTAAGTGGGTAATTAAATGTAGTATCTAATGTGATTGCTACGTTTGAACCCGTTGTTGCTGCTGTGTTTGTGCTTGGTATTGGTGCAAGGTATATATCATTATCCGCATTAAAATCCAAATCAATACCACCAAAAGTTGTTGAATCTGCTGCTACAATAGATGCCGAAGGTATAGTTGCTGCTAATGGTGATGGTATGGTAAATGGTAATTGATACGGAGCGTGTCCATAAGGTACGGCCGGTGTTGGTATCAATGAGGTATCTAATGATGCATCTCTATATGCACTAACAAGTCTAACATATTTTGAATTGTTTACCCAATCACCATATTCAGTAATTTTACCAGTGCTTGAGATACTTTTATATCTATCACCAATTACTCTATAAATATAATTTGCCGATGTTGGGTCAAGGTTTAGATTTGTATATGTTTCTAATACACTCTTTGTTTTATTGGTATCATCGAATGCTCTAACAGTTATAGTAAACGTACCATAATCAGTTCCAGATACAGAACCTGCTCTTTTAATATTTGAGATGCCAATTTTTACTTTAGTGTTTGCTGCGTTGCCTGCTCCAATTGTTTCAAAACGAAATAGATTATATCTTTGACCTGCGATTAATTGTGATTGGATGTAAGGAGTACGTGCTTCTTTTGCATCCATTGCAAATTGCTGTGTACCTAATAGGGTAAATGATGCTGAACTAAAAGCATCGAAAGGTATTTTACCAGTCGTATTAGTAGCACTATATTTGATATTTTTAAAGAATGCGTATACATATGCGCCTTTAGGTCCTAACGGGTCATTTCCGAATACATTTATAATATTATTAGGATCATCTGGATCAATTGAAGTTGAACCAGAAAAAGTATTTGAGTTAGATCCGGTAATGGTTATATTAAAATCACCAGCTCCTACTGAAGATGTTGCGAATATATTAGATCCACTCAATCCCGTTGATAATGTATTATTTGATGTTGGGAACAATACAGCAATAGAAGCAGTGTATGCACTAGCTCCACTACCAGATGTTACCGATAATAAAATTGGAACAGAAGCACTATATCCATTCAATCCCAAAACTCTACATATTGTAGCCGTTCCAGATTCTTTAAGATACGATTGTACTGCTAATGGTGTGTAATATGTATCATCTACCGTTCCGAATAAAGTTTGAAAATCTGCTTGCGATTCTACGATAGTTGGTACTATTGGCCCTTCTTTAAAAGGCCCTATGAATGCTGCGCCAATTGCAGCAACTCCTTGCTGTAAAAATGATAGGTCGTTTTCTCTTGTGAATACGCCTGGTGATACTATTTTTTCTGCCATTGTATATTGTTTTTAAATTTTGATTTCTCAATATAAATATAATATTCAAAATCAAAACATAAATTATATAGTATAATACTATAAAATTTTTAAATTAATAGCCAAATCGGAGCTTATACATTATATTTTATTTTAACTGATTTGACTTATTATATAGTTTTCTATCACACTATCGTCTATCCCCCATACATCTATTACTTCTTGGGGTATATTTAAAGTACCGCTACTTACCACTTCTCCACTTTCGGTCTGTAGTTCATAGTAACTCATTGTACTCACTGGATAGCCTGTCATAAACCATTTTATTTTGGTTATTACTTTTGTTGTTGTAATTGTTATTTCTTTCATATTATATTTTTAGTTGATTATAAAGTATGCAAAGGTTGATGTATCGGCTACGTTTGATGATGATACTGCAAATGAAGTACCGGCTGATTTAGCACCTATGTATAATGCTCCTGGTGTTCCTCCTACTATTTGAGTGGTTAGATAAATTAATGAGTTAGCAGTAACTGTTGTATTGCTTACTAGTGTATTACCTGCTACCAGTGTTGCTGTACCTACTCTCGCATTTGAACCCGAAGGCATGAATAGAGAACCTGTTATTACAGCTGACCCCGATACCCATAGTGAGCCTGATGGACCTGGTGATACTTGTAATTTATAACCATTATCGGTAGCAGTACCGCCAATTATTGTATTACCGTTAAAATAATTTTTTACATTTACATTTGTTTGATAAACACCCCAGCTACCAGTAGTAACACTGTTAGCGTCATGATTTAAGTATACACCGTACCTATTTGCTATCGACGCTGTTACTGTACCTTGTAAAACTGCAGGATCTGTTGTAAAATCAACGAATGTACCAAGTGTATTAGTAGTACCGGTACCGAAATATGGTCTACTAAAGAATCCATATTGTACACTACTAGTATATATTCCACCGTTGTATACTGGAATGGATGCATAGTTATACACAGTTTTACCTACTGCAGGTGTAGTAATACTACAAAAACTTGAATTACCGTTATATACGGCAACTCCAAATCCTGTTCCGTTAATTATATCATTCGCATTGTTACCAGCTATAGAGACTGCTACTCCATTAGCATAACCAGTTCCAGCTATTGAATAACCATAAGTATTACCGTTGTAGAAAGATGGTGGATTACTGGCTAGGTTACTTGTAACATGGACACCTTGTGTAGAATTAATAAGTATACTAGGTTTACTGGTTGCTTGACTATTAACTACATTTCCTGTTGTACCCATTACTAAAGATCCAGATTGTAATCTAAGAGCAACGGTACTTACCGGTGAAAATGGACTAGTTGTAAATGTAGGTGAGATATCTTGTGCAACTAATACATCGTTACTAGCAGATGCTATTAGTGTAGGTGTCATTAATACTGATCTTGCCAAGGCCGCACTTGCTGATACAGCACCGGTTACTGATAGTGAACCTGATATACTTGATGATACTTGTAACCTATATCCGTTATCTGCTGTAGTACCTATTACAAAATTACCTGTACTACCTGAAGTAAATCTAGCTCTTTCAATATTACCGGTCAAGAAAGTTATACATGCTCCATTATCGGCAGAAAAGGATGACTGTATTCTTAATTCACCACCCGTATTCCATCGTATCCCTGCACCATTTGTTCCACTACCGGCAAAATATAAGTTAGAAAATCCAGAACTAGCTGTTCTATTAATTACGAGTGTTGGTGAGTCTCCACCACCGGCAGCATAACTGGTAAGGCTAGTAGCATTGGTAAATACTAATTGACCTGGTGATAATGAAACGTCTATTGCTCTTGAGTTTTCAGTAAAGCTATTGGGATTAGAAACTGTCATCGCTGATTTTAACCCGTAAAGTATTTGAGTACTTCCAGTAGGAGATATTGTTTGGATAAACGATGTACCAATAACTCCTGATCCGCTTGCTGTTGTATTAAATGTAGCAGAACCTGATACGTTTAATGAACCAGTTACATTTAATGAACCTGTTACTCTATGTGTATCTGTTATAACATTACCCATAGTAACACCTGTACCTGTTACGGATAATTCAGTCATACTACCACTCACTACTGTAAATCCAGTTGTTGTAACTGAAGCTGTAACCGAACCAGTTGCTATTCTTATTATGTTTCCTACTATACCAGTTGCAGGTACTACTAATGCATATGATGATGTGCCGAGTAAAGAACCGGTTACACCATTGGATACATTAAGTGATCCTGTTATCGTTGCACCATTTCTAAAGGTTGCCAAACCGCCTGACGTAATTAATGATCCTGTTATTGTTGTATTGCCATTAAAGTTATTTGAGCCCGTTACAAAGATTGAACCTGATATACTTATATTTTTAGATTGGTCGATTGAAAATATATTAGTGCTGCCTGTTGAAACTGAAAATAAAGTTGTATCAGTAGCCGCTATATCATTTATAGCAAATATTCCACCACCACTGCCGGTTACACTAAATATATTAGAACCACTCCCAATAAGTTGTAGAGCTTGATTGTTTGATGATGCCGACATTACAGTACTTCCTGTAACTGATAGTGAATTAAAACTCGCTGTGTCTGTATAAAATATTGCCATATGTTAATAAATAATTGATGTGAATGAAATTTGTATTATATCCGTTTCTGTAAATGTATAGGTATAGATGTGTGGATCTATAAACACATTAATATCAGCTGCTATTTCTACACCATTTATATATAATTGTATAGTAGCAGTGCCGGTATATTCATAGATAGTTATGGATGTTCCTCCAAAATGATGCCCATATAAAAATGTATTACCAGCTGCATCATTGCCATACACTGGAAAAGTTCCTGTTTTAATAATATAGGCGGGCCCTCCTCCTATTGATACCGAACTTATATAAAGTGCATTTGATGGATTATTATCCGATGAAACTTGCAAATTTGTAGGTAGCACACCAAACATAGGGTCGGTATTTATGTTAATACTACCGTTCCGATTTATTCTAGAATATCCATTTATATTTATTGGCATTTTGGTTTTTAATTAATCGTTAAATGTATTTACATAAAATTCAACTGAGTCATTTTGATTAGTAGTAACATTAAATGTATAACTATCTGCTCCAGGTGATAATGCTAAAGTTGATTGTGCAATTCCATTCTTATTATAATACACAATGCCTACGTTATATACCGTATCTGCCAGTCCCTTATTAAGCGTTAGTGTTATTGGTGTGTTATTAATTAGAGGTGCAGATCCGCTATAAACCGTATAAGATGCATCAAATTGGTGTGCCAATGGTACTATTATATTGTTTGCGGCTGGGGTGAGTCTTGCACCGGATAGACTACCAATGGTTAGTATTGTTAATAATCCAGCATCGTAAGTCACCAAGTAGGTTGAAACCGGTATATATTCACTACGAATACTAGTCTTACTTAAATTGTTTATGTTAAGCGTTCCATTTATTATAATTCCCATATTTTAATTATATGATGTTGCTATCCAATATACTGGACCCGTTAATGCAACTGATGAATTTGAATTTATTGTGAATCCTGCTGATGTTTTTGATTCTATTGTCCACATTCTTGCATCTTCTCCAATTACATTTACTGCATATAAATTATTTGCAAATGTAGATGTGAATGTTACGCTTGATATCCTTGGAGTACCACTAAAAGATGCTACAGATCCAGATGCCGCTTTTAATGATTGTAGTGAACCGGTTATACCATTCGATACATTGAGTGATCCCGTTATTTGAGTATTAGTTTCCAATCGTATTAAAGAGCCACTATTATAAATTAAGGATGAAGTCATATGATGTCCACCATCCCCTACAGCTGCATACCCTATATTGATTGGGGATTCATTACCCATACCAGTATTGTTTCTTGGTCCTACTAAAAATAAGGCACCATCATAAAGTGCACCCGATGGGTTACTATATATCCATTGATCGTTTTGACTATCCCATAATATAGATCCCGTTTTACCTGTTGATCCCGAATCGTAAACTGCTAATCCTCCAAATCTTATTGCGGGAGTTGAAGTATTTACAGTAATTATGTTTGTACTAATATTTAATTGAGAAGATGTAACATATACAATCGATGAACTACCCAACACCGTTAAGTTTTGACTTATTACCAAGCTACCACTTATTGTTTGAGTTATTCCGCTACTTCCGATTGTTATGAATGAACCTGTTTTTGAATTTGTTACAAATGAGCCAGTTTGTGTATTTGCTACATAATTTACTATAACAGATGCGGTGAATGTATTTAAGTTACTTATAGAAGTATTTAAACTTGCAGTTGTAGTATTTAAGTTACTTATAGAAGTATTTAAACTTGCAGTTGTAGTATTTAAGTTACTTATAGAAGTATTGACAGATGATGTATAACTATTTTGTACATACAAAGATAGCATCGAACTTGTAACACTATTTAATAAGAATGAGCTAGTCTGTGAATTTTGAACAAAGCTACTAGTCTGATTATTTAAAACGTAATACGAAGCCGATACAAAGTTTCTAGCCCAACTTGCTGTACCAAACAATGATCCAGTTATACCTGTGGTTACACTTAATGAACCTGTTATTGTTTGGCTACCGCTAATATTTACTCCGCCTGGTATCGTTGTTGTACCATCTTTGTTAAATCCCCAATAATAATCTCCAGCTGATGTGATAATATTTGCATTTTCATCAGTAACCCAAATAGATGTTTGTGTATTATTTGATAATAATTCCACATATCCTCCTGGGCCCGCTTGTATATCAATACTGGAATAATCATACTGATTTGTTAATCTAGAACCACCAGCAAGTGTTATTGAACCAGTTATAATAACACTTTGACTTAATGGGGTTATATAAGAAGCAGTTAATGAATTTGATGCTGTGCCATATATAATTGATGATGTGCCCAACATTGTTAAGTTTTGACTTATTGCTAAGCTACCACTTATTGTTTGAGTTATTCCAATACTTCCGCTTGTTATAAATGAACTAGTCTGATTATTTAAAACATAATACGAAGCAGATACAAAGTTTGTGGCCCAACTAGCTGTACCAAACAATGATCCTGTAAATCCGTTTGTTACAAATATAGATCCCGTTACAATTAATCCACTACCAGATATAAGTAAACTACCGCTTATAACTCCGCTTCCTGAAAAGGGGAATCCCGAACCTGCTCCACCGGATGATCCAGGTGGGCCCGTTGGGCCTGGTGGGCCGACTGTTACAATTCGCACAGTGGATATTTCCGATGCTGGAATTGTTATATCATTGGTAACTCCATTCGTATTAATAGTAACAGAGCTATTTTGACTTGTCACCGATACCGAATTTGCATCCGATGATATTATATTTAATGATGTATCTGCCATTGTTAACGTGTTACTTCTTTACTTAGTTTTATTGTACCTTGTAATAATCTTGTTACCAAACTTCCGGTTTGCAATTCCAAATCATATACTGCCGTATCAAAATGTAATGCCGATGAAGATGCGGCAGATATATATACTCCTATCGTTCCAGATGTTGGTGAATTTAGATTGCTTGAACCGCTAAAATTAAGCCCCGTCCCATCGCTATTTAAAGAACTTGATATATAAAGATATGAAGTTTTTGTATTATCTGCATAATCAGGTCTTATTTGCATTCTAGCACTATAACCAGTCAAATTAATAGCACTACCACTTGCATTTTTATATTGTAATTCAAAATTAACAGTTGTTCCCTGTTCTATTGTAAAATTATATTTTCCAGCTGCCATATTATTATTTTATGTATAAATATTTTATTATAAATTTATAAACTTACCGATAATAGTAATTGTATCGCCAATTGCCGCATTTAGACTTGTAAATGTCAAATTATTATTTGTATATGTTACTACAAAATCCGAACCCTGTGTCAATAGAGTATTTGTATTTTTATAAACTTTTATATCGTATCCAATACTATTTGCGGTCAAACTCGTAGTTATACCGCCAGCTATAATAACTGGTGGTGGGATTAGTTTAATAACAGAAAAATTTATTGTATTTGCAACCGATACAGTTGCGGTATTTGTTGTATTTATGGCAAGATAGTCTACAACATCTTTATTTGAATTATAAGATGATTCATTTACTAAAAGGTTTTCCAATCTACCATTTGCCGTCAAATCCACTTCATTTGAAATAATAAGTTTGCTTACGTTGAATCCCTTTTTAGTTGTACTTTCACCATCAAATTGTTCAGGTAATAAATATGCTTTAACATTCAAATTAAATTCTACACGATTAATACGCTCAGTACCTTCGCCAACTTCATTTACAATTGTGTAATCAGTAATAGTTGTATTAAATTTGAATTTTGTTTTATCTCCCCAATATTCATCGGATGCCCATGTTAAAGATTCAACTATCGTATTAAGTTGCTCTGTAAATGATGCCCAACCCATACATTCATAATTTATATCTACATAGTCTGGCATTGTTACATTATAAATATCATATTTTGGCGATACACCTGTCATTAGTCCAAATCTATCATAACGATTATCTTTAGACCATCTCGTAATGGCTTGATATGATACATGTCGGTTTAACATTGGCATTGAATCATTTTTTGCAATGGTCGTTCTTCGTAACATCATTATTGGTAATTGTATCTTACCATGTATATCTCTATATACACCTTGTCTACGAGCTCCGTTCCATCTTTCCGAATTACCATATATTACTGGTATCTTTATAGATATCCCATTATCGTCTAATTTTGGTAATACAACATCTTCCAAATATGTGAGCATGGCAGAATCAACATCAAATAAAGTTACGCTCTGCTTAACATCGTTTGCTTCACGTTTTATTTGAAATATTCTATCGGTTTTTCTTAAAGGATTTTGTGCCATATTAGTTTATTCTTGCTTCTATATTAAGATTAGATTTAGAAACCATAAATGTTTGACAAACGATACTGAAACTAAATTCTGGCAATCCACCACTATATTGTATTTCAGTTGTATTATCAATTTCAAAATATGCCTCATTAAAAAATATAACATCACCAATTTCAGGATATGTATTCTTTTCTTCACACATCCATCTATCCAATCGGAACTCTATATTCTGATCAGTTTCTGGGCCAAACCCTTCGTATCTTGCAGATTCGGGGTCTTTATTTATTAATGCATATAGTTGTACACCCTTATGCCATGTCTTATTCATAGACTCGCCATATAAATTTACGCGTGTTTCTGTTAAATTTACTTTATATAATACAATAGCATTTTGTACTACGGCATCGACTACTTCTCTAGCTATACCTTTAAAAAATGCAACATCTCGATTTGATATAAATTTTGGCATATTATCCTACATATATTTTAAGTGGTATTGCTTTTAACATTTCTTGATGTACTTCTACTTCATTTTTTCTGTTTTCCAATTGCTTTGCTCTCGTCAACTCTTCAAGGTTTTCTCTTAATTGTGTCACTAAGTTATCTTTCTCAACTTGAGCCTCACTTCTTAAAGCTGCACCATCTAATGAAATAGTTGCATCTGGTACTGGGATTTCATTATACTTTTCTCTAATTGCACCAAGTAATTCTTTTGATAATGCTAATGTATATTTTCGTATCCATTGTCTTCCAACATCATTTATATTAGCATATTGAATAAAGTCGTATTTAATATCGGAATAATCGGATACCACACTTCCTTTTACAATTGTAGAGTTATTTTCAAAACTTTCTCTTTCAAAATAGTCAAAATAAAGTCGTGTTAATGATGGCGACATTTTTGATGGAACTGGAAATACCGTAATTGTATTATTTACTATATTAAATGTATATGCCGATTTACGAATTGTATCATTAAATTCAATTTGTTGCATTCTTAATACATCTTCATAAAGTGGCATCATTAAGAATTGTGCAGCGGGCGAATAGTTACCAAATCCCAACTCACTAATTAGGTTTAACGTACCTTGTGCACCGACTGAATATGGGTCAAAGAAACGAGTAATAGCGGGTGGTGCATCATAATACACCTTAACAACATCCCTAATAATATCAGCATCGAGTGGTTCGTTGGTAGTGGCATCAAATGTTGTTTGTGTTAAATCATAAGTTTGTACAGATGGTTGTAATTTTATATAAGCTTTTTTATAATCCGTTGGGCCACCAGCACCGACCAATGTACCATATGCTTGCGACATACGAAACGCAGATACTATCGCCGAGCCTTCAACTAATTTTTGAGTATAATTTGTTCCAGATTTTCTACCTATTAGTTTATCAAGATTGTTTCGGATATTAAACTGATTTACCTGTGCCGAATACTCCGATACTGCTTCTTCAAAGCATGCATAGAATTGTTCATCTATTAATTCGACATCAATAATCGGATATCCTAATCGCTTGGCACACCATACTGCCATTCTTGGTCCTTCATTTTGAAAATCAGAGTCATCATCGTATAGTGCAAATGGAGTATTGCCAAATATAGCAGAACCACTTCCAGGCCATTTTAAGTTTAAAGACATATAATTTGAGAATTATGATTATTATTCTCTTATAAATATAAAAATTATTAAGAACTACTTATAAATCTTCCATTAGCATCTTTTAATAAGTTTCTGTTCTTTAACCACTGGCGCCTTTCTTCGTATAATCGGGTTCCTTCGGTATCGCCATTCCTATCTATAAACCAATCTAATGAGTATCTACCCTTTGCTTTTTCTTTTTGTAGTTCCTTTGTATTATCTGAATGAGTTTTGCCATGCATTCTATTTGATTGATTTATTTTTTTCATTTTTTCAACAAATTCCGTATACTCATTCGTATCTTTTCTATCTTTCCATAAATTACCACCCCCACCGGCGTATGTATCATTATACCCAGTTTTTACTGAATTATATGCGATTATCAATTCTTCTTCTATTTTTTGAGAAATATCGGCATCAACTTCGCATAGTATTTCTTTTTTAAAATTATCCCAACCATATTTACGAATTGCTCTATATAAAGAATTTGATTTTCTATTAATCATAGCATTATGCTTATGTTGATTCAATCTTGTTTGAAAATCATTCGTCCTACCAATGTAAACTTTACCTTTTGGCGATGTGAGTTTGTATATAATATCCATAAAACTATTTTATATAAATATACGGAATTTTATGGAAAAGGCAAAATAAAAGGGAGAATTTCTTCTCCCTTCTACTTATAATACTCTAAATACTATTAAAGAGTGTTCAAACCTTCGATTACGATTTTACCGTAAAATTCGGGTCTAACTATCTTCTTAGCGTAACGAGTCATAACTCCACGTCTAGGAGTGAAGTTAGTTGGGTCGTACACTAAAGGAGTCATAATCAATGGAACATATGGAGCATATACAGCACCTGTTTCAAAGAAGTTACTTCCTTTAAAGCCTAATAAGATAACGTTTTCCGTCATATACGGGTTCTTATAAACATCAAAACGATTAGAGATTGCACCAATTTGTGATACACCTGCTGCGAATTGAAGAGCATCTTTACCAGGGTTAGATGCAAATCCGTTCATTGATTCAAGAATTGTACATACGTTTGGAGATGCAACTATGAAGTTTGCTCCACCACGCATTGTTAATTGGTGAATTTTGTTAGAAACTTTTTGTAATTTAATACCCAAAGTCTGGAACCATGTTGATTTGTTATAAGCCGATGCTTGAACTGCGTTAGTATCAACTGCGAAAGAGGTGGTAGAAGAGTTGTAATCGTATCCAACACGAGCAGACCAATAATCAACTGTTAAAGCGTTTAATTGTAACATTTCAAGGATTTCTAAGTCGATTTCCAAAGAGATGTACTCACTTAACATTTGAGTTAATTCAGCTTCAGCGTCAATTGAGTGATATGCGTTCAAATCTTGTGCAAGTTCAGGAGTCCAAATTGCTTTTAACTTACGAGTTTTAGCAACGATTGGTTCTGATTTTAATTCCAATTCAATTTCTGGAATAACAATATCAGCGCCTGTTCTATCTTCAAAATCACCACGGTTTGCAGCGGTAGGTTGTGCATTGAAAGATACACCTACAGTTTGCGTACCAGTTGCAGTTACACCTGTTGCAAGGAAAACGATAGCCGTACCAGCGCCTGAACCACTAGTTGCGGTAAACTGCGGATAGTATGCAAAGTTTGTACCTGAACCAGATATTGAGAATGTTCTAACAGCATTAAGGTCTGGATTAGTTAAAGTACTTGTTAATACAGTCATTTTTCTAGCCGTACCTGCTGCTACAGAAGAAGATAAAGTTGTGTTTGTTAAATCAAACGCAATATCTGCTAAAGATGCAGTCAATAATGTAGCCGTAATACCTGTTGTAGTTTGGTCATTAACAGTATATCCAAAACGACCAGCTCCATATAAACCACCAGTTGTATCTTGTGTTGATCCAAGTTTGTTACCAGATGCGTTTAATGAATCTTGTCCAAATGCACCGCCTGCACCATACAAAGAAGAACCAGAAGCTGGTTGGTTTTGTGCTGTTGCTGTACTATATTTGAAATCCATATAGAAAATAAGACCAGAAGGTAAGTTCATCGGTTGTACTGAAACGAACTCTTTTGCAGCAATGCTACCAAAGATACGTCTTACTAACGGAAGAGCTACACCTGCCCATTCTTCTGAACCTGCTGCTGTACCTGTACGGGTAGCCTCATCAAGTAATTGTTTAGCTTGGTTTTCAAGCATTACTGCCATACCATGCTTAGTTGATTCTGCGCCTACTCCTTCAAGTAAACCAGTTCTTTCCCACTTTGCTTTCAAACCTCTAGTTTGTTCAAGCATAATGCTTTGTGGGTTAGCACCTGTCATTAATTTTGTTAAGTTCATTTTAATTTAATTTTTATTTTGATTATTTAATAATACCTGCTAATTTTTTAAATCTATCAGAAATCACAGCACTTTCATTTATTACTTGTTTTTGTGCTACAGCTGGTTTAGTTGATTTAACTATTTTGCTAGCTGCGAATCCTTCAGAGATTGCTTTTTTAACAGTTTTGTTAGATGGTACATATTTGAAATTCTCTGCTAATGTAGAGTAAACCAATTTAACTTCTCTAACCGATTTTGTTCTATCCAAAGTTTCGATAACTTTAACTTTTTGTTCGTTAGTCATGTTATGTGCTCTGAATAATTTGTTTGCGAACAATAATTTAGCGTTAAGTAAATTAACTTCATTGATTGTTCCTTGTAACGATTTGATTGTGCTGTAAGCTTGTTTTAACTCAGCTGTAAGAGCTCCATCTTTTTCAGCTTCAGCTGGGTTTTTCATTTCCTCTTCATCTTTTAAGTCAGCTTCCATTTCACGAAGAATTTCTTCTAAGTCGATTACATCATCCTTTTCTTCTTCATCTTCGTTTGTTACTACTTTAGGATCTTCGGATTTATCAGTTCCGGCATCAGAACCGTCTGCATAATCCTCATACATTGAACTTTCATCTTCTTCTTCTTTATCGCCTTCCTCGTCTCCAAGTTGAGCTTCTAATTCACGAATGATAGATTCTAAGTCCATGTCATCTTCTTCGGTATCCTCATCTTCGTCGCCGGTAACATCATAATCTTCACCGTCTTCGTCAGAATCCATACCCATATCATCGCCTTCATCTTCCATGCCATAATTTTCATCGCCTTCAGGAGTTTCATCATCTCCTTCAAGCTCTGCTAAACGAGCACGTAATTCAGCGATTTCTTGATCCTTTTCATCTTCCATTCCCATTTCATCTTCCATGAGAGTGTCTACGATTGTTCTGTTTGGATCTTCAAGACCTCTTTTAGCAGTGGATTTTTTCATACCCGGTGCTAATTCAGTATCAGCATCTAATGTTGGTTGTTTTGCAGGAGTATCAGCTTTGTCTTGACCTACCTTTGTTCCAATGTCAGATGAATCTAATTCCTCATCTACTTGTTCAGTGTCATCATCTTCCATTTCTGCTTCTTGTCTCATCTTTTGAGATAAGATAGATTGTAGTCTTGGAGTAAATGCTTCTTCAAGAGCGAGTTTTGCGTTTGCTAAAGCAGTTTCTTTAACGGCTTTGGCATCAGCGATTGCTTCTTTCAATAATTTTGAATTTGCCATTTTTTTTACTTAAATTTGTTTGTGAAGTTATTAGTGTAGGAACTCCAATGTAATTATGTTGATTGTTCGGTCACACCTTATAGGGAAGGGTATTCATTAATCAACTATGTCTAAAAAATATAATCCCATATGAGATGGGATATTTGATAATATATATAAAAAAATAAATTAAAAGCTTAAAAATTGGTATTATTTCTAAGCTTTTAATTTATATGTAGGGTGTATCTTATTGTAAATTTACTAACTTATATTTTGTTGAATATAATAATTCCGAAATGTTGTCTATTTGATTTTGAATCCAAGTATCTTGTAATTTTTTATCGGTTCTTATCTTTTCAAGTGCTCCACATAATTTTTCAAAATACTTAATTATATTTTCAATATCACAATTAGTATCTAAACCATTAACTGGTTGAAATTTAATAAGTCCGTATTTGCCCTGATACGATTCTACTAATCCATCTACTAATCCTATTATTTCGTCATAGTACGCTTGTAATGCCACATGTGCTGCATATGCTCCAGGTCCTTTAACTCCTAAGTGGAATACATGCGCTTGTGTTCTGCTGTGAAAAAATAATGATGCTAATTGTTCCATTTTATTTATTTTTGTTTTCTCAATATTTTAAAATCTTGTGAGTCAATCTTTCCGTTCTTATTCATATCAATTTTACTCTGATTACCTTTAAGTCCAAGTCTTTGTTGCATTTCTTGCTCACTTATTTCTGCGATTTCAAAGTAACGTCCTAAAACATGTCCCATATCTTCGTAAAGTGCCTCAAGTCTTTCCTCTTGGCTTTTTGCTTCAATTGCCTCTTTCTCAAATTTCTTTTGTAAGTTCTTTAGCTCGCCCATATTACGTTTAATTGTAACCCTATCAAACCAATCACCTGCTTCATGTAGAGTGTACTCCTGAGCCGCATCAGCGATTGCACCCAGTGTCTCTGCTATACTACGAATATCCGATTTTCGATTCATACCCTCTCTATGATGCCCATATGTAGATATAATTTCCAAAAAATGCTTTTTTAATTCTTTTGGCATTTGTTGGTATTCTTCGGTTTCTTTTAGTATATCTTTTAAACGTATCATTATTTATCTTTTTTAGTATCCAAGTGGTTTTTAATTAAATCATCTAATTCTTACTACCAAATGATTACTTTATAACTTTAAACTTCAATATATCTTCAGCTCCAGAGTTAATTCTTTTTAGTTTATCTTTATACTTAGTTTTTGCTAATTTAAGTGTTGCTAGAAATTCATCATGCACATCTTTGCCATCTAAATATATAGTAATATATCCATTTGCTTCACGAGCCCCTGATGATAAAATATCAGGATTATTGTTAAAATCTTTAAGAAAATCTTTTATTGTAGATTTATTAACGGTTTCACCCATATAATTGTGGTCATTGTTTTCAATATCTTCCTTATGAACAATATCGTATTTTTTTAATTTAGATACAACTTGAGTTAATTCATTTGGACTCATTCCTAATGCATCGACCATCTTTGCTATTACAAGTTGTTCTTTTTTTCTAGGAAGCTTATAAGATTTAATTATATCAATGGTTTTATTCAAAAATCTTTCCATAGTAGACGGCAAAGATACTTCCATATCTTCCAAAGCTTCATTTGTTAATGGTTTAAGTTTGATGTTTTTTCTAATAACATTCATCTTATTTATCAACATTGTTCTTTCAGCTGGATCATTACTTCTTTGGAGTTTTTTAAGTAATTCTTTATACTCTTTAGGAAATCCTTCTAATGGATCTTCAAAAGATTCTGCTAATTTTTGTTGTGATTTTTGATTAGCGGGTATTAGATTTATTAATTTTGCCATTTATTTATTTATTTTTCTCTCTTATTTGTAATAATACTTTTGGAACACTATTTATTCCATCGAATCTTAGTACCGATGTTGCCATTGATTTTACATATCCTTCGGTAAAATCAAGTAATTTTTTATCATTTATCAATGTATATAGTTGATTTATTTTAGCAGCTATATATTTTCCTTCTGGTGTTGTTTTATCCAACTTACCGGTCTTGCCATTACCACCTGCTTCATATCCTGTCGAGTAATATGGTCCTGTTGCCTCATTTAAGTTTTGAAGTCTTTCCTTAATTAATGCAATCTCTTGTTGCTTTGTAATTTTAGTTCCTGCAATTTTGTTTATTGCTTTAACTTCTTGTAAAATTGTTTTTTTCATTTTATTATTGTTTTGTATAAATATATTAATTAATTTAATTCGATAAGAATTTCTCGCATTAAGTCATGTGAGCGACACCATTTACCACATTCATCTGCGATTTTCTGCCATTGCTTACTTTCATTCATTGGCGCCATAAATGCACCATGCGTTGATGGGTTTGAAACGAAATCCCAACCTATAATTTCAAAATCTTCCTGAACCATAACCGTTCCATCGTTCATTTCTTTTACAGAACCCAAACCTCTACTACTAATTCCTAAACGAATATTATTTTTTAGAAGTTCTCTTAGTATATTTCCAGATGGTGTTGATAATATTTCTACTACACCACATACATCATCGCCTTCCCAATAGATTTCTCTAATATTATGTGAAACATTTTTAAGATTGATTACAGGTGAATCTGGATGGTCAAGTTCTCCCAAAGCACGTCTTTCTTTAATAAGTTGTTGATACTTATCACATTCTCTTTTAAGAATTTCCTTTGGATATCTACGTTTATTTTGATTTGGGGCTCCAGCTCTTTGTAGGATACCTTTAACAAGGAAAGTTCCATTATCTTCCTCTTGTATTTTTGCTTCAAATAAATGTGTTTCTATTAAGAGTCCTTTATTCATTATTTAATATCATTTTTAATTTTATCGGTTATTGTTGATACAACATTTGAATCTTCCCAAGATTTAAAAAATATGGTTTTTAATTCATTCTCAAGTTTGTTCTTATCAATATCACCCTTTGCGGTATATTTCTTAATTAGGTCTTGAGTATATCCCATTTTTAAAATCTTGTTGGCTGTTACTTGATCAATTCCTTTGTTTTTATTAATCATATTGGTAACATCATCTATGAACGATTTATTATCCGATAACTCTTTTAATATTTTCTTAACAACTACTTCTAATTTTTTATCATCAGAAGAAAAGTATTTCATACCCTTATCTACTAATTGTATAAAATAGTAAAAAATTACTTTACCAATTATTGCCACTGTCATTAATGATATTAATCCGGATATGAAACCTTCATCCATATTTTCTTTATACCCAGTTAGCCTACCTTCTGTCTTAGCTTTATATGCTTTATCTACGGCATTAAAAAACTTCTTCTTCTCCGTATCACTCATTGTAGGAATATTTTTACCAGTTGCCTTTAGCATGGCTTTGAAGAGCTGTTGATACTCCATCTCTTCTCTTACAATTTCCTCAACAATATTTTCTAATTCCGTTAAATTCATTATTCAGATATTTTACGAATTTTCTGCTCAAGCCTCACTAATCTTTCTTTAATCGTATAAATGTTACGATTTGTTGCTTTCCAAAAAGTTTCATTCGTAACACCACTCTCTTGCTTCAATCTACCATACCAATCCATAAACTTTTCCATTTCAGCAAGTTGTTTATTTATGTTTGAGATACCTTTGTTTATTTTGGCGTTAGCTGGACTATCTTCTTTTTTTAGTTCTAACCAACGATTTTCATTTACTGGAGTATACCCAGTCAAATCGGCTTGCTTTTTAGCTTTTGCTTTTTCATTGCCACGTTTGCCAAATGCAAATGGTGTATTATATCCATCAACCGCACCCGTTGTACCCATTTCTCTAACCATTTTACGAATATACTCTTTTAGTTTATCCGTATTTTCTTTTTTATCAGGAAGTCCTTTTTGCTTTGTTGATGCAAAATCTTTAACATCGGATTTTTTCATATTTTTAGCCATATCTTGTGCTCCTTTGCTGAAATCTTTTGGGTTTGCTTCTCCTTTTTGGATAGCATGTACAATTCCCATTAATTTTTGTTGTGATTTACTTACCGCTGGCATAGTTAATTGATTTTATTTTTATTATGCTAAAACATATACAGTTCCTGCTGTTACCGATACACTTCTTACATAGCATGGAAACGGAAACCCAGTAGCTACATGTGCTATACTCATAGTTGCGTATGCGCCTCTTAGTGTAGGATTTCCTCCGTCTAATGTTAGAACTCCGGCAGAGCCTGTTGTTGCTAATATACCCCAAGCATTTTGTAATGATCCCGATTGACCGGTAGTGTATGTAGCTGCATTACTTGTTCTAAAATTTGTCATATCTTATTTATTTTATCTTATTTTTCAATTCACCCAAAAGTTCGTAAGTCATCATCAATGCAGATAGATGTTCTTCTTTGATACGTTTTACGGATTTGATTTTTTTAATATTAGCTATTGTTTCTGCTAATTTAATTTTAGTTACTTTATCATTAATTTTTATACCAACTTCTTTTAAATTTGCACTAAGAGTTGTAATCTGATTAGTAACATACTCACTTAATTTACCTGTGTTGTTTATATTATTAATATATTCTCTTAAAAGTCCTTTTTGTTCATTACTAAGATTTTTATATTTTTTATTAAATGATTCAACAAGTAGTTTATAAGATATTGCACGAAGGTCTTCATCTTGTTTACGATATTCCTCTAATACAGCATCTTTAATCTTATTATCTTTATTTTGAATAGATGTATTAATTATGTTTTCTGTAATTGTGAAACGTGAATTTACAATATCGGTTGGATCGTATTGTTCATTGGAAACTGTTACTTCAAATATTTTATAAATTGATGCTAAAGCCTTATAGTTTGATATTGGTGATTTTATAAACTCCTCCAAACCATATTGTTCTTTGATTATCTTTATTAAGTTATATTTTTCTTTTGTAAGTTTAGTTTCATCAAGTCTTTTACGAGCTTCGCATATCGTATCAATGAATTTTTCTGCTTTGCTTTCAGAATTATACTTTTCATTAACTAAGTATTGATAAAGTTTTAATTCTTTAGATAATTCTTTTTTGGAGTTGAAATGTTCTTTTAAAATTTTTTCCGCAACCGATTTGTTTGATGACATTATTTCGGAAGTAATTTGCCTTACCAGTAATTCAAATATAAATCCGGTATTTTTGAATTTTGAATGTTTTATTTTTTTCATCAATTTATAATTTGTCAGATATAAATATATAATTTTTATTCGTTTACTATAACCATTAATAATAAATATGATTTTTATTATTTTAAATGTATTTAGTATGTCAAATTATATATTTTAAAGATTATTAAGTGTAAAATTATAAAACAATTTTTTTATTACCATCCATATCCTTAAATATCTCTTGATAATTGTTACGAGGTTTGAATTTAACGCTACCTTCTTTTTGTTTTAATTTCTTAATACCAAGTGGGTCACGTCCTAATGGATGGTCATCTTTACCATATCGTACCGTATCTTTTGGTCTACCTACTTTACCATCTTCTTCTAATTCCGTTTTTATCTTTTTTATTTCTTCCTCTACATTAGTTGGTTGTTCTTCGGTTTGAGCCGCAGGGTCTACACCTTGCGTTTCAATTGAAGTCAATCTAAATGCTTGCTTAACATCTTCTAATATAGCAAGTGTCTGCTCATCTTGTTCATCTTTAGCCATCTTCATAATAGAATGATACATCCATTCTTTTGAAAACATTTTTGTATTCTGCATTGAGCTTATTAATTCAACTTTAGATTTATATAATTCAACTTGCTCTTGTTCATATATTTTTGAAGGAAGTGTAAGTTCAAGACTAAATTCTGTCAATCTTTCATCATCAATACCTTGTGAGTATAAATGTATGATAGCTATTTTAGTCAATTCGGAAACCAATACACGCTGTATTCTTTCTATTGTTTTTGCAAATCTTATATCTAAAGATGCCAATGTTGCTTTACCACCGGTATCTTCCTCATACCCCATATATGCCTTTGGAATTTTAAGAGATGCCATTAACTTATTTTTAAGATAGTTAAGTTCATCAATCATACTATACTCCAATCCTTTTAAAGTATCTATTGAAGTGCCATTATCACTACCACGTACAGGTAAATAATAATCTTCAATCATATTTTGAACATTGAATTTAAGATTATAGTCACCAGTCCTTTCATCTACAAATGGAACTTTTTTAGAGTTGTTTATAATTTTTTGGATGTAGTTATCAACTTCGGTAGGCGGTATATTACCAACATCAATTTTAAAAATACGTTTTTCAGGCGCTCTCATTATTTTATGCAATATCATTGCATCTTCCATTAATTGTATTTGTTTCCAAACACGGCGGCCGCCTTCAATCATTGCTTTACCATATGGTAAAAAGTTTGAATCTGAATTTAGACGGAAGTGAGCTATTTCGTAATTTTCAAATTCTTTTTTTGTAGTTTGCCCATATGCTCCTAATGGATTTTGATATGGTGCGTATACAAATTTAACTCTTTGTGGATTTTTAGGGTCAAAGTTTTCAACACGACTTATTTCATAAGGCGAATATGGATAAACATTTACAATACCAACACCTTCAGACATTTCCAATTGTAGAAAGAAATCTCCATATTTTACAAGATTTCTAGTCCATGGCCAAAGATTAAACTCTACATTAAGGATATCATAAAAAAGATTTTCAAGGATTTGCTTTACATTATGATCATCATGATGTATTTTTAATACTTGTCCGGTTTCATTACGAGCCGTGCATTCGTCTGCAAAAATATCTAATGCAGATGATAATATCGGGTCTTGGTCCATTGAATCATAATCTCTGAAAAGATCTATTCTAACTTGCTGATATGCTAGTGATGAGTCAATTTGACCTGTGGAATAGTTTGTAACCTTTAGTTTCATAAACCTATCCACAAGGTTTGTAGTCATATTTTGATACTCATCGGTATCAATTACCTTTGTACCTTTAGGAGTTTTACGAACTATCGTATTGGTTGAAAATAGTTTTTGTAACCTACTATATATTGATTTATCTGCCATATTATTTTATTAAATTCAAATGTATGAAAAATTTTTGATATTACCAAGTACGACATGCCCAATATCTTGCTTTCCATCTTGGACCGGGACTATCACAATTCATTCTTGCTCTAAATGATTTTCTTCTTGCAGGATTATTTTTCTTAATTACCATTCTTTTTCCGCCGGCCGAACTACCACCAAATCCAAAATTTACTTTAACAACATTTCCTTTATCGTTCTTAACATATACTTTGAATTTTTTAATATCTCCTTGCATTATTTTACCAAGCTTTACGTTACGTCCTTGATACTCAGCTTCCAATAAACATGGGCAAGTTGCTTCAGATAGTAATTGATTATATTCTCTCATAAATTTTATAAAAGATTTTTCTTCTTCTATGGTTTCTACATCATATTCATCGATTTCTTCTTCCATAGTTCTATTTGCCATTGAATCGCTTGGATATCTTGGTGGTTCTAATTCCCAACAATTTCCGTTTTCATCGCAATTAAGTTCAGCGGTTTCTTCATTTATAGGAACACAATTTGGCACCATTTTACCATTTTTCATTTTTCCACCTACATTTTTATATCCATCCCAACAATCTTCATTTACTACGGATTCACTACAACTTCGCCAACCACCGCCTTTACCTTTATAGTTCTTTGCTGCCCATCCATTTGCGTATGCTGACGGGTATACATCGAATTTAGATTTAGCTGCTACCTTAGATGCTGCCCACTTTGCTTTATCAGTTGGGCAATTCTTCTCTAAAAAGAGGTTTAGTCTTTCTTCAATATTCATAGTTTCATTTTTTTTCTTTCCTTTGCAATGTGCTTTTTGAGAGAAACCTTTTGGATTATTACAATTTATACTATTTTTATATTTTTGACTCCATCCTTCATTTTTTGTTTTAGTAGAAACATATATCGGAGTCTTTCCTTGTCCATTACTATTCTTACCACCTCTATCTGCTGCGTTTTGTGCTGCTCGTTTTCTTCTAGTGGCACTTTCCTTTTCTTTTTTACTCATTCCAGCTGCTTTAGCTGCAGGAACACATTTTGCATAAACCACTTTTTTACCGGAAGTGCCACATGGTGGATGTTTACCATTTACTTTTTTTCCTATATTTACCCATTTTTCTTTAAACCATTTGTTTAAATCTTCATTTTGTGTTTGCGTAGAAGAATGTGGTTTTGGTGTGGGCCCACCTACTTTATTTAGCATATCTCTTAGCTTTATCATGTTTCATCATCCAATCTATAAATATATAAAAATTTGATTTAACCCAATAACCAAGTCAAGCTCGATTGTTCACCATTTCCAACATCCATTTGATATGGATTTGATTTTAATCCATTTATAGTATAGACACTATCATACTTTGCTACATGCGATGCGTTTAATATATTCTTTGTCAAATCAACCCCTTCTTGTTTAAGTCTTAATGCCGTATTTCTTACCCATAGTCCGATTGCTAATGCCATAGTAAGGTCATCGTTATATCCTTTCATAGCTTCCGCTCTACCACCATTCCAAATAAATGTAAATAATTCATCTATTAGTCTTACTGAACGTATTAGAATATCTTTGTTTTGTATATATGAATCCAATGATGATATAATAAGTGGTCTAGTCTTCGATGTAGTAGAAAACCCAGCAACCATTTGCCTTTCATCTCTGTAAAACTTATTGCTCATCTGCCTTTCAACATCAATATATTTAAGGTCATTACTCATATAAAATAAATTACCATATCCCCTATCTATAATTTGCTGAATCGTTGCCCAACCTACATTTGAGTTTTCCACAACTAATAGCGCATTATTATACTCGGTTGCCACTGCTGTTAAAAAGTTTCCAAAATCTTTTGTTTCAATCTTGCCACGATATTCTGCTACTTGCGAGCTATCTTCTATATCAATTATTTGAGCAGTAGAATAATCGGAGCCATCGCCACGAGCAACGTCAGCTACAACCATATATTGACGATTATAGTTTGGATGTTCCCATACCCATAAGTTTCCATCAAATCCACGTTTTTCGACAGGGTCGGTTACATATGTATCTTTGTACCACATTAGTAGATGTGGGTCGATTACCGTATCACCTGAACTTACAAAATCACAATCACATTCTTGTGCTGCGCCTTTAATTCCTAAAATACGAGTTTGGTCATCTCTCCAATCTTGCTTTCTTTCCGGATGTACCGTCCAATGTAGTTTGATATTGTGAAATCCATTTGCACCACTCTCACCATCTACCCACATTTTATGAAACCAATTACCCACACCATTTGGCGTAGATAATACAATTGCCGAACCACCGGTAGATAATGTTGATTGTGCCGATAGCCAGATTTCATCGATATCACGAATAAATGCCGCTTCATCAACAACTAATAGCGATAGTGCTTCAGAACGTCCTGCATCAGGTGAAGATGCAATTGCTTTACATTGTGAACCATTCTTTAATTTGAGTGATAGTTTATTATCTTCAACCGAGCTATTACCACCATCCCGCAACCATATCGGTAAAAGGTCGTGCATAACTCTTACTTTTTCAACTAAGTTTTTTGCTACCGTTACTTTTGTTGCGATAACAAGCGCATTGAAGTCCTGATTGAATAGCATTTTCCAAAGAATGTATCCAGCGGAAAGTGTTGAAAGTCCAAGTTGACGTGATTTAAGAATAATATTAAAACGATTATTTTTAAAATCAATCATACAATCCTCTTGAAAAGGATATAAGTGAAATGGTATTTTACCACGAGTCGGGTGTTGGATAACACAGTATTTTTTCATAAAGTAAACTGGGTCTAATCCACATTTACGATATTCATCTGCTATAATTTCTTTTAATGTTTTTTTCGGTTGCGATTGTACTGACATTTTTATCTTACTTAATAAGACACTTTATTAATATCCCCACAATCACACCTACTATAGCCCCCTTTTTAAGAGCATTCTTTTTTACATTTTGTATTTGTTCTTTATGTAACGCAATTTCAGTATTTTTATTTGCAATTGTTTGATTGAGATTTACTACTAAAGTATCTTGTTTTGAAATAGTTGATTGAAGATTTGTAATCTTCTCATCTTTAATTTTTAATTGATTTTTTAAATTATTTATTTGTATAGTTTGTGAGCTAATGATAGAGTCTTTCTGATTAACAACCTTTAAGCAAACACTATCGTATGTGCCGATTTGCCCATTAAGTTTTTCAAAAAGAATAAGTAAATCGGAGTTGTTATCAAGTGCTTGCGCTTGCTCAATAGTTAATATAACAACTTTTTGACCCAAAGAATCTACATCAAATTTAGGATATGAGATTTGCGATTTGGCTGTACAAAATATTAATACAGAAATTATTATTGAAATTACTTTTTTCATTAGTTAGATGTTTTTATTTTAAGTGAGTTTAATAAATCATTGCCTGTGCGATTTGCCGGGTGTGCTTTAACAGAATCAATTTGATGACGAGTTTGCTCAAGCGTATGTTTTATATTATTTAATGCAGCTTGTGATTTTTTTGCTATTGCAATATCTTTTGCAATCTCATTGTCTTGATTTTGAATCGTAACACTCAATATACTATCTTTAACGTTAAGTTTTGTATATTCGGTTTTTAATTGTGTAATATCATTATTCAAGCTATCACGTTGTAATTCTAATATTTTATTAGCTGCATCTAATTCTGATAATTTCTTTTTATACTCCGTATTGTCATTACCAAAGAAAGTAAAGTACGCAAATACCAAACATATAATGGTAAGAACGATTGTGATTGTATTTTTCATATTTTTATTTTATTAATTCCGAATGTCCTAATTCTATAAACTTTTCTTCAAGCAATGCAATTCTTTCTAATAAAAGTGCGATTGCATTAATTGCGCCATTTATATCGTTTTCAATATCATTTCTAACCTGATTAATATCAATATCCCATTTCCATTCACTTATAGTACCATCTTCATTTACCATTTGTAATTTAGTTGATAAATCTTTTAGTGCCTGTTCGTATTGTTCTTTATACTCTCTTACCGTACTTAATTTATTTTTTGATATTTTATAATCCTCATAGTAAGGCCATGTTCCATCGAGTTTTAATCCTTCTTCATATTTTTGTAAACAATCTACACACATTCCTGTTTTAGCTATTAGCTTTTTATCGGTATGCATGTATGTATCGGTTTTACAATCTTGATTTGAACAAGTTGTTATTTTCTTAAGATATTCACGTATTTCATCAAACTTAGTTACTGATATTTTGTATCCATCCTTTTGCTCCCAAGTTTTACCATCTTTATCAGTCCAAATATCACCAACTTTTTTATCAGGCTCAATTTCACCTTCATATCCAAAAGTGTGTTGTGTATTATTTTCCCTACCAAATACCGTATCAATTATTTTTTGACGAGATTTGTGTACTCCTTTTGCTTTTTGGTCAAAGCTAGTTCTTTTTGCCATACTATATGTTTTTATAACTGTTTTAAATATATATCAAATTATTCGTAAAAAATTCCCAAAATTTGGTTAAGCGGGGCAAACGTTCCAGTAAGCTTATAAGTTTTTCCATTATAAAAGAATACCAATCCTTCGGATGCAACTATCTTATCAATACCGCCTAAATTATTTAATCTTTGTAATTCGGTTTTTAATTTTTGTATTTGAGCAGGACTTCCGGCGGTTCTAACTTGTTCTGCGGTTGCCTTTAATCTATCTTTCATATTACGAATTGCCTTATCAGGATGTACAGTTAATACAGACCCAACAAATGAAAGTATATCAGCTCCAACTCCTAAAAATATTTCTTCAAATGGACGGATATTATCTTTTTGTTGTTTTGCTACATTAACTTTATCAGTATTTAATGCCCATTTTTGCAATTCTGCGTTTGATATTGTATTAATCTTAAATGTTTTATCACCAAATGCCCAACGTCTAACTAGTGCTTCTTTTGTCATTTTATCAACCTTAACTGGAGCTTTTTTATTTATAAAATTTTCCCACCAACTTTGATGATATAATGAAATAGTATCATTATCGGTTAATCCAAATTCATTTTGTAATTTAGAAAGTTTTGAAAAATATTTTGGTTTAAGAGAACTTAAATTTTGATTCTTTGGTATTTCGGTAATTGGTGGCCCTTGTATTGTGTATTTACTTTGTACATCTGCATTAATTTGTTTAATCATTCCGGCCAACATTCTTGCTGTTGTTTGCTCTCCACTAATTGCTGTACCTGATACATCATAGCAAGTAGTATTATGAAATACTAATAATGCTTGTCCATATGGTATTACATTTACAGATGTAGGCCATATTACTTCAATATTCATAAAACATTTGCCTTCATTGAATATTTTATCACGTTGAGCTTTTGTCAATCCTGCAATTGCCGCAGATAAATCACGCATTGCAAAGTTGTATGCATCTGTTAGTCCACCACGTCCTGCAAACTTAGCCGCAACTTCTTCAATACCCATTGCGTTTGCTCCTGCGTTTTGCAAATGTCCTTTATTTCTTGCAGCAATCAATCTTCCGTTTTTCCAACTTATTGCCAAAGCCTGTCCATCGGTTTTTTCTCTTACTACTCCTAAATCACCATCTAATGCTTTACTAATAATATTTTTAAGGTCACCAAACGTTAAATCCATATCATCAAATGGATGTGACATGTGTCCATATGCTCCACCTTCTAATAAAAGTTTTGATTCATTTATATTTTCTTTTATTGATTTTATAATCGTTGGTTCAACATATGCATTTCTTCTTATTTTATAAACTTGACCATGATCTTCATTGTATGGTTCTTCTCTATTATTAAATGGCCAAACCTCCCAAGTTCTTTTTTTATGCTCAGCATATTCTTTTGATTTAGTTGGATGCATCCAACGTTTACCTTTACCATTTTCTTCACTTCTATTAAAGGTTGGGATTACTAAATTTTTACGATAATATTCATATGAATCGCTTGGGTGATGTAATCTTTTCCAACCAATAATATCTGATAATTTATCTGCCGTATCATCAAATTCTTCCCATTTTTTTGAATACGGCATTTTTACGGTAGTAGAGCCGCCATCTTGCGATATGGCGCCCAATATATCATTTGCTTCATCTAATTTTCTAAATGTAATTGCTTGCTTACCATTAATAGTTGGTATTTCATATGTATTTTCTTCAATCATTTTATCATAAAAACTATCAAATGCTTCTTCAATTGTGCGGAATGTATTTGCACGCTTATTATTGATAGTAATATTTTCATTTTTATAGTGAGTATCATCATCCCATCGGCTTGCTCCCGATCCATAATATCCATCAGCTTCTGAGCTTTCTTTATTAATTTCAATTGCTGCCAATTGTTTTTTAGCCGATTTGTATGTGCTATGCGTTCCTAATCTTTTACCACCTTTTTTTGGATATACAATATATTTACTACCGACTTTTTTAATAGTTTCAGATAATGATATTCCAATTTGGTCTTCAATTTCTTCAACCTCATTGTGCCCCATTTCCATTATATCTTTTAGAATCTCTTTTATTTTTGCATAAGCATTTCCGGTAATTATTGCTGCTATTTTTTGTTTCATTTTAGCATCGCCATCTCTATAATGTTGGAATATATTTTTGAAATGTATATCACGTTTACTTACTTCGGTAAGATTACGTTTACTATTAGTTTCATCTGTTAATTTTCCATTTTTTTTGTCTTGAGTTACATCTATTGCCTTTTCTTCACTCTTTTCAAATTTAGTATCTATACCAATCGACCTTCTTAATTTTCTAGCAACATATTTTACAGTATACATATTTTCTTCATCGGCACCATATATTGCATCTGCTATTGGATAATCCAGTTGTAGGTAACCTCCGCCGGTAAACCAATCATCACCTTTATTCACACCATCATTTGCTCCAAGCGTACGTCTGTGCCCAGCTGGCAGATATCCACCATCCGGTTGACCATCATCTCCAGTATTGTTGCTAACTTCGTTTATATATTTTACGCTTTCCATATAAATTGCTTTATTCTTTTTACCATAATCCCTTAATAGTATTCCTGCTACAGCGTTTGCTTGATTTTCTATTGGTGAACCAGTATCGCCATCATTTTCAGTTCGTAGCATCCCCATTTCATCTTGCTTTCTATGTACCAATTCATGTGCAATAGTTCTACATATATCGGCAGTCATTCTACCAGGCACAACAACGTATATATCTTTTGTTACCGGGCTATATCCACCTAATGAAGATACGGCATTGGAATATTCACCATCTAATAATAATTTTACTTTTGGTTTATCTTTAAGTTTAAGTCTTTCACAAGCGTAATCAACAAAATCTTGTATATTCTTTGCTTTTTCTAATGTTACAGATTCATTAATTGTTTTTAGTATATCTTTTGCTGTATTCTTTTCTGAATTTTTATTATAATTCTTAATAGATTTTAATAATTCCTCATCCGACATTTTATAAGTTGCCATTACTTCCATAGTCCTTTTTAGTAATGTATCCACTAATTTTGCATTCTTATCATTATCATTCTCATTATTATCATCGCCTTCCATTAAATGACCAATTGCACCAACTGCGGCAGTTGCTCCAGCGGCGTGGTGTCCTTTAAGTCCCATAGCTTCAAACGCAGAGTGTTTTATCAAATCCTTTCCAACATGGGAGGCTATACCTGTTGCTCCGTGGTGTGCAATTGCACTTACACCATGCGCAGCGCCATGCCCAATCGCATGTCCTAATCCGTGTGCAGCCCCAGCTTTTGCTGCAGCAATACCACCACCAACGGCTCCACCAATAGCTGCTCCTGCAACCAATGATGCGGCAAGTAATGCAATATCTTTTGCAGCATGTTTTAATGAATGCTTTTGGTGATGTTCCTCATGCTCGGATTTATGTTTTAATTTCTTTTCTTCAGGCGTTAAATCCGATTTATCTACCCATACTGTTTTTTCCTTTGCTGTCTTTGGGTCGATTTGTACAGTTTTATTTTTAAAATCCGTATGGTGTACATATTTACCATTTGCATCCTTTACACTACCAAGTTTACCGCCTGTAGCTAATGTTTTTATTGCAGCACCAACTCCTTGACACATTTCTTTTTTCTCATTAGCCCAATGTTTGGCGCCACTCCATAATTTATTACCAACTTTTGATAAAAAACTTTTAGATTTTTCAGCCATATCCTTTCTTTCCGGAGAATCTGGGTTATTTACGCTTTCAACCGATTTTTTATCATCAGTTGATAGTTTTGACATTTCATGATCGAGTGATGCTTTTATTTCGTCATTCTTTTTAGAAGCTTCCTTTTCTCCAGGTGCCATTTCAGCATTGGATTTTAATTCAGCTCCACTTAATTTTTTTGGCGGCATTGGTGGTGGAGGCGGCGGACCTTGTTGTTTTGGCTTACCATCTTTACCAGGAATTGTTATATCAGGCTTACCATCGCTCTTTTTAACAACAGAACCTGCTACCTTTCCAGGTATACTTACATCCGGTTTACCGGCAGTCTTAGCAGCTGGTGCGGCAGTAGCTGCTATTTTTGCAGCTTGTATATGCGCAGGGTGGTCTTTTGGTAAACGTAATGCATCTCTAGCTTTAATTTTTTTAGATTGACCTTTTGTATTTTTATATGTAATATCCTGGTCTAATGCTTTATTTGGTTCAGCTTCATTTAAGTAGTTACTTATAAATTCGTTAAATGCTTCCTCTGTGACTGCGTTAGCTATTATTTCACTAATTGGGTCATATACATATTTTTTATTACTATCCGTAGTATGTATTTTTTTACTTAATTTTTTTACATCTTTTGGATTGGGTGCACCATTTATGTATCCACCGGGTAATGTAAGCCCTACACCCACTCCACCTGGAAAACCATCTTCCGTAACATCATCATCATCATATCTAGTTGGATTTAGTCCAAAACTTCCAGCCTCACCAGCGCCAACCATTGGTGCTGCCTCATGCAATGATTTTATTTTATCAGTAATCATTGTAAATATTTGTTTATTAAATTTTGGATAAGCTTTAAGGAAAAACTTCTTAGCACTTTCTTCATCGCCACCAAGACCATTACGAACATCTGTTCCTGATATTGGATTTGATTCTGCTGGTACTGGCCAAACATATCCTATCTCATTATACCCATAACCGGCCTTACCGTTATATGGTTTGAAATATTTTCCTTGAAGACGTGTCGCATCCTTTGCTCCAACAGCAGCAATATATTGAGTAGTCTGTCCATCGAAATGCTGCAATATTTCAACTGGTTTATATGGATTTCTTATTTGTACAAAATGATTAGAAGGGATGCCAAACATAGTTGTAGCAATTTTCTTTTTTTCATTAAAATTAAATGGTGATTTAGAATCATTTGTATCATTTGAAGTGCCAATGTATACACTATCTTGTCCAAATTTACTTACAAGTCTTTTATAAGCATCGTAATGCCCTTTGTGAAATGGTTGAAAACGACCTGCGTATATAACGACAGTCTTCGTAACAAGTGGTTTAGTGATTTCGCTTATTATATTCATATAGATAAATATTCAGTAAATAAATATTCTTTTAAAGACAAAAAGTCTGGAAGTGCTGTCAGTTATTACTTTTATTATTCTTTTTTTATTATTTAAGTTTTATAGTGCTATAAGTGCTGATCAGTTTCAAGAGTAAAAATGTAAACATACGGAAAATTTCTGAACTTTCCAAATTATATAAGACAAGATATTTTAGAAGTTTGTATTATTTCATTTACATAATTATATGAGCAGTATGATTTGCTATAATTAGTTGGGTCTATTCCATATGGGTATTCTTCTTGAAATGCTCCCTTATAGAATTGTGCTGTGAGATTATCTACTACACCTGCGTTATGAAATATTGATACATTATACCAATCTTTAATCGGGTCGGTAGCCCAACAAAAATCCAATCTTTTATCTACTCGCGTTTCGTTTCCAAATAACCAAGCATTCCAAAGTAGCGACCACATACCAGCTGTCCATTTTTGTATTGGCTCACCTTCGCCTTCCCATTGTGGTTCTATATCATTAAAATATTTGTATAATTTTATAGAATCATTTTCAACTTTATCCCAATACTCATAAGTTGTATTTTTTACTATATGTTGAGCTCCGCCGGAATTACTATTCATTAATTTTGGTATCAATGGGTCTATTCCGATTATATTACACATCCCATTATATACATCTTGACCTTTTGTAAAAATGTATTGTGTACCTATATAGCCAACCGTATCGGATAGATACCAAATATCATCATTCAGCATATCCGAAAAATCTACATATTTAGTAAACACAATATCGCAATCATGTAGAAATAATACTTCATCTTGCAGATACGGGTGTGATTTTATATGTTGTTTTAAGATATTAAAATAAACAGATGGAATATAACTAAAATCCGTTCTACTATCTTCATAAAAGAAAAAACGAACATAGTTGTATCTATCTGCTAATTTATACCAATTTTCTATATTTTCTTCCGAACTCGTTAAATCATTTGGATTGTAGGCAATTAATATATCCATATCATTACCACTTATTCCATTTTTTATAAAGTTATTTATCATAACTTCAACTTGCCAACTATAATACTTAATGCGTGGTTGTACACAAATGTAACGTAATTTTTTCATTTTAAAATTATTTAAGTATGGTACATTGATAATCTAATATATGTTTCAGATTGCCAAGGAATATTAAGTGGTTCGCCATCATCGTTTGTAAATACAAACGATGATGTCCCAGCCGCAATATTAACATTAGCTATATTTTCAGCAATACCTCCATTATTATTTACACGATCTAATGATAGATATGCGCGATGCCCTTTACTTAATGGAAAACTTTGAGATGCCGTTATTGCTATATCATAATAACTACTACTATATGTTAATGATGATGTCGCACTGCCAGTTAATGGATATGTAACGTTTAATCCTGCTGAATTTTTAAATAATAAACTACCACTATTTATAAAAATATTTTGAATAGTTGGAGAATATCCTGCCATACTTGAGGAAATATATACTTGGAAACTTGATGTGCCAGGCAATGTAGTAAATGTTAGTTCATTACCATATGCCGCACCAATTGAACCAGATGCATATGCTTTAACATAATAAGTTGTTCCAGGAGTTAATCCAGTTAAACTTCCACTAAACGGAACGTTCAACGTATAGCTACTTTCGGATGTTTTTGCTATATTTGCAAAGATAGTAGGCGCAGTTGTATCATTTAAAACTAATCCAACTTCCACTGGAGATATGTGGCCTGTTACGGGTTCAACTGTTACACTACCACTACCAGATACGGATGTTTGATTAATAGAATATACTGCATTCGTTGTAACCACAGGCAATACATATAATGGTGCAGCAGTATAATCAGCCGACATTGAAAAATATTGAGTAAGACCATCTACACTTGCTGTATAATAAATATTTTTAACTCTTCGAGATGAATTTGTTAATGAACTTGTAAAGTTTTGAAAAGTTAAACTTCTTTGAGTGGTAGCAATATAATCTAACCCACCTGGATAAGGATATGGGCTAGATACATCGCTTGGTAATATGTAATTATCATATTCATCATATGCACTTGATACGAATAGTACATCTCCATTCGTTTGGCTCAAAACCCAACTTATATCCAATGTAGGTTGATTTGGGGCTATATCCAAGCCAGATATTCCTCCCGTTTTATTTGAAACTATAAATTTATTTTTTGGATTAACAAGTGATGCGTATTGTAATAAAAAACGTTTTGATAAATTATTACCACCAACAAATGTATAAGCCGTTTCAACAGTAATTGGCGCAAGTGCATAATTTATATCATAAAATTCAAATTTAAAATCAAATGTTTCATTTGCAATTTTTTGATTTGGAACTATTCTAAATGTAAATTCATTTGGAGAAAATGCAATTTGTTGATACGGAGTTAAGCTTATATCAGATAACTCCCAATTACCATTATTTATAGTAAAGTTTAGACTACCAGACCCATCATTATCGGCTACAAAATTAATTGATTGCCTATCTAATATTATTTTATTTGAAAAATTATGAGAACCAATTGATTTTCCTCTTTGTGTAGTTAAATTATCATTATTAAACGCAGATCCTGATAAGTAAATATCCAAACTTGCAATACCATATGGTGTAGATTTACAAACTAAATTATATGATAAATTATATTCTGTATTTTTTATAAAAGAAAATGAATTTTTAGTTTCAAATTTGGCAAGACCATCGGTTTTATACGATGGTATTGTACTGGGTTCTAAATATATGGAATGTGAATAAAATGATGAACTTGCATTTATCGTATATACCAAATTTGTAGTACCGTCTAATGTAGTAGTATTCCAAAACGTAGATATAACATCAGTCGTAGTAAAAATACCAGTTCTTACGTTTAAATTATTTAAGTAGCTATCTGCTAATAACAATTGATTTGTTTCCAATCGTATATCATCCAATAATTTATATCCTTGTAAATCATTTCTACTTTTTGCATAAGCTTTTACTTTATATACTTCTCCTGTAAATGTTTCTAAATCTTTTATTGTTATATAAGCGTATGATTGGCTCAACCCAGATTGTAAGTATACATCTTTAGTTTTTGTAATTGATATATCAGCCGACTCAAAGGAATTAATAAATCCCAAACCATCATGCAGAGCGACAGTTGCTGCAGTAAAAGTACCAGGATCAATGATACCATATCCCGGACCATCGGCATATATTGGCGAAACCGAATCATTTAGATACAATCTATATTTTGATCCAATTTGTGTATATTTCCAAGCTGTCGTATTCCATCGCGCCAATACAGGCGATGAATCTGGATATTGTATCCCTTCACCGTCGGTGCCACCTGCATTTATGCGAGTGCCTGGACTACCACCATTATAATTGCCAGTTCCTATTATATTAGTTATATTTATTTGATAATTTTCATTTATAATATTATCTAAAATGTATGTTTTAGATAAATCATCTGGAACATTAAGATATGGATAATTTGTAGTTAATCCATTATCATAAGAAACAGCATTATTTATACGACCATACGGATTGATAAATTCTATATAATAATCCGATCTTGCATTTAAGAAAACTTCTTGCAAGTATACCGTACCAGTTGTATCGGGCCACTTTATTGTACCTGGAGTATATGTACCATAATCATCCAATGCTGGAACATTTGGTTGAATTATATTATTCGAACCAGTATATGCATATGTTTGTATAGCTTTAAAATAAAAATTAGTACCTGTAGCTGCTCCTATAATTTCTCTTACGCCAACATCATAAAAACGACAACCTGCTCCACCATTTTGAATAATTTTATAATAAGAACCTTCTTTTAATGTAGATCCTGGACCAAATATAGAACCAGTTGTAATTGTTATATTTTCACTATTAATCTTATTGGTTAAGTATTTATTATAATCGTAATAATAAGGATTACCTAACACACTACTTCCTGAGCAAAAAGTCGTATAGGTTGTAGTTTGCGTTGTTTTAGAATATAATGGTATCGTTTGCTCCTGAATGGTAACCGATGGTCTTTTATAAAATCTAATCCGTGTTGTGTTGTTATGATATGGTTGTACGTTAATTCGTTTTTGCCAACGTACATTATGCCTGCCTAACCATTCATCTGGAATAGGATATTTGCCACCATTCGTTTCAAATGTTGCCAATTCGCCCATTATAGTTATTGTACATGGGCCGAAAGCCGTATCAGGATATACAATTACCGATACAACTATATTAGTACCTTCATAATATTGCGGATTTCCTCTAACAGGTTCGTGATAGATTACATTTCCTTGAGAATCTTTTATTTCTATGGATATTGTACTATCTGCGGCAAGGTATTCAGAACCTTGTATTCTAAATCCATTTTTACCACCATTAAATGTATCTGATAATTCTGTTATTTTAAAATATCGACTACTTTCTAAATCATCGTTAATATAATACGACCACCTATCTAAATTTATTGGAAACAGAGTTTTTTTTATAATCGCCATTTAGTATAAACGTTTGATATAAATATTGATAAAACTCAAACTTAAAAATCAATCTTACTAAAGCCATCTATTTTTTTAATTTCAATTAGACCATCTACGATATCACGCATTTGTTCTAAATGTGAAATTACCCAAATAAAATCAAATTGAGTTTTAAGATATTGCATCATCATAAATAACGAAGAAAGATTATCAGAATCCAATGTACCAAATCCCTCATCAATAACAAGAAAGTTTGGTCGAGGTAGATTGCATATATTGATTAGTGCAACTCTAATAGCAAGTCCGCTTACAAACTTCTCCATACCACTACACATTTCAAGTGGCCACTCTTGGTCATCGTATACAATTTTTGCATTAATAGATTTACCATCGACCTCCATTACACAACCAAAATCCACAACCTGTGCTAATATATTATTAACTTCTGTTTGTATAACTGGTAATGCCTTTGATATTAATTCATAAGGAATACCATCACGCTTAACTGCATCTAAATAATAGTTGTATAGGCGCCCTTTCTCTTCTAACTCCTTAACTTCTATCATCTTATTCTTAATACCCTCTACAAACGATTGTAATGAAGCAATAGTACCATTTAAGGTTGTTACCTTCTTATTTAATTCTCTTATTGAGTTATCAATCCCACTCTTTATGTTTTCAAATTCCTTAATATCGGATTGAATTTCTTTATTACGTTTTATCGTATCCTCATTATCATTATATCGCTTAATATCACCTTTAACCGCTTCTAATTGAGTTTTAAACAATTCCTCTTTTGTATCCAAACCTTTTAGCTCTGCTTCTGCTTTTTCTTTGATTACAATTCCCTTTTGATATTTTGATTTGGATTCAACCAATTCATCCCATTGTTCTTCAACATCGGATATATAACTTGCTTGCTGAATGAGTGTTTGTTGTTTATTACCCAATTCTAATAGTTCTTCGGTTTGCTCTTTAACTTTTTGTTTTGTAGCAATGGCATCTTTAACAAATACATTGTTCATACAATAAGTACAATTTGGGTCATACTCATGTGCTTCCAAATGTGAAAGTTTTTCCTGATTTGAATTAAGTAATTGTTCTAATAGCTCAATCTTATGCTCGGTAGTATTTATTTCTGATTTATATTCATCCCATTGGCGTTTAGCATCTTCAATAGGTCTGTTATGAATGGTTTTCTTTTCTTCTATGGATTGTGATATTTCCGCTAATAGATTACCAAACTCACCAATTTTATTTTTCTTATTTACTTTTTCAATTTGAATGTTTAGGATATTACCTTCAATATCGGTTTTACTTTTTTCTAATTTACTCAAATCTAATGTAGAATCAATTGGCGCTAATTCTTTTGTAAGAGTTAGTATATTTTCTAATATAGTATTCTTATCATTTGATAGCCCATCAAGTTTAGTTTGTAAATCTTTTAATTCACTCTTTTTGGATTTAAGTTCATTACCTTTATCAGCCAATTCAGTCGTAAAATCAGTCCTCTTAAAGTTTTTAATTAGTACACTAACTTCCTTAATATCTTCGGTTGCTACTTCATATAATTTATCAAATACATTTAATCCCATAAATTGAGCAAGAAGGTCTTTTCTTTCTGATTGAGATTTATCAATAAATAGTGCATTATTACCTTGTAGACTTAAAGCAGTTAGAATGAAATCCTCATAAGTACCAACATATTGTTCAATAGCAGTATTAGTATCACGTCTTTCCGTTCCATTAAGTGAAACTACGATACCACCTTCCGTTTTCCAAAATTGTACATCAACTTTAACATTCTTACCTTTGTTAATTGTACGAGCCTCTCTACAAATGTGATAGTCTATACCATTTATTTGAAAATCCAATTGACAATGAAATGTTGTCTTACGATTATTTAAGATATTTTGTGCTCGGAATGCTCTACTACATTTATCATAAAGGCAAAACGAAATTGCATCAAATAAAGAAGATTTACCTGCTGCATTTGGTGCAAACAAACCCATTAAACCATTTACTTTTTTAAAGTCAATAGTATTATTTTCACCATAACTAAACATATTAGAAAATTCAAAACGTATTGGTTTCCAATGTACATTTCTTTGAATTTCCTCGTGAGTTATTCTACTATTAATATCGGTATTAATTTTTTGAATAGAATGAATATCATCATCCACTACAAACGGCATCATTCTACTAATATAATCCGATATGAGTGAATTTTGATAATTAACATCTGATATATCTTCAAAATCTAATTTATTAGAACGATTGCCTGATTTTAATTTAGAAAGTGAGTCTGTACGAATGACAGTAAAATCATCTACACCATATTTCATTTTGATATCGGTCATTACACGCTTTGTATCGGCTGTATCGGTATTGGATATACGAACACGAAGACGTGGATGAATTGGCATATCCGTTACAACCGGCACATAACCACTATCTATATCTAAAGTATAATACCCATAATCATTTTGAATATCAATCTCCTCATAGTTCATAGTATCCAAATCCCAAACTAAGAACCCATGCTTACCAAGTGTTTCACCAAAGTTTTGCTGTATCAATGAGCCAGCATATACAACTTTACACCCGGTAGGGCTTACCATTTCTTGACGTTTATGAATATCACCTAATAAGGCTAAATCGTAACCATCAAATATATCCGTTGTAAAATGTCTACTACTAACTACATATCCAATATCTGTTGTAGAATTATCAACAGGCCCATGAAATAGAGCAATCTTTGTTTTACCAGTAAGAGTATCTGCTTTAGGCCAATTATCTTTGTTATCAAAAATACTGAATACTGCAAAATCAACATCGCCAATTGAATGTATTTGTGTATCTTTTAAATAAGTAAAATTATCGAGATTGAGTGCTGTAACTATGGGCGTAAGCACATCAAGCCTATCGGAGTTATTCATATTGCAATCGTGATTCCCAGCTATGAGAATAGTAGGACATGTTTTTGCACACTCCGTAAATAGCCAAACTATTTCACTAATTAATTCCGGTGACATTTCTAATTTAGCATGAGCAATATCTCCTGCTAAATAAATAATAGAGTCCTCATTCCCATGCTTACGAATTTCAGTAAACATTTTTTCAAAAACTTCTCTATACTCTTTGTGTCTTTTTACATTACGAATATGTATATCCGCAATATGATAAATCTTTTTTAACTTATTCATAAACTATCTTTTTTTCATGTCCAACTATTAATGTTGGATCTACATATGATTTATATCCTCGTTCTCTTGCTTTATTTGCAAACGTAAAATCTTCCCATTGGTCTGGATCTTGTGGTTCAAATGGGTCTACTATACAATCAAATACTTCACGCTTTACTAACATGAATCCCATACCATTTGCTTTAACTTCCATTAACTCCGTTTGCCCTACAACATCTTCTATTGTTAGGGTTTCGCCATTTAATTTACAACATGCAAATAATGTTGGTGATTTTTTATATATTCCAGAGATTATTGGTAAATCATATTTTACCAACTTTTCTAACATTTTAAAATTAAAAACCTGGTCACTATCAATCCACATATAATGCGTTGGTTTGAATACCTTTGCTCTGTATAGCAATGCTTCTCTATTGTAGAATATATTTGGTGCATATCCGCAAATGTGAACCCAATCCCATTCCTTTGGCATCGAGTATAAAACATTTGTCCAACTATCTATGAACCTATTGGAAAAATCCCTACCAGGTAGTATAAACGCTATCTTCATTATAAACTACTTATTTTACTTAATAATAATTCTTCTATTCCAAATTCTTTTGTTCCATTTAATTCTTTATAAAAACCATCATATCCTAGTTCTGATGCATCCTTATCCTTTAACATCATTAATCTTACATTAATACCTTGCTTACTAAAATAATCGGAAACTTTTAATGCTTCATTGATAGCATCTGAATCCAATGCAATTACAATATCAGTAACACCATTCATAAAGATTTTCTCAACCAATGTTTTAGAAGGAAATTTACCCAAAAGTGGTATTGCATTTCTACGAATTGTAATAGCATCAAATACACCCTCACATAATATAACTGGCTCATTCCAATTAATTTGAGAATCTAAACAAATAATATTTTTACTGATTGGTGGATTTTTATATTTCATTCTTTCTTCTGCATAATACGAACGTGATACAAAATAGTTTAGTGAACCATTGGAATTATATGACGGAACAATTATACGTCTTGCGTACATTCCATCTTTACAATATCCAATATTATACTTTACTATTTCTTTTATACCAATTCCTCTTTGAGTAAGATAATGTATAGCATGCTTATATTCAGGGTTAAATCCCTTTGGCTCATCTGCTAATGATATAAACTCTTTTGGAAGATTTATAAATACCTTTGCATCGGAATCTTCGTTTTGTAGATTGTAATTAGAGTCGCCATATATTTCACGAATAATTGAAATGGTTTTACGGTCTACATCTAATTTACGGAGTAGTGATGTTAATTTTTTACCACCACTATTGCAAGTCCAACAATGCCACTTTTGCGTTTCTGTGTTGACTTGTAATTTTTGTTTATGGTGATGGCAAAACGGACAGTAAAATGCAAGTTCATTTCCTTTTAGCGTGGAATATTGCCCTAGTGTAGTTGTAAGGGATGCTATAACTGTATTTTTTTCTGTATTACTTAACATAAGTAAATATACAAAAAATATCCGAAAATACCAAATTTAATTACTCATTAAACCAATCTTCCGGTATAACTTTATCTGCATATTTAAACCCATTCTTCTCACACCAATCGGCATAAGTAGTTTTAGAAGCTTTGTTTATCTTATTTCTAGAATTTGTAAATACAAATCGAATATCCAATTCAGGATGCTGCGATTTTATTAGTAGGTGCTTTTTTCTATCGGCAATTACAAATCTACCTTTGGTTTCTACATAGATACCATTTGGTAGTAAAAAGTCTGGATGATATGTATGGTCTGATGCAGGAATGATATACGCAACCTTTTCAGTTTCATACATCACTTTAATTCCTTTACTATCTATTTGATTGGATATACTTTCTTCAAGTCCAGATTTAAACCCATGCTTTTTTGCAACCCAATTTGATTTGGGTAATATAACTCTTTTAGCCATAATGTGCTATTATTTCGGATTAGTATCAGAATATTTCATTCCAGGCAATTCACCACCACGACCTGTTTTAAATTTAGCAGCCGTTAAAACTTGATCATCTGCATTTTTTAAATCATCGGTAGTATATGGGGTTTTAGCAGTCTGACCGGCTGCGAATGAAATTTTATCCACTCCCAATTCCTTTTGTTTTGCGTTATATGTATCTATAATACTCTGTGCCATATTTTCTATTTTTATATAAATATAAATAATTTTATTAAATATCAAATCTTATAATAAAATTTATAGGATGATCGGGTAATGATTTAATTGGTGTTGGTAATTTTGCAACTGCTACTAAGTTACAATGTTCATCATACAATCCAATTGTTGTAATCATAGGTGCTAAAAATGATCCAGTTCTATCAGTTGAACCGCTTACTTCCCAATGTTCAAATCCGGCATATATCCAATCATTTGTAACGGAAGATGATACTGATCCTTTATACCTTAAGTCTAATATATTACCATTTTCCATCATTTGACTTTTTCGTATATACTTTTGTCCTGGATTATATACAACATAACGAACTAGTCCAAAACTATCTGTAAATGATCCAGTTTCATCATTGAAAGTTATAGTTGCTGACGGATTAGTAGAAACATTAAATTCATCTTCTTTAACTACTATAAGATATTCGTGTTCATATATAGTCATTGTTGAATTATATTGTAAAGTCCAATTCGTAAATGTACTAATGTATTTATTAAATACTATCAATCCTTGACTATAAAAAACATTACCAACATATTGTTCTGCCGAAATACCACGAACAAATGGTAATTTATCAAACGTAGCTGTTTTTGCTACGGCATTGTAACTTATTATATTGCAAGTATATGTGATATTATTATAAGTTATTTTTACAACTCCGGTTTGCAGATTCCAATAATTATTATCAACACTGGTTGTGTATCGTGTTGCAACAGTCGAAATATCTGTAAAATCAAATGAAAAAACTCCTAATGTCAAATCCAAAGAAAAATTAGTAACCGAAACCGTATCATCGAATATTAAATTACCATACCCATCATCTATTAAAGTTTTACTAATATTACTGGGCCCAATTCCGGTACAATAAATTGAAACTGATTTTTTCTTTATACCTTCGCCAACGTATTTTTGAGGAATTGATACTACTTTTATTGCTTTAGAGCCGGATATAACCGGTGCTATATACCGTTCTTGCGAATAGTCATCCACCTCTTGAATATACTCCGATGATTTTGTCCCAAATCTTAAAAATGGATTATTTGTGGATATTGGGTCATAGAATTGATGAATTAACTGCTTATATATAGCGTATGAATTAAAAGATAATATATTTCCATTACTATCGGTATTTCCGGTTAGTGTGGGAGAATTATCATAAAAAGTGGCTCCCGTTGCATCAAACACGGAAATCTCAGCGCTACTTTGATTGAAGTTCCATTGTTTATAAGCTTTGAATGGACGAATCTGTATATCTGATTTGGGTATCTTTTTTAACATATTATTAATAAATATCCATTTAACTAAAAACCCACCAATTAAGGTGGGTTGGTAGTTACTAGCTATTCTTTTTAAAAATCTAATTTAACTTTTATTGCTATTTCTTTATCAAATGTTTTTTCAATAGGAGTAGATGTCTTAGCTACTGCTAACAATTCATGCGAATCATTATATAATCCTACTGTTGTAACATATACATGCGGGTCATTTTCAAATAAAGCCTGAATAAACTGACCAGATGATCCTGTTACAAACGATGGGTTGTTTGAAAAGTTGTATTCTCTATTATTTGCTCTAACAAAATAGTGAGAAGTAGAAACATTTTCAGTTCTACGAGCAGCAAATGCATTACCATCATCTATTGCGTTTAACAATACAATAGATCCCGAATTATTTGTAACTGTACTACCACTCAATGAGTTATTATGGTAATATCCTATAATAGAACTTGGTGCAGCTTTTAATGAACCACCACGAACAGTACCAACAGATCCAGATAGTGCCGTAGGGTTTAAAAGAATCAATCCCATATCAGGATAAAATAAACCATACCCCTCTTGCGAATATGTATCAACATACGATGCAATAGATGAAGTTAATGCAGACCCTATATTTAATGATCCACTAACTATACGATAAATACGGCCAGCTGTTGTTACATTTTCATCTGCTCCACCACTATCATCGATAAGTGTAATAATGCCTTTTGAACCAGATAGAGATATTGATATATTTCCTGGATCCATTCTCTCTTTCCATCTAGAACGATTGATATTGATAATATACATGCTTTTCATATCCTTGCCAGTAGCATTTGAGCCAGAATATACACTAAAATATCTATCACCTGGGTTTAATAATATATTTCTTAATTGCTTATACAATGCCAGCGATGGACTTGTTGAAGATTGGTCTTGTGCCAATGTTGGTGCACCATATCCATTTACATCAGCATAAGCCAATGAGAATTGAACCTCAGCTGCCGTTGATGCTGGGTCAATATTATATGCATTAATGTAGTATTTACCTAATGTACTTGCTACCTGAGTCGATGATGTATAAAATGCTGATAAAGAACCAGTATCGCCACTCCAAATACCAGCAGTTACTACTTGGGTTCTATTTGTAATCTTATCATTATCAGCGAATTTCTTGTAGATACCCGTTGTAAAAGTTGAAACATTTGAACCGATTTGTTCACCTGTTCCTAAAAATTGGTTAATTATATTAACCATTTCATTTGTATCTATTGGAGTACCTGCAGTATTCGCAGTGTTTGCTAAATACTTTGATAGATTACTTGCTAAAAGCGCTCCTCTATTATCTCTAACTATTGCCATATGTTTATATTAAAATTTTATTTATTATCCTAAATTTTGTATTTTTCCTTTAACATACTCACTTCTATTAAAGTTGAAATATGTTACGGTAACTGGAATAGTTTGAGAACCACCGGTTTCATTACCATACACAGTTATTGTTGTTTTGATTGTACTTGTTATAGCCGGGTTAGGTATAAATTTGAATGTTAAACCCTTAGCGATAGCTGCCGTTGCCGATACATCATCACCAATATAAATAGGAACAGTACCAACATCCGAGGTAACTCCCTCGCCTATAATATTACCTGCGGTTTTATTTGCAAGAATAATAGTATATCCTAAAGTCCTATTACCTGCGGGGGATGTTGTAGGTGATAAAGAAACTTCTCCACTTCTTTGATTAACAGAAATAGTTGGAACACCAAATTCAACAACCGGAATACGTGTTGTATTTTTTGGAAGAGTTACCAATTTATATTTCATTACTTGCGTTTCATCGGGACTAGCTTCCAATACTGGCGTATTTTTTATAGCCACATCATAATATGCAGACCCCAATGGATGTGCAGGTTCATATAAAGAGTAATCAATTTCATCATCTGCCAAAGCAAACTGTGTAATGTTTAATCCCATTCCAGCCGCAAGTTGCTCTCTACCTTTTTTAGTAAGAATTGCATCTACTGTCAATTCTGCGTTACTTAAATATCCCATAGTATTATATTATCGTTTGTTAATAAATATAGTTTTTTTAAAAATTATTATCCTACTTCTAAAATAGGTTCTGATATGTCCCTACCTGCTTTATTTACTTTAATAGCATTAGGGTTAGTTGTAAACACTTCAATAGGCGGAGTTCCATCTAAAGTAGTTGCTGCTGTATTTTTACAACCTCTATAATATGCATTTTTCATACCTGTTGTTAATAATGAATTTTTTGAATAATGTGAACTCAAATATCCAGATGGTATAGAAACTTCTACAATGTTACCACTTCCAGAGAAAGGAGCGTATGTAGTCTTTGGTACAAATATCAATCCGGTACCAGTAGTAGCCGTCCAAACTTTTGGAGTTGTTCCTTTTGCAATAAATCGCATTCCATTATAACCACCAGCGGGAGCAGGCCCTCCTATATTAGAAAAATCATCTGCCGGATTGTATGATGATATTTGATACATAGAATTTGGATTTAAAAATGTAATAGGAAGATTATTAGCATCATACGAAGAACTCACAGTATAATTTTCTTCAAATGGCTGTACCACCAATGTAGTATCATAATACGTTTGTATAGAACTTGATAGTCCCATTCTTGCATCACCTTTACCATTGACTACAACGTTTGGTACGGTTACAACTCTTTGTTTTTGTACTTTTACAACGTATACTTTAATTCTTTCTTTTATTTTGTTTTTATTAGCATCATAATAAGTTCTTATTGCAGATCCATTTTCTAAATAAATTCCATATCCAATAGTATTATATAAACTATTATCATCTATAATGGTATTTGAAGCATTCAGTTCCGATTCCGATAATACGGTGTTCTTAATGATATGCGAATCAATTATACATTCATATTGCTCATTATAACTTGATATTGCCGTATCATTTATAATAGTAGAATAGTATTCGTAATTTTCGGAAGTAACCAATGGTGATGTATTTGCAATTAAGGTATCCAATTGATATTCATTAGCAATTGTATTAATATCATCTTCGGTATTAATCGTTTTTTCCAATTGTACCGACTCACCATTAACATCGGTTGTTGAATGACAATCCACTACAGTATTAAACTGCTCAATTTCAGAAGTTATAACCGTATGCAATTCGGCATTTAATACGGTATTAATTTGATTATTTTCTACACTTGGTCTTTTATGTTTTAATTTATTTCTTTCTAAAAAATGCGGTTCAATTAATAAGCCAGTTGCTACTGCAACTCTTGCTGGAAGCATTTGTTTAATATCATCAAACATTGCTTTCTCATATAATTTAATTAAATCTATATAGGAATATACATCTCTATTTTTATATCTTTTAAAGTAATAATTTCTTAAACTTTCAAGTGGTTTATAAGTTTCCTCATATAAATCATCTGGATTACCAATATAGTTATCTAAATTTTCTGCACCAATTGACCTAGCTATATCTAAATTTATTTCCTTAGCAGTAGATAAAAATATACCAACACGGTTCGTATCACCAGGAGATAATTGATTCGTTTGAATAGTTGAACGATAGTTTGGTGATAAATCATTTATTAAAATCTGGTCTTCGTTTCTAATTTTATTTGTAGAGTATCGAGATACACCCAGATCAGGAGTTGCCAATACTACATCTCTTTCTATTACTTGGAATTGATACGGATATGCTGTTGCCGATGTAAATCCAAATGCCGAAGCACTTAATGATGCTGAAATATTTGTAGAAGCTAATGTTGTTAGTCTGCCATTTCCACTTTCATAATAGTTTCTATCCAATGTTCCGGAGTAATATGTGGTTGGTGAAACATTTATAAAAGATGAAGTTAGCGCAACATTCTTAGGATATTCAAAATCAAGTCTGAAATATAAATCGCTATATGAAGATGATATATTATTACCATTTATCATCTCTGGATAGTGACAGTGCTCAAAGAATTTACTTGAGCTTAATGCGGTAGACCATAATCTTATTTCATCTATACTACCACTAAACCCATTACTACCACTTCCTATATAAATGTAACTACCACTTTCCATAGCAATGGATGCGGTTTGAATTAATTTAGTATAAGATCCGGAGAATATAGTTCTATCTACATCGGTCTGCTTTACATTTAATTCCAAACTAGCCGAACCGGAGTTTGTGTATATTTTTGATATTTCAATACCAAAATAATTAGTATTAAATATAGGTAATACCGATGATGTTATTGCGTTTGAGCCAGAGTAATTAAATATAACAGTACCCAAACTACTACCAATTGAGCCCGATAACGATACGCCCCAATTACTACCGGATATTACATTCCAATAACCACTACGCGCTGGAGTTAAAAATATCTCTATGGAATTTGGTTTTTTATTTTGTTCAGTATTTTTCCAAGGTATTTGAATTGATGCAGATGGTGACATTAAAATATTATATGCAATATCACTCATTATTAATTTATGCTTGACTTCATCGGTCACTTCCGGTCCACCAAATTCTATTACCGAAAGATTTGATGATGGTATACCGTAGCATGCCATCATTGCATAAATACCACGTCTTGTACCTCTATGCTTTAATAGATATGGGATGTTATTAACTATCCTACGCCATATTTCAGCATTTCTTTGTTTAGCAGGTGTTTGTTGTGAGCTAGTACCATTCACATCTGTACCAAATACATAGTGCCACAAATCCGTATTCGGAGATAAATGTTTTGCATCCCAACTTAATGATTTTAATACATCGAATAATAATCTATCAGTAATACCATTTTTAGATTTGTATCCAAGACCCCTACCTCTTTCAACTGCTTTTGTATAATAGTAAATATTATCAAAGTGGTGTCCAATCATTGAAAAGAATAATAGATAATTATCATTATTCTCATTTGCTAAAATATATTGCGGTATATTATTTAATAAATGGTTTGTATTTGTTTTATCATAATCCGATGCTATGTTTATTATATTATTATACCAACCAATCACTACGTTGGTAGTTGATGCCAACAATGCGCCATTTTGTATTGGCCACGTAATTGAACTTGAATTTGCGTTTGAATAATCGGCAGAATATGTATATAAGAATTTTTCAAATCCATCAAAGCTTTGAATAATTTTTGATTTTTTGGATTGCTGTCTTTGTACTTCTTGAGTCGATGCAACCGATGCTGTATAATATGCTCCACCACCTCCTGTATAATTTGTAGATGCTTTTACTATGGCTGTATTATAGCTTTCTATGAGTTGTACTTTATAAACAAAATTATCAACTCTATCTTTAGCCGAACTAAAGTGTACAAAATTATCCCATTGATATACGCCATCATATGCAAATGAATCAATTATTATTCCGTTTTTTAATAATGAACCCGATGGATTTGAAGTAAGAGATCCGCTTACATATTGTATATTTAAGTCATCGGTATTTGTAAAAGACGAACTTAAATATGTGCTTATAAGTTCCGCAGATGAAGTTGCCGATAGTATTAAACTATCCAATGATTCAAATGTTGTAGATGCACCTTTTATGTAATCTACATCTATATTAAAATTGGGCCCTTTTATATTAGGACATTCAATATTACTTTCCTCATTTAAAATAATCGTTTCAACTAATGGATTAGTCATTAACTTCGTAACCCAAACAGTTTGATTTGTTTGATATTCAGCAGGTAGCGGCGAGTATAATTTTAGTATTAAAGATTTTACCTCATTCGTTACCGTAACATTTCCTAATTCATCAGTCTGCTTATCTGATAGAGTCCAATTATCTTCTTCCCACGACGAAATTAATAAATGCTGGTCATCGCCAAAATTAAGTAAGTGTGTAAGATATTTACTTTCTAATTCAGGCTCTGTAAACTTAAGTTTATCCATGAATGCATCAAAGATAGACTTTCTTATTATATCTTCATCTAATTGTATTTTAGGATATACTATAGATGTTATAACTTCATATTCATTACCAATTAATTCATGCTCACCACCTCTATTAATAGGTCTAAATACGAGCGTTATTGTATCATTACCATTCCAATTAGAAAACTTATTACCTAATTCTTTTAGATTTATTTTAAAAGAATCATTTGGTTTTAAATTTTTAAATAAAGGAATACGACTTTTATCTCTTGCTAATAAATCAACATCAACACTTGTTGCCGCAAATGATTGGTAATGTATTTCCCAATCTATATTACCATCTGAAAATGAAGGAACTTCTACATTCGTAGGATATAATATTTGAACTATGCTTGGAAAATCATTAACAAGTTTAAAATTAATAATAACCTCAACTTTATTACCAGTGCCATATGTGTTATTAACTGGTACAAATACTATTCGTTTACTACCATATATTCCACCAAAATCTTTTTTGAAAAATAAATTAGCAAATCCATTATTTGCAGGAACTCTAATAATATTATCTTTGGTAATATAAACATCAACAAAATCAGCTTGTTTTACGCTGAATGGTATGTTTATTTGCTTATCCGTATCGGACTCCTTTACTTCTACATCAAATGAAGAAGTATCCAAAGTAAGTATCGGGCTAACATTAATTAAAGTCTTTTCAAATAAAGCAACCACAGCGATACTACTTAGTAATTCTTTACCAGGTATTGTAAAGTTTGGCCCCGATACTTCCGTCCATGTTGAAAAATCATTATTGATTGATTTTACATTTCTAGAATTGGTGTAGTATATATGCGTATATTTGTATTCAGATGAAAACGTACCAATTAATTGGATATTAACATTAGAATTAAGCGCTATACTATTTACAATCTTTTTATTATCTGTATTTTTATTTTGTAATAATATACTATCCGAATCTACGGAGTTTCCATTTTTATCTACAATGTTATATTTTAGAGTAAGATTATTACCTAATTCATTATTAAAATTTGTAGCAAACGCAATCTCATAATTAACAACAGGATTAGATGTAGTTGTTGTAGTAGTCGTTGTAGTGGTAGTAATCTGCGGCTGAGTTGTAGTGGTAGTTGTCGTAGAGGTTTGTACACTACTAAATCTAAAATGCAATTCTTCTACAATCGTATTTGTAGTTATCTTTCTCTCATTTATAACGGAAAATGTTTGGGTTGTGGGATTATATTCCTGCTCAACTATCCAAAAATATTCTTTTGCCGTATTTTGCTCCCTCTCAACTGATACACTAAATCGGTTTAAAGAAGTTGTACCTGTATTTTGTGCACGGAATATATACGGTCCGTGAAATTGTAAATGGTTTCTTTTAAATTGATATGTATTTGATATGGCAAACGATTTAGGAAACCCTGTCTGATCAATAAAAGAAAATTCAACAGCTTCATCCGCAGTTAAATTTAATATTATATCACCTTTAGATGTTGCAAATCCGGTTGGAAGATATGGCTGCGTAGTTGTAGTAGTGGTTGTACTTGTAGTAGTCGTTGTTGTTGGCGTAACCACACCACCTCCAGTATATCCACCACCTCCTCCAGAACCATCGCCTGCATTATTTGTTAGGTTAGTTATACCACTTCCGGCGCCTGTACCGCCGCCACCGCCTAAACCTGGACCATCGCCTGTACCACCGCTGTTATTGTTAGCCCCACCACCAAAAAATCCTGAATTATTTTGATTAATAGCCATTGATTAGTTTTATTATAAATATTTTAATAAATAATTTATGTAGTATGGTGTTATATATACTACATTATTCATTATTACATATATTGTTTGGCAATTTTATTATGCACTAATATTCCATTAGCATAATATGTACTATTTTCTGCTATTGTTAGATTATATGTTTGTATAGCTGATAGCACTACTATTGGCTCTATTGAATTTATAGCGATTGATTCATTAGAACTATTTAATACTAAATCGCCTGCCGATAGTAGCTCTACACTCATATTGTGTATTAGTTTTGTTTTAACCGGATTATAAGATGCCCAGCCTTTACCAATTACAAATATAGGATGTTCATCCGTACATTGTATCGAATCGGTAGATAAATCTATTGATATGATATCAGCACTCATTGGTCTAATTAAATCAGTTACTACACCTATTTCCTGTTTACCATTTTGCTCATTCCATGTCATAACTTCCATACCGATTATAACCTGTTCAATTGGTAACGTATCACCATTGGATAACGTTATACGTGTGCCCTCAACAAAGCAGCCACCGCCACCTCCAGTATATCTAGTAGTGGTTGTTGTGACAATTGGTCTATTTGTTGTACTTGTAGTAGTTGTACTTGTAGTAGTTGTATCTCGTATAACAGGCGTAACAGTTGTAGTTGTATTATTCGGATGTATAGCATCACCTATATCAACTACAGAACATACTCCCAATTTTATTATGGAATGCATTGTGGCATCTTGAGTTGCTATTGCAAATGAAAATGATACTGTATTTTCTTCTGCGCAAATTTGTATAGATTTATTTGAAGATATTACTTTTCTAATTGTATCTCCACCCGCATTTGTAAACGTTACATATCCAACCATACCAGAATCTATGTTGTTTACTTGATAATAGAATGTTGGATTTTTTGGCTTAACGGTAACTTCTTGTGGCATGTTTACATGCGTATTGATAGGATTATCAATTGAAGAAGTTTGAACTAGCGGCGTTGGCTGTATAGGGTCATTAAATAAAACATCTACCTTAGTAGGATCGTATACATTATTAGTTAATATCGTAGGAGTTGCAAACGATTCTAAATTATTTTTAGTAATGTGTTGTAGCTCCGATATAGTAAACTCTTTTGGTACATCCTTTATAGTCATTTGAGTTCTATTTAAGAAACCAGAATTATGATTTATACACTTAAATAGAATATTTTGTATTTCATCTGTTATCATTTTGAAATCATATTGCTCACAGTCTTCAAAACGTGGTTGCGGTAGCGCTTGGCCAAATGTACCAGCCTCTATATCATAATATTTATTAGTTAAATAATATGTAACCGATGTATTGAAATCTTCAATTATACTTTTTTTGAAATCTTCAAATTTATTTAAACCAAAATCTTTTTTTAATATATTAAAAAAATCATTACCAAATTTGGATTGTAAAAAAGAATCAATATTTGATAAGGATGTGTTTTCAAACGAATAGATACTATTCAACAATGCGGATTTATAGTATTTAAAATCTTTATGTAGATTTTGTAAAGTATTTATTTCTTTTGAATTTATATCTGTTATATTAGTATCGCCAACTTTTAATGGTAAGATTCTAACTTCTTGTCTTGTTGCTGATATTTCTTGAATCCACGCACGTCTATCAACATTATCAGTACCCAATCTATTTCTAACAAAGTTTATATTCAATTTAAGTATTCCGTTTGAAAACCCTAAATCTTTTAGTAATCTTTCGGCATTTATTGCCAATTCCGGTTGATTGGTAGCACTTGTTGTATTATATAAATAATGCTTAATATCTCCGGTTTTTATATATGCAACATTATTTCCGGATTTTTGAGGAAGTAAATTATTATTAACATCGTATACTGCGACTTCCATTACATCGTACTTACAATGTCCAAAATCCACTTCTTCAAATTCATTTTTTGTTATGACAAATAAATCCTTATCCAAAATGAAATGTCCTTCACTTTGTTTTTTAACATCTATGTCTACGAAATTTGTATATTGTTGTATACTCATTTATTTTTTAATTTAGAATTGATCTGGATGTGATTTTATTAAGCATATATCAAATGTTTTTTCCGCAGAAGTACCATCGGATTTAGTAATAGTAATAGTAATGCCATCTTTAGTTACATACGATGTAGTACCACTAGTACTACCATGCTTACCGGTTGTGGTTTTTGAATCTAAATTTGCAGTATTATTATTTGGCACAATTGACATTTTAATATTTTCGGTTTGCGAAGCCGCAACCGTCACCGTTGATTGATTGATTACTAACCAACCGATAGTTACTCTTGGTGAAATAGATACTACTACTTTTATTGGATTTACGTCTGAATTATTTATAACTATTTCACTACCATTGACCCACTTTGTATCAACATTGTTGGCAAGTATTTTACCTGTAACCGGCTGTAAGCTCGGTGTATCATTTAATTTAAACTTTATTATACTCGTACCACCAATTACAGTACCACCAGCCGATAGTGCTATAGCTTGTGTGGAATTTGTAATAGCTTGCTGTTGCTGTACCGCTCCCAATTGTGATTGCAATCCTTCAATTATTGAATTTAATGAATCAATTTGTTTTATCAACCCTTCAATCTGAGCTTTGTATCCTACATTTTGTGCTTGCAATGATGCTCTTAAAATAGATTCATCTACCGATTTTTGTACTGCACTTTGTATTTGTACGGTGAAATCGCTTATGGTTTGATTTAAAGTTGCACCCTGATTTGCTAAAGCAATATTTGATTGTTGTACGCTAAGTTTTTCATTCTTTTGATTTTCAGCATCGCTTGTTAATGCGCTTATTGTAGATTGTAATTGATCTCTAACGGTTTGAAGCCCTTTAAGCTGATCGAGTAGTGCTTTATTTTCTGCTAATTGTGTATCAAATAATGTCTTTGGTATAAATTCTGCACCCGATTTTGGTATATTTGGCTTTAACTCTTTTACTTCGGTATCAATTGCTTTTACTAATTCAACATTATCTAATTTACTTTTTACAAGTGGTTTAAATATTAAAGAAGAAGCGGCATCGTTGGGGTCTACAACCGTTACACCATATTGGTTTTTAGTAATAGCAGATGAGCCGGAAATCATAAGGATATCTTCTAATTGAGCATCCTTAGCATCTTGTAACTTTTGATTTATTGCTTCTAATGAAGTGGTTATAGGCATTCTTATATAATTTCAAATATTAATTTATCATCTATTATAGTTGTTGTGTTATTATCAACTATTTTTAATTTTATTTTATAAGTTCTTAAAATTGGTAAACTTGATAAATCTAAAATAAAATAATTACTAGTAGAGTCACAACTTACTTTTGAATAACTATCAAATGGAATAATTATTTCACCAGTAATATAATCTTCTAATTGATAATATGTAGTAGTTGGTAAGTATTTTGATTGGTCGTATTCAAATACTGTACTAAATGATTTTAAAGGATATTTATCTCTACCCTTAACTCGTATCATAACTTTTGTATTAGATTGATACTTTGATTTAAGATTAGTTAAAACAACTTTATAATTATCTTCGGCATATCCTGTAACCGGGGATAAACTTCCTGTATTAATTATACTATCATCCCATACAATTTCTAATTTAGGTTCGTATATAGTATTTGATTCTTTTGAAAAGAATTTAAGAATGCCATAATCAAGACTATCTTGTTCTACATTTAATGCATGTCTTAATATAATTCCGTTGTTTTGAATTGAACCACTTAACCAAAAATTAAATATACCAGTGACATCCATATGTACATCATCTACATTATAGCTATATGATTGCGATGCTTGCGAACCCGTATACCAAGTACCGCCCTCCGCATTTGCCGATCCGGTTGTGCCAGGAGCGAAAACAGCAGTACCGCCAATTGTATTTGCTTGCCATAGAGATACTCCATCACGATATCGCCAGCTTACACCTTGCTGTACACTTGCTGATAATTGCGTACTTACTGATCCTGTATCAAATTTTGTAAATTGTCCCATTGCCCAACTTTGCGATACCGCATTTCCATATATTGTATATTCTAATGGAATACCTTCTGAATGTGCTGCTTTTAAATTTAAGTAAGCTTTCCAACTTCCCGAAATCTCTCCACTAGCTATCGAACTTGAAATACTATTTATATCAAATTTTATCAATGTACGACCGATGTCATATATAGTACCATTATAATAGAATTTGCCTACTTCTATTATTTCATCCCTACCTGTGTTTTTAGTCGGTTGTTGTAGGTAAACCGATGCATCATATGATGCTGTATAAAATTTATGCATTATAGTATAAGTTAGTTTTATATGATTGAGATTTCATTACAATGCTCTTCCTTTTATATCTTTATTAGGATATTTTACTTCAAATATGCAAGGGTCTAATGATGGGTATATTACTTTACCTAATGTGGCTTGCTTTATATCATAATTATTAGGCGAGTAACCATTTCCATCATTTCCACATAAATTGTATATATGAACAGATGGTACACTCATAACGCCTTCCACATTTGCTAATGTCAATTCAATTTCAGAAAGATTTATTGGCTTATTAAACGACCAATTATCTATATTAAAATAGTTTTGAATCTCAGTCAAACATTTGCTTATAACTTCTTTTTTGTTATAGTTTGAATAGCATATTATTTCAAAATCACACCCAATGTTTACAATAAATCCATCTATTATATTAACAGAATCGGTAATCATTCTATAATCATTTAGATATGTTTGTAGATTTTGTTTAATTGCAAGATTAGAATGTGTTAGATTTTTATTACTATCATATGATAATGTATATAAGTTAATAGCAAACGGGTTATTAGCACTTGCTTTTACATCTTTTTTTGAAGATATAAACTTAACAAGATTTGATTGAATATCGGCTTTAGTCATTCCCTTTAACGAATCAACTAAGTTTGTAAATTCTGCAATTGTTTTTGGATTTGCCAATACCGCCTGAGGCGAAGCCGTATCAATCTCACTATCCGCAGATACATATACTTTTGCAAGTGATCCATATTTTTCTGGCATACTTAATGCTCTAACCGTATAATCTTGTTTAGTTACTGCACGATTTTGAGAACCAAATGTTGCCAATGCATTCTGGCGTATCTCTTCCAATTCTTCTGCACCTCTACCACCTATTGCTGGTTCTAAATTTTCTGCAGCTACCGATGCTTTTATTGTAGAGTATAAATTCAAATTATCAACTGATAGTATATCTTCATCAAATTCTATTTTATCAATTTTAACCAAGTCACCAGTATTAACGTTTGCCTCAACACCACCACCTACTAAATATTTTATAGTTAATGTTTTACCAGCCGGTGCGATTCCAAATGTATTTGTTTTTAAAAAGTTTGAAGGGTCTATTGCTAAATCATTTATTCTATTAATTGAACTGGCCAATCCTAATCCAAAGTTTTTTGTACTTGGTAATATGTGTTCATCATTTATAGAAGTATCACCGCTACCAAATTGAATATCAATTGTATTATCAGCATTAACTTTTGTGGAAAATCTATGTGGTACTCTTTTAAGTTCCAACATAAACGGTACACTATCCTTATAAATAGAATATTCACTATTAGTTGAGATATTTGGTTTATCTAAAAATACCATATCTTGTGCTAAGTACGGAACTTCATAATATTTCTGATTAGAACCATTTTCAACGACAGATGATATACCAATAAGCTTATCGGCTGATATTGTGGTAAACGGATAATCTACCGCATTATTAGGAAACGATACAGTTGTAGTTACCTCTCTAGCTGAAATTGCTTTAACTTTTTTAGTAGCCAAATATAATACTGGTTCACCAGTTGTTTGGTCCCTACTATAAATACTAATCTCTCTATCCGTTTCAGATGCAAAATCCACATAGTCGGTTGTCCTAAATATTATATTTGGATTTGTAGTCGATACTACTTGCATTCCATCTTTTATCTTTAAGTAATAATGCGAATCCGGTGCGTTATTGACACCACTACCAATTGAAGGAACTAATTGATAGATAGTTATATTTGTTACAGCAGGAGTAGATATCGTTGGCTTATATCCCAATGATTGAGCTATAGCAATTACATTCTTTCTTTCGGTGGCATGGATTAGTAAAGATTCTTTTAATTGAGCGTCTTGATAGTATGATAATACATCGCCTATATACGATGCCATTTCGATAAACACCATACCAGGAGAAGCCTCATTGAAATCGGAATATACGTTAGGAAAATAAGTTTGAGTATAGTCTATTAAATTCTGTCTTAGTTGTTGAAAATCTTTACCGACATAATTTATAGACCTATTAGCTCCAAATGATTTTTTTGTACTGTTTATACTCATTATTGATTATTTATATTTAATGTTAGTTGTCCGCCTATATTTGGATTAGATGAAAGGTAGAAAGTTAATTCAATTGTGAACATATTTCTATCCACATCTTTATCATCATAATCTAAAATAATTTGGTTTATAGTAATATATGGTAGCCACGTTGTAACTGCATCTGTTATTACTTGCTCCACTTTAATATCAATCTCATCAGGTACGATATTCTCAAATAATATTTTCCATATATCACAACCATAATCAGACTGATGAAGTCTTTCACCTTTACGTGTCATTATTAGGTTAATCAGATTACTCTTTGCCTGCTCTATCGTACTGTAGTTTACGGCAAACGGGCCACCAGTATTAGATGTTCTATTTATAGAAATACCTAATACTTTATAATTATTCTCAGCTAAATCTGCTACATTGACTTTACCTAATGTTCTTGCCATATTTATTAAAATCTTTTAACTAAATCTCTATAATCACGAGTCAAAGCTTTCATTGTAGCATCTTGCAATGCATCTCCGGTTGATTCGATTGGCAATGATTGACGCGGCATTGCATTGCCCATTTCTCTATAATCCATTGTTTCCCATTCGCCTTCCATACTAACTTGCGGCTGCATCATATCTAATACACTACCACCAGCGCCCTCACCTGCTCTTTGTGCAGCTGAAAATGGTGTAGTTGAATTTAATATTTCATTTAATATTGGGTCTTTTGAAAACTCTCTTACAGTTTGTACTTTTTGTTTAGGTTGTACAGCTATTTCTTTTTTAGTAGTATTAAGTATTTCTTTTAAAGGAGAAGCACTATGTGTCCTACTAACTGGTTTTTTATTAGTATTTAAGGATATGTCACCTGATTTAATCAGTTTTATAACTTCTTCTTTAACTTGTTTTTTTACTTCGCTTTTTACTACTTCTCTAATAAGCGATACTAAAACATCTGATTTCATAAAATTGGTAATTGTTATTATTAATAAATATTGAAAGTTAAAATTTAATTAGGATACATTATATCCAGACCACGGTATTGTACATGGACCTGGAATAGGTGGTACGCCAGGATACAGCGATATACAATTATGTAATCCGGATACCGTTAGCATGTGTATTTTTGCGCAAATAATAAATTCATCCAACCACATATTAAGATTGGGAACCGGTAGACTTGGAATAGGCGTCCACACACCTGGATTGAGTACGGGTGCAACTATTACTGATATATTTGTAATTGTTCCTACACACGGAAGTCCAGGCGGCATTGGCATTAATGTAGCCCCTGTCCAATACGCTTGAATGGCAGGTCCACATGTTTCTAAAAGAGTTTTTGAATTTGATAATTGCTGAATTGTCAACTCTGTAATCAATAAAGATTTCATTGCCTCTTTTTGTCCAGTTTGTAAAGGAATACCAGTTATAATAGTTTTACCGGATTTAACAGCATTATCGTACGCATTAGTTAATTTAGTAGCAAAATTAATCATACTACCATACGAACCCATTGCCACTGCCATCTCTGCTTTAAACGAACTCCAAGACATATTAATTTTTTGATAAAAAGTTTCTTGCCGAATATAAGGTCTTTAATTTACTTTTTATAGATTTGAAAGATGCTTCATTCAAAGGACCTGGTTTACTTGGCCCACATGGTGTAAGATATACTTGCAACGTAATAGCATCAATTAAATCGCCTAAAATCTTAACCAATTCACCACCTAATACCATATGCTGTACATCCGAACCATCATCGCCTGCTCCAGTATTTTTACCTAAATAAACATTACCACCACTATCGGAATTTAAGAATATATTATTACTACCTTTTGAATGTATTGTAATATTCTTTTCACCATGCATATAAATTTCATCTTTGGAATCAATTGAGAATCGACCATCAGTAATAACACCCGTATTACCTTTACCAAATATAATAAATTCACTTGCTTTAGCTGACATCAGTATTCTATCCGAATTTATAAAAATTTGGTCACCACTAAAATCTTTTGAAGTTGGATATTTTTGAAATCCAATTTTTTCTTTTGTAATAGTTTCTTTAAATGGAACTTTTACTTTTGTAGATGTAATGTAGATTGATGAACCATCTTTATTTATATCCTCGTCAATTAGTGTACCAATAGGATTGGCATCCAATTCTTTATTTTGCTTATTTCGTATAAAGATGGATGGTGATGATGTTTTACCATCTTCTGTTAGGAAAAATTCGGAGAATCTAATTGTATTACCGACTCTACCTTGTAATATTGTATCTCCTGGTTTTGGTTTTAGAAATTTTATTTTTTCTTTTACTTCGTATAAGTTTTTTTGAGACTCATCTTTTTTATTTGATACGTTTGGTGTGCCTGTTTCTTTATTTTCTTTATAGTCCTTACTCTTTGGAGTTGAATCATCGGGTACTTTTACACCTGCTCCCGCTTGTGTAGTTTTATAATCTTCTCTAAAGTTTGGATATTGTGTAATTGTATAGGGTAACCAGAAATATTCATCCGAAGATTTTATAATCAAAACTGTTTCACCCGATATCGGATATGTTATATTATTTTTATCAAAAGGAAATGCGTAGTTTTCCAACGTTTTAGTAGAAGGCCTAGCAAATTCAATTGCACCTAAGAAACGAGTATCCTTAGTATCAAAATTTTGATTTTTATTATAAATTTTAACGTAATCGTCTGCGGTTTTTAAATCTAAAAAATCCTCCGATTTTATATAAACTTTTACAACCTTAGCAAGAAAGACTTCAAAAGATGAAAGTTGATTATTTTCGTTTGGCATTATAGTTTCTTTTTTATATCTTCTAATTCAATTTCAATATCGGTTAATTTCTCTTTATTCTTCTCCTCAACGGCGTTTATTGTATCTTCCATATCCATAAGTAACTGATTCTTTTCAGACTCACTCAACCAACCATCCTCACCAATGCCTTTAGCTTCTGCTGCAGCAAGACGTTGCGCAATAGTTGCAAGTTTAATCAAATGGTCATCGTTCTTAACTGATACCTCAATTAGGTCTTTAATGATAGGAGCTATAACAGTTGCTTCACCTACATTTCGTATGAGTTTACGCAGAGATTCTATCAGCTCGGAAATATTTTTCTTTTTATTAAGCTGATTATCGTATATATCTTTAAATAATGATGATAAATTTTTACCATCAAATAGTTGAAATTCAGACCCCATAAATATACTATTGTTTTATAATAATTATACTATAATGAAATTTATATCACAATATCGCCTACTCTGTCGTATTCATTATATAGCTCCATTTGTTTATCTTTCATTTTATTCACAACCTTTGTAATATAATGTGTGGGATATCCCGTCATTTCTCTAATAAGAAGATACAATCCTTTTTTATTAAAGTTTTCTATATATTCTGCTCTACGGAATAATTCCAATACCGCATCGGCTATTTGCATATCACGTTTTTTAGGAAAAAACTCCTCTAAATGTTTATCCCAATACAATAGCATTCGTTTATTAAACGTACGATACTCATCGTTATGAATTTCCTCTCTAAAGTTATTTTCTGTATCCCAACTCTCCGGCAAACAGGACATAACGTCTGTATCCTTATAACGCTTATAGTTAGCGTTATTATTTAATATGAGGTAATTCCTAGCTACAATGGTAAAGTACGAAAATGCCTTTCCTTTACCATTTTTATACATATGAATCTTCTCTATCATAAACGCAACTACTTCAGCCATTACATCTTGCGGACCATCATCGAAGTATGTAAATTTCCATTTATTATAAACGATTTCAGCCAGCTTATCAAAAGCCGGCTTTATTCGTTCTTTATAAATTTTATCTTTTAATAGTCTATCTGATATACTATTATATTCAATGATAGCATCTTCTGTGTCTTTTGTAAAGTACTGTTTTGAGTTTTTTTTCTTAGGCATCTGCTTCAATTTTTTGTTTAAATCTTTCTATTGTTTCTTTTATTAGAGAAAATATAGAACCAACCTCATCATCCTTTTCAAACATTTGTTTATCATCTATATTTTTTAGAGCCATCAATAATGCTTCATTTCTTTCTAACTCCTGATTTATAAATGTATCGCTTTCTTCAAAAAGTCTTTCGTATACTTCCAACTTTTGTAATAAATTCCAAGTTGTATATCCTAATGCTACCACTGTTAAGGATAATAATGTTATTGTTACTGCTATCATAATTAAACTATTTCATATCCTTTTAAGAAAAATGAATTTGCTTTTTTGTGTTTAACTTCTACAAATTCACCATCGGGTGATTTCATCATAATTTTTTCGTTACGTCCAAATGATGTGGAGTTTTTAATGGTTGTAGAATATGCTCTATCCCTAATCGTTAGTCCATCTAAATGGTCTATCTCATGCTGCACAACTAAAGTTTGTAATGTTTCAGTAGATACTCTATCTTTATCGCCATCTGGATTTATTTCAAAAATCAATTCACCTAAATTATCAGTTTGCACTTTAACTTTACAAGAACGAATGGTTTTAATTGGGTTGGTTAATGTTTTTGGAATAGATAGACACCCTTCGTAAAATAGGAAACCTTCCTTATCTCTTTCTACAATAACTGGGTTCAATAAAAATATAGATTCACCATCTACATTTATAATGCATGCTCTTTTATCTATACCCAATTGAGTTGCTGATAATCCTAATCCAGGATACTCAATCAACGCAGCTTCTAGTGTGGCCCTAATTTCATCGGCCTCTGTTTGTGTAAACTCACTTTTTAGTACGGGTGTTTTTAAATGTTTTGTAAATTGCGGATTAGTAATTCCGTTACTTAATTTGTCTGTAATTAATTTCATTTGTTTTAATTTAAAAATGGTAATATTGCCAATTCTTTTGCCTTTGCTTCAACCATAATATCTAAATCCAATTCGTATTTATTTGGTAGATTGTTGATGTAATCTGCATGCGCTTGGGGTTTAATTTTAGTATTGTTTTCATGTAATGCCTTTGATTCGGAATAATGTACGACCGGTGTGATATTCATTGGCCAAGTCGAAGCTGCTAGTTTAACTGCTTCTTCCTCACTCAAATCGCCGGTACAAAATGTGTGGTGATGATAATCAAAAACGATAGGAATACCTATTTTATTGTGAACATACATCAAATCCTTTACCGAATACATTGATACCTTATCATCGTTCTCAACTGTAAGCCTGCTTTGAACCGATTTAGAGAGCTTTCCGAAGTTCTCACAAAATCTATCCATAGCAGTTTGCTTATCCCCATAAACTCCGTTACAATGAATATTAATCTTATTGTAAGGCGATTTCTCCAATCCCATCATATCAAATATCTTACCATGCAATTCTAAATCAGCTATTGAGTTAATAACTACATTTTCTTTTGGCGAAGTTAATACAACAAACGGACCTGGATGCGAAGTAATACGAATACCATTGGCCTTAGCGTAATCTCCTGCTTCTTTAAGTGCTGATTTGATTTGTTTGTAATCTTTTAATTGTGTAAGGTCTAAATGGTCACCCCACGGAACGATTGCGGAAGATAATCTAAAGAAATTTATATTATGCGATTTATTCCACTTTAGTATTTTAATAATATCCTTCGCATTCAGTAGAGTCAATTCAGAAACATAATCCAATCCTCTAGCATTGAATGTTCTTTTAACCATTGAACGATTGGTAGTAATTTTTTTACCAAGTGTCATATTAATACAAGCGTATCCTATATTCATATATTGTGTTTTATACTCAAATATACGAAAAATTATTGGTTTTACCAAATTAATATGTTTTTGAGTCAAAATTCGATGGATACCTTGTTGTATAAGGTCTTTGCAACTCATCTGGATTAGGTATAAACTCAATTTCGGGTTCTGTGATGGTGGTTTTTTCCACCACAATAGGTGTTTTTAGGGGTTTTTGGTGGATTTTTCCAACATCGTTGGGTACTTCAATGGTAGTATCAACTATTGGCGTTTTTTCACCATATATTTCATAACTTTTATCGGAATCATTATTATATTCTACAATTTTATCATTTTTTTTGATTAAAAGTCCATTAAATGCTATAATTAGAGCAATTGCAAGTGGATCAAATACAAATACTATTAAAAATATGAAAAATTTTACTACGGTATTAAGTTGCAACCCAAATGCATCAGCTACAAACCTAAATCCACCTATTTCTTTTTCCAAATTTATATTATTATTCTTAATTTCATTGATTTTTTCATTATATCGCACAGAGCTATCTTGTAAAGTATTAATTTTATCTTGCAATTTACTAATTTGAATATCTCGACTATCTATACTCTTTAAAATTCTATTATTTACATTACCAACTCCAATAATTTTACCTTGATTTGAATTAAATTGAGTGATTTGATTGGATATTTGATTAATTTGTGTTGTATTTTGTTGAATTTTATTAGACCAAACGGATATTTCTCTTTGAACCTGATCTAATTTTATATTTTGTTGTTGAAATGCATTAGAAAGGTAACCAAAAATACCAGCGGATGTAATCAGCATCAGAATACCAACGGCAATTGTTAGATATACCTTATTAAATCCCTTTATAGTATCCCACGTTTGCTTTAAATACGTTGCTGTAACTAACTTTGCAAACTCCAATGTTGCTGCCATTCCATAACAGCATATGTTGCTCCACTAAATAGCACACCTAAGCCGGTTACGGAGAAATAAGCTGCGCAACCGGCTATAGCTAGAGCTGCTAACCCCACTAAATATTTAAGCCAATTCATACTATCTTTCTATATTCACTAATTCTATAATATGTTCGGTAATTGCTTTCGCTTGTTGTATAGTTTGATTAACTTGAACCGCATCCATCTTCATAGCACCGGTAGATATGTTCTCAATTAATCTTAATTTTGCTTCTAAAGATTCTAATAACCCTTGTACTTTGCTTTTGTATATCATAATAATAAATAGTTTAAATAATAAAAAAAGGATAGATTGTATCTCTATCCTTTAGTGTAATGAAAATAACCGATTGTATAAAATTAAAATTTAACTAATAATTTTTTTGGCTTATGTTCTTCTTTTTTATCAATCGTTATAAGAAGTATGCCGTTTTTAATCTCCGCTTTACTAGTAAGGCCATCTAAATTCTTTGGTAATGTAATGGTTTCAGATATATCCGAACAGAAATAATTTAATACACCTTTAACATCTCCTTTTAATGCTGTAATTTTAATTGAACCCTCTGTAATACTAACCTCTACATTTTTTGGGTCGTGTCCTAATACCGGTATTGCAAACTCAACTCTACCATTTGCTTCCGATGTATTACCAGTTTGTAATCCACTTATTGTAGTGGTATCATCTGCCCACACGTCCGCAATAAGTCTTCTCAATTCGTAATCTAAATAATTTTTCATAAATAATTTTTTTTTTGTTTTTAAATAAATAATTGTTCGTATATACTTCAATATGCGTACCACCTTATAACTAAATGACAAATTGTCACTTATATATTTTATTGTTATTTAATGGTATTTTCTTGCGACTCGATTACGGTACTCATATGGTCTGCCCAATGTAATACATATGGAATTTTGAAACGCATTCTTTTGGAAACATCGAATACCTTTAAGTATTTGATATTATCTTCATCATACATGCCATCTGTCAGCTTAATACCAAAATATTCAGCTTCACTAATACGAATACCATAATCTTGCAAGGTAAAGAATGTTCTATCGGTAAGTGTCATATAGCAATCGTTGGCATTTCTTTTATAGAAATCGCCTTTGTTTTTTATATGCCAATCGGAATCATTTGGAATATAGTGCATATTTTCTTTTGTACCAAGCTTTCCTAAATCGTGGTGTAGCGCACAAAATATAAGTTCTTCATCTGTAAAATCCGGCTTGCCACCCATTTCTACAAACATTGTCTTTACCTTCATTGCATTCTTACATACATTGAAGATATGGTCTATATAACCACCAGGATAACAATTATGATAACCACCATTACCGCTCGCAGGGGATATAGTTAAATTACCAGCCAATTCCTTTTCAGAATACATATTCAATAACTTTTCAAGTCTTTCACCTGTAAAGTATTTCTTTATGATTTGAATAAATTTTTCATAATTCTGCCTTAGTTCTACTTCTGATTTTTGTTTCATATATTATGTTTTATACTCAAATATACGAAAAATTCCTGATATTACCAAATTATGTAAACAAGCAACATTTTAGATTAATTATTTATACGAATATCTCCTGCTCTCTTAATATGTATGCTCTTGCCAAACGAGTCATACCGATACCACCACCAAATCTTGGGAAAAATTCAAAAGATAAAAATTCTTCTAACTCCTTTTCAACTCTTTCTTTACCAAACAATTCAAATAGTTTCGCAGCATACCCACCTTCAGAAATTGTATAGAATGTATCACGCATTTCTTCCACATTACAACTGCGCTCAGCACTACCAATAGTTTCCTGACCGTATAGTATAACATCTATTTTATTAAAGATACCAAATCCTTGATTTTTCATATTCCAAAATGGAGAAGTTCTTAATGGAAAGTTTTGCAATGATATAACACTGCCAATTTCATTCCACATTTTATTTTCGTGTTCATCTTCTAAAATTTCAGTACCATACTTACCACACATACTATCATAATCGACCGCAACTGGTTTATCAAATCCCAAATGAGCCAATAATTCAGCTTCTAAACTTTCCATTTGAATCATATCACCTTTACTTTCAAACTCAAACATAGGAAAGATTGACTCATGCCTACCCTCTATTGGGTTTTTTTCTTGACGATACGATGTGGAGATACAAAATACTCCAGGCCAAGTTGGATTCTTTAATAATTCATATTCTAACCACATTTGTCCGGTTTGTGGTAACGGCCATACTTCGCCATTGTAGTTGAAAGTTGCAACCGAATGCGGATTTTCGCAGGCTGCTAAGATAGATAATCTTGATTGTGTTGGGACTTCAATAAATCCTTTGTTTAGGAAAAATCCTCGCATCTTTTGTACTAATTCGTTGTAAACTTGTGTGTTTTTCATTTTTTTTTTTTGGTTTATAGTAAGCATAAAAATGGGAGAAACTACTTCTCCCATTAAATTAAATAATTCCGTTCATTTTGGCGATAGCTTCACCTTTATATTCAATACATTTGTGTAACATTAGT